>Ga0073904_10002269_pt1 | contig 14541 bp, 14 predicted proteins | sample KloWWTrecipitate_FD_66668 | JGI IMG/M metagenome (GOLD analysis project Ga0073904, IMG submission 66668) | Active sludge microbial communities from Klosterneuburg, Austria, studying microevolution and ecology of nitrifiers - Klosterneuburg... | ecosystem: Engineered > WWTP > Aerobic digester >...
GCCGCGAGGCAGATGGCAAGGCGTCCGGGGCGGGTGATCATCTGGCACCTGCCGGGCGGGCCTGCCGTATCATCACCGCCAGAAGCCCGCCGACCGCGACCATGAGGATCACCGAGATCGCCGCGCCAAGGCCCCAGTTCGGGCTTTGGAAGATGCGCAGGTAGATCAGTTCGGCGGCCATGACGCTGCGCCCGCCGCCCAGAATTGCCGGGGTGACGAAGAAGCCCAGCGAAAAGACGAAGACCATCAGCGCCGCGCCCAGAATGCCGGGCCAGGTCATCGGCACGAAGACCTGGGCAAAGACCCGTCCGCGCCCCGCCCCCATGCCGCGCGCGGCCAGGAGCACCCGCTCATCCACCGCGCGCATCGCCGAGGCCAGCGGAAAGGCGGCGAAGGGGATCAGGAAATGCACCATGCCGACCACCACGCCGAATTCGTTGCGCACCAGGGTCAGCGGTTCGGTCAGAAAGCCAAGGTTCTGTGCCCAGGTGTTGAGGATGCCCTTGTTCGACAGAAGGGCCAGCCAGCCGAAGGCCCGCGTCAGTACCGAAATCCAGAACGGGATCAGGATGCACAGCTCGATCAGGAACCGCTGCATCCGGCTGCCGCGCACCCACAGAAGCGTGACCATATACGAGGCACAGACCGTCACCACCGTCACAACAAGGCAGACCCGGAAGGTCCGCAGGAAGACCGATTGCACCAACGGATCGGTCAGGGCGGCCCGATACTGTCCAAGACCCGGTTCGGGCAGGGTCACGCTCCACGCCGCGACGCCCAGAAAGGGCACCAGATAGGTCAGCACCATGAACCCCATCAAGGGCACAAGCAGCAGGGCCGGGTGTGAGAGGCGGGGCATGGTGTGGGCTTTCGCAAGGGAATGCCCCCCGGCGCGGTGCCGGAGGGCAAGGTGGCATCAGGCCGAGATGATCGCCAGATAGGCGTCCAGCGCCGGGCCGTAGTTGGTTTCGTACCAGTCCATGTTCAGCGGGATCTGCTTGGCCATGTTGGCGGGATCGACGGGATTGTAGCGGGTGTCCTCGGGCGGCAGCAGCGCATCGGTTGCCGGGTTCGCCGGACCCTGTGCCAGCATGTTGAACATCACCACCTGCTTGGCCGGGTCCTGCGCCGAGGCGATGAACTTCATCGCCGCTTCCGCGCCACCCGGATTGCCCTTGATCACCGCCATCGAACCCGGCGCGATCAGGCCCTGTTCCCAGGTGAAGCTGATGTCGCCGCCCGAGTCCTGCTCCAGCAGCTTGGCGCGGGTCGACCAGACCAGCACCATCGAGGCATCGCCGTTCATCAGCATCGACTGGCTTTCCGCACCGCCGCCCCAGTAGCCTGCCACATTGGCCTTGAAGCCTTCGAGCTTCTTGTGTGCCCGCTCGATGTTGAGCGGATAAAGGTCGGCCGGGGCGACGCCGTCAGCCATCAAGAGCGCCTCCCACATGCCGGCACCCCATTTGTACATGCCGCGCTTGCCGGGGAACTTCTCGACGTCAAAGAAATCGGCCATGGATTTCGGGGGGTTGTCGCCATATTTCTTGGCGTCATAGGCGATGATGTAGCTGTAGAAATAGCTGGAAGCCGCAAATTCCCAGCCAAAGCCCTCGCGCGTCTTGGCCTTGTCGACGACGGTGTAGTCGATCGGCTCCATCATGCCTTTCTTGCCAAGCGCCTGGGCCGAGAACGGGTCGGCATCGACGATGTCCCAGGAGGGCTTGCCGCTTTCGAACTGCGCCTGAATGGCCCCTTCGCTGGGCCCGGACCCGTCCTGTTTGACCGTGATTCCGGTCTCGGCCAGGAAGGGCGCACCATAGGCGCTGTCATAGGCGGTGATCGCATCGCCGCCCCAGTTGACGAAAACCAGCTCGCCCGAGGCCGCCAGAACCGGCGTGCCGCGCAAGGATACGGCGGCTGTCCCCATCAGGGCAACGGCAAGCTGGGTGAAACGGCGGCGCGAGATGGCGCCGTTGCGGGCCTTGTCGGCCAGGATTTCGATCTGGTCGTTTTCAAAGTGCGTGTTCATGGACAGTCTCCCTTGGTGTTCTGTGGTCTTGAAGTCCCGGACGGGCCGGTCGTCTGGCCGTCAAAGAAATATCCCGCGCTCCGCGCTCCAGCCGACCCAGAGCTGCGCGCCGGGGGCCAGGTTGTCCGGCAGGCTGGCCGTCGGTTGCGACAGGGTCAAGGCAACGCCGCCCGGTGTTTTCAGCGAAAGCAGGGTTTCGGCCCCCAGATAGGTCAGATCGACCAGCCTGGCCTGAACGGCATTGCCGTCCTGGGGGGCGGAGGTATGGAGCCCCATGTATTCCGGGCGCAGCGCAAGACAGTCACCCGGCGCGCCAAGACTGGCCGCCATCCTGAGCCTCTGCCCCTCGAAGAGGCCGTTTGCGCCGTTGCCGTCGGAGGTGATCCCGGTCAGGGGCAGGATGTTGACGGTGCCCAGAAACTCGGCGACGAACCGATTTGCCGGGCGTTCGTAGATTTCCCTCGGTGGTGCGACCTGTTGCAGCTTGCCATGGTCGAAGATCGCCACCCGGCTTGACAGGGCCAGGGCTTCGGACTGGTCATGCGTGACGAAGACAAAGGTGGTGCCCAGATCGCGGTGCAGGCGGCGCACCTCGTCCTGCATCTGGCCGCGCAGGTTCTTGTCCAATGCCGAAAACGGCTCGTCCAGCAAGAGCACCGGCGGATCATAGGACAAGGCCCGCGCCAGGGCGACGCGCTGTTGCTGGCCACCCGACAGGCCCGAGGGGCGTTTGTGGCCATGCCCGCCCAGACCGACCATTTCAACCATTTCGGACACGCGGCGCTTGATGTCGCCGGCCGATCTGCGTTGCACTTTCAGAGGGAAGGCAATGTTTTCCTCGACCGTCATGTGGGGAAACAGCGCATAGCCCTGAAACACCATGCCAAAGGCCCGCGCCTCGGCCGGGGTCAGGGTCATGTCGCTGCCGTCCAGCGTCAGGCGCCCGCGGGTTGCCGCCTCGAACCCGGCGAGGATCATCAGGAAGGTGGTCTTGCCCGATCCCGAGGGACCGAGAAGGGTCAGAAACTCGCCCCGCCCGATGGTCAGGCTGACATCCGTCAAGGCCGCGAACGAGCCGAAGGATTTGCCAATCCCCTCTGCGCCGATCTCGGCTGCCTCAGTCTTCGTCATTCGCCCCCCCATCCTTCTGGAAATCCTACGGGCGCGGACCAAAGCCGCGCAAACGATAGTTTTTTCCCTTATCGACAAAAGAGATTTGTCGTTATCGACTCGCGCTCTGCATCTTGGGCAAGGAAAAACTCTGAGCGCGCTCGGCCCTCAGCCATGAGCGGAAGGCTTCAACGGCAGGTTTGTCAACCATGGCATGCGGCACGGCCATGAAATAGGCCCTGGGCGAGCGGACCTCTTGCTCGAACGGCCGCACGAGTTGACCGCTGCTCATCGCATCTTCGGACAGGATAACATCGCCCATGGCGATCCCCTGGCCGGCAAGAGCGGCGGAATAGACGAGGTGCATGTCGGAAAACACCACCCCGGTCGCCGCAAGGCCGGGATCAAGCCCGACCGACGAAAACCACTGCCCCCAGTCCTCGTGGTCGGACAGGTGCAACAGCCCCAGTCGCAGCACATCTTGCGGTTCGGGCATCCCGCCAAGGCGGTTCACCATGGCCGGGCTGCAGACCGGGGACGTGACCACATCCAGAATGTGTTCGGCTTCCATATCGGAAAACTCGCCGTTTCCGTAGGTAATGAAGAGATCGACATCAGGGTTCGACACTTCGCCCAGGCGGCGTGGCGTGATGATGGACAGGGCAACATCGGGGTAGGCCGCCGTAAAGCGCGCGATCTTGTTGCACAGCCAGCTGGAAGCGAAACCGGGGGCGCAGCTGACGGTCAGGCTGCCCGCGACCCCGCGCCCGATGTTGCGCGCCGCCGATCCCGATATCGCCAGCAATGCCTGGCGTACGTCGTCGGCATAGGACTGGCCCTGGGTGGTCAGTTCCACCCTTGTGCCGACGCGGTTCAACATGTGGAAATCCAGGTCGCGCTCAAGCATGCGCAACTGGTGGCTGACGGCGGATCGGGTCAGGTTCAACTCGTCTGCGGCCTGCCAGACGGTTCCATGCCTGGCGAAACTGACCAGGGCGCGCAGGGCCTGAGTGGAAGGGATTCGCATGCGCTCGGGCCTCCTCGCTGGCAGCAGTATGTCAGTGATCTGCTGTCGGACAAGCCTTTAGGTGAAAACCGTTTGCCGAGGGATGGAAAAGGTTTCACTTCCCATGTTTTGACTTCGCCGCTTAGGCTTTGCGGAAAGGAGTGGCCGATGAACCTGAGTCCCGCCCAGACCTTCGCCATTTCCGATATCACGGCGCGCGCAGGCGACCTGTCGGACTGGACGGCGACCATCTTCGGTTTTGGTGAAACGGCCTGGCGTGAGTATCGCTCGGCCGCGTGGTATGTCGAACGCCTGCGCGCGGAAGGCTTCACTGTCGAGGAAGGTTCTGCCGGCATGCCGACCGCCTTTTGTGCCGACTGGCGCAATGGGCCCGAGTCAGATGGGGGCCCGGTGATCGGGCTTTATGCCGAATATGACGCGGTGCCGGGCAACTGTCAGGCAGCCAGCCCGCGGCGCGAACCCCGCGCGGGGTTGGGCTATCAGGCCGGAGGCCATACCGACCCGCATTCGGGCCTGGGCATGGCGGGGCTTGGCGCGCTGCTGGCGATCAAGGCGGCGATGCTGGCCCACAACATCCCCGGCGGCCTGCGCTTTACCGGCGAGCCGGCGGAAAAGGTGCGCGGCTCCAAGCCCATCCATGCGGCGGCGGGGTACTATGACGGGTTGGCGGCGATCCTGTCGTTCCACCCGTTCTACATGCTGCCGATGTGCAACACCGTGCGCTGGGACACGCATTGCGGTGCGGCCTATGCGATGGTCTACCGCTTCATCTGCGATGCGCCGGAAGGCTGGGGCCTGCATGACGGCGCACCGATCCCGCAGTCGCATTCCGCCGTGCGGGCACCGGGGGCCAATGACGCGCTGACGCTGATGTATCAGGCATCCAAGGCCCTGCGCGAGGCGATGCTGCCGCATCAGGGCGGCTGGTCGATTTCCGAGGCGATCCTGACGGCGGGGCAGGCCACCGCCGACAACCTGCCTGCGGGCCTTGCCGAAGTGCAGTACATGATCCGGGTGCCGACGATTGCGATGGCGGACCAGGTGACGGCGGTGCTGGACCGCAACGCCGCTGCTGCCGCCGCAATGACCGGCTGCCGCTGGGAAAGGCACTGGGTCTGCAAGTCGCGGCACGGGCTGGCCAATCACGCGATTGCCCGCACCGTCTGGGAGGCGATGCAAGCGGTCGGCGCGCCGGTCTGGGGCGAGGCGGCCAAGCAAGTCGCCCGCGAGATTCAGGCCAACCTCGGGCTGGAGCCGATGGCCGAACCCTTCATCGACGAGATGAGCCGTCTGATCGACCCCGAAGCGGCCGAAGCGATCCTGCGCCGCGATCTGCCGCCGTCGCAGGCGAACTCCACCTCGGATGACTATACCGACATGACATGGCACGCGCCGACCGCGCGGTTCTATGTCGCGCGACCCGCCCTGAAGGCTTTGGCAGGGCAGGCCTATCCAGCCTGGGTGATGAACGCGCTTGGCGGCATCCCGGCCACCATCGACCCGATGGTGCAGACGGCGGCGAAAATCCTTGCCCTGTCGGCGCTGCGCCTTCTGGAGGACAAACCCGCCCGCGATGCCGCAATGGCCGAGTTCGTCACCCGCACCGGCGGCGGTGTCGGAGGAAGTGCCTGGACGGCGCCGCTTTGCGACTATCCCCCGCCGATCCATTTCCGCTGGCCTGAATACATCACAACCCCGCGCGGGCAGGATTGGTGGATCCCCTCTGCCATGCCCGGTGCCTGAACAGGAAAGACCGAAGATGCAGACCTATCGCCACGGCTCCGAACCCTTCACCCTGCAACGGCGCAACCCCAGGGGTGGCACCAAAGTCCTGGAGGGCTGGGGGTTCCGCAATGAAACCGACCCCTTGACCGATGTGCTTCTGGGCAGCCCGGCGCATCTGCGGCACCTGTCCACCTCGTCCTTGTCGCGCAAGCACCTGCGCGAGGCGCCCTGCAACATTCAGGTGGGTCAGGCCCAGCACGCCGAACTCGTCTCGGCCTATGAACATTTCGGGGTCAAGGTGCATATGCACAAACCCAGCTCCGAACTGCCGATGCAGGTCTATGCCCGCGACAGTTCCGTGATGACGCCCTATGGCGCGATCATCACCGCCATGGCGAACTGGTGGCGGCGGGGCGAGAACTATGCCGCGATCCGCACCTATGAGGAAATGGGCATCCCGATCTACGACATGGTGACAGCCGGCACTTTCGAGGGTGGCGATTTCAACGTGATCGAGGAAGGCTGTGTGCTGATCGGCTGTGGCGGCGCGCGCACCCAGGAGGAAGGGGCGCGGCAGGTGCAGGGCTGGTTCGAGGCCGAAGGCTGGGAAACCCGGCTGGCCTTCATCGACGAATATTATGTGCATATCGACCTGATGGTGGTGCCGATCGCCGAAAAGCTGACCGCCGTCTGCCTTGACTGCACCGAGCCGGGTATCGTGGACTGGCTGAAGGCCAAGGGGCATGAAATCATCGACGTGCCGTTCCGCGACACGATGGCGCTTGGCTGCAACTTCATGTCGCTGGGACGCGACCGGGTGATCGCTCCGGCGATCTCGACGACGCTGATCGCCCAGCTTCGTGCCCGCGGCTTCGAAGTGGCTGCCATCGACATGTCGGAAATCTCGAAGACCGGCGGCGGCATTCACTGCATGGCGCAATCGCTGAAACGCGAAGCGGCGTAAGCCCGATTGCGGAACCGAAGGCGGCGCTTGATCCGGGCGCCGTCCGCGTCGGGGATGACGTGCCCGACCGGAACGCGGAAGATGGCCAAAAGGGCTACAGATCAGGCGGGCGGGCATCGCCTGTGGGGGAATACAGGGCCGCCGGAGTCATCCGCTTGCGGATCTGTTCTGCCAGCGCGGTCAGCGGTGCCGACAGGAGCCGGTTGCGGCGCGTGATCAGGTGGACGTAAACCGACTGCATCTGGGGCGACACAATCCTGACGGCGACCAGCTGACCGCTGGACAGCTCGGACCGCGCACTGAATTCGGGCAGCACCGTCACGGCGCGGCCGACGCAGGCGCTGCGGATCAAGAGCGGAATGGAATTGCTCGTCAGCACGGGGGCTACCAGATGGCCGCTGTCGGTGGCGGCAAGGTCGATCATTTGACGAATGCGGAACATCGGCCCCATCAGGGCGAGCGGCTCGGCACACAGCTCGGCAATCGAGATGCTCGACCGTAGCGCCAACGGGTGCGCGGCATGCATGATCGCCTTCAGTGGCACCGCCGCCCGGAACCGCGAGACGATCTGCGGATGCGACTGCGGGTGAAAGCCAAGACCGAAATGCACCTCGTCTTCCAGCAACAGCCGAACCATTTCGGTCGTGTCGGTGACGCTGACCGACAGGGTGAAGCCGGGGTAGTCATCCATGAACCCGTCAAGGGTGCCATACAGCGCCTCACCCAGAAATCCCTCGCCGATGGCAAATTTCACTTGTCCGGTGCGCGCGGCAGAGAGGTCCAGCAGATGCGCGTTAAGCACCTCGAGGCTGGTTTGGCGGGTGCGGTAATACTCGATTATGGCATGGCCCGCATCGGTCAGCAGAATCTCGCGACGGCCATGTTCGATCAGGGTGCTGCCGACCTCATGTTCCAACCGGGCGATCTGGCGGCTGATGGAGGAGGGTGCCATCTCCAGTATTTCGCTGGCAGCGCGCATCGAACCGCTGCGCCACGCCTGATACAGGAAGTGAATCCTGCCGTCATTGATCTGCATGTTCGGGCCTGTGGGTCATGGTCTTCGGGGAGTTCTATGGTCCCTTGGGGAAATCTGCCGGTATCCATGCGCCGATAAAGCCATGTCGTTGCAAATTACGCAACGAATTTGCGAATGCCGTGGCATTGATTGCACTTTAATTTTGGCGTGGAATGGAGCCAGCCGCTGCTGTGGGCGACCGGGACGACGGAAAAGCCGCGCCTTCGGCAGCAAGCCTTGTGGCCAGGCAAAAGAAATCAAGAACAGATCAGAGTGGAGGAACAGATGGAGACGCGCGAAATCAACCCCTGGTCATGGCAAGAGAGCTTCGGCTTTGCCCATGCCCGAGAGATCGTCGGAGCGACCCGCATCCTGACCCTGTCGGGCCAATGCGCCACCGATGCCACTGGCGCCCCGCAGCACAAGGGCGATATGGCAGGGCAACTGGCCCTTGCTGTGGCAAATCTGGGCGAGGTTCTGGCGGCGGCGGGGATGACCTATGCCAATGTGACGGGCATCAGGGTGCTGACCACCGATATGGATGCGACCCTTGCCAATTGGGGGGCGCTGATCGGGCCGTTCGCGGCACTGGGCCATCGCCCGGCCAGCACGCTGGTCGGTGTGACGCGGCTTTTTTCGCCCGACCTGCTGGTCGAGGTCGAAGCCACCGCCTGCGCCTGAGGGGAACGCCATGATCCGCGGCATTCATCACCCCGGCATCACCACCGGCAATCTGGACCGGCTTCTGTCCTTCTACCGCGATCTGCTGGGGTTTCGGGAAATCTCGCGCTTTGGCTGGGAGGCAGGCAGCGAAATGTCGGCCTATGCCGGGCAGATCATCGGCATCGCAGACTCGACCGCCCGCGCCGTTCTGTTGCGGGCAGGCAATGCCTTTGTGGAGATCTTCGAATACCAGAGCCCGGCCTCGACCCGCAGCGACGACCGGAGCCTGTCGCAGCAGGGGTTTGCGCATCTGTGCCTCGACAGTGACGACGTGATCGCCGATCACGCAAGGCTGGTCGCGGCGGGGGTGGTGTTCAACGCCGCTCCGAGGGATGTCGGCCCGATGCGCCTGTGTTTCTGTCGCGACCCCGACGGCAATCTTGTCGAGTTGCAGCAGATCACGGATGCGGCCAGCGACATGATGCTGAGATCGGTTCGGGACTGAGCCCGCCACCTTGGCCACTGCTTTCAATCCGGGGCCTGACACGCGCAACGTCAGATCGCAAGTCAGGCGCCCGGCGAATTGTGAACCACGACAAAGAGGGAGAAACGAAATGAGCGAACCGATCCTGCGTTTTCGCGGAGGGCTGGGGATGGCCTTCATACCACCCGTCATCTTCATGGGAATGTGCTTTCTTTACTTCATCGTCTTCAAGGCCTTCGACATGACGGCCCTTGCGATGGGGGGCTTTGTGTCCCTGCTGATCGGCGGGGTGTTCGCCCGCGACTACGGAAAGTTCTGGGAGCAGGTACTGAAGGGGATCGGCAGCGAGACCTCGGTCGCGATCGTCGTCATCCTGTTTCTGGTCGGCATGATTTCGGCCATGATCAAGGCGACGGGCGTGGCTGGCGGCTTTGTCTGGCTGGCGCAGGACATCGGCCTGAGTGCGGGCTACTACACTTTCTTTGTGTTCATCGCGGTTGGCGTCGTTGCGATGGCCACGGGATCGTCGATTGGCACGATGTTCACCGCCTTTCCGATCTTCTACGCGGCAGGCCTGACGATTGGTGCGCCGCCCGCTCTGCTGGCGGGGGCGATCCTCTCGGCGGCGATTCTGGGTGACAACCTTGCACCCATTTCAGACACCACCATCATTTCATCTTCCAGCCAACGCTTCCGGTCGCGCGATGGCGTGGCCGATATTGGCGGTGTGGTCCGGCAGCGGGCGCGGTATGCGCTGACGGCGGCCGCGATCTCGGCCGTGCTGTTCCTGGTCCTTGGGCAGTCCATGACTGCGGATACCAGCGTGATCAGCCAGTTCAGCGCCGCAGCCTCGCCGCAGCCGCTTTACATGCTGATCCCTGTGGCGATCATGTTGATCGTGGCGATGGTGACGCGCGACATCTACAAGGCAGTGACCGTGGGTCTGGTGCTGGGTTCGCTGACCGGGCTTGCGACCGGGCTCTTGACGCCGTCGATGATCATGGGGGTCAACGAGGGCACCCCGACGGGCTTCCTGTTTGACGGTGTGAACTCGATGCTGGGCACGGTGGCGCTGGTCATCTCGGTCTTCGGCATCATGGGCGTGCTGCGCGGTGCGGGCGTGATGGAGCTGATGGTGGACAAGATCACCTCGGGCAAACTGTCGTCCACACCGCGCGGGGTGGAAACCGCCATCGGCCTTGGTGTCAGCGCGACGACGCTGCTGTTCGGCGGGGTGAACTCGGCTTCCATGCTGACCTTCGGCCCGGTAGCCGATGAGTTGGGCGCACGGGTTGGTCTGCATCCCTACCGTCGGGCCAATGTGATGGACTGTTTCGCCCTTGGCCTTGCTTCGGTCGTGCCGGTTCTCAGCGCCTATCTGTTCATCGGTGCGCTGTTGACCTCGGGCTATGAGGGCACGCCGGGCATGTCGACCTTTGATCTGTTCCCCGTGACGCTTTATCCTCTGGTCCTGACGGCGGTCATGGTGCTGTCGGTAATCACGGGCTGGGGCCGGACCTTCGAGGCGGCAGATGGATCGGCCGCAAAAACCCCGCAACCCCCGATTTCCGGCTGACAATTCGGCAATCGGACGACTGCTCTCAACGGAAAGGCACTCTTCATGGACCGGACAACCGTGGATTGGACAGGGTATATTCCCGCCATCACCACCCCGTTCACCCGCAAAGGCCAGCTTGATCTGGACTCGTTCGCCGCCCAGATGGACTGGCTGGTGGCCGAGCGGATGCATGGCGTCATCCTGGCCGGCACCAGCGGCGAATGGTTCAGCCTGACCAGCGCCGAACGGGCGGAGTTGTTCATGGCCGGAGCGAGGTATCGCCAAACCGGGCTTACGGTGATCGGCGCCTGCAATGCCTTTACGACGGCAGAGGCGATTGCCCATGCAAGGGCGGCGGAAACGGCGGGGCTGGATGGCATCCTGCTGACGCCGCCGCCCTATGTCGTGCCAAACCGGGCCGAGATCGTGCAGTTCTATCGCAGGGTCTCGGACGCCACCGACATTCCGATGACGGTGTATAACTGGCCCCGCGGCTGTGTCGTGGACATGGACCCGGATCTGCTGGACGAATTGGCCGACATCGAAAACGTGGTGGCCATCAAGAACTCGACCGGCGATTTCGCGGGCTTTCTCGACGCGATGTATCGGGTCGAGGGCAGGGTGCGCTATTTCGGCCTGCCCACCAGCGCGTTGGGCGTCGATCTGGCTTTGCTGGGGCATAGCGACGGGCTGATGGGGTCGGGGGGGGTGCTGGGAGCGGACCATCCCGATTTCTGGCGCGCCATCGCCGAGGGCGACCGGGCGCGGGCGATCCAGCTTGGGGCGCGGGACCGGGTGATCATGCAGGCCTGGTTCCGGCCTGACTACGGGGTTCAGTTCGGCAACCAACAGGCCATCATGAAAACCGCTCTGCGCCTGCGCGGCGTGCCCGCAGGGTTTGTGCGTGACCCGCTGCTGGAATTGTCGGGCCCCGAGGTGCAGCGCATCGCCGATACGCTTCATTCGCTGGGCATCGAAACCCGGCCGCTCTGATGGGTGCGCGATACGATGCGGTGGTGATCGGTGGCGGCCTTCTGGGCTGTGTCACCGCCTGGATGATTGCCCGTGACGGCGGGCGCGTTCTGCTGGTCGAGCGTGACCAGATCAACCAGCACGCCTCGGGTCGCAATGCGGGCAGCCTGCATTTTCAACTGGAATACCGCATGATCGACCGCGGCATTGAAGCCGCGCGTCAGGCCGCCGAGGCGATGCCACTGCATCTGGAGGCGGCGCGGCTTTGGTCGGCGTTGCCTGCCCTGTGTGGCGAGGCGATCGAGGTGAAGCAAACCGGCGGTCTGATGATTGCCGAGGATGCAACCCAGGTCGAGCTGCTGGAGCAGAAAGCCGAAATCGAACGGTCCTGGGGTCTGGACAACCGGGTAATCGACCGGGCTGAAGTTGACCGCATCGCGCCCTATCTGTCCGACAAGGTCATCGCGGCGGCCTATTGCCCGCTGGAGGGCAAGGCCGATGCCCGCACCGCCGCCCCTGCGCTGGCCCGTGCCGCGCTGCGCCTGGGCGCCGAGATTCGCACGCGCCGCGCGGTTGTCGGCCTGTCGCGGCAGGGCGGGCGCTGGCAGGTGCAGCTGCAAGGCGAAGACGCCGAAACCGTCACCGCCGAGGCCGTGGTGATTGCTGCCGGGGTCTGGACCACAGGGGTGGGGCAGATGATGGGTGCGCATCTGCCCACCATCCCGCTGGCGCTGACCATGACGGTCACGATGCGGATTCCCAAGCTGATCCCGCATCTGGTGCAACACGCCGGGGGCAAGCTGTCGCTGAAGCAGGCGCTGGACGGCAATATCCTGATCGGCGGCGGCTGGCCTGCGCGGCTGCCGTTGTTGCCCGATGGCCAGCCGGATCTCGACACCAAGCCGGACCTGCTGCAGGCTTCGCTTGCCGGGAATGCCGCAATGGCGATCCGGGTGCTGCCAGAGCTTGCCGCCGTGCCGGTCATTCGCAGCTGGGTGGGCACCACCACCATTACTCCGGACCAGTTGCCGCTGGTCGGTCCGGTGCCGGGGCATCCGGGGGCATTTGTCGCCACGGGTGGATCGGCCTTCACGCTGGGGCCGTGTTTCGCGCAGGTGCTGGCGGATCTGATCGCGGGGCGGGGGGCCAGCATGGATCTGACGAAATTCGATGCCGCCAGATATGGCAGGGGGTGAGGGATGATTGTGGCACGACGCCTTGTCGCCCAACGGGGCAAAACCGTCACCTTCACCTTTGACGGCCATCCCGTCACCGCCCATCTGGGTGAAACCCTGGCAACCGCCCTGCTTGCCGCGCAGGTTCCCGCCTTCGGCCTGACGCGCGAAGGCGCGCCCCGCCTACCGTTTTGCAACATGGGCACCTGTTTTGACTGCGCGGTCACGGTCGATGGGCAGCGGCTGGTCCGGGCCTGCCTGACCGATGTGCAGGACGGGCTCTGCGTCACCCGGCACGAGGCAACAGGATGATGGATCTTGTGATTGTCGGGGCCGGTCCGGCCGGCATGGCCGCCGCCCTTGCCGTGGCCGAGGCCGGGTTTTCGGTGCTGGTGGTGGATGAACAGGCACGGGCAGGCGGGCAGATCTTCCGTCGCCCTCCCGCCGAATGGGGGCAACGCCACGGCAACTACCAGCCCTATGCCTGGGCCAGGGACCTGATCGAGAGGTTCGAGGATCATGCCGGTATACAAACCGCTTTCCGCAGCACGGCCTTTGGTGTTCTGCGCGATGGTGCCGGGACCTCTGCTTTGCAGCTTGCCATTCACACGCCCGAGGGCGGGCGCCTTGTGCCCACGCGACGCCTGCTGATCGCGACCGGCGCGCATGACATGTCGGTGGCCTTTCCGGGATGGACCCTGCCGGGGGTGATGACGGCAGGCGGTGTGCAATCGCTGCTGAAAAGCCAGAAACTGCAAATGGGGCAGCGCCTCGTTCTGGCCGGATCGCATCCGATCCTGCTGATCCTGGCCGAGCAACTGCTGGATGCCGGGGCCGAGATCGCCGAGATCGCCCTTGCCCGTGGTCTGCCGCGAATGTCCGAGATGATCGGCGCGGTGCCCGCCATCCCCGGTCATGTCGCATTGTTTGCCGCTGGACTGCGGGCCTTGCGCAAGATCGTCGCGCACGGGGTTCCGCTGTCGCGCAAGACCATCATCGATGGGGCCGAGGGTGAGACAGCCGTTACTGGCGTGCGGCTGGCCAGCATTGATGGCGCCTGGATGCGGACAGGGCCTGTGCGCCAGGTTCAGGCCGATCTTCTGGTGCTGGGATACGGCTTCAACCCCTCCACCGAGCTGGCCCGGCAAGCCGGGTGCAAGATGCAGTGGGGGTCGGCTTCGGGCGGCTGGGTCGTGGCGCATGACAGCGGGTTTCAGACCTCGGCCGAAGGGATCTTTGTTGCCGGAGAGCCGACCGGCGTGGCGGGGGCGGAACGGTCCTGGGCCGAAGGACGAATGGCCGGGCTGCACATTGCCGCCTCCCTGGGTGCTCCGCTGCCCCCCGCATGGCAGAAGGAGGCCCAGAACACTCTGGCGCGTGCGCATCGCTTTTCGCGGGTGATGCAATCCATGTTCGAACCGAAGCGCAAAGCCCTGGCCGAGCTGTCTCGATCGCAGGAGGTGATTGTCTGCCGGTGCGAACTGGTCAGGAACGGGCAGCTTGAAACGGTGCTTGCCCGGAACCCGTTCATGTCGCAAGCAAATGCGGTGAAGCTTGAATGCCGCAGCGGCATGGGCCCCTGTCAGGGCCGCTATTGCGAAGGAACCGTGGCCGCCCGTATCGCCATGACCCGAAATGCAGCCATCGAGGACGCGGGCTTTTTCAACGCGAACTTTCCCATAAAGCCCGTACCGCTTCAGTCGTTCCAGGATCTTGGAGACGCAACAACAGCCTTGCAGTTGCCGCCCCCGCCGTGACGTTCCTGCCAACCGGATCAGGCAGGCGTCCGGGAGTCCTTGGAGCGGGATGACGCTAC
>Ga0073904_10002270_pt1 | contig 14538 bp, 9 predicted proteins | sample KloWWTrecipitate_FD_66668 | JGI IMG/M metagenome (GOLD analysis project Ga0073904, IMG submission 66668) | Active sludge microbial communities from Klosterneuburg, Austria, studying microevolution and ecology of nitrifiers - Klosterneuburg... | ecosystem: Engineered > WWTP > Aerobic digester >...
CTGGTGCACTCGCGCTTCTCCACCAACACCTTCCCGAGCTGGGATCGGGCGCACCCCTACCGCTATCTTGCCCACAACGGCGAGATCAACACCCTGCGCGGCAACATCAACTGGATGCGCGCGCGCGAAGCGCTCTTCGAATCCGATGCCTTCGGCGAGGACATCCGGCGGATCCTCCCCATCGTGAACCCGAATGGCTCGGACTCCGCGATGTTCGACAACACGCTCGAGCTGCTGGTGCTGGCGGGTCGTTCGCTGCCGCACGCGGTCATGATGATGATCCCCGAGCCCTGGTCGAAGCACGAGGGCATGGACGAGGCACGGCGGGCCTTCTATCAGTACCACACGAGCCTGATGGAGCCCTGGGACGGCCCGGCTTCCATTGCCTTCACCGACGGCGTGCAGATCGGCGCGGTGCTCGACCGCAACGGCCTGCGGCCCTCGCGCTACTACGTGACCAAAGACGACCTCGTGATCATGGCGTCCGAGGCCGGCGTTCTCGAGATCGCGCCCGAGCGCATCCTGCGCAAGGGCCGGCTGCAGCCGGGGCGCATGTTCCTCGTGGACACCGCGCAGGGGCGCATCGTCGATGACGAGGAGATCAAGCGGGCGGTCGTGACCGAGCGTCCCTATCGCCAGTGGCTCGACGAACACCTGGTGCATCTCGGGAATTTGCCAGCAGCGCCCGAAGTGCCGGCGCCCGATCACGACACGCTGCTGCAGCGCCAGATCGCCTTCGGATACAGCTTCGAGGATGAGCGCCTCCTCATCGACCCCATGGCCCGCTCGGGCGTGGAGGCCGTGGGCTCGATGGGCAATGACACCCCGCTCGCCGCGCTCTCCACGAAGCCACGGCTGCTTTACGATTATTTCAAGCAGCTCTTTGCGCAGGTGACCAACCCGCCCATCGACTGCATCCGTGAAGAGCTCATCACCTCGTCCGAAGTCTGGCTCGGCTCGGAGGGCAATCTCCTTCAGCCCCGGCCGGCCGATTGCCGGCGACTCGAGCTCTCGGGACCCGTGCTCTCGAACGAGGACTTCGCGAAGATCCGCCGCCTCGAGGGCATGCCGGGACTGAAAGTGGGCGTGCTTCCGACGCTCTTTCGCGTGACACGCGGCGACAAGGGCCTCGTGAAATCGCTCGAGGAGCTGCGCCTGATGGCGCGGCGGCTCATCGAAGAGGAAGAGGTCAACATCCTCATCCTCAGCGATCGCGGCGTGAACCGGGAATTTGCGCCCATTCCAGCGCTGCTCGCCGTGTCGGCGCTGCACCACTATCTGATCCGCGAGGGGCTGCGGCTCAAGGTGAGCCTGGTACTGGAAACCGGCGAGGCCCGCGAGGTGCATCATTTCTCGCTGCTCATCGGCTACGGCGCGAGCGTAGTGAATCCCTACCTCGCCTTCGAGTCGATCGACGGCATGATTCGCGATGAGCTCCTGACGGGTGTCGATCACGCGACGGCCTGCAAGAACTTCGTCAAGGCGGCCACCAAGGGCGTCGTCAAGGTCATGTCCAAGATGGGTATCTCGGCCGTGCAGAGCTATCACGGCGCGCAGGTGTTTGAAGCGCTGGGCTTGCGCCAGGACGTGATCGACGAGTATTTCACGGGCACCGCGTCGCGCATTGGCGGCATCGCGATCGACGTGATTGCGAAGGAAGTCCTGATACGCCATGGCGCCGCCTTCCCCGAGCGCGATGTCAATGGCCACACGCTGCCTTCGGGCGGGCTCTATCAGTGGCGCACGGACGGCGAGGAGCACCTCTTCAATCCGGCCACCATCCATCTGCTGCAGAAGGCGGTGCGCACCGGAAGCTACCCGACCTACAAGGCCTACACCGAGCTCATCGACGATCAGGCGCAGAAGTTCTACACGCTGCGCGGGCTGCTGGAGTTCAAGGCGGCAGAGGCCGTTCCGCTGGAGGAAGTCGAGTCGGAGGAGAGCATCATGCTGCGCTTCAAGACGGGCGCGATGTCCTACGGCTCGATCAGCAAGGAAGCACACGAGACACTCGCGATCGCCATGAATCGCGTTGGCGGCAAGAGCAACACCGGCGAGGGCGGGGAAGACCCCGCGCGCTATCAGCCGCTGCCGAACGGGGACTCGAAGAACTCGGCCATCAAGCAGGTCGCCTCGGGGCGCTTTGGCGTCACGAGCGAGTATCTGGTGAGCGCCCGCGAGCTGCAGATCAAGATGGCGCAAGGTGCCAAGCCCGGAGAGGGCGGGCAGCTGCCCGGCAACAAGGTCTATCCCTGGATCGCCACGACCCGGCACACGACTGCCGGCGTCGGGCTGATTTCACCGCCGCCGCATCACGACATCTACTCGATCGAGGATCTCGCGGAACTGATCCACGACCTGAAAAACGCCAACCGCCACGCACGCATCAGCGTGAAGCTCGTGGCGGAAGTGGGTGTCGGCACCATTGCTGCGGGCGTGGCCAAGGCCCATGCGGATGTCGTGCTCATCAGCGGCTACGATGGCGGCACCGGCGCGGCGCCCCAGACCTCGATTGCCCATGCAGGACTGCCCTGGGAGCTCGGTCTCGCCGAGGCGCATCAGACGCTCGTGCTCAACAACCTGCGCAGCCGCATCACGGTGGAAACCGACGGGCAGCTGAAAACCGGCCGCGACGTCGTGATTGCCGCGCTCCTCGGTGCCGAGGAGTTCGGCTTCGCCACCGCGCCGCTGGTCGCGATTGGCTGCGTCATGATGCGGGTGTGCCATCTGAACACCTGCCCGACAGGCATCGCGACCCAGGATCCGCGGCTGCGCGAGAAGTTCACCGGCGCACCCGAGCACGTGGTCAATTTCATGCGCTTCATGGCGCAGGACGTGCGCGAATGGCTCGCGAAACTCGGTTTTCGCTCCATCGAGGAGATGGTCGGACGGGTCGACCGGCTCGCGCCGCGCCGTGCGCTCGATCACTGGAAGGCGCGCGGCTTCGATTTCAGCAACCTGCTCTACCAGCCGGATGTCGGGCCGGACATCGGCCGCTACCGGCAGATGGAGCAGGATCATGATCTGGAATCCTCACTCGACGTCACGACGCTCCTCGAACTCTGCCGGCCGGCGATCGATCGTGGGGAAAAGGTGGTCGCCGAGCTGCCCGTGCGCAACGTCAACCGCGTGGTCGGCACCATCACGGGCTCGGAGATCACGCGCAAGTGGGGCGCGGCGGGCTTGCCCGAGGATACCGTGCGTATCCACTTCCACGGTTCTGCCGGCCAGAGCTTCGGGGCCTTCCTGCCACGTGGCATGAGCTTCCGGCTCGAGGGCGATGCCAACGACTACGTCGGCAAGGGGCTCTCGGGCGGCAAGCTCATCATCCACCCGCCTGCAGGTTCCACCTTCGTACCGGAAGAGAACATCATCGTCGGCAACGTCGCGCTCTATGGGGCGACCAGCGGCGAGGCCTACATCCGTGGCATGGCCGGCGAACGCTTTGCCGTGCGCAACAGCGGCGTGAACGCGGTGGTCGAGGCAGTCGGCGATCACGGATGCGAGTACATGACCGGCGGTCGCGTCGTGGTGCTTGGCCCCACCGGTCGCAATTTCGGCGCCGGCATGTCGGGCGGTATCGCCTATGTGCTCGACGAGCAGGGTAATTTCCCCGCGCAGGTCAACCGGCAAATGGTGAATCTCGAGACACTGGACGACCCCGGGGAGGCCGACGCGGTGCGCGCCATGATTGCGAGGCACCAGGAGTACACGGACAGCACGCGCGCGCGCGCCGTGCTCGCGAACTGGCCCGCGATGCGCAAGCGCTTCGTGAAGGTGATTCCGAAAGACTATCAGCGCGTGCTCGCGGGCATCCGCCGCGCGCACGAGCAGGGTCTCACGGGCGACGAGGCCGTGATGGCGGCCTTCGAGGAAAACGCCCGCGACCTCGCACGCGTCGGCGGCAACTGATCCGGGCGGTATCAAGATGGGCAAGCCAACGGGTTTCATGGAGTATCTGCGCGAGCTGCCGGTCGATCGCACGCCGCAGGATCGCGTTCGGGACTGGAACGAATTCCACCATCACATGGAGGAGAAGCACCTGCGGCAGCAGGCTGCGCGCTGCATGGACTGCGGCGTGCCTTTCTGCCACACGGGCGTGCAGATGAGCAGCGGTGCCTCGGGCTGCCCGGTGAACAACCTCATTCCCGAGTGGAATGATCTCGTCTATCGCGGCCTGTGGCGCGAGGCGCTCGAGCGCCTGCACCGCACGAACAACTTCCCGGATTTCACTGGCCGCGTCTGTCCCGCGCCCTGTGAGGGCTCCTGCGTGCTCGGTCTCAGTGATCCGCCTGTCGCGATCAAGACGCTCGAAGCGGCGATCATCGAGCGGGGCTGGGAAGAAGGCTGGGTGATTCCCGATCCACCAAAAGTGCGTACCGGCAAGCGCGTCGCCGTGGTGGGATCCGGGCCCGCCGGGCTCGCGGCAGCGGAGCAGCTCAATCGCGCGGGGCATGCGGTCACCGTGCTCGAACGCGAGGACCGCCCGGGCGGCCTGCTGATGTACGGTATCCCGAACATGAAGCTCGACAAGCGCGGGGTGGTGCTGCGTCGCACCCAGCTCATGGAGCGCAATGGCATCCGCTTCATCTGCAACGCCCATGTCGGTGAGAACGTCGAGGCGCAGCTTCTGCGACGGGACTTCGACGCGGTGGTGCTGTGCACCGGAGCCACGGTGCCGAGGGATCTGTCGGCCGAAGGGCGCGGGCTCCATGGCGTGCACTTCGCCATGGAGTACCTCACTGCGAGCACGAAGGCACTGCTCGGCGGCGGACCTGACACCACGCCGCTGCACGCGAGCGGCAAAGACGTCATCGTGATCGGCGGCGGTGACACCGGCACCGACTGCGTGAGCACGGCGATGCGTCACGGCTGCCGCAGTCTCGTGCAGCTCGAGATCCTGTCGAAGCCGCCGGCCGACCGTGCGGAGGATAATCCGTGGCCCGAATGGCCGCGGATCTACCGTATGGATACCGGGCAGGAAGAGGCGGCGGCGCGCTTCGGCGGCGACCCGCGCAACTACCTCGTAACGGTCAAGCGGCTCACCGGGGATGCGCAGGGGCAGGTGAGCGCGATCGTCATCGTGGACATCGAGTGGCGCAAGAACGAGCGCGGCCAGCTTGTGCCGACCGAGATACCTGGCACCGAGCGCACCCTGCCCGCGCAACTCGTGCTGCTCGCCATGGGCTTCCTTGGGCCTGAGGCCTCCGTGCTGCGCGATCTCGGCATCGAGTGCGACGCACGCACGAATATCAAGGCCGAGCACGGTCGCTTCGTGACCAGTGTCGAGGGCGTGTTCGCTGCCGGCGACTGCCGGCGGGGGCAGAGTCTCGTGGTGTGGGCGATCAACGAAGGCCGCGGCGCGGCGCGCGAGTGCGATCGTTACCTCATGGGCAGCACTGACCTGCCCTGAGCGGACTGCTTCCATGCCACGGCCCCCCGTGTGTCATCCCGGATCGGGTTGGCGCGTTGAGGGCAGTGGAGGCATGCAATGAAGAAGTCCATCGCGCTGCTCGCAGTGCTCATTTCGATCGGACTGGCCGGCTGCGTGGTAGCGAGCCCACCGCGCCGGGTTGCTGTCGTGGAAGTGGGCGTGCGGCCACCACCTCCGCGCGTCGTCGTAGTGCCGGCATCGCGGCGCGGACACGTCTGGGCAGCGGGCTACTGGCGCTGGGATGGCCACCGCCACGTCTGGGTGGACGGCCAATGGATGCGCGCGCGTCGCGGCTGGACGTGGTCGCCTGCGCACTGGGAAGAGCGGCGCGGCCGGTGGCACTTCGTGCCCGGCCTGTGGGTTCGCGTCGGCCCACGCTAGATTTCGGTGCCAGGAGAAGTCCTGATTGCGCGGCCCCCCATGGATTACGCGGAAACGGGGGTGGATATTCCGCGACTATTGAACCTTGCGGTCCTGATTGCAGGTCGATGCCGTCCGGGGCCGGGTGCAGACAATCAAATGCGCGTGGCGTAGCGTGCCCTGTCTGGGCGGTGCACCGCATACTGGATGGACCCTATGCACGCTTCGAACTTCATCCCGGTAGTCGCAATCAGTTGCTTCCTCAATGCGTGCGGCGACACGCCCGGCTCGCCGCCCGACCTTGCCAAGGAGAAGACGCAAGCACCGAGACCCGCCACGCGTGCGTTGCTCTCGCCCGACGACAACATCCAAGTCGATGTGATCGCCGTTCAGTATGCAGATCATTGGAAGTATGTCGGCGTCATGGCTTTCAGTATCGGAACCCGTGAGCCACGCCTGCCGGATCCAATGACGGAGGATTTCATCCTTGTCGTGCGGGAAGAGCTAGCGGCGGGCACGAAGGTTCCGGGTCCGGCTCAACTGCCAGCGGGCTTCGCCTATCAATGGCTGGGGGGAAGCGATTACCACAAGATCCGGGCGATCGATCTCAGCCAGTCTGACGAACAGATTTCCCGGCTCTTCGGCGCAGGGACTCCTTCAATTGAGCAGAGATTGATTGAAGCGCTCGAAGCCCGCGAGATTGACCAGGTGGCAGCGCAGAAGCTGCTCACGGCAGTCCGACGCATCAACTATCGAGACGCCGCTGGCCGGGGCCTGCTGCACCAGGCCGCGTACTGGGGACATCTCAATATCGTCAAGGCGCTCATCAGCAAGGGAGCAGATCCCAACCTGCCGGGCATGAACGACAATGCACCGCTTTCCTCGGCAGCGGCCGGTGGCAATCCTGCAATCGTCGAATATCTCCTTTCGGTGGGGGCAGACGTGCACCGGGCCAACAGCTACGGCGACACGCCGCTTCATGGCGCCGTTTACAACGACACCTGTGTCGCCTGTGCGAAAATACTGATCGCTCACGGAGCGGATCCCGCGGTCAAGAATGGCGATGGCAAGACACCGCTGGAGCTTGCCAGGGATCAGAGAGGCTTCGGCATCAATACGGATGACGTGGTCACTTACCTCTCTTCCCTCAAGCAGAAGTAAACATGAGAACTGAAGCGGTTGTCGAAGGCGCTATCATCAGGCAGGCCGCGCGAACTTTCAGAATCGCAGCGCTTCTGATCGTGGCTGGTTTGGCCGGCGTTGCGCACGCGGCCACGCAGACTGACGCCCAGCTGATCTCCTGGGTTCAATGTCGGCTGACGCAACTTGGCCTTGATCCCGGGACAATCGATGGCCGCTTGGGCAAAAGAACGCACGACGCCATCAAGCAGGTCATGGGCGAGAACAGTTCGGGCGAAATAACGCGTGGCGTCGTCGAGCGCTTGCGCGCAGGCACTGCAGTTGAGTACCTGCCGGAGGTCGGGAGCAGCAAAGCAGGCGCCGGCAACCTGCCCCCACCGCTTGCGCGATGTTCTGGGCGAGTTGGCTTCGAAAAGGGAACATGGCGCTGCCTCGCAGAAGCGCAGTGCGAGACGTTCAACGGCCCATGGATCTGCGGCCCGTATGCCAAGAGCGTGACGATGGTGGTGGTCCTGGCGTCCAGCTCCTGTGGAGGTGACCCCGGTTCGCTGGCCAAGCTGGCGCCCGAGTCCACGGCGCGCACTCTGTCGCCGCTGGCTTCGCTGTCGCTGGCACGACTCAGGGCGCTGATTGGAAACTCCCCGGCATCGGAGGCAGCAACCGCACTGCTCGGCCCCTTGGCCTCCGACCGCACGGTGAGCGCCTTTACCGACGCGGTTTACCACTCATACAAACACCACGGCCTGTCAGTTGTTATCGAGAACAACACCATCGCCGGCATATTCCTCTACGCGCAAGGCGCCGACGGTTTCGACGCCTACCCCGGCGAACTGCCGCTCGGTCTGTCGTGGGCAGACGTGCGCCGCGACGTTGAAAGGAAGCTCGGCGCGCCAACTGCCACTGGCGGCGATGGCGCGATCCCGTTCTGGGCAAGGCACCAGCACGGGGTCAGTGTCAGTTATCGCGACAAATCAACGACCGACTTCGACAACCCGCTTCATCACCTGACTCTTCGCGGTTGTGCAGGTGTCGAAGGGACGCCCGATTGCAACATTGAATGATGGAAGGGATATCGCAGCACGTTCCATGCGCATACCGCACAGACCGGCGAGGGCCGATCTGCCGAATGGATCAAGTTGCAGGAAAGCACATTGTAGCGCCACGCTCCCGGATACATGTCAGGGCGCGCCCCTCCAGACTCCTCCCGGGTGAGTAGAACCGGCGCGGGAAATATGCTAATTCTCCAGTCGCGCGTCGTATCAGTATCGGCCGTGACTTCGGTGCGGCGTCACCGGCTTGCGGGGGACTACTTGTGGAAGTCGAGATGCGCGGTCGCCAGACCGGTGCGAGAGCCAACGCATATGGCCGCCGCGCAATCGTTGTTTCGATGTTGTCGATGGCAGTCAATGCATTCGGCGCGAATCCCACAACGTCGCCGCCACAGTTCTCGCCCGACCGGGAGGCCATACTGCGAATCGAATCGATCGCGTTGCCGCCGGTCCTGTTGCCCGGTGATCTGGAAAACGAACAGCTGACGCGCGAGGTTTTCGAAGAGCTCACGCTGGTCCTGGCTCTGAAGGGCTATGTTCTGCATCGCGTTGGTCGCACCGCGCTTCGGTCCGGCCCACGTCCGCCGTCGCTTGGCGACTTGAGCGCAGACGCTCTTGCAGACTTGTTGCCTGACGGCGGCACGCACTATCTTCTTTGCTGGATGGACAATGTGCAGGCAGGGCGCGGTGGTGACGCCAATAGCGCAACATCGATACATCTTTCGGCTGCGCTCATCGACAGGAATGCGAAACGTATCCTCTGGCGAAACGCGGCCAGTCAAGGGCGAATAGCGTTCCCTGCCAGCACGCCTCTTCTGACGTGGCTTGCCTTTCAGCACGCAACCCAGCCATATGTGCCGGACGCCCTGCGCCAGAGCGAGTTCGATCGCGCACTACGCGAATCGACCGAGCTCGGCCAAAGTCTGTTGGATCTCGTGTCGCCGACAGTAGTTGCGGTGCGCAATTTGCTGGGGAGCTTCCCGGAACGCCCGATGCGCTGACTCAACATGGGGAGTGAATCGATGAAGCCAATTCGCCCGTTTGTGCTTCTCTCATCGCTCGCGCTTGCGGCAATAGTCGCAGGCTGCGCCAGTCTCGCCGTTGATCGAATGTTGCCGCCGGTCAAGGCCGCACCGACGCCTCGCTTCGACGCTGCGCTGCGCGCACTGCCCGTGACGGGCGCCCGCCAGGAGATGTTTGGCGGCCCAGCCCTGGTTTCGAACGAGATGTACTGCGACACATTGGTGCAGGCGCTGAAGCAGTCAAACCTCTTTCGCCATGTCTCGACGGAGGGTCAAGGTGACTATGAGCTGCACACAGAGCTGTTCGCGCAGGGCCAGGGTGATGTCGCCCTCACCTATCGTTCCGCGATGGTCGTGCAGTATCGAATCGTTGACACTCGAACTCGCGCTGAAGTGTGGAAGAAGGGATTCAATTCGCGCGAGCAGGTCTCGGTCTCGCAGGCCTTCTCGGGCGCCAAACGAACCGTTACCGCGCAGGAAGGCAGCGTGCGTGACAACCTGGCGCAACTGATAGCTGCGTTGTCGACCGCGGAATTCAAGCAGGTTGGCCGATAGGGCCTCTGATCCCCACGGTGGGGTCGATCGAGCGCGACGGGGATGCTGGCTGCAAGGTTCAGCTCCGGCGGATTGCGCGTCAGGCTCGTGGATTCGTCCGACCGGGGCTTCGGCAGCGTACTACGGATGCGCTGATCGCTCCGCGGCTCACCCGGCGCTTCGAGCTGCTCTCTGGCGCACGACCGCGCATGGTAACCGGGGACGAATCTGGCGTTGGATCGCCTCGAAGGCCTCAACAACCGTCTACAAGAGTTTCCGGTGAGACCCTTCGAAGCACGGAACACTTGAGCGCCAGCGTGCCGTAGTCGCCGTGACTCGTGATGCGATAGTCCTCACCGTCGGAACAAGTCGCCATGATGCTCCCGCCGTTGACCCGCTTCGCCGAAACGACCTTGGCGCAATCGTGGCCGGCACTTCTCAAAGCCGCCGTTGCGAACTCGACGGGATCTCCGGGAGATTCACCCTGCAACGGGCCTCCGGCCGATGTGGCGGACGAGGCCCCGGTTTCAGTTAGCCACAATTGAATCTGCGAGACTTGACTCTTGGTCGCGCGTAACTCGAACACCGCGGGTCCGACCAACAGGAATTCGAGATCGCCAAAGCGCTGGGTACTGAGCATCCCGTCGTTCAATTCGGTCGCCTCGAGCGCGACGTCGTACCCTTCGATCATGAGCGACTTGACGTGCCCGAGAGGGTGCACCGGAGATTCGAACCTCACCGCGAGCGGATCACCCACGATCGCGCCATCCCGATTCCCGCGCCCGACCGTTCCGGGCGGCAGCGTGATGTCGAAGTCTCCTTCAATATTGCTGAATGGCAGCTGGACTCGCTCGTCGCTTTGCTCTGGTGCCGAGCACGCCGCCAGGAAATCAGACAGGATGGCGACGACAATCAGTGTGGCATACCGCGTCATGTCCGCTTGCCCCCATCCGTAGGTCGGGCTCATCGTAGTCCAGCCGCTCTTGAATTTCGAGTGAGCCAGGCAGAGCTCAAGCCTTGCGTGAGAGAGAGAGTCCCGCTCGTCGGCCCGGTGTGGGGATCCGCCGTTGGCTTTCCTGAATGCGCTGGGCCGTTCTCTCCCTGTCGTGGGCGTATGATCGCGCCGTATGTTCGTTTGCGGCGGCCTTGCGCTGGCTTGAACTGGAAAGGCCTCGTGGTGCGCACACTGATCGATCCGCGTTCCAGCGTGCTGTCCCCGACCTGGTCGGTCAGTCAGCGATTTCCGTGGGTGCGCTGCCTCATCGGCACGCTACTGCTTGCCGCCCTGGCGGGCCCTGCCCAGGGCCTCTCGATTCCGCCCGCGGACATGAGCACGTGGGCGTTCAATGTGCCCGCCGCGCCGGCACGATACACGTTCCCTGTCTTCGGGACTCTGAACGACAACGTTTACACTTCGCGCGTCGTCACCCACCCCAGTGTCACTTATCCGGTCACCTACATCATGGGCGATGTGCACGAGCGCTATGTACAGGCCGTGCTGCAGGCGCTATTCGCCACGCATCGCTTCGGCGCCGCCGGGAGCGCTCCCGGGGCGAACACCCTCACCCTGCGCCTGATCGCCTTGCACAACGTCCATACCGTGGGAAAGGGTTTCGCCACCCGCGATATCACCGACCTGATCACGGCATCCTGGGGGTTGTTCGATCCCGAGGGCGTCGAAGTTTACCGCTTTCATTTCAGCGGTACCGCCACCAGCAATTCCGGGCTGGGCAAAGGCTATGGTCCGCGCGGTCGCGAACGAACAGGGCTCGCGTACCAGGACCTGCTCAATAACACCGTTTTGGGGCTGGCCGCCGCGGAACAATTGCAACGTGTCGAGCAAATACCGGAGCTCTATGTGCACCCCGCCGAGCGCGTGATTCGCGCCAGGCTGATGGTGCGCGGCGAGGTGCTGCCCGATGCTTCCAGAGTACTCTCGGGCATGCGCTGGCTGGCCGCCGAACGCGGCGATCATGATCTGTACCAGGTCGCAGCGCACGAGATTGCTCGTCGCAATCTGACGGATTTGAGTGATACGTCGGCCCTGTTGCACACAGTCATTCGCAGCGACAACGAGGCGCTGTTCAGCGAAGTGCTCCGCAGCAGCCGCACGCCAGACGTCATGGAACACGGGCGCTCGCCGCTTCAGCAGACACTCATTCGCGGACAGGACGCGCGTGCAGTGGCGCTGGTGCGTGCCGGCGCGCGCCCGCAAGTCAATGCACCCGGCGATGTGTATCTGGCGGCGGAACTGAACTTTGCATTGGCGGGACTGCTGGTCGCGATGCCACAGGCGGCCTCTGTGGCTTACGCCGCAGCACGGCGCGACTACGACGCTACGATTGCCGAGGCACAGGAAGCGATACGTCGCAATGAGATCGACCTGTGGGCCACGCGCTGGGCGCGAATCCTGGCGCCAGCGCTGCAGGGCGCCCTCGCGGGCGCCGAGGCGCGGGCAGTGGCGGAAGCGGGCGCGAGGCAAACCGGGCTGATGGGCTTTGGCACGGCGGTGTATCGGCCCGCCGAGTTCGATACCAGCACTCCCAAAGGGGCGATTACCTACCTGAACGATCTGGTGCGCCGCTGCAATGAACAGTTGGCGAGGATTCCCTGACAGGACAGGCGTTTGAGGCGCCACGGAGAAACAATCATGTTCACGCATCGCATCGTGATGGCGCTCCTGATCGCGTTCACGTTTCCGGCAGTCGCGCAGCAACGCGTGTGGACTGCACAGGAAAAGCTCATCTGCATGACGCAGGAGCGACTGGTGGAACTCGGATGGTCCGAGGCGCGGGCCACGGGCAGGATGGATGACGCCACGCGTGATGCTCTCGCGCGCTATCAGAAGTTCGCAGGACTTGAAGCAACCGGCGAGGTGTCGGAGAGAGTCCTGGGCTGGCTGGTTCTTCCGTGCCAGGTCAGGTTGCAGTCTGACTGGTACGGGACCGGTGCCACGACCTCGCAGCCTCTGTATGGATGCCGTAACCCGAAGGCCGTAAGTCCCGCGACGAATGCTCCGGATCCGGGCAATTTGCGAACCCCGCTTGCGCGTGGGCCCACGTGCGGACGTGCCCGATGCGTACCTCCCAAGGTGACTCCTGCCGCCATGGAGGGCAGTGGACTGCGATTCGATGGACTCTATGCGGACCAGTCAGGCGGGTTGACGCGATTCATCCGCTTCTACCCCGATGACACGGCGGCGTCCGACATCTTCGTGCAGACACCCTATGAGGTGGCCTGCAAATTGACTCGTGAAGCCGTGACCGCGGCAGGCGCCCCACCGCAGCCCTACCGGCTGGAGGGCGACCAGATCCGGTTTGAGATCACTTCGAAAGGCAAGCGGCGCGCGATGTCAGGCCGGGTGGAAACCGGTCAGCTGCGGCTTGTATATGACGACGAAGCCGCATTGTTCGTGACCAACACGATGATCTTCATCTTCCATCCCGATCCGCAGTGATCAAAAAAAAGCCCCGCTTTCGCGGGGCTTCAAGTGATGCGCGGAAACGGGGGTAGATGTTCCGCGACTTTCGAACCTTGCGGTCCTGATTACATGTCCATGCCGCCCATGCCGCCCATGCCGCCCGGCATCGGATGGCTGTGCTCTTCATCCTTCGGCGCCTCGGCGATCATCACCTCGGTCGTCAGGAGGAGACCCGCCACCGACGCCGCATTCAGCAGCGCCAGACGCGTCACCTTGGTCGGGTCGAGAATGCCCTCTTCGAGCATGTCGCCGTACTCGCCGGTCGCGGCGTTGTAGCCGTAGGCGCCCTTGCCCGCCTTGACGGCGTTCAGGATCACCGCGGCGTCCTCGCCCGCGTTCTCGACGATCTGCCGCAGCGGCTCCTCGATCGCACGCGCAAGGATGCGGATGCCGACCGACTGGTCTTCGTTCGCACCTTCGAGGTCCTTGAACGCCTTCAGCGCGCGAATCAGCGCGACACCGCCGCCCGGCACCACGCCCTCTTCCACCGCCGCACGCGTGGCGTGCAGGGCGTCTTCGACGCGGGCCTTCTTTTCCTTCATCTCGATCTCGGTGGCCGCGCCAACCTTGATCACGGCGACGCCGCCGGAGAGCTTCGCGACGCGCTCCTGCAGCTTCTCCTTGTCGTAATCCGACGTGGCCTCTTCGGCCTGCTGGCGGATCGACTCGATGCGCGCCTTGATATCCGACGCCTTGCCGGCGCCGTCGATCACGGTGGTGTTTTCCTTCTCGACGACGATTTTCTTCGCTTCGCCGAGATCGTTCAGCGTGGCTTTTTCGAGTTGCAGGCCGACCTCATCGGAGATCACCGTGCCGCCCGTGAGGACCGCGATGTCCTGCAGCATCGCCTTGCGACGATCGCCAAAGCCCGGGGCCTTGACAGCTGCGACCTTCAGAATGCCGCGAATGTTGTTCACGACGAGCGTGGCGAGCGCCTCGCCTTCAACGTCTTCCGCGATCACGAGCAGCGGACGACCCGCCTTCGCGACGCCTTCGAGCACCGGCAGCATTTCGCGGATGTTCGAAATCTTCTTGTCGACGAGCAGGATCAGCGGCTTTTCGAGATCCGTCGACTGGCTCGCCTGGTTGTTGATGAAATACGGCGAGAGGTAGCCGCGGTCGAACTGCATGCCCTCGACGACATCGAGTTCATTCGCAAGGCCCGAGCCCTCTTCAACCGTGATCACGCCTTCCTTGCCGACCTTTTCCATCGCATCGGCGATGGTCTTGCCGATCGACTCGTCGGAGTTCGCCGAGATCGTGCCGACCTGCGCGATCGCCTTCGAGTCCTTGCAGGGCTTCGAGAGCTTCTTCAGCTCGTCGGTCGCCGCCGTAACGGCCTTGTCGATGCCGCGCTTGATGTCCATCGGGTTGCGGCCCGAGGCCACAGCCTTGAGACCTTCGCGGATGATCGCCTGCGCGAGCACCGTGGCGGTCGTCGTGCCGTCACCGGCCTCGTCGGAGGTGTTGGAAGCGACTTCCTTCACCATCTGCGCGCCCATGTTCTCGAACCTGTCC
>Ga0073904_10002271_pt1 | contig 14537 bp, 11 predicted proteins | sample KloWWTrecipitate_FD_66668 | JGI IMG/M metagenome (GOLD analysis project Ga0073904, IMG submission 66668) | Active sludge microbial communities from Klosterneuburg, Austria, studying microevolution and ecology of nitrifiers - Klosterneuburg... | ecosystem: Engineered > WWTP > Aerobic digester >...
ACGCATCAACGCGCTGATGCAGCGCCTGCGCGAAGCGGTGCTGCGCTCGCCGGCGCTCAAGCGCAAGCTGTTCCAGGTCGAGTTCCTGAGCACGCTAGCCAACGAGGCGCTGGTGGTGCTGGTCTACCACCGCCCGCTCGACGCCGCATGGGAAGACGCCGCCCGGGAATTGAGCCTGGCGCTGGATGCGCAGCTCATCGGCCGCTCGCGCGGGCAACGCATCGTGATCGGGGAATCGTTCGTGACGGAACGCCTGCAGGTCGACGGGCGCGAACTGGTGCTGCGCCAGCCCGAGGGCTGTTTCACGCAACCCAATGCCGAGGTGAACCGCGCGATGCTGTCGTGGGCGCGTGCGGGCTGTGGCGCCGCGCGCGGCGGCTTGCTGGAGCTCTACTGCGGCATCGGCAACTTCACGGTCGCGCTGGCCGATCGTTTCGACACCGTGCTGGCCACCGAGATCAACAAGGTCGCGATCGCCGCCGCGCAGTACAACCTCGCGGCCAACGGCATCGACAACACCTTCATCGCGCGGCTCTCCAGCGCGGAGGCCTCGGCCGCACTGGCGCGCGAACGGCCCTTCCGCCGGCTGCGCGATTTCGACCTCGACCGTTTCGAAGCCGGCACCGTGCTGGTCGATCCGCCGCGCGCGGGGCTCGATGCGCGCACGCTGGCGCAGGTCGCGGGCTTCGGGCGCATCGTCTACATCTCGTGCAACCCGCAGACGCTGCGCGAGAACCTGGTGGCGCTCGCGGCCACGCACGACATCGAACGCTTCGCGCTGTTCGACCAGTTTCCCTATACCCATCACCTGGAATGCGGCGTGACCCTGCAGCGTCGCAATGCCACCTGACACCGCCCGGGGAGTGAGCCCATGCGAGCGCAAAAACTGGACGATGCCACGATCACTGCGCGCCTCGCCGCGCTGCCCGGCTGGAGCCTGCGCGATGGCAAGCTGCGGTGCGCGTACCGCTTCGCGGACTTCAGCGCCGCCTTCGCGTTCATGACGCGCAGCGCGCTGCGCGCCGAGCAGCTGGATCATCACCCGGAATGGTTCAACGTCTACAACCGCGTCGAGATCGCGCTGACCACGCATGACGCGCACGGCATCACCGCGCTCGACTTCACGCTGGCGGAGGCGATGGACGGCTTCGCGCGGGCGCTGGGGAGCACGGCCGCCTGAGCCGTCTCAATAGACCGCGAGGCCGTGCTTCAACAGCGCGCGCGGCAGGACCTCGTCGAGCCGGGCGAGGTCGTCGGGTCCGATCTCCAGCAGCTTGAGGCCGTGGCGCTCGTAGACGGCCTTCTTGTTCAGCTTCGCCGTCAGTTGCCCCGGCGCCGCCTCGTCGCCCCAGTACTCGATGTAGAGCTGCAGTGACGGCAGGTAGAAATCGCAGCGGTAGTCACCCTCCACCGGGAGGCGCCGGTGATAGGCGTGCGCGATCTCCGACATGTACAGCCAGTGGCAGATCATCAGCTCCGCCTTGCTGTGCAGCACGTGCCCGTCGAGCGCGCGCAGCCCGTCCCCGCCATCGACACGGATCTCGCGCTCGGCATCACCGAACAGGTCACGCTCCGCGGCCTCCCCGATGTGTTCGTAGGCATGGATCACCTGCAGGTTCTCGTTCAGCACGGGGTTGCCGGGCAGCGTGGCCGGCCAGCGCACGTAAGGCACGCCGGTGTCCGGGTATTCCTCCTGCACCCCGCCGAGCGCCTTGCCACGGGCAGTGAGCTCCCAGCCCTTCACGCCCTTGCGGATCCAGCCCAGTTCGAGCAGCAGCAGGTTGGTCTGGCGCGCCGACAGGCCGACCCGCAGGCCCAGCGCGGCCGCATTCAGCAGCGTCTGCTCGGGACTCACGCTGAACAGGCGATGTTCCAGCACCTGCTCCGGCCAGCCGATATACGTGCCGAAGCGTTCGCTGTTCAGGTATCTGCCGCCCTCGAACTCGCCCTTGCGCGTCAGGCGCCACTGTTCACCCTGGCGCACGATCCAGCCCTGCTCGGCGAGCAGCGTGAACAACTCGCGGCTGGGCATGTTGAGACGCCGCGCCAGCGCCGATCCCGACAGGTATTGCTCAGTCCCCGGCACCGGTTTCGGGCTCCCAGTTGTCCACAATTTCTGTGGATAAGTTTGCGGATAAGTTCTTAGTATGCGCCCCTACCCCGCATGCCGGCTGAGGCCCTCTCAGATTGTTCATTTTATGATCAAATATCATTTTTTATATATTAAACAATCAGATACATTACTTTCTTAATGTTGTTTTCTACCGAAATGACAAATTTGTTGCGGTCAATGTCACTTTCTTGACAGCATTTACGCAGTGTGCATAACAGCAGCTCAGGCGTTCGCGGCTGCAGCCTGCGCGTAGCGCGCCGCCAGGGCGCCGTAGAGCTCGTCCGCATAGCGGGGACTACGGCTGTCCAGCTGGCCCAGCAGTTCCGCCAGGTGCTCGTTGTCCTCGCGTCCCTGCCAGGTCTTGCGGTAGCTGCCGTCCTTGTAGCCGTGGTCCTGGCGGAAGAAATTCAGCACGTTCTTGCCCACGTAGGCGGTGAACAGCTCATCGGGCGTCATGCCGGCCGCCTGCAGCAGGGACCAGAAATGGCCGACCGGGAATTCGCGCCCCACCAGCGCGCGGCCCGCCAGGGCCTCGACGGCCTCGCGCAACTCCATGGTCTGCGGCGGGGCGAGCCGCAACTCCTCGAGCATGCCGGCGGCGATCTGCGCCGGCGTGCTGGTGCCATCGAAGCGCATGCTCATGCCGAAGTGCCAGATATCGACGATCTCGAGCTTCACGTGCTCCCACGCCGGCTGCTGATGCTTCCACCACTTGTAGCCGTAGTGCTCGATCAGCTCCCCGCATTCGATCCACAGCGCCCGGTACCAGGCGAATTGCTGGTTGATCCAGTCGGGATGGACCTTGCGGTTCATCCGGTCCTGCATTTCCAGCATGGTCGTCAGTTGCTGCAGCATCGGCGGTGATCCCTCTACCTACTCTATGGAATGGGGGAAGACGAAGGCGTGGCCATGCTAGCACAGCACGGCCGGGGCGCTGGAAATGCTGTGGATAAAACCGGGGATAAAAGTGTGCGGTTGCACGCCTCGGCCACGCTCACCCACCCATAAACCTACATTCAATATTAGAAAAATAACGCATCGTATTGTTTTTGAATACTAAAAATCCATTTTTCGAATTCGGTATGGATGTCGTGATACGCGTTCCGCAATGCGGCAGTGCGCCACAAATGTGCATAACGCATCGAAAGCAGAGTAGCCGCTGTTTACAACGGGCAACGGAATCACCAGAATACTGTATATTTGAACAGTCATGAGCATGAACCGGTTGCTGCAAACACTGCTCGCCCGCCCCGATGTCTGGCAGGCTTCCCGCCCCCGCGCGGTAACCGCGACCGGGGATACCCTGCCCAGCGGACATGCCGCCCTCGACCGGGTCCTGCACCGGGGCGGCTGGCCGCGCGCGGCGCTGACCGAGGTGCTCAGTGGCAGCTGTGGTATCGGCGAGATGCAGCTGCTGGCACCGGCATTGGCGCATTGCAGCCGCGGTACGCGCCGACTGTTCTTCGTCTGCCCACCCTATCTGCCTTATGCGCCCGCCTTGCTGGCACAGGACGTGGCGCTGGAACGGCTGCTGGTCGTGCGGGCGGAGCGGGACGTCGACACCCTGTGGTGCGCGGAACAGATCCTGCGTTCCGGTGCCGCGGCCTGCCTGCTGGCCTGGCTGCCCGAATCGCGCCTCGGCGATTACCGCGCCCTGCGCCGGCTGCAGCTCGCCGCGCAGGGCAGCGCCAGCCTGGCATTCCTGTTCCGCCCGCCACAGGCGGCGCACAGCCTCTCGCCTGCCGCGCTGCGGATCGTGCTGCGGGGCACGCGGGAGCACCTCGCGCTCGAGATCGTCAAGCAGCGCGGCGGCCAGGCGGGCCAGCAGCTCACGCTCGCCCGCGCCAATGCGCTGCTGCAGCCGCGCATCGACCCCGCCCTGCTGCCCGCCACCGTGGATCAGGCCCCCGTGGGTCCGGCTTTATCCGGACAGATGCCATGTCCGGATAAATCCGGACCCACGGCCGAACGAATGCCATGTCCGGATAAATCCGGACCCACGACCACGCCCGCCGGGACGGCGCTGCACTGAGCCCGCGCCGCCATGCTCTGGCTCTGCCTGCGCTTCCCGCTGCTGCCGCTGGAGGTCTTCACCCGCGCCGACATGCACGCGCAACGCCCCGTCATCGTCACCGAAAAGCACCGCGTGCTGTGCCACGACGCGCTCGCCGGCGAGCATGGCGTGAGCCCCGGCATCTCGGCCAGCACCGCGCAGGCCCTGTGCCCCGGGCTGCTGACGCTCGAACGGCGCAAGGAACGCGAGGCCGCCGCGCTGCTCGGGCTGGCCGACTGGGGCTACCGCCTCACCTCGCTGCTGGCGCTCGAGCCACCCGACAGCCTGCTGCTGGAAGTGAGCGGCAGCCTGCGTCTCTTCGGTGGCCTCGAGCGCCTGCTGCGGCGGGTGGAAGACGAGCTGTCCGAGCGCGGCCACGCGCACCTCGACGGCCTGGCGCCGACGCCGGCGGGCGCCGCCCTGCTGGCCCGCGCCCGCCCCTGCACCCCCGCGGATATCCCGCCGTGGTGCGCGAACGGCGACCTCGCCGCCTTCCGCGCCGGCCTCGGCGAGCTGCCGCTGGATCTGCTCGAGGTGCCGGACAGGCAGCGCCTGCGCATGCAGCGGATGGGCTTCTCCCGCATCGGCGCCCTGCTCGCGCTGCCGCGCGCCGCGCTCGGCAAGCGTTTCGGCCACGAATTCCTCGATCGCCTGCAGCGCCTGGGCGGCGAGAAGCCCGACCCGCGCCTGCCGCACCAGCCGCGGGATTTCTTCCACGCCGAGCTGCAATTCCTCGAGCCGCTGCACCACAGCACGATGCTGCTGTTCCCGGCACAGCGCCTGCTGCGCGAACTGGGGCAGTTCCTCGACCGCCGCCAGTGCTTCTGCCAGCGCCTCGACTGGCGCCTGCGCGACATCAGCGGCCGCACGCTCGCGCTCGACCTGCCCTGTTCGCTCGCGCACAACAGCCACGCGGCCCTGATCGGCCTCACGCGGCTGAAGTTCGAGTCACTGCGGCTGGCCGAGCCGGCGGAATCGCTGGCGCTCGTGTGCCGCGACTTCGCGCCGGTGCACCAGCAGAGTGCGGCGCTGTTCCCCGACGCCGACGAGGACGCGGAGCAGGCCGGCCGCCTGCTGCTCGACCGCCTCGCGATACGCCTGGGGGAAGGCTGCGTTCATGGCCTCGGCACCGCCGACGCCCACCTGCCGGAACACGCCTGGCGCAGCACGCAGGGGGCCGGGGGCGCCGCCAGCGGGACCACGGCCATCCCGGCGCAGCGCCCGTCCTGGCTGTTGCCCGAGCCGCTGCCGCTGGCGCGGGACGCGCAGGGCCTGCGCTGGCACGGACGCCTGCGGCTGCTGAGCGGCCCGGAACGCATCGAGAGCGACTGGTGGGCCACGGAGGGCAAACGCGACTACTTCATCGCGCGACACGAACAGAACGGCACCCTGTGCTGGGTGTTCCGCGATCACCACAGCCGGCGCTGGTTCCTGCACGGGCTGTTCGGCTGAACCCGGCTGGCGTGGCGCAACGCGCCACCCGCCACGACAACGGCCCTCAGCCGGCGTCGCCGCCCTGGCGCGCGGCCTGCGCGGCCTGCTCCGTGAGCAGATCGTGCGCGCGCTTGATCACGTAGGCATGGATAGCCTCCACGTCCTCCCTGCCGAACACCTGGGCGAAGCCGACCATGCCCTTCTGGTGGCGCAGCCCCCCGCGCACGATCGCATCGAACTCGGCGTGCGTCGCGGCCGAGGCATAACGCAGATCGGGCACCACACCGCCACCCACCGCGCCGTCGCCATGGCAGGCGAAGCAGCGCGCCGCATACAGCGTTTTGCCGCGCGCCACCTGCCCGGGTGTCGCGGCGAGCGGCGGCGGCGCGAGCGCCCGTGCCGCCGCGACCGGTTCGGGCAACTGCTGCCTGCCATCCAGCGCGTACACCAGCAGCCGGCTGCGGTTCACGGAACCCGCCATCTGCGCCACGCGCCCGCCGGCGAGCGGCAGCCCGCCACCCCAGCCGACCACGACCGCGACGTACTGCTCGCCGTCGACGGCATATGTCATCGGCGCCGCCACCACGCCGGTCTGCACCGGCGCGGCCCACAGGCGCTCGCCGGTGTCGGCGCGATAGGCCACGAACTCGCCGCGCGCACTGCCCTGGAACACCAGGTCACCCGCCGTGCTGAGCACGCCGCCGTTGAACGGCGCGCCCTGCTCGACGCGCCAGGCTTCCCTGCGCGCCACCGGATCCCAGGCGACCAGGTGGCCCTGCACCAGTTTCAGCACTTCGGCAGCCGCCGCCGGATCCTCGGGCAGCCCGGCCGCCTCGACGTCGACGCCGGTGTTCCACAGCCCGGGCTCGAACGCGAACTTGTCGTCGTGCTTGTAGACGAAGGGGATTTCCTGCACCGGGATGTAAACCAGCCCGGTGCGCGGACTGAAGCTCATCGGGTGCCAGTTGTGCGCGCCGTGCGGTGACGGGAACACCAGCGCCTCCTTGCCGACGTAGCGTGCCTGCGCGTTCGGGATCGGGCGACCGTTGGCGTCGATTCCCTCGGCCCAGGTCTGGTAGGCATAGGCATCGCCCGAGAGAAACTCCCCGGTCGCGCGATCGAGCACGTAGAAAAAGCCGTTCTTCGGCGCCTGCATGATCACCTTGCGCGGCGTGCCGCCGATCGGCAGCTCGGCGAGGACCAGGTGCTGGGTCGCGGTGTAGTCCCAGGTGTCGCCGGGCGTGGTCTGGTAGTGCCAGGCGTAGGCGCCGGTGTCCGGGTCGAGCGCCACGATCGATGACAGGTACAGGTTGTCGCCCCCACCCGGGCTGCGGTACTGCTGGTTCCACGGCGAGCCGTTGCCCACACCGACGTAGAGCAGGTCGAGTTCGGGGTCGTAGGCCATCGAGTCCCACACCGTGCCGCCACCGCCGATCTTCCACCACTCACCGCCCGACCAGGTCGCCGCCGCCCGTTCCAGCGCGGGCGACTCGAAAGGCTGCGCCGGATCGCCCGGCACCGTGTAGAAGCGCCATTTCATGTCGCCGGTTTCGGCGTCGTAGGCGCTCACGTAACCGCGCACGCCCAGTTCGGAGCCGCCGTTGCCGATGATCACCAGCCCCTTCACCACGCGCGGCGCGCCGGTGATCGAGTAGGGCTTGTCGCGGGGCGTGGTCTGCACCGACCACAACACCTTGCCGTCATTCGCATCCAGCGCCTGCAGCCGCCCGTCGAGCGTGCCCACGAAGACCTTGCCGCCCCATGCCGCGACACCGCGATTGACCGCGTCGCAGCACAGGTGCACCGCCCACTGCCGCGGCACCCCGGGGTCGTGATGCCACAGCAGCGCCCCGCTCTTCGCGTCGAAGGCGTAGACCATGCTCCAGGTGCCGGTCACGTACAGGCGACCGTCGACCACGATCGGGGTGGCCTCCATGCCGCGGTCGGTGGGGAAGTCGAAGAACCACGCGAGCCCCAGCCGGCCCACGTTCGCCGCGTCGATGTGCCCGAGCGGACTGAAACGCTGCTCGGAATAGCTGCGACCGTGGCTCAGCCAGTTGTGCGGTTCGTCATCGGCCGCGGCGATGCGCGCACCGTCCACGGAAGTCACGGCAGGCACCGGCGTTGCGACCGCCGCCGCGTCGCCGCGCGCCGGCGCGCGCCCCGGGTGTTCGTCGCTGCAACCCAGCAGCGCCACCAGCAGGATTGCGCACGACAGCAGCATGCGACCATGACTCATCGCGATCTCCTTGTGACCAGGATTGATCGAACTGCCATCGGCGCAGGCGAGCGCGCGCGCCGGCAAGGCTCAGGCACCGGCAGGCCCGAGCAGCAACGCGAGCCGATGCAGCGTGCCGTGCGCCGCTTCGCCGCCATTGTCGCGCAGCGCCGTTTCGAGCGCGAGGCAGCGCTCGGCGAGCACACCGCGCGTGAACATGCGCGCAACCCCCAGCAACTGGTGCGCCGCGTCAACGCCGCCGGCCAGGTCGCGGGCGGCAACGCAAGCCTCGACCGCGCGCAGCAGGCGGCGCAATTCCGCCGCAACCTCGTCGCGCGTGATGCCCGCGCGCACCTCGATGTCCCACCCATCGTCGCGGCGCGCATGGCGGCGCAGCACCTCGAGCAGCTTGGCCTCGTCGATCGGCTTGTACAGCACCCCGCGCACGCCAGCCGCCGCCAGCGCCGCTTCCTCGCTGCCGATCACGTTGGCGGTTAGCGCGTAGACCGGCAAGCCGGGGTGGCGCTGGCGCAGGTGCCGTGCCAGCGTGACGCCATCCATCCCGGGCATGTGCACGTCGAGCAGCACCAGGTCGGGCGCCGCGCCGGGCAGCAGGCGCAGCGCCTCGGCGCCCCCGCCGGCCTCGCTCACCGTCACGCCGAAATCACGCAGCCGCATCGCGATCATGTGCCGGTTGAGCTCGTTGTCCTCCACTATCAGGCAGTGCAGATCGATATCGGGTTGCCAGGGCACGCCCGCCGCGGGATGCCCCTCGGCGATCTGCGTCGGGGCACCGGCACGGCGGGCACAGGCGGCGAGCAACTGGCGCCGCCGCAGTGGCAACGGCACCAGGTCGGCGACGTAGCGCTGCGCCGGGTCCGTGACCACCTCGATCGGCCGCAGGCGCAGTGCCGGCGTCGCACCGCCGAGCCAGGGTTCGCAACAAGGCTCTCCCGTGTCCTCCAGCGCCAGCAGCAGGTCGACTGCGCCGAACGCGCCGGGCCCGACCGGGATCATGCGCAGATCGTGCACGCCCGCCAGCTCGAAACGGCTGCCGAGATAATCGCGCAGCACCGGCACGTGGGGGCTGTCGCTGCGACACAACAGCGCCACGCGCAGGCGTGGCGGCGCCGGCAGATCCTCGCCTTCCCCGGCGCGCGATGGCGCCAGCTCCAGCGGCAGCTCCAGGCGCGCGGTGGTACCCACGCCCGGTGCGCCGTTCAGCGTGAGCTGTCCGCCGAGCGCGCGCGCCAGCCCCAGGCTGATCGACAGCCCGAGGCCGCTGCCGCCAAAGCGCCGCGTCATGCTCTCGTCGGCCTGCGCGAAGGGCTGGAACAGCCAGTCCACGTTCCCGGGCGCGATGCCGATGCCGGTATCCGTCACCTCGAGCAGCAGGCGCGCGTCGCCGGCCGCCGGGACATCGGCGCTGGCGCGCACCGTCACGTGCCCGACCTCGGTGAACTTGATGGCATTGCTGATGAGGTTGCCGAGCACCTGCGCGATGCGCAGCGAATCGCCGATCACGCGCTGCGGCAGCCCCGGTTCGACGTGGCAGACCAGCGCGAGCGCCCTGGCGTGCGCGGCCGGCGCCTGCATCATCACCGTGTCCTCGATGCAGGACTCGAGATCGAATTCGCGCCGCTCCAGACGCAGCGAGTCGTTGTCGATCGTCTCGACGATCAGGATGTCGTCGACCAGTGCCTGCAGGGTGCGCGAGCCCTGCTCGACGTGGCGAAACAGCTCGGCGCGCTGCTCGGGGCTCTCGGCCTGCTGCATCATGCGCGCGAATCCAGTCACGGTGGTCAGCGGTGTGCGCAGCTCGTGGCTCATGCGCGCGAGAAACATGCTCTTGGCGCGCCCGGCCGCCTCGGCGCGCTCCAGCGCCTGGTCGAGCTCGCGGTTGCGCTGCTCGCGCTCGTTCAGCGTGCGCGAGAGCTCGGCGGTGGCTTCGTCGACTCGCCGGTTCTGCTCCGCGTTGGCCGCCTCCACCCAGTCGGCCATCGCGTTGACGCCGTCCTCGAGCTCGCGCATCTCGCCGCTTCCCGTGGGCTGCGTGCGCGCCCCGAGCTCGCCGGCGCGGATGCGCGCCACCACCAGCGACAGGCGGTGCATGGGCACCGTGAGCCGGCGCGATACCACGTGCGCCAGTGCCCAGGCCACCAGCAGCGCGCCCAGTGTGATCACCGTGCTGTTCAGCAGCATCGCGCGCTGGATCGCTGCCAGCCCGTGCGGATCGAAGGACAACAGCACCCGGCCGATCAGCTCGGGCTCGGCGGCGGCATCCACGGCGCTGAACGCCACGGCCTCGTCGCGCGCTGCGCGCATGTGCGCGCGCACCTCGCGCTGGAACACGTGGCGTTGTTCGCTCCCCGCGCAACCGGCGGCATCACGCCAGCATTGCCGGGCCATGTCGACTTCCGACGCCGCGCCGGCGGCCGCCAGCACGGCCCCCTCGGCATCGAGGAACAACGTGGCAACCGCCGCGCCCGCGCCCTTGAGGTTGCTCGCCGCCAGGCGCTGCAGCGTCTCGCTGTCGGCGACCAGCAGCGCGAGCTCGCTGGCGTGGGCGAGGTAGCGCGACTCGCGCTCCCCGCGCGACTCCAGCTCGGCGCGGGCATCGCTCACGCGCAGGCTGGTGAGCCACGCGCTCAGGCCCAGCGCCGGCAGCAGCATCGGCACCAGGATCATCAGCAGCGCGATCGAACGGATACTGAGTTTCATTGTCGGTGTTGTTGCGGCTCAGTCCGGGGCCGAGCATAGCGCAAGGACTCAGGGCCTGAGAACACTTCAGCGTGCGCAGCAGGCAGCGAAACATACTCAGGCTCTCACCAGAGCTGAAGCTGACGCGCCGGCCGCGGCGCGCCGGTGAACTGCGTGCAGTCGAGCGCCGGCCAGCCCTCGCCGGCCAGGCCGCAACAACGCGCAGCCACCGTGAAGCGGCGCGCGATCAGGTCGGCATACGGTCCCGAACCGCGCATGCGCGAACCAAAGCGCGGATCGTTCTCGCGCCCCTCGCGGCTCTGGCGGATCAGGCTCATCACGTGCCCGGCACGCTCGGGGTAATGGCATTGCAGCCACTCGCGGAACAGCTCGCGCACCTCCCACGGCAGACGCAGCAGGATCCACGCGGCCTTGCGCGCGCCTGCGTCGGCGCTCGCGGCGAGTATCGCCTCCAGCTCGGCGTCGTTGATCATCGGGATCACCGGCGCAACCAGCACCCCGACCGGTACGCCCGCGTCGGCGAGCGCGCGCACCGCGCGCAAGCGCGCCGCACCCGAGGCCGTGCGCGGCTCGAGCCGGCGTTTCAGCGCATCGTCCAGCGTGGTCACGCTGAGCATCACCTGGCACAGGCCGCGCGCGGCCATGCGCGCCAGCAGGTCAGTGTCGCGCAGCACCAGCGCGGACTTGGTGATGATCGATACCGGCTGCGCGTGGCGCTCGCAGACCTCGAGCAGGCGCCGCGTGATGCCGAGCCCGGCCTCCACGGGCTGATAGGGATCGGTGTTGGCTCCCAGCGTGATGGGCTCGCAGACGTAACGCGGATTGCCGAGCTCGCGCTCCAGCACCTCGGCGGCGTTGGCCTTGAAGCGCAGCCGGCGCTCGAAATCCAGCCCCGGCGACAGGTCGATGTAGGCATGGCTGGGCCGCGCGTAGCAGTAGATGCAGCCGTGCTCGCAGCCGCGATAGGGATTGACCGACTGGCTGAAGGGCACGTCGGGCGAGCTGTTGCGCGCGATGATCGTGCGCGCCTGCTCGGGCAGCACTTCCTGCAAGACGCGCGGCGCGTCTTCCCCGGGCTGCGCCCAGCCATCGTCGCAGCGCTCGCGAACCTGGCGCTCGAAGCGCCCCGCCGGGTTGCCCAGCGCCGCGCGTCCCTTCAGGGGTGCGTAAGGGGTTTGCATCGGGTGCGCCTCCTGGTGGCGGGATCACACCCGGTAACTGTATAGGTATACAGCTTTCCTGTACAGCCGGACGGCATCGCGCCTCAGCGCGCGCTGCCCCAGAGCTCCTCGACCCGCGCATCGCGCCCGCAGCTGCGCCGGTAATACGCGTAGCGCAGCGGGTTCTTGCGATAGTAATCCTGGTGGTAATCCTCGGCCGGGTGGAATGCCGCGGCCGGCTCGATCGTGGTGAGCACTTGCGCGAACCGGCCCGAGGCGAGGAGCGCGTCGCGGCTGGCCTCGGCGGCACGCCGTTCCTCGTCCGTGGCAGGGAAGATCGCGCTGCGGTACTGGTTACCCGCGTCGCAGAACTGGCGGTCCTTCACCGTCGGGTCGATGTGCTTCCAGAAGTAATCGAGCAGTTGCGCGTAGCTCACGCGTGCCGGGTCGTAGCGCACGCGCACCGCCTCGGCGTGACCCGTGCCCCCGGCGCTGACCTGCTCGTAGTCCGGGTCGGGCACGTAGCCACCGGTGTAGCCCGATTCCACGTCCAGCACCCCGGGCAATTTTTCGAAGTCGGCCTCGATGCACCAGAAGCAGCCGCCCGCGAATACCGCGGTGGCACCCGCTGCTGGCGCCGGCGCGGCCAGGACCGGGCACACGACAGCCATCGCGAGTACCAGTGCAGAAGAAAGCTTCGCCAAACCGGGTCGCTTCATGTCCGCAACTCCGGCAGCGCCTCGCCCGCCGGCACGAAGCGCAGCGCGACACCGTTGTTGCAATAGCGCAGTCCCGTGGGCTGCGGGCCGTCCTCGAAGACATGACCCTGGTGCCCGCCGCAGCGCGCGCAGTGGTACTCGGTGCGCGGCAGTATCAGCTTGAAGTCGCGCCGGGTGCCCACCGCGCCCGGCAGCACGTCGAAGAAACTCGGCCAGCCGGTGCCGCTGTCGAACTTGTGCGCGCTGTCGAACAGCGGCAGGAAGCAGGCCGCGCACACGAAGGTTCCCTTGCGTTTCTCGTCATTCAGCGGGCTGCTGCCCGCCGGCTCGGTGGCCTCTTCGAACAGAACCGCGAAAGCCGGCGCCGGCAGCAGCGCCTTCCACTCGTCGCGCGTCTTGCGCACGCGCTCGAGCGCCTGCGTCGCACCACCCAGCGACCACAGCGCCAGCGCCGCCGTCAGCCGCTGCACCCCTCGCACAAGATCCCGTCGCTTCACCTGCCCTTCTCCTGCAATGCCATGATGCCCGCAGCCACCGCGGCGCGGGCGCGTGTTCGCGATGCCGTTACTGTGACGCCCATGCAGCGCCGAAAGTTCCGGACCGGCTGCTTGCACGACTACCCGCCTGCGAGCGGCGGAATCAACCGTTGACGCGAGCGCCCGCCTGAAGCGATCCTGCGCGGCCTCGAACTTGCGACCCGGAGTACCCATCGTGAACACTGCAACATCGCATTCGCCACGGAGTGGCGTGATCGTCACCGGCGGCGCCTCGGGCATCGGCCTCGCCTCGGCCGAGGCGCTCGCCGCGGCCGGACGGCCGGTCGCGATCTGGGACCTGCGTGCCACCGACGCGGAGCGCGTGGCGAACGACATCGCCTCGCGCTTCGGCGTCACCTGCATCGGAATCGGCATCGACCTGCGCGCCACGGACGGCATCGATGCGGCGGTCGCCGCCACGCGCGCCGCGCTGCACTCGATCGGCGGACTGGTGCACGCAGCCGGCGTGTCGATGGCCATCCCGCTCGAAGAGCTCGATGTGCCGCAGTGGGACACCGTGCTCAACGTGAACCTGCGCGCGCTGCCCTTCGTGGTGAAGGCGATCCGCGCCGATCTCGCGGCCAACGCGGGCTCGGCCGTGGTCGGCATCGCCTCGATCAACGCCACGCTGGGCAACTGGATGAACCCCGCCTACACCGCCTCGAAGGGAGGCATGCTGTCGCTGGTGCGCTCGCTCGCCGACGACCTCGGGCGCGTCGGCGTGCGCGTCAACGCCGTCTCCCCGGGCCAGATCCGCACGCCGATGATGCAGCCCGTGCTCGACCATCTCTCGGACGAGGCCTTCACGAAGCGCATCCTGCTCGGGCGTATCGGGGAGCCGCGCGAGATCGCCGCGGTGGTGCGCTTCCTGCTGTCGGACGAGGCCAGCTACGTCACGGCGGCGGAAATCGTGGTAGACGGCGGCAACATCTCCTCGCAACGCGTCTGAGCGCGGCACGCAACGCGGTGCCGGCCACGGCGCAACGAGCGCTCGAACGCGCCACGACTTGCGCATGAACCGGCGCCGGCTTCGTTCCGCCCTGCTCGTCGCTGCCGCCGCGCTGCTGCTGGGCGCGCTGGCGCTGACGCTGTGGCTGCGCCAGCACCCCGAAAGCGTCATCGCCGCACTCAATGCGCGCCTGCCCCCGGGCATCGCGCTCGGCGAGCTGCACGGCCTGCGGGTATCCGCCTTGGGCGGGCGGGTAGAACTGCTCACGCTGGAGGCGAACGGCACGGCGCTGCGCATCGAGGATGCGCGCTGGTTCTGGCGCATCACCGGCATCTGGCCGCTCGGCATCGAAGCGCAGCGGGTGAGCATGCGCGCCCTCGGCGTGCGACTCGCGGCGACGGACAGCACGACGCTCCTGCCGCGCTTCTGGCTCACCGACTGGTGGCCGCTGGTGGCCCGCATGAGCGCGGCCAGCGAGCAGTTGCGCATCGACGACAGCGAGGGCGCCCGGCTGCTCGACGGACGTATCGACGCCAGCGACGGCGGCGCGAGCGGCGGCGCCACGCTGCGCGTCCCCGGCGTTCCCGCGCTCGCACTGCAGTGGCGACCGCACGCCGACCTTCCCCGGGCCTGG
>Ga0073904_10002272_pt1 | contig 14535 bp, 10 predicted proteins | sample KloWWTrecipitate_FD_66668 | JGI IMG/M metagenome (GOLD analysis project Ga0073904, IMG submission 66668) | Active sludge microbial communities from Klosterneuburg, Austria, studying microevolution and ecology of nitrifiers - Klosterneuburg... | ecosystem: Engineered > WWTP > Aerobic digester >...
ACGTTAAGACTTCGGTATGGTTTGAATGGGGTGATACGCCCGATCTAGGGAGTCTAACGATGAAGCAGTCATTTGCCGAGAACAACTACTACTACCAAGATCTTATAAATCTGGAGAAAGATACAAAATACTTCTATAGAGCCATGGCGTCAAACATGATTGATAAGTCCGTAGGACGAGTTGAATGGTTCGTCCCTAATCGTTGTCCATCCGAATGACTAATCATAACTCCAAAGGCGAAAAACACGGTAAGCTTTTCGATTTTGCGATTCTCAGCCACGGCTACGCCTTGGTCACCGTCGCGGCTCATTTGGAGGGCCGTGCTTCCGCAGTAAACGTCGCCTGGTTCCCCCATTGTTTCCAACTATCGCTGCCGCAGCACCAGTGAAGACCGGGAGTATCGATCATGGCTCTGCTCGCGGGCTCGCCGGGGATCGAAATGACTTCGACCTCGGGCTAGGAAGAGTAACCACTAAATAACACGAAAATACACTAAACTTTCCGCGGGACTGAGGGCTTGGGTCGGGGATTTGAAGGGATGGGTCGCAGGACTGAGGCTCAGAGAAAGGCATAGGCCTGCAACACTTCGTCGCATGGCAACGGCTGATCGAAACGGTGGCAAGACGATTGAAAAACGCCGGCCACTGGAGGCCGGCGTTTTGTGTTTTGAACGTGTTAAGGCTTACTCACATCTGCTGCCTTTTGGGCTGGTGAGGATGCCGGTTGCTTTGAAGCATGGAACGGGGCTGCCGACGAAGTTTGCGGGCAGGTCTTCTTTGTACAGGTCAAACTCCGCGGTTGAGTACAGAATGACCCTGACGCTGATCGGTTTCCCAGCCGACGTGTTTCGCGGGATGTTGACCATTCTCGCCACGCCAAGTGCCGGATTTAGGACCCCGGAATTTACGACTATCGGTACCGATACCTTAGCGGCACCGCTGCCGAAATCCTGCCAGTAGGTGACCACGATCCCGGCGTTAAACGCAGCGTTATTCTCAAACCTGAGCTGCCAGCTGTCGCCAGACGTGTCGCCGATGTTGTCGGCTTTTGACGATATCATATACGGCCCTCCATTAAGGTCGTTGACGAACCTCAGAGCATCGCCGATGTGTATCTGATTCACCTCAATTATGCTGGGGTAAAACGTGTTCTTAGGATTCATGTCCTGCCATTGGGCTTTTGCGGCATTGAGAAAGGAGTACTGGTTGAATGACCGCGAAGTGAGCTCGTCCGTCAGGGCGGACTTGAATGCCCCCATCACCAACAACTTGTTGCCGGTGCGTGCGTCATCGGCTTTGTCCTTTGAATACTCGTTGAGGTTGCCGTACCCAGGGGGAGTTAAGGCCCCATAACTGAGGATCTCCATATACTTGTTATCCACGACCTTATATTTTGGCGTCGCATATTTGCTTTCACCCGTGAGGCCGCGATAGCCCAGAGCGTAGATCTTGTCGTCGCTGACCTGAAGGATAAGTCGCTGGTTCTTTCTTACCAATTCCGACTTGGTCTGCCATTTGTCGTCGTCAGGGTGTCTGTAAATGCCGGTCTGCAAACCGGCCGCCTCGATCTCTGTATCGAGCTGAGCTCCGTTCGCACTGTTGTTCTCCATCAATACGATCACGATCTCGTTGGGATTCGCGATCAACCATTTGTCGATCTCCTTCAGGATCGTGCTAAATCTCATATACGGCGTCGGATGCGTCCATCCCGGCAGTTGGAACGGCCACGAGGTCTGGTTCTCTTTCTTGCTCGCAAATCGATTAAGCTCCTCGTTGCTCAGGCTGTGCGGCGCCGCCCCGCAGTGGCAGACATAGACACCCGTGGCAAATCCAGCTGGCGTGTCCTTAACGGTATCGATCTCAAGCGCCCGTGCCCCGCGATCAAGCTGAGCAGTTACGCTGTCGCGTTGTGAGTTTTGGATAAAAAATCCGTAATACGTGGAGGCAATGGCGTTGTGTGTGCCGAGCCAGGTGATCTCGTTGATCGGCTTCTCGGGCGCCGGACCAATGAAACATTGCTTCAGGACATTTGGCACAGGATCGTAACCGAATGCCGCAACGCCGCAAGTCACGCCGTCTCTAAAGGTCCTACTCGCAAAGATGCCGTTCGCACCGTAATTAACTGTCTTAACGCCGCTGAATTCGCACTTCCCGCCTTCGCCAGCACATTTCTTGGTGGTCAGCTGGCAGGTCTTTAACACGTTCTCTGCCGGATCGCCGCCAAACGCAGCGACACCGCATTGTATCGAGGATGTCGCCACCTTTGTGGCCCAACGATTCCCGGCACCGTATGCGACCTCGGCCGTTCCCGCAAATGCGCAACGTTCACCTTCCTTTGCACACTCACGGCTGGTTACTTGCGCAGGCGATATCTGGTGAAAGATCAGCAGAATAAAAAATGGAAAAACAAATTTGAAGATCCTAAAGCGCGTGTTTTGGTTAAACGGGTTCATGTCATCCACCTGGTCAAATGAATACGAAAAGCCGGCATTTTCTGACGACCGCCAATTTCAAAAACTTTCTGGGTGTTTGGGAAATACTACTCGCATTGATCGGAAACCTCAACCAGAGAGAATCGATGGGCCAGCCTGCAAGAAAGGCGGTGTCAGGCGTGCCCACCAAAAACATGAGACGTCTGGAAACGGCGGTATAATATCCACCCGTTATTTGTCTATGTCACCGCCTCGGGGGGTTCGGACGGATTCCCGGCTCCAAAAGGGCGGCACTGCCGCAGTGCTGTGCGGAATGGCTATGCCTTTCCGGATGGCTCTTTATAAAGATGCGCGAGGCTCCGCCTCCCGCATTTCCGGGTCGGAAAGATCGTGGTCATCTATGAAGTTACCCCTTGGTGTCAAGCGCACGGGTATTGGTACATCGGGTTGGTGTCTGTTAGGTGCGTGTTTTTTTGACAAAAGAACGTAACCGCCGCCTTATTAAAGCGATGCAATCATCTATTCGTGCAGGGACTCGCGTCCCGCTACATGAAACCAAAATTGGCTCATCTCCGACTATTCGAAAATGGCTGGCCGTACCATCAGGCCTTCAGAGACTGAGCTGGGTTTCCCCTTTTCACCTCTCCTGCCCCCTCGTACAAGCCAACTTCGCCCCGACGGGTGAATTCCTCATAACTCAGCGGCTATGCCGCTAGGCTAGGCATGATGGGGGGCTCAGTTAGAGCGGTCAAGGTCGAGCGTCAAGGCTAGGCTGCCGTTATCGAGGCTGAGCTTTCTAGGAACACTAATAGTAGATTCCTACAATACCTAGAAAACCCACGATGAAAGAAAAGGTGCCCTCTTCCTAAACGGCGAAGAACCTCATGTTCTGCTTGTGCAACTCTTGTGCAACAAATCTCCTAAAACTACTCTGCTCAGACGAAACTAAACAAACAGAATCAAAATAAACCCCAGTGTCTTCCGTAGTGAAATAATCCAGGGCAAACAAGATAAAACTGAATTTGAAGACTCTTAATCCGCTGGTCGTTCGTCCAATTCCGGGAAAAGCATCGGTTACCTCCGGTCGCCCTTTGTAGTCCTCGGTTCGATCTCATGATCCACTTGATTGGTCACACTTCCCGATTATCCACTCTGGCACTGACTCACTCGACTCGTTCCCCCCCCTTATAAAGGGGGGGGGCACCAGTCCAGTCACTAGCACTGGCACTGGAAACACTTTTCACCGGAACTAGTCGCCGGAACTAGTGGATATCGGACGGTACTGCCGACACTCCTGCCCGCGTTTTCGTACATTTTCATATTCGACTCGGCCGCTTTGCACGAGTGCCCCAAGAAGTCGACCGATCCTAGCCGGTCCAATTCCAACGCGAGAGGTCAACCCCTTTGCGGTGTCAGGTTCGCGCCTTAGAGCAATGAAGATATCCTCCATACCCTTGTCATCCTCTACCTGCTTCTTCTCCTCGTGCCGTGTCCTGCGGCCTTTTAACGCAGCCGCGTCCAAATCTGCCGCCCGCCTCCATATCGGAAACTCCCAACGCAGCGGAAGAGGCTCCACTGGTTTCCAGGAGCGGACAACCGCCTCGAGGACCGCACACCCCTCTTCCTGGTGCGGGCGCAGGACGATGTGTGTATCGGCGGCACGCGATTGGGCTCCTGCTCCAGCCCCCACGTCGGTGACATCTTTCTCCCCCTGTCCACCTTTCGTAGCATGATGCACTAATATGATCGCGGCACCTGTCATTGCTGCATACTGATCGATTCGGTTATACACCTGGGCAAGCCCGTCGTTTGCGTTCTCGCTAATACCTGCGGGAAGCATACGGTACAGGGCGTCGATAATAATCACCTTGTAGCCATTATTTTTGAGTCCATCAAAGGTTAGGAGCATTTGGTCGATGTTTAATAATCCTCCCCTTAGCGTAATAACGTCGATTCGGTCGCAGTAGTCCTCGAGCCTGATCCCTAACGCCCCAGCAACCTCGGGTATCCTATGGGCGAGGGTTTCGGGATGCAACTCGTTGTCTATCAATAACACCGGTCCCGCATCGCACTGATATTCGCCGAATAGCTTTATCCCGCAGGCGACACAAAGCCCAATGTAGTACGTCAACCAAGACTTCCCTACCTTTGACTTCGCGATCAGATTTGCGACCTCACCTGCTCGTAACAGGCCGTCGATAACGGATAATCTTAGCCGCGGATAGTCCGCAATAAGCGATTCGATCGAGATCGGTTGCAACGCCGCGTGATGACTAGTGTTTATATCTGGAGGATATTGCGTGACGGACTTAACAATTCTCTGGACCTCATCATCCGGAAGCCGCGGAACGCACCTAGCGGCGTTTTCGGCTAATAATGCTGCAAGAATTGAATCTTTGGACATGCCCCGGCGCTGCATGCTCCCAGCAAGGCTGGTTAATGTCGCGTTACGGCTGCCATTATTGATGACATGGGAGTTGGTCTCCGCGGCTTTACCTTGTACGAGAGGCTTTTCCGGAGCCCGAAGCGTCCTCCAGTCAAGTGGAGCGCCGCTGTGGATGCGGAAGTAGTAGGGCAATCCCGTACCTGCTAAGGCGGGCTTATAGTAGATTCTTGAGGGGTCTTTCGCAGCTTCGTCAACGGGAACGCCTAGTGCTTGCTTACCCGCTGCCCAGACAGACGGATACTCGTGGCAAGGAATAGGCTCTTTCAGACTGATAACGATCCGGAACCGCGGTTCCGCACGTCTTCCGTCGATTTGCCGCATATGTGAGTGGGTCGACCCGACAATCGCGGCGCAGCCTAGGCGTTTAAGCGATGAGTTGATCCCCTCGACGTCGGCGTCGTGATCGATGTCATAGATCAGGAGTGATAATGCTTGAACGTTTACTTTCGCTCGTTGGGGCGGACTGAAAGTCGCCGGCGAAAATAGGGGAACATTATCTTTCACAAATTCGACGATTGGCTCTTCAAACATTTTGCAGAGACCCGCCCACGTCAAAGTGCCGACTTTCGCCTGATTGTCAGTCGTGCGATTAAAATACGACACTGCGAATACTGCTTCTACCGCCCCACCCTGCTTCATTGCCGTCCTCCCCGGTCGGTTCCGTCTACGACCCGAGTCTGCTCGCGGACAATATGTTCGGCATGCTGTTGGCAGCGTTGGCAATAGCCGTTGACGGCGAAACGCATATATTCCGAGCGGCAATATTTACATTGAGCAAGAGGCGGAAATTGCGTATACTCATCAGAGATAAACCTCTTTGACTTGCGTGTTAAATGTTTTTCGTCTGAGCGGACCCCGCGAAGGTCCGCTTTTCTATTCCTTCCCATGTTTTTCGTCTCCTTTAGCCATTGCTTGGCCGAATCGTCCAGACAATATGAACGGCCATCATCTGGGCGATCACCTGCCCGGCCCCATAATCACTCTTAAGGTGTGCCGACCTGCGATGGGCTGCGGTTCTACATTGCGCTGCGCGTCTTCAGGCTGGGTTTGGTTAAAGCTCGCGTAATGCTCGGTATGACTTCTGTGCATCAGGGACGCACCGTGGTAGGAGCGGGTTGCGTACACGATCGCATAATTATTATCAACCTGCATCTCGAGCCTCCCCGCCGTTCGTCGAGGCCGCCTTCCAGGATCGAGGTTGGCAAAAATGAGATTCTAGGTCTTCAGGCCGATAGCAGACGTAAGCCCCCAAGCGTGTGAACGGCAAGCCTTTTTTACGCGCACGGATGAGCGTGGCCTTACTTATTCCCCATTGTTTAATTACATCAATCTCACGGATATATTCGGGGAGACTCGGAGGTTGATAACTCGTTCCTACGATTGCAGTACAAATCGTGATACATACCAACAGAAAAACGAACATTGAATTAAACCATCCTTTGATTTGATTTCGACGTTCCCTGCAAAAGCAAAAAATCGTCCAGCCACTTTGTGACATAGGACGATTTAAGAACACTTTTTGACGAGTTAGCGGTTACGTAACCGGTTACGTTTTTATTTTTTTTTCTATTTAAGCCTACTTATCCATTCGGATGCCTCGCGTTGGGTGTCTTTGAAGTTTTCGGCCCTTCGATGGTCGGGGATAATCAATTCGAATCCTTTTTTGCTCCTTCCAGTCAATAAGGCTAGAAATTCCGACTGCTTCGCCACACTCATTTCAGAAAATTTTGGTATCAGTTCTTCTATCAACAAAATTATGACTCTGCGCTTCATTTGGTCAGGTTCTGAATCGTGACTCCCACCGATCGTCACGTCTGGTCGCTCGTCAGGCTCGGTTTGAAGCAACAACAGCCGCTCGTACTTCGCCATTTCAATATCGCATTTTCGACCAAAACTAGTTTCTGAATCTGATGTTTCGCTATGAGAGTTAAATTTCCTTTCCCAAACGGATTTTTCCTCTAAAATCTTGGCCATTTTTGTTCGAATGTCCGGAATAGCCTCAAGTTGTTCCAACAGCACATCAAAATGATCCATGTTCTGAAGAACACGTTCATATTCTTCCAACTTGTCTGAGTCAAAGTTATATAGAGAGCGAAACCTTTGAACATCTTTCAGACGCACTGAAAGACTTAGCCCGCCGTGCTTTCGCTTCAATAGTTCTACACATATCCGATCTCTCCAATCCCACATGATTTTGATCCACCTGAGGTATCTGGCCTCGGCGACGGCCTTAGAAGGAGATTCTAAGGATTCGATATTCCGGATTGTTTGAAGGTCGATGTAATGAAAGACGAGCAGCGGGGCTGAAGGTTTGACGCAATAGAAGTCAAATAACTCATTAAGTTTGGAAAGCAAAGCGAAAAGTCTTGACAGGTTTGCATCTCTACTGCCTGGCATCTCGACAAGAGCTTCTAGAAACTTATCCGAGAAAATTTCTGCGATTTGCCTTTCTGTGGCTAATAGTAGAAATGCTTCCTCTAGCGAATCAGTCTCGGGCCGATCTAGCACCTCAACAATCTTCGCCTGACGCTCATCAGAATATCCTAAAGTTCGAAGGCTCTCGCTCTGATCGCCTTCCGCTTTCTTCTTACTAGATGCCATTAGAACCTCTCTTTACCAGATAGTCTTTCTTTGATGAAATTGTCTCCAGCCCCGCCGGGAAATCGGGCTGTCCGCAAGTACGAACGGGAGCGATAACGGCCCGAAAAGATACTATTCGAGAGTATCTGGCCACTGATTATTCCGTATTTCATTCGCCGCGTTAATCCTCGCCGCCACGTCCAGCACAACCGCCGCGTTATCGGTCGACGTGTAGTGTTTTTGAGTTGTTTCAAGCCGCGAATGCCCAGCAAGCTCTGCGGCAATGCCGATCGATACTCCACCCGCTTGAAGCCGCGTCACGAAAGTACGTCTAAGATCGTGAAAGGTTAGCCCGTCAATTCCGGCAACTCGCAACGCCGTTGCCCAAGAGCGTTTGAAATCATTGAAAGGAAAAACCTTGCCGGAGGAATCAAAGGTTGGAAGTGCAAGCAACTCAGCTATTGTCCGGCTAGTCATGGGAACGGATCGAGTCCGCTGTGTCTTAGTATGCGTTCCAAGGATCTTGATAATCCCAGTGTCGAGATCAATGTCGTTCCAATCAAGTGTTAAAATTTCGCCGCGGCGTAAACCAGAATCCAGCCCCAGCAAAATCAATGCTTTCAAATAGGGGTTGTCCGCCTCGACTGTAGCCTTAACATCCTTCCCTTTCCGTTTGTATTCAACGGTACGGGTTCCGGAACACGACGCGAGCAAGCGCAACTCTTCAGAGTCTGTAAGCGTCCGCGTCCTAGCTGTCTCGGCGTCTGCATCGATGGCCTTTGATCCTTTGGTGACATTCTTAGCAATCAATCCGACATCGTGCGCCTCGATCAGCAAATGTTTTAAGATCGCAAGCCCTCGGTTCACCGTAGCGAGTTTAACCGCCGACCGTTCCTTGGATTCGAGCTTGCCCTTTTCCCCACGTCTATCACCTTGCTCCAAGCGCCATATCTTGTAACGATCGAGATCGTATTTCGTAAACTTAGCAAGTGGCTTATCCCCAAAACACTCAATGAGTTGGTCAATCAGAATATGTGTTGGCCTATGAGCCTTAATGCCCGCAACCTTTCGCCCTTCGGTAATTACGGCTGGTCGGTAAAAGTCCTTTTTTGCATGCTCCGCCCACTGCTTGAATGTTTTAATGTCGCCAAGATCTAATCCCTTGTTTTCGACAAATCTGATTAGCTCCGCTTTACGATTCTCAACGTCGTCCTTCGCATCCTGTTTTGTCGCATACTGCCATGTTTTACTCGTTCTGTTTTCACGTTCATCGATGTGCGTGAGACGTAGCGTCCACGTCTTGTCGATCCTCCCGGTATCCCCGCCCTTCTTACCTCGATTGAAGATCGACTGACTGATTTTCATATATTCCCTTGCTGCCAACATGTTGGACTAAATGTTGGACTAAATGTTGGACTTTGTTGGACTAAATTCCGTGGAATATTGTGACAAACTCTGAAACGACATGCAACAGCGAATCTGCGTTTTCGCCCTTGTTTATTGGGGATTGCGATTTTAGAAGGCCCAGAATTCGGGGCTCATCACGAGTTAGCCTAGTTCATTTGTAATCATCAGGTCGTAAGTTCGAGTCTTATCACCGGCTCCAGATCAAACGTAATAAACACAATGGTGTAGAAAAGCAGAAGGCGGCCGGTCAGGTCGTCTTTTTGTGTATTGGTCACGAGCTGCTGAGAAGGCTGGTTTTTGATGATATGTGTCTTAAGCAGTCCAGCCTGACCCGAGGGTATTGGGCAACCCTCGTAATTTCAACGACCTGCGTGATGAATATTCATTTACAACTTTAAGAAAGTTTTGTATCATCGCAAAAGAATTTGTTTAAGCGCAGGCAAATTTTGCAACTCAGACAATTGAATTTTCATCAATCAACCGGTTCACAAGACCGGTCATTCAACTAAAGCTATCTGGTGTTCGGTTGTGTTTACGCGTATGCGGAGGAAATATGTTGTTTAAGCCCAGTTATTTACGTGTCTTTGCGTCCTCGTTTCTGATCCTCACCCTATCGATGCTCTCATTTGCAGATACGCTGCGTCTTAAGGACGGCAGCATTATCAAGGGCAAGATCACCGGCTTTGGCGGCGGAAAATTCACCGTTGCGATCGGCGAGGGTTCACGCAGAAAGCAGATGACGTTTGCGGCAACCGAGGTCGAATCGATCGCCTTTGACGCTCCGCAGCCGCAGCTTTCGGACAATTCGAACCGCAATGCGACATATCGTGAGCCTGTTTCTGATAAGCCTCTCATGGTGCCGGCCAAGGTAATTACTCCGGATGAACCGGTCCGGCAGACCTCAAATCCAAACCGCTCGTCCGAACCTATGAAGCCGATCGAATGGAGAATAAAGGTTCTTGCCGACAACACCGCCAACGGATGGACAAATTCCGGCTGGGTCGTCCGTAAGGGCCAGCGGATCCGCATCAGTGGCGACGGCAAGGTTAGCCTCGGCCGCGGCAACAGCACTTCAGCATCGGGCCTGCCAACGCTTAACGACGATCAGAAACTTCTGAAAAACGTGGCCACCGGGGCCCTGATCGCGGTAATCGGCGATGACAACAACGATTTCATATACATCGGAGCCGAACGCGAGTTCGTCGCGACTCGCGATGGTGCTCTCTTTCTCGGGATCAACGAAGGCTACCTTGACGACAACTCAGGCTCGTTCAACGTAAAGGTCGAGATCATGCCCGATACCGACCGATAATCTCTACAAGATCAAATTCTAAAGGCTGTCCGGAAATTTATTCCCGACAGCCTTCTTTTTAGTGCAAACCAACAGATCATTTAGACACAGAACGAACTGCAAAACAGCATATGAAGAGAATTTTTCGATGGGTCTGGCCAATTAGTATTCGTTGACTATAGCATCGCGGAAATCCACAGAGCTTACGACCGTATCGTAAAGACCGATCTTCAATCCCTTATGCTTGGAGATTCCCGTATATGAAAGACTTGCGTCTTCGTATCGCTTGAATTTATAGACAGCGTCATTCATTAACGAGCTATTGAAAACGTTTAGGCTTACGAGCAATTCAAAATCCTTCGTATCCAAACCAGTAACCTTCTTAAATAGCCCGGGCTCTAACTGCGTGATCACGTCTTTCAAACTATATTCGCGGAAGTCCGTCAGATACATAAAGACGGGAATTCTCGTCGCAAATTTGATCAGCTTTTCCTGAATCTCCTTTCGCTTGCTCTTAAATTCTTTTTCGTCCGCCGAGAGCTGTTTCTTTTCTTTTTCAGTTAGATCTTCTTCGCTGGCTTTTGTTTTTGCCTTCTTTATCGCATCGGATTTGTTGATGATTGTTTCGATATCCTGATTGAGACTTCGGAAACCCTCGATATTCATCAACGCTCGCATCGCGTCTTCATTCGCCATCAGTTTCGCGAGCGTGCCGTTATCTACATTAACTAATAACGCGCTTTCCCAACGTTTGGCCAGCAAAGTCGCGGACGTTCCGCTCATTGCCCAATCGAGGATCGCGGCGGCATCTATTTCTTTCATTGTGCTGCCGTCGTATGCGAGAACTGGCAGAAACTGAATAAACTCGGAAACCTTTGTTTCCGGGTTTGTTTCTTCTACGTCCAGTTTGCAGCTATAGTCTGCGATCTGTCTCAAGGCTCGATCCGGGGCGAAGTCAAAGACATAACATTCCTGTTTTATGATCTCTTCTTTGTTCGGAGAGTTTCCGTCGGGATTTTTTATTGTCCATGGCGACTGAACTCTGAATGCAGATTGGAAATATGTTTCCGGACTCTTCGTACTGCGGAGCATGAAGATTCCAGTCCACGGTCTGACCGTTACTCCGGTCGTTAATTTTCCGCAGGTAAGAGTTATTGTCTTGCTTTCGAGCGGTTTGTGCATTGATTCGAGAACCGGGCCGAGAGCATTCAGCCCAATTCCCGCCGAGGTGCCGGCGCAAACATTCACTGTGTATTCGTGATAGAAAGCATTGTTCCGTTTCTCCAACAGATTCTTCATCGCCCAGCACGACGCAACGTTTGGAAGGAACCAGAGAGTGTGGGAAAGAACACTTAATAACGGCGCGTGCGAATATGGCATCGGTGGCTTCTTCGCACCGAGTTTTAGATTATCGAGCGAAGTCGCCATATATTGGCCGCGGATCAGGTCGAGCCAACTCTGGACCTCGTTTTCATACTTAAACTTTGCCGTCTGAAACGAACCTTCAGCAGAGAAGAAGGTATTTAGATCAAACTCGTCAAATTCACCGCCTTTGGCGATCTCAATAATCGAATCAGGTAACTGATAAGTCATCAAAACCATTCGCGGCAACGAAAGATAAGGATTATCTGCTCCGGCCCAAGTTGTCTTTGCCCGCTGTTCGTCTGAATACGTCCAATTGTATATCTGTTCCTCTATAAATTCGCCTGTGCCGATGGCCCGGAACGGAGTGCCGGAAAGATAGAGATAATGGCCGGTTGTGATCGGCAGGATTTCTTCGTCAACGAATTCCTGACCGTCTTTATACTCTGCCTCAACCTCGCCTTCTTCTGATTCGTCCGCGGCGAATAAACCTTTCGCTCCTTCACGCCATGCGCCGAAATGGTATTCGTCAAAGATGACGCAATCCCAGTTTATTTCATGAACCCATTCGTTCTTTGGCTTTATCGCACCGATCTTTGTCTTTCCTAGATAATCCTGAAACGACGCGAAACAAACAAATGGTTTCGATCTGTCTGCATCTTCAAACTTCAAACCATCCCGCGAGATAAATTGCCAGCCCTCAAAATCAACGTGCGATTTTATATCTTCTTCCCAGGCACTTTGAACCGCCGGTTTGAATGTCAAAACCAAAACCTTTTTCCAGCCCATCTTCAACGCAAGCTGATAGGCGGCAAATGTCTTGCCGAAGCGCATTTTCGCGTTCCAGAGAAAATGCGGAACCTTGCCTTTCTCATCTTTGTAGCTTTCAAAGTAATCGACGGCTTTCTGAACCGCTTCGCGCTGTTCCGGACGCATCCCAAAGGTTTGCGTTCGGCTTTCTTCGTTTAATTGATTTGTTTGCAGAGCAATGACGGCAGCCTGAATATCTTTAATCGTACAATCAAACCATTCGCCATCAGGATTTCTAAATCCTTTCTTTCTCAAATAGCGGTGAATATCGTGATCGGTGAACGAAGTTCCGTCTTTCCGCATAGCGGATTCTTCGAAATGAATCTTATACGGTGCGCCGCCCGGCCGCTTGGTCGGATATTGTTGAGCAACGCGCTTTTTTGCATCGCCCGTTGTATATCCAACCTTTAGCAACCCGGAATATTTCGGATGGGTATCCTCGTAGGCATAGATCGTTGGGCTCGACTCTGGGCGTTTTGGGAAGAATTTATTCGGCATTGATATCAAACGTCAAGACGTTACGCTCCGTGTTTCCCTTCATCGAAAAGATAACGCTTATCGGGAGGAATAGAATTGCGAATTACCTCGTTATCGTGCCTGTCACCAACTCTGAACCCGATTCGGACAAGCATATACCATAATCCATTGTTATTAACGCGCTTAATACCTTCAGTCTGCCCGGCTCGAACCTCAATCCCAGGACCAAAATCCAAATCTTTCGGGGGATTAGGAAAATAAATTCGAAGCTCAGCTCCATACTTATCAACATCGCCAAGAAGCATAACGCTCGGATGCTCTGTAGTCACCGTTTCACCACTCCAACTCGTATAATGAGAAAGAAAATTAGCAACGACATGATTTGGAAGCTCTGCGTCAAAACGAGCCCGATCCGAAAGATATCCAAGGGTCCAGAAATAATCGTCGGATGTGGAAGGATGGCTTGAGCGATACTCTGCAAGGATATTGTTATGGATTCGCCCCTTTATTTCCAAGGACTGAGCACCGATCTTTTCTTGCTTCCCATCGTCGTATCGGACAACCATACTACCGTCTGAAATGGAGATTACCTCATATCCCTGATTCCGGTCTCGGAACTGGCCACCTACAAAAAATGGATGTTTCATATTTTAATCGAATAGTTTATTTTCCATCGGTCTTATAATTGAATCAATAAAACTGGCTTCCTCGTCGGATATACCGTATCTAAAATTAAGATCGGCATCCGTCCAGTGTTTCGACATATCAAGCACGGGCACAAATTGATATGCGTTCTTAGTCAAATGATGGGAATACATAAACTGCGATACCAAAAACCGGAAAAAAAGAGTCTTCATGTAACTCACCAGATTCTGAGCCTCAACTTCGGTTTCGTAACTGCCCGTTACAATATATGTTTCGTTACAGATTGTGCCCGGCGGTAAAATGCTAATCTTCGACAATACTCGTCGCCTGCCGTCTTTGTCAGGTTGGCCAGCATGGTCAAATCCTGCATATGAGGTAATGACCTTCCATTTGTCGATAAGTTCGACTCCTACTGTTACGTCTTCCCGCCGATATGGTCCTTCTCCATTTAGCCAATGCAGAATGATATCGCCGTTCTTCTGCGGGCGTGCGGACGTGTCTAGCCCGAAGGGTTTTCTAGAAGTGACTTGACGATCCATCTTCGGCTCATCCTTTGCAAGTACTTTCCGAATTATTGGTATCGATCTACCATCTCTAATAAAGACCTGAAATTCGTTCAAAGGACGAATTGAAGTTTCAATCGAACCGTTGCGTGAGTTGATAACCGTACAATCTCCTTCGTAGTCCTTCTCCCAAAGGAAATAACAAATACCACCGGCGATATCTACGCCAGGAAATACCTCCCTTGCGTCTAGGAAATCGACTATTTTTCGAATCCGTCGGTCCGCAAGCATCTCTGCCCGAAAGCTGTCAAGACCTTTTCCGCCGCCAAACCAGCGGGACGGGATTATCATAACGAGGTTCCTAGGATTCAAGGCCTTGGCCTGAGTCACGAATTCTTGATAAAGCGGGGAAGCGCTGGCCTTAAAACCCCCATCACTTAATTGATAGGGCGGATTGCCGATAATTACGTCAAATTTCATATTGAAAATATCCTCCGGCTTATCGGTGTGAATCAGTTGGTAGGCGTGCGTCTCGAGTTCTTCGCCCCTTTTATATTCACTTTTGCTTGCTCCACAGAATTCG
>Ga0073904_10002275_pt1 | contig 14530 bp, 16 predicted proteins | sample KloWWTrecipitate_FD_66668 | JGI IMG/M metagenome (GOLD analysis project Ga0073904, IMG submission 66668) | Active sludge microbial communities from Klosterneuburg, Austria, studying microevolution and ecology of nitrifiers - Klosterneuburg... | ecosystem: Engineered > WWTP > Aerobic digester >...
GGGCTGGGAATCTGCTCGAGATCGTGGTGCTCCGCTTTGACGACGACCGTGAGATGGTCATCCACGCGATGAGGATGAGGCCGAAGTACCAGGTGCTGATCGAAGGTTTCTCGGAAGGGGACGAATGATGGCTGACAAGGTGTACGGAACGTCGAAGGGTCGACCTGTCGACGAGAGCGAGATCGGCCACTTGGTCGCCGAAGCCGAGGACGGCTACGACACCGACGCGCTCCGGCGTCGTGGCGGGCGTCGACCGATGGGATCTGGGCCGGCCGATGTGGTTCCTGTCCGTCTTGACCCGGAACTGAAGGCGCAGGTTGAGTCGCGCGCTCAGCACGATCACATGTCGACGAGCGAAGTCATCAGAGAGGCGCTGCGTCGCTACCTCGACGTCGCGTAGACCTCGTCCGAACGAATCGGCGGGCACCGTCCGATACCGCGAGAATCCCGCGGCCGCCCTGAATCGCTCCCGCAGTCCGCGGTCGCTCTGTCCGCAGAACCCCGAGATTTCGCCCGTTCCGGCCGCTGACGTTCGCTGCGGCCGCATCCAGAATCCCTCTCAAGGTGGCGGCACGGGTTCGAATCCCGTTGGGGGTACAGCACAGAAACCCTTGGCTGGGGGCCGCGATCGGCTCCAGGTCAAGGGTTTCGGCGTTTTTCGGCTCTCGACTGTCGTCACGCCTGGTGACCGTGCGCAACGGCTCGTCACGGCCCGTGGCGCGCCGTTTGTGCCAAATTTGTGCCACGCCGACGGTGGCACCATCTTCAGCGTCGGTAGAGGCCGCACGAGGCCGATGTGCGATCCGTACGTCGCTCCACCGTGCTGCGCTGTCGTGCAACGATTCAGCGATGACGCCGGATGACAACGAGCACAGCGCTGCTTTCGAACGCTGGGCGGAGCAGTTGGAGCCGTACCTCGAGGGCCAGGACGGTGTCGAGGCGCTGCGGTCGCGGAGTCAGCCGCACCCGCCGTGGCCGGAGGACGACAACCCGATGGTGAGGTACCTCATCGACAGGGCAAAGGAGATCCACGAGACCGACGGCCTGCAGAGCGCCCTCGCGTGGGCGGTTGCGCATGCCTGGTTCGAGTCGTCACTTGATACTCGAGCCTCGATCGTCCGCCAGCTCGGCGCCTGAGCGACACCGCACGAACGGCGCCGGCACGGGCTGTCGCCCGACTGGTGCACGAGCACCTGATGCTGGTGCGTCAGGTGCTCGTGTGGTTCGTCCCTCGCGCAGGCTGTCGGCCTCGGGGATGGTGGCGAGCCGGGCACGCAGTCCAGAGGGGATGTCTCGGTGCCCACGGCCACCAACGGGAGGTCCGGCGGGAGGTCTCGCACGACCTATCGGCAAGATTTACGGAGCGCCGGCCAAGAAATCTGGCAAACACGACGTCCGGCGGGAGGTCCAGCGGGAGGTCGGTATGGCAGGGATTCCTCGCCAGGAGGTCGAGCGGGAGGTCGCACACGACCCCAGCCACGACGGTCGGGTACCCGCACGCCACGGCGCACGCTCCGTTGGCGGTTCACTCCACACTTGCGACGCCTGCGCCCGCTCTGCTTGCGGAGTTCGAGCCCCGGTCGCGAGGCCTGCTGGTGGGGCACGTACGCGATCCCCGGTACCTCCGTTGCCAGCACGCTCCGACCAGCCGAGTGGGCGTCCGTGGGGCGCTTGCGGTCACCTGGAGCGCTCCCGCTGGCCCTCGGCAACGCAGCGCCCCACAGTCGCCTCCACCGGCCGCCGAGGGCCCCCAGTCGTGCGACCAGCCGGACCCCGTCGACGGGAGCGTCCTACGACAGCGCCGGTATGACTCTCAGCCGCCGGACGGCTCTCCCGGAACACCGTCCCAGCGGCGCGCGCACGTCCGCGCGAAACGACAGATCCGGCGCGCACACACTTGCAGGTTCCCCTACGGGGAACCTGCTGGACCACCCGCTGGCGGTTCCACGAGTTCGGCCAGCGGCCACAACTCGGTCGTGAATCGCCCGGCATGCGACGGCACCATCCACCACGCGATCGAGGGTGCTCTCGCCGTCCCGCGGGGACGCTCCGGCGAAATCGCTTGTTCGGATTCGGTGGTTGGTCGACACGCGCCTACGCCCCCGACCTCACTCGATTGCCGCCGACCAACGCCAGCGCACTCGGAATCATCGAAGTCGTCGCTGCACGACCGGCGCGGGAGGTTCAACAGGTTGCCCGGAGGGGAACCTGTCAATGTGTGCGCGCCGGATCTGTCGTTCTGCGCAGATGGGACCGAACCTCGGGTGGGATGTTCCGGGTGGCCTCTGCGGGCGGCGGGGGATTCACGGCCCACCGTCTGGCGGGGCAACGTGTTCGCAGAACGGTTGCGGTCACCGACGCCGGGTCCGAGCCCGAGGGATCGTGACAGCTCAGCTGCGTCGGTGCTGGCGGGGGCCGTCGTCGACCCACACAGGCGGCGACGCGACGCCACGGCAGCGTCGAGCTGGGCCCGATGATCGCGGACCAGCAGCGTTCGACACAGGGGTGCTCGGGGTCGAAGCCGATCTGTCGAACCTGGGGCTTCGGATGCTCGACCGGCGCGAAGATGAGGTGTCCCAGTACTCCCATGCCCTCGTAGACCGTCGGACACAGGTCCATGGTGCGCCGTCGGGGACGAGCAGGCTTGAGCCGGAACCTCGGTGGGAACTCGAACGGGAAGCTCCGCGGGATCCCGCTCGTCATCCCGGCACCGTGTCGTCGACTTCTTGGCGAACGGGAGGCTGAGCGGGAACCTTGGCGGGGACTCCAGCGGGAGGTCGCTTCGGAACCTGGTGGTGCCCGTCGACACCAGGTGGCGTCGCCCGCATCGGGATCATCTCCAGGGTCGGTTGTCGCGACATCTCGCCGAGACCGATGCTCAGATGACGTTCGCCGCCAGGAGTCCGATTGCCAGAAACGCAGCGGCGAAGCGGTACCAGGCGAAGATGGACAGGTCGTGGTGCCGGAGGTAGCCGATCATCCAGCGGATGGCGGCGACGGCGGACGCGAACGCGAAAACCGCACCGATCACGGGGTTGAGGATTCCGAACTGCTCGACGAGGGCGCCACCGTCCTTTAGGAGTTTGAAGGCAGTGGCGGCGCTGAGGGTCAGGAAGCCGAGCAGGAAGCTGAACTCGACCGCAGCGGACATGGACACGCCGAGGAGCAGCGCGGCGAGGATCGTGGCGAGAGAGCGGCTGGTGCCGGGCCAGAGCGCCAGGCATTGTGCGGCGCCGATGATCGCGGCCCGTTGGTAGGTGATCTGTGCGAGGGGGTCGACCATCGTCTGCATGGCGGTCCCCGAGCGCGTCGCGCCGGAGCTCGGCTCCTGTGCGGAGCCGGCCCCGGACGCGGATGGTTCCTTGGCCCCGAGACGGCCGGCGGACTCCAGCACCAGGATGAGCGCGCCGCCTGCCAGCCACGCGACGATTACCGGCCACGGGCCGAACAGCAGGTCCTCAATCTTGCTGTCGAACGCCGCGCCGAGGACGGCAGCGGGGACGAAGGCGATCGCAAGGGAGATGAGGAGATGGCGTCCGTCGTCGGATCGCCCGAACAACCCGAGCACCATGTCGCGTAGCCGTCGCCAGAACAGACCGGCCACTGCGAGGATGGCGCCGAACTGGATGGCGATTGCGTAGGTGTTGACGGCGTCGAGCCCGGCGCTGCCCTTCGTGTCGGGGAGCCCCAGGATGCGGGCGACGATGAGCAGGTGGCCGGTCGACGAGATCGGGAGGAACTCCGTGAAGCCCTCGACGATGCCGAGCACGGCCGCTCTCCACCAGGTCAAGGCCGCCACGGCCCCATCGGTCGTGGCGGCCAAGCCTGCCGCTCCTACCTCGGTCGTGGTCGCGAGGATCGCGAGCACGGTCGTCAGCAACGCTGCTGCGACGAGGTGGAAGCGCGACCGCCGGACGAGTGATCGGCCCGGGTAGTCACGCATCGGTGGCCTCGGGCACGCCTGCACGTGAGTCGGCGCGTCGTGAGCGGAGGACCTCGATGATGATGGGGAGGATCGACACGGCGACGACGGCGATGAGGGCGAGCTCGACGTGGTCGCGGATCACGGTGATGTTGCCGAGGAAGTAGCCGAGTGAGGTGACGCCGACGGCCCAGAGGAATCCGCCGATGACGTTGTAGCGGGCGAAGTGGGGATAGTGCATGCGTCCGGCGCCGGCGACGATGGGGCAGAAGGTCCTGACGATGGGCACGAATCGGGCGAGGACGATGGCGCGGGGGCCGTGATGCTCGAAAAAGGTTTCGGCCTTCTCGAGGTGCTCCTGTTTGAAGAACCGGGAGTCGGGTCGTCGGAAGAGTGCGGGTCCCGCGCGGAAGCCGAACATGTAGCCGACCTGGTCGCCGGCGACGGCTGCGATGAAGACGCCGGGGAGCACGATCCAGACGTTGAGGTGGATGGCGCCCGTGCCGACGCTGGTGAGGGTGCCGGCGGCGGCCATGCCGGCGACGAAGAGGAGTGAGTCGCCGGGGAGGAAGAATCCGATGAGGAGCCCTGATTCGGCGAAGATGATGCCGAAGAGCAGGACGTAGCCGCCGGTTCGCAGGATCTTCTCGGGGTCGAGGGCATCGAGCAGGGCGGTCATCAGCGCGAGCGTGTTCATCGGGCGGACGGTAGGAGAGCAACGCCGCTACGGGAAGGGGTGCACAACACCTTTAACCGTCGCCTCACCGAGGCCGAACGCTGTGCTGGTTCTCGCCGCTCAGACAAGGTAGAGCCCGATCATCAGCAGTGCTCCCGCCGCTGCCGCGGCGAGTTGGAGGACCCGGTCGCTCAGCACGAGCTCGGTGGGATCCGCAGCACCACCGGCCACCGCTCGACGGTACGCACGGGCAGCGGCGATGGTCACCGGGATCACGCTCAGCGCCAGCCACGGCTCGGCGGCCGTCAGCGCCTCGGCTCCCCATGCCCACACGACATAGCTCAATACGGCGACTCCCAGGCTGGCCGTCATCGTGCAGTACAGACCGTCGAGCGTGTAGCGGACGAGGACCGGCCGGTGCTGCGCAGCGTCGGCGCCGAACTCGTACAGCTCGGCGTAACGCTTGCCGACTGCGAGGAACAGCGCTCCTGCGCCGACCACGATGAGGAACGCGGGGCTGAGCGCGGTGGCGGTTGCGGCTGCGCCGACGAGCACACGCAACACGAACCCTGCGGCGACGACCCCGAGCTCCAGGTGCGCCATGTGCTTGAGCTTGCGGCTGTAGCCGATCGTCAGGACCAGGTAGGCGGCGACGAACACGAACGTCGACGGCGTGAGTGCGGCGGCGAGGACCAACGCGCCGGTCGCCGCCGAGGCGGCAAGCACCTTGGCAGCCCTGATACCGAAATCTCCCGAGGCGATCGGACGCCGGCACTTCGTCGGATGGAGACGATCTCGGTCGCGATCCGCGATGTCGTTCAGCAGGTACGTGCAACTGGCTGCAGCGCACATGACGAGCACCGCGAGCAGCGCCGGAACCAGCACACTGCCCGTCAACAAGGTGCCAGCGGCGAACGGTGCTGCCAGCACGAGCCCGTTCTTGACCCACTGGCGAGGGCGCATCGCCCGCAGCGCCGACGCCAGCCGGGGCGGTGGACGCTGGGGCCGTGGACCGCTCGGGACCCGGAGTCTGGTGGTCCCACGCCGGATCGAAGAGCGCTCCGACCGTGTCGGTGTCGTCGCGAGCGGCGGCGCTGCAACGGCTCGTCGCAACAGCAGCTGATCGGTGATGGTCATCTGTTCCTCCGTGGTGGATGTGGTCGATGAGTGCATCTTGGAGGTCGACTCCCCAAGCGACGGTCATGCGGAAGAAACGTCCGGGTGAGAGTTGGTGAGGTGACGGCAAGAACCCTCTGCTGGCGGTGGACGCGACGATCCCCCGGCACGGACGTGGAGATCGAACGAGGCCGGGGGATCGAAGGGTGGAGCTGAGCTGCAGTCTTTTGGTTGCAGCCGAGTGGAGGGATCAGTTGGCGGGTGCGGTGCTGGGCGTCTCCTGGGTTTCGGTGCCGGGGGCCTCGTTCGCCTCGGGTGCTTCGTTGGCGTCGTCGGCGCCTTCGGTCTCCTGGGCGAGGACCTTGCCGTCACCGGCGTCGATGATCACGTCGACCTCGGAGCCGTCATCCGCCAGGATCTCGACCTGGTACACGACGTTGCCGCCCTCGTTGTCCAGTTCGGTCTCCTCGACGGTGCCGGGAACCGCAGCGGTCGCGGCCTGCGCGGCTTCCTCGGCGCTGATCTTGGCGAGCTTCTGGAGCTCGGCAGTCTCGGCGGCCTCAGCTGCGTCCTCGGCGGCTTCGTCCTCGGTGCCGTTCTCGGGCGCCTCGGGTGTGACCGGCGCGGTGATCGAGCTGGTGTAGTTCGGCGGGGTCTCCTTGTCGCCCTGCTCTGTGTCCTGCCCGGTGGCGGGCTGCTCGACCGCTGCGGGGTCCGTCGGTGTGGTCTGCGACGTCGCTGCAGAGGCGATGCCGGCGGCTCCGGCGGTGACGCCGATGCCGGCGAGGGCGCTGAAGAGCACCTTCTTGGTTCGTGAGGGGGTTGCCATGTCGGCTCCTTGTGCTGATGTTGCGTCCCGGTCGTTCCGGAACATGCGCATCATCCGACGCGGCGTCTGTAGCCACGCTGAAGACCCCGACGAGTTGCTGAGGACCGCCACGGGAACGTCGCCTCGACGGTCCGACGGACTGTCTCAGCTGGCGAGGTCGAGCGGCTCGGCGTCGCTGCGACGTGCGATATAGGCACCGCCGCCGACCAGGGCCGCGGACCCGCCGACCGCCATCGCAACCAAGGATGGTGCAAGCCCGGCGCCGTGACCCTCGGTGGATTCCATCATGGAGTACCCGATGGCGAGTACGCAGAGGGGAGTGATCGCGACGGCGAGCGCTGCCCATCGACCGGCGGCGCGCTCGCAGAGCACGCCCGCGGTCCAGGCGCCGAGCGCGACGATCGTGATCGACACGACTTCGTTGGCTCTGTCCGGCAGCGGTAGCGCACCGTTGAGCAGGCCGACGGCCAGTACTGAGAAGACCAGGCCGGAGATGAACATGCCGAAGGCAGCGAGGCCCCACAGGACCGCCCGGATCATGGTGCGCCGACCGTGCGGAAGAAGAACTCGATGTACCCGGCGCTGAGCTGTTGGGTGAACGCGATGTGATCGGCGGTGCGCCATTGTGGATCCGACGGCGACGGGGTCTTGGACACGTTCGATGATGCTGCGATGAGCTGCCCGGCGCTGCGATGAGCGCACTCGTCGGCCCAGCCCCGTGGGTGCTGGCTGGACCAGCTCGGGCCGCCGTGTCCGGTCGTTTTGCGGAACGTCCCGGCGAGGACCGCACCGCTGCTCGCGGCGAGTTGTTGTTGGTTGCTGCGGACCCACAGCTCGTAGGGGTTGTGGTTGATGCCGACTCCGAAGAAGTTGTGCTGCGGGACGCAGGCGTCGTCGACCAGGTGCAGCGACGCGCCGAGCCATTCCATGGCCGAGCCTCGGTCGCCTGCCTGCCAGGCGTCTGTTGCCTTCGTGAAGGCTTTCTCTGCGTAGTTCGCGGCGGACTTGCCGAGGATCATGCCGCGGCCTTTGTGGGACCAGAAGTTGTGGAGGTGATCGGGCACCTCGTTGTAGAGCTCGCAGTCCGCCGCGGCGGCACCGGCGACGAGGCGCCACCCGTAGGTCTGCGTGGCGCCCGTCGGAGCACCGTCGGCAGACTTCACCTCGGGGGCGGTCGGGTCCTGCGTCTCGAGGAACGCCGTGATCTGGTCGAACCCGTCGTTCGCGAGGATCGTGATCCCCTGTTGGGCGAACCACTGGTGGGTCGACTGCTCCAGGTCGATGCCGTTGAGCGCCGTCTTCACAGGACTGTTCTTGCCGCGACACGACGCCGACCAGGCTTCGACGGGTTGGTCGATCACTCCGGAGACGACCACCAACTCGATCACGACGACGACAGTTGCGATCCACGCCGCGCCCGCGCGCGCACGAGACTTCTTGCGGTCACCGTCACGGATCATGGGCCTAGGGTACGCGTGTGGCCGTCGCAGATTCTGTTGAGCTCGGATCTTCTCCTCATCGGTCAGCTCGTGGGCTGGACGCGGCGACCGGCGTGGCCGTCGCCTTCGGGCTGAGCACCTGCGGCATTGTCGTCGGCGCTCTGCTCGCCGTGGTCCTCGAGACGATCGAGCTGCTCCCCGACGGATGGTGGCCACTGGGCTGGGTGCTCCTCGCTGCGATCGGGACCGCTGCGGCCGGAGCTACCGTGCGCGAGGTCGCGGGACGACTGGCCCCGTGGTCGATCGGAATCGCCGGGGTGTTGGTCTTCTTCGGGGTACATGAGATCTCGAGCAGCATCGAGGCGACCGGCGCAGAAGGCCCGGAGCTGCCCGTGTCGATCGGCCTTGCGGTCGCGTTCGTCGCGCTGCTCTCCCTGGGCGCGGTGCTGGATCGCCGACGCCACGACCGTGTCGACCCGGTGGTCCTGGACGCAACTGCAACAGAGTGACCGCCCGCATTGACCGAGCCACCTGAAGCAGGTCGGGCGTTTTCGATCTGCCCGCTCCGAGACGCGACGGCAGAGATCTGGTCGAGTCTTGGCCGTGTGTTGGCCCAACCTCGCTGACCCCTAACTGCGCGGGGATCAGGATCTCGGTGGAACAGCGTCAGGCTGTCCCGGTGACCTGCCGTGACTCATAAGCGCGCCGACCCCGGACCGTCGGGTGTCTTCGTAGCGATCTGTCCGGTGGGTCGCCGGTGCCGGCCTGGCCCCCGCAGCTGGCTTGATTAGGAGCATGTCCGCGCCCGTGGGTGCGTGACTCAACCCCGTACTGCCGTCGCGGTTTCCACAGTCCAGGCCAGCACCAACCACCGACACCTCAACTGAAAGGCATCCCCGCCATGCTGGCAGAACTCGCACGTCACGTGATCGGCATCGACCCCGATCGCGATCGGATCACCGCGTCGCTCGTGGAGGTCGTCACCCGAGGAGAACTCGCCCGGCGAGAGTTCCCTGCAACCCCGCGCGGCTACCGCGCGTTGATCGACTGGGCCGACGAGCTCTCCGAAGCCGACGACCGCGTGTGGTCGATCGAGGGCACCGGTTCCTACGGCTCCGGGCTGTGCACCACCCTGGGCCAGCACAGCGAGTGGGTCATCGAGTTCGACTGGCCAGCGTCACGGTCAGCCAAGGACGGCGCCAAGTCTGACGGCCTCGACGCCTACCGGGCAGCGACCGAGCTCATTGGCCGCAAGAGGTTCTGCCAGCCCCGAGCCCGGGGCGTCCGAGAGGCGATGCGAGTGCTGCTGGTCACCCGCAAGAGCGGCCAACGCGCCCGCGTTGCGGCGATCAACGAGCTCAAGGCGTTCGTGGTCACCTGCCCGGTCGAGCTACGAGAAGAGCTTCGAGATCTCAGCACCGCAGCGCTCGTCGCCCGGTGTGCGGCGTGGCGGCCATCGGGCGACGTCGAGACCACCGCGACCAAGACCGTGATGCGGATCGTCGCGAGACGAATCAAGGACTTCGACGTGCAGATCCGCGACATCGATCGTCAGCTCACAGAACTCGTCGGCCAGGCCGCCCCGCAGCTGCTCGAGCAGTCCGGCATCGGGCCGTTCTGCGCCGCGCAGATCTACGTGTCGTGGTCCCACGAAGGACGCTGCCGCAACGACGGCGCCTTCGCGCGGCTCGCCGGCGTCGCACCGATCGAGGCGACCAGCGGCCAGACGAACAACAAGTTCCGGTTGAGCCGGGGAGGCGACCGCCAACTCAACCGAGCCCTGCACGTCATCATGCTCAGCCGCTCCCGAACGGACCCTGCGACTCGGGACTACATCGCCCGGTCCATCGCAGCGGGCAAGTCCGAACGAGACGCGAAGCGAGCTCTCAAGCGCTACATCGCTCGACGCGTCTGGAGGCTCCTCGAGCACCCCCTTGACACATAGGAGCGTCGATTCGTACGGTCGCAGCATGGATCGAACGAAGTCAACGTGGACGAACCGGCGACGCAAGTAGGGACGGGAGGGCGGCACCGATGGGGCTGGAGAACAGTTCCACTTCTTGGGCGGAGAGCAACAACGGGGGTGCTGGCACGCGTGGATTCACGAGCCCGCATCGCTCGCCCGCGCCTTCTCGACCGAGCACCGGAGATCTCGACATCGCGACCGGCGCCCCAGCCACAGAAGAAGAAGTCTCGATCGGTCGTCCGAGAGGTCCTCACCCTCGAGATCTGTCTGTTCGTGTGCGGACTGGTGCTCCTCGTCGTGCTCAACGCTGTCGCACCGGGTGCGCGGGCGCTGTTGGAGCTGGCCCTGGCCGGTTCGCTCGCGGCCTTCTCGGCTGCGTCGCTGGTGATCGCGCTCGCAGCGCTGCCCTCCACCCGCCTCCCCAAGCGAACGAGCGCCGGGCTTCCGGCGACGACAGCGATCGTTGCCGCGTACCTGCCGAACGAGTCGACCGTTCTCGCCGACAGCATCCGTGCTCACTTGCGCAACGGCCCCGACGACCTGCGACTGATCGTCGCCTACAACACGCCAGAGCCGATGGAATTCGAACAGGAGCTGCGCCGGATCGAATCACTCGACGATCGGGTTCATGTCGTTCACGTCCGGTCGAGTTCGTCAAAGGCGGACAATGTCAACGCAGCTCTGGGGTACGCCACCGGCGAGATCGTCGGGGTCTTCGACGCCGACCATCAGCCGGGTCCAGGGGGCTTCGAGCGCGCCGCGGCATGGATGGACGCCGGCTACGACGTCGTCCAGGGGCGATGTGTGGTGCGGCGCGGCGAGCAACGGTCACGCCGTGAGGGACTACTCAGCACGATCGTCGGCGCCGAGTTCGAGACGATGTACGCGGTCGGACACCCCGGCCGCACTCGTCTGCACGGCTTCGGCCTGTTCGGGGGCAGCAACGGCTACTGGCGCGCGGACGTCCTACGTGAGGTGCTGTTCGACTCCACTGCGCTGACCGAGGACATCGATGCGTCGGTGCGCCTGCTCGAACGGGGCGGACGGATTGCAACGGACCCGGGAATCGTGTCGTCGGAGCTGGCGCCGCCGTCGTGGTCGGCGTTGGCGAACCAGCGTCTGCGTTGGGCGCAAGGCTGGTTCCAGGTCTCGCGCCGTCACCTTCGCGGACTGTCGACCTCACGGCTACTGACGCGGCGACAACGAGCCGGCGCCGGGTGGCTGTTCGGCTTCGGTGTGATCGCACCCTGGCTCGCCAGCCTCACCTTGCCGTTCATGGTCTTCAACGTCGTCGCCGGCTCGGCATCGCCGTGGCGAGGCTGGATCGGTGCGTTGGTCACCCTGGGAACGGTTGCCTTCCTGATGCACACCGCAGTGGCCTACCGACACGCGTCGGTCGGTGGTCGCAAGCTCGCGGGGTTTGCCATGTATGTCGTGGCCAGCGTCGTGTTCTATGCGCAGATGCGCGTCGCGCTCGTGCGCCTCGGTCACATCCACGAGCTCCTTGGCCGAACCGAGTGGCGAGTGACCCCGAGGAACCCCACCAGCGGATCCGGGGTTGTCGACGCATGAGCGCTTGCGTTGCGCCTACAGGCGGATCGGGCCGCCGCAACCGTCGAGTGCGTTGGCGTAGAGCTTGTTGAGCTCGATGTCACCCTGGGTCGTGGGGTGCACAGAGTCGAATGTGAGCGAGCTGGTCGGTGGGTTCTTCGTGTCGAGTGAATCGCCAGAAGCGCCGGCCCAGTCGACGATCGAGATCCGGCCATCAGCCTTGGCAAGGTCCTGGAGCCCCGCGTTGAAACGTTCTGCTCCGTCGGCGACCGATTTGCCGGTCGTGAAGCTCAGCATGTGCTCGTTGATGTTGACCAGGTGGATGCATTTGGAGCCCTTGAACAGGTCGACCATCTGTTGCAGCGATGCCATCGACGTGTCGACCGTCAGCTCTTGGAGCACGTCGTTCGTGCCGAGGTTGATGATGACCTGGTCGGATTTCTGGGCGGAGATCTGCTGGGCCTGTGGCATCACCTCGGCGACGGTCTTTCCGAAGTTGGGCTCTCCTGACCCTGGTGTGGGTGGGGTTCGGGCGGGCGGTGTTGTAGCACCTGGGTGAACGGGCGCCGGGGTGGGTCCGCGTGACGCGCACGGGGCGGGGCCAGAGTTCGAGGTGTCGAAGCCATCTCACTCTGGGAGGTCCCGCGCCCGTGCGCGTCACCACTGCATTCAAGCGCTTGTTGCGCCTCGATGGCGTCAACGTCGTCGCTGTCGAGTTCCAACCCGCCCAGATCACGGTGACCGTCGCCCTTCGTCGCCGCAGGCTGGTGTGCCCGCACTGCGACCACACAACACGGTTCCGCTACGACACCCGCTCGGAGGCTTCGGCGTGGCGCCACCTCGACCTTGGTATGTGGCGGGTCGAGATCCGGGCCACTCTGCGGCGCCTGTCGTGTCCAACTCACGGGGTCGTGGTCGAAGGAGTCCCGTTCGCCCGCCCGGGAGCGCATCTCAGTCGTGACTACGACGACCTGCTCGCGTGGCTCGCGACTCGCATGGACAAGACCTCGGTCGCTCGACTGTGCCGGGTGTCGTGGCGCACGGTCGGTCGGGCCGCTCAACGCGTCGTCGCGACCGAACTGGACCCCGACCGCCTCGAGGGACTGTTCCGCATCGGTGTCGATGAGATCTCGTGGCGCAAGCATCACAAGTACCTGGCCCTGGTCGTCGACCACGACCGCGGGGTCGTCGTGTGGGGAGCGAAGGGCCGCGACTCGGCCACCCTCGACGGGTTCTTCGACGAGCTCGGAACCCAACGCAGCGCTGCAATCGAGGCGATCTCGTTGGATCTCGGCCCCGCGTTCATCAAGTCCGTGAAGGCCGACGGGCACGCTCCGAACGCGGTGATCTGCGCGGATCCGTTTCATGTCGTGAAACTCGTCGGTGACGCGCTCGACGAAGTCCGCCGGGACCTGTGGCAGACGCTGCGCCGTCTTCCCGATGACCGCTGGGCAAAGGACTTCAAGGGCAGCCGTTGGGCGCTGTTGAAGAACCCCGAAGACCTCACCGACACCCAGGCCGCCCAGCTCGCCAAGATCAAGAGGACCAGAGGCGGGATCTGGCGCGCGTATGAGATGAAGGAACAGTTCCGAGCGATCTTCGCCGGCGACCTCGACCGCGACCAGGCCGCCGTCCTCCTCGACCGATGGTGCGCACGCGCGCAACGCTGCCGGCTCGAACCGTTCGTCAAAGCCGCCCGCACGATGCGTCATCGCCGTGACCTGATCCTCAACGCTGTCGAGCACGGCATCTCCAACGGGCGCGTCGAAGGCCTCAACAACAAGGTCCGACTCATCGTCCGCCGCGCCTACGGCTTCCACACAGCCGACGCAGCCCTCGCGCTCGTCATGCTCGGCGCCGGCCCCATCAACCTGCAACTACCCCACGAACGAACACACGTTCCAGCAGCATGACCCACACCACGGTCAGGAGAGCCCGAAGTTGCCCGAGATGGTGAACGCGAATTTCTTGCCGAGCTGCTGCTGAACGGCGGCCTGATCGAGCGCGGTGATCGAATCTCCGATGACGGCAACGGTGTCGCCCTTGTTGTCGGTGCACCCGCTGGCCCCAGCGCCCGAGATGGCGATGCACGCGAGGACCGCCAGGGCTCGGATGGTGCGTCGAGATCGCCGAGTGTCCATCCCGGTACGCTACGCCGTTGGGAACAACGAGGCGCTACGTCGGTCCGGCGCAGCCGGCGCCCCGCTCTACAGGCGCTGGCGGGCCCTTCGTCCACCGTTCGTCGCCGACCCAACGACCGAGTCGGGTCACTCGTACTCGCGGCCCGAAGTGACGGCCCAACTTGTAGCCGATGCTGTCGCCGATGACCGCAGCGACAGCGGCGAGCCCGATCATGAGGGGCAGGCTCACCCGGCCCTGCGAGGCAGCGAACCCGCCCACGAGCAGCGCCGTCTCGCCCGGCACAACCAGACCGACCAGCGCCGCCGATTCTGCCGCGGCCAACAACGCAACCGCCACGTACAGCCACGGCGACGACGCTCCAGCGACCGCATCAATCCATCGTGTCACCAGGGCTCGCTCTCTTCGGCCGATACTCCCATGCGCTCCAGCATCCTCCAGCATCCTCCACTTCCGACGCGCAGGCGATGGGCACGCGACGGTGAACGGTCGGTGAGCATTGGTGAGGTGAGGACAAGCTGCGCCTTTTGAGGGGAGGTGGTCGTCGCCGATGTGCGTCGACCGGTCCGCGCCGAGCTTGGAGCCGCAGCCGGTTCTCCGACGGTGAGCTCGTCCCTGTCTGGACCTGCGGGGTGTCGGCTCCACAGGTGTGCGGAACCACGGCACTCCGATCGCGTGTTGCCATGCTTCGGCGGTTTCACTGGTCCGTCGGTCGGGTTCTCGTGGGGATCTCTCGGGTCATGTCCCTCACTTCACGGACCATCTCGATCGTCTCCACGTTGATGTCGTAGTCGTGATGGGCCAGCTGGCTGCTGATCTGGTCCTCGCGACGGGCTGCGATGAGCAGGATGGCTCCTTGCATGGCAGCGAGACAGGAGAGGATAAGGTTGAG
>Ga0073904_10002277_pt1 | contig 14527 bp, 10 predicted proteins | sample KloWWTrecipitate_FD_66668 | JGI IMG/M metagenome (GOLD analysis project Ga0073904, IMG submission 66668) | Active sludge microbial communities from Klosterneuburg, Austria, studying microevolution and ecology of nitrifiers - Klosterneuburg... | ecosystem: Engineered > WWTP > Aerobic digester >...
GCCGCCGATGCCGGGACCCGGTCGAGATACATGACCTGGAAGGCGCCGAGGCGCAGCACGGTGAGGACCTCGATGTCGAGGCGCGCGAGCGGACGGGTGATGTGCCGGGCGAGCTGATAGTCGATCGCGCGACGCATGCGGACGGTGCCGCTCACCAGCTCGGTGGCCAGTGTGTGATCGCGCGGGTCGGTGAGGCCGCGGCGGGCGAGCGTGAGGGCGGAAGTGAGGTCGGTGCCGCGGGTGGCATGGGAGAGCAGCGCATCGAACGCCGCGCGGCGGGCGGGGGCAATCACGGCGTGTCCAGCCGCGTACCAGGCGGGAGCGGGTGACCGGCCAGGAAATCGCGGGCTGGAAGCACACGTCCGCCCTCGGCCTGCAGATCGAGCACTTCGAGCACGCCCTCGCCAGTGGCCACCGTCAGGCCTTCAGCGCGGCCGCCCGCGACCACCGTGCCCGGTGCGGCGGCTGTGCCGGGGTCGATGCCGACCCTCGTGCGATGGAGGATCAGGCGCCCGGCGGGTCCATAGGTGAACGCGTGCGGCCACGGGTGCAGGCCGCGCACCTGATTGTGGATGGCGCGGGCCGGTCGGGCCCAGTCGATCAGGCCCTCCTCCTTGCGGATCCGCGGCGCGTAGGTAGCAGCCGAGTCGTCCTGGGGCGATTCGGGAATCGGGCCTCGCGCCAGCCGGTCCACGGTCTCGACCAGCAGCCGCGCGCCGGCCTCGGCGAGCGCGTGCTCGACGCGGTCGGTTTGATCGTCGGGACCGATCGGCACACGTGTCGTGGCCAGCCTGGCGCCGGCATCGAGCGCCTTGACCACGCGCATGATCGTGACGCCGGTTTCCCGGTCGCCCTTCATCACGGCCCGGTGGATGGGGGACGCGCCGCGATAGCAGGGGAGCAGAGACGCGTGCACGTTGATGAAACCTCGCGGCAGCAAGGTCAGCAGCCAGTCGGGGAGGATCCTGCCGTAGGCGGCCACCACGCCGAGCTCGGCGCCGTAGGAGTGAAGGGCCGGCTCCCACGTTTCGCGGGCCAGCGTGTCGGGTTGGACGACCGGCACGCCGGCGTCGAGGGCCAGCGCCTTCACCGGTCCGGCCGACACCCGTTGTCCGCGCCCGCGGGGCCGATCGGGCTGAGTCACCACCACGACGACTTCATGCGACGAGCCGAGCAGTGCCGCGAGCGTGGGAACGGCGAATCCGGGCGTGCCGAAAAACGCAATGCGCACGAATCCTTACCCTACCACTTGCCGGCGCGCGCGAGCTTCCTGGCCTTGCGGAGGATCAGGTCTCGCTTGATCCCGCGCAGCCGATCGACGAAGAGCCGGCCGTCGAGGTGATCCATCTCGTGCTGCAGCGCCCGCGCCAGTAATTCGGTTCCCTCGATCGTGCGGGTTTCACCCCTCCGATCCCAACCACGCACGACCGCTCGGGCGGGGCGAGGCACCGTGGCGGTGAAACCGGGAAGGCTGAGGCATCCTTCCTCTTCGAGCTGCATGCCCTCGCGCTCGACCCACTCGGGGTTGATCATCGTGATGAGCGCGGCCGGGTCGCGGCCCATCGACAGGTCGATGACGAAGGTGCGCAGCGGCACGCCCATCTGCGGCGCGGCGAGCCCGATGCCGGGGGCCGCGTACATCGTCGCGATCATGTCGTCGATCAGCCGGTCGGTCTCGGGGGATACGCTCTTCACCGGCTCGGCCGGGCTCTGCAGCCGAGCGTCGCCCAGTTTCAGGATTGGATGGATCATGCCGGAGAGGGGCCGGTGTGCGCCGGCCGCTGCGTGCGCGCCTGTACGCGCGAGCCGGACGCGGTCACCTGTCCGATGAGCTGTCGCATCGAGTCGCCACCGAAGCGTTCGACGACGGCCTCGGCCAGAGCCAGGGCCACCATCGCCTCGCCGACCACGGCCGCCGCGGGCACGGCGCACACGTCGCTGCGCTCGATGGCGGCGGGCGCGTCCTCGAGAGTGGTGAGATCCACCGAACGCAGGGGTTTCATCAGCGTCGAAATCGGCTTCATGAACCCGGTCACCCGGACATCTTCACCCGTCGTGACGCCGCCTTCGAGGCCTCCGGCGCGGTTGGTGGGGCGCGCGATGCGGCGCGCGCCGCCGCCGTCGATCTCGGCCACGATCTCGTCATGCACCTGTGAACCGGGCCGCCGCGCACCGTCGACGCCGTCGCCGATGGCGACCGCCTTGATCGCGGGGATGGACATCATGGCGAGGGCGAGACGACCGTCGAGTTTGCGATCCCACTGCACGTAGCTGCCAAGGCCCACGGGGACCCCGTGGGCCACCACTTCGAATATGCCTCCGACGGTGTCTCCGGCGTCACGGGCCGCGTCGATCGCGTGGATCATCGCCGCCTCGGCCGCGGGATCCGCCGACCGCAGGACCGAGTCCGGCCCGATGGCCTTGATGCGGTCGAACGGAATGATGGTGCCGAGCGGGAGGCCCGCGCCGCCGATGCTGAGCACATGGCTGACGATCTCGACGCCGAGCGCAGAGAGCAACTGCCGGGCGATCGCGCCAGCGGCAACACGGGCCGCCGTCTCGCGCGCACTGGCGCGCTCGAGGACGTCGCGAATGTCGTCGTGTTCGTACTTGAGGGCGCCGGCCAGGTCGGCATGACCGGGCCGGGGCCGCACAACCGCCGCGCGGCGCGCGCCCGTCGCCCCAGCCGGAGTCTCGGCCTCGACGTGCATCGTCGCCTGCCAGTTCTCCCAGTCGCGGTTGCGGATCAGCATCGCCAGCGGCGCGCCCGTCGTGCGTCCGCGCCGCACGCCGGAGAGTAACTCCGCGCGGTCAGATTCGATGGCCATGCGCCGTCCACGGCCGTAGCCGGCCTGCCGTCGCCGCAGGTCTGCCGTGATGGCATCGAAATCGAGCACGAGACCGGCTGGAAGGCCTTCGAGAATCACCACGAGACCCTGGCCGTGCGATTCACCAGCAGTCAGAAAACGCAGCATTGCCTGAGAATTCTATCCGAACTTTCTGCAACGGCCGGAGCGCCGCCGAGCGCTAAGTCGTTGAGCAGGCGAGACCGGCCGATCGGCGGCGGAGTTGCAGCTTGGGCGCGTCATGCTGTTGCTCGACCGCTATCTGGTGACCGAGCGCTCGGCGATCGACCTGGCCACGGGCGCTCCAGTCGAGATTCGGCGATTCGACCGGCCAACCGGGACGGCGCTGTACAGCCGACATGGGGCGTGGCGCCTCGTGGATGCGGGCGCGACCTCGCCGCGAGCCTTCGTCGAGGTCTGGGGAAAAGGCCTGTCCAACTCGCCGGTTGACACCGTGCCGCTCGACGCGGTCCGCGGCGCCTTGTTCGACGCCCGGGACGGTCACCCGCGCGCGATGGAGTTGGTTGCCGACGGCGACACCGCGTGGACGCGCGCGGTGCACGACCTGGCGCGCGAGGCGCGTCTCGCCGGCTTCGTGCCGATTGGCGCCGCCGTGCTCGGCGAAGCCCTGCACGCCGGCCGCGGACAGTGGCCACGCTGCCTCGGCGACCGGTCGCTCGTCGTGATCACCTGTGACGGCTCGGTGTCGCCCCACGCCGCCGCCGCCCTGTTGCGCCTGGCATCGAGAGACGCACGACCGCATCTGGTGATCCTCGGCGCCACCAGTGTGCTGAACCGTCCGACGCGGTTGATGCCGCTCGCGTGCTCGGTTCACGAGTCCGGACCAGACGACGCGTGGGGCGGACCCCGGCCTCCCTCGCCGGGAGCCCTGGCCGACGAGGCCTGGCGGCGCGCGGAGGCGGGCGTGGCCGACGAGGCCAGCCTGGCCACGGCGCGGTGGGCCGTGTTGCTCTCGCCGACCGCCGAGCACGAAGCCACCGCTCGAGCCGCTCTGGCCACGACGCTGACCGCGCACGGCCGTGTGCTTGAAGCGCGCGCGGCGCTGGCACCAGCGCTTCCCCTCGCCCGAGGCGCCGGCGAGACCGCGCGCCGGCTGCGCCGGACGGAAGAGGCCGTCGCGGACGCCGCCAGCGCAGATCGCCCGGACCGACTGGTCACGTCAGACTTCCTCCGCGTACTCGAGTTGTGCCAGTGCATCGAAGACGAGGCAACCACGCTCGGACGGGTCCTGGCGATGCTCCGCGACCGTCTCGGCGCCGCGGCGCTGGCCTTCTTCGTCTCGGAGCGGGAACACTTGCGGGTCGTTGCGCAGCTGGGCCCCAGTCCCGGCGCCTGGCGCGGAGTCTCCGAGGTGCTGGGAGGCGGGCCGGCTGTAGCGCCTGTCCACCTGAACGGGTCCACCGACGGCATCTTTCCGGTTCGGTATGGCGGCGCGGTCACCGGCGCGCTGTGGGCGCGTTGGCCCGCGGGCCTCGCCGTGTTGCCTGCCGATGCGGCCGCCCTGCTGGCGGTGGCGGCTTCGGCCGTGGCGCCGGCGCTGCACGCCGCCGCGGAGCGCGGCCGGCCGCCCGCCGAAGCGCCGGACATCCCCGACCTGATCGGCGACAGCGAGCCGATGCGCGGCCTGCGATCGGCACTCGTTCGAGCCGCGCGATCGCCGTTCCCCGTACTGATCGAGGGGGAGAGCGGCAGCGGCAAGGAACTGGTGGCCCGGGCGATTCACCGCGCCAGTGCGCGGCAGGACCGCCGCTTCTCGGCGCTCAACTGCGCGGCACTATCGGACGAGTTGGCCGAGACCGAGCTGTTCGGCCACGCTCGCGGCGCCTACACGGGTGCCGTTGCCGAACGCGCGGGGCTTTTCGAAGAGGCGAGCGGCGGCACGCTCTTCCTCGACGAGGTGTCCGAGCTGTCCTCGGCCATTCAGGCCAAGCTGCTCCGCGTACTCCAGGAACACGAGGTCCGGCGGCTCGGGGAGGCGCATGTGCGCCGCATCGACACGCGCATTGTCGCGGCCACGAATCGGCCCCTGGCCGGCGAGGTCGAGGCGGGACGCTTTCGTCGCGATCTCCGCTATCGCCTCGACGTCGTCCGCCTCTCGATTCCGCCGTTGCGCGCCCGCCTCGAAGACGTGCCCGCGCTCGTCCGCCACGTCTGGGCCGGGCTGTGCGAGAAGACCGGCAGCCGCGCGGTGCTCTCGCCGGCCGCGTTGGCCGCGCTCGGCCGGTACGACTGGCCCGGCAATGTCCGCGAGCTTCAAAACGTGCTGGCCTCGCTGCTCGTCGCCAGTCCGCCCCGAGGCGTTGTCCCCGCCACGCACCTGCCCGCGCATGTGCTGCGCTCGACGGCGCTGACCGCCTGTGGGTCGCTGGCCGTCGCCCGGCGGGAATTCGAGGCACGCTTCGTTCGGGCGGCACTGGCACGCACCGAGGGACGGACATGCGCGGCCGCTCGCGATCTGGGGGTGTCGCGCCAGGGGCTGCGTAAGCTCATGGCGCGCCTCGGAATGGTCGGGCCCGCCGGCCCATGAAGCCTCGGCTGCACCCCGTTCAATTTCCAGGGGCACGTCCCGAGCGACGAGTCTGCTCCGAAGCGATGCGAGCCCTGAGCGCGCCGAGCGCCCGGTCGTCGGGCGCCAGGGCCAGGCCCTCCTCCACGGCCCGGCGGGCGCGGTCGATGTCGCCGCCCTTGAGCGCGGCGTCGGCCAGCCGCGACAACAGCCCGACGGAGGGCCCCGTGTCATCGATGGCACGGTCGAGCCAGTGCATGGCCGCCAGCGGCTCGCCGAGCCGCAACGACAGATCCGCGATGCGGCCGGCCACGCTTGCGCGGGGCCCTCGGTCGCCAACGAGCGCGATGAACTGCAGCAGGGCATCCCTCGCTTCGAGCAGACGGCCCTGCCGCTCGGCGACAGAGGCGAAGCGCGTAAAGGCCTCGGCCGAGACGGGCAGGCGCGTCACGGCCTGACGCAGCGCGCGCCCGGCCCCGGGCAGGTCGCCCGCAATGGTCAGTGCGCGGCCGAGGTCGCTCATCGCCTCGCTGCTGCTGCTGGCATGGTTGGCCGCCTCGGTGAGCGCCTCGACTGCCTTCAGCAGCGCCACGCGGTCTCCGCGCCGCTCGGCGGCGGCCAGCCACACGCGTCCGAGAGCCGCATAAGCCAGAGGGGAGTCCGGAAAGCGTTCCGCAGCACGGCCCAGGACGACAATCGCCTGGCTGTCGCGGCCGCTCGTGGCCAGCGCCTGTCCGACGGCGACCAGCCGTTCGGGCCGGCCGGGATCGAGCGTGGCCAGCGCTTCGAGCTGGTCGATGGTCCGCTGATGCTCGCCGAGCCCGGCGTACACCTCCGCCAGCGCCTCGCGTGGCCCCGGCGATGCCGGAGCGTCGGCGACGGCACGCTCGAGCGTCCGGCGCGCGGCCGCCAGATCGCCCAGGTCGCGCTGGCAGAGGCCGAGCACGAAACGCGCATCGGTGAGCGTGGCGTCGAGGGCGAGCGCCCCTTCGAGCGAGGTTCGCGCGTCGGCGAGCGCGCCGTGCCGGTACTGCGCGACGCCGAGCTTGTAGAACACCCGCGCATTCCGGTCGTCCAGCGCGACGTACCGGCGAAAGTACTCAACGGCGCGCTCCACGCGGCCAAGCTCGAGGCTGATGTCACCGAGCCATTCGAGCGGGCGGGTAGCCGATGGGTCGATGTCGGCGGCCCGGCGCAGGTCCCGCAGCGAGGCCTCGAGCTCGCCACGCTCGTGGTAAACCCGTCCACGCTTGAGGTAAGGCACGGCCGCGTCGGGCACGAGGGCCAGCGCACCGCTGTAGGCTTCGAGCGCCTCGAAGGCGCGGCCGGCAGCGACCGCCTCGTCGCCGCTCGCCACCAGCCGCACGAAATCCTGCTCGGTGGTGTAGGACGAGTAGGCCAGTGCCGCCACAACGCCACCCGCCGCCACCAGCGCAAGCGCTCCCAGCGTCCGCCGCATCACCGCCGATGGTAGCAAACCCCGGGCCGACAGGAACTTTCGGCCGGAACCGGGTTCTAACATGGGTTAGACTGGCCATGACTCCGCACTTCCTTGGCGAGGATCTCGTGAAAGACGCAGGCGCTCTCGGCTGGTCTGATCTCGCGGGTGGGGAAGCCTCCCTGATCGAGCGGTGCGTGGCCGGCGAGGAGCTGGCCTGCGCCGAGCTCGTGGCCGGGCACGAGCGCATGGTCTACACGCTCGCGCTTCACCTCCTCGGCGACCGGGATGAGGCGCTCGACCTCTCGCAGGAGGTCTTCCTGCGAGTCTTCCGGACCATCCACTCGTTCCGCGGACAGTCCGCCCTCCGTACTTGGATCTACCGCATCGTCGTCAATCAGGCCCGTAACCGACAGCGCTTCTGGCGCCGGCGGCGACGAGCCGACCAGGTTTCGCTCGACCAGCACGTGGAGGAGCACGGCGACCTGAAGCAGCCGCGGGATGCCACCTCGCCCGACCTGGCGCTGGCGCGCAAGGAGATGGCCTCACGGCTGTGGACCGCCCTCGACGAACTGCCGTTCGACCAGCGCACCGTGGTCGTCCTTCGGGAGATCGACGGCCTGAGTTACGAAGACATCGCCTTTTCGCTGGGCGTCGCTGTTGGCACGGTCAAGTCCAGACTGACCCGGGCACGTCAGGTGCTGCGGCGCCAGCTTCGGGAGAGCCGCACATGATGCACGCCGTCTCGTGCGGGGAAGTGCAGAACCGGCTCGAGGAGTTCCACGACGGCGAGCTCACGGTCGAGGGGCGCGTTGCGGTTCAGGGACACTTGCGTGACTGCGTCACCTGCGCGCTCGTGGCCGGCGAGCTCGACGAACTCCGCGACTCGCTGCGCGAGGCCGCCCTCGGGCTGCCCGACCGCAGCGCGCCAGAAGCCGAGCAGTTGACCAAGGGAGTTGTCGAGCGCGTGCGCGTCGAGGCCGAGCAGTCCTGGAGCGCCGAGATGCGGTCGTTGTTCCAGGACATGCACCTGGTGTGGGCCGCGCTGGGCGCTACCGCGGCGACGCTGGTGTGCCTGCTCGGCTCGCTGAGCGTCTTCCACGCCACGAGTCAGGAGCGTCCCGATTCGCTCGCCGGTCTCATCTCGTTTCTGGCCAGCCCAGGTTCCAACGAGAATCCGGTCCGGCTCGACAGCCGCATGCGGGCGCCGCGGTGGCGGACCGACGGCGAGGGACTGCCCCTCTCGGCCATTCCGGGAGACGACGGTGTGCTGGCCCTGTCAGCCGTCGTGACGCGCGAGGGACGGGTGCAGAATCTCGAGCTGCTGTCTTCGGACCGCGCGCTTGGCGTGAAGGTGCGCCCGGATGTGCTGCTGGCCATGCTCCAGGCGGCCTACCAGGTCGAATTCGAACCGGCGACAACGGCCTCGACCGGCGATCCCATCGCGGTGAGCATGGTGTGGCTGCTGGCGAGCACGACCGTCAAGGGCGAGCCCACCGACGACCTCGTGCTGGTGCACCGGCCGTCGAGCGCCGACCTTCCCGGTCCGCAGCCACCCGGCAAGACGGCCCCGGCGCCTGCGGCGGCCACCCGCCCGGTCACCGACGACATGCTGCCGCTGTAGGCGCCTGGCGGCGTGATGGCTCGTGTTGAGGGCCCGTGAGTGCATTCGACCGACGAGCAACGCCGCGGGCTCACTTCACCTGCACCTGACTGGCGCTCACGTTATTGAGGGCATCGGTTGCGCGGATCACCAGCGTCTGCCCGGCCGCGCCCGCGTCGAGGCGAATCTCGAAGGCCTCGCGGCGCGAGTCGAGAATGCCGTCGAGCGGGAAGGCGGTCTGCCAGCGTTGCGCGTCGAGCGAATATTCGACGCGCCTCAGCACCGAATCGAGGTCTTGTACTTCCACCGGAACGATCAGTGCCGTGCCGTCGCGGGTGACCGCGCCGATCGTGACCGCCGGCGGCGTGTTGTCGATCTCGAAACTCTGGCTCTCGAGTTCGCCGCGCAGCGCCATGTCGGCCGGGTTCGACTTCGCGTCCGACGCCACGACCTTCAGCACGTACGTGCCGTTGGGCGCCGACGACGTATCCCAGACGGTCAGCGTATCGACCAGGCCGGTCTTCAGCGTGTGCCACGTGGTTTCACCCTCGCGCCGATAGAGCACGTCGAAGGAGAGTTCGTCTCCGTTCTCGTCGTCGGCCTTCCAGGCAAATGTCTGGAGGCCCCGCTGGTAGATGCGTCGCCCGAGCGCCGGAGCAGCCGCCGGCCCGCCACCGCCACCCTGGTTGGCCAGCCGGCGCTCCTGCGGTTCCTCGTCGAACCCGGCAATCTCAGCCTCGCCGGTTGAGAACGGCTTCTGGAAGGCCACGCCGGGCGGATGCACCGTGATGGATTCGAGACGCGGGCGAATGTTGCGCTGCAGGTAGGCGGCCGAAACCGACGTCAGCACCGGCGTGGTCGAGGCCGAGCCGGAGAGCACCGCCCGCCACTGCAGATATCGAGCCTTCGGACTGGTCATGGGGGAGCCGTCGGCGTCGCCGTAGGGGCCCGTCCAGTCGCTCCACGCCTGGTCGGGCGTTGCCGTGTTCCCGGACCGGGTGAACAGTTCCACCGTGGTCCCGGCCGGCGTGACCGCCCGCCACGACAAGGCACCCCACGAGGCCACCATGCCCGCGTCCTTGACCTCTGACTCATAGGTGCCCTTCGAGGCGCGACTGTTGGACATGGCGACCAGCAAGCCCGGATTGGCGGTGGCCAGCAACGTGCGCGCGCCGGCGCGCCACAGCGTCGTGGCCTGCTGGGCCGGGACGCGGGTCATCAGCACCGCCTGCACCGGCTCGCCGCTCAACCGGAACACCTTGCCCTTGGTGCCGGTGGCCACGATCAGGGCGCCATCGGGCTCGATGCTCACGTCGTAGGGCGAATCGTCTTTCGAATCCCAGACGAGATCCCAGAGACCATCGGCTTGAATCCGGTACACGGCACCGGCCGAGGCGCCCCGCGCCTCTCGAGCGCTGCCATCGGCCGGCGTCGCCTGGGCCGTCACGGGCGTGTCGATGATGGCAAACGACATAATCTCGGTGGACACGCTGGGCGTCGGTGGCGGCGCGGGTATGGGTGTGGGGTCGGCCGCCTCGCCGCCGCCGCTCCCGCGGCTGCTGAGCGCCGCCGCGTACACCGTGCCACGGGGGCCGATCGTCAGGCCACGCACCTCCTGGTAAGGCGTGTCGAGCACGAGGAAGCCCTTCCCGGTGCGATCCACGCGAAACACACGGCCGGGACCGCCCGTGCCAACCAGGAGCGTGCCCGCAGGATCGACGTGCAAGGCGATGGCGTGAGCGGCCTTGGTTTCGAAGAACTTCGTCGCCTGGCCATCGGGCGTGATGCGGTATACCGTGCCGGCATCGCCGGTCCCGGCGAAGACCACGCCGGACGGATCGACGGCGAGAGACCAGATGTAGGTGTCGTCCGGATCGAAGAACGTCGTGGCCTCGCCGTTCTGGTTCACCCGGTAGATGCGGCCATCGGGCGACGTGGCGACATAGAGCCCGCCGCCCGGCGCGGACGCCAGCGCGTGCACCTCGAGTTCCTGGCTGTCGAAGAACAGGCTGCCCTCGCCCTGGGGCGTCACCCTGAACACCTTGCCATCGTTGCCCGTTCCCAAATAGGTCGTGCCGTCGGATTGACCGAGCAGGGTCCAGACGACGGATACCGACCCGTCGAACACGCGTGTCAGTTCGGGGCCCAGGGTGAGCCGCCCGTGTTCGTCGATCGAAAGCTGATCGACGTCGCCGCGCAGGAAATCGGCCTGCGTGACGACCTGCCAGAAGCCGGGCGCAGCCGTCGCGACGGCCGTACAAACCAGTAGAGCAAGGCCGGCGGACAGGCCGCCTCGCAGAGGTGTGCGAGTCATTCGGGTTGGTCGAGGGAGAGAGAGAGTTGCCGTGATCCGGACACGGCCAGGTCGAGTGGGATCTCCCACTCGCCACGCAGTGCCGACCGCATCGTCGACACGCTGCCCGTGCTGCGATCCGATTCGAGCACGCTCAGCACTGACGGCGGCAGCGCGCGCATCGGTTCGCCGCTCACGACCGCACCCGGGTCCGTGGTGGTGAGGCGGACGTAGATGCGATTGCTGCGACGCGCGCGGTTGAACGTGCGGATGATCTGCGACGGCCGCTCGATTTCGGCGCCCCGCAGATCCCGGCGGTCGTCGGCGCTTGCCCGCTCCGCGTCGGCCACCAGCAACTGGACGGGCCCGTGCGTGTTGGCGGGGAAGGTGATCGGCACGCGTTCGACCCTCTCCTCGCCCCTGGCGCCGCGCAGCGCCACCGAGACGGTGGCCGTGGCCCCGGCGCGTGGACGCGTCGTGTCGAGCCACACGCGCTCGATGCGTGCGGTGCGGGATTCCTCGGATGCCTCGATGGTGAGCGAGATCCGCTCGACATCCACGGGTTCCGAGGTGTTCTTGAAGAGAAGCGTCAGTGGTGCCGCCACGTACGCTGCGGCAGTGCCGACGGGTTGATCGCCAGTGAAGATCTCCTCGAAATCGAGCGGTGCGTGGGCTCGAATACTGGCGGTGCCGCGAATGGTGAACGAGGCCGGCCCCGTTGCGCGCTCGTAGGCCGTCAGCACGTTGGCGACGGCCAGGTACGCCAGCAACGGCGTGAACGTGGTGTCTCGCACGACGCCGAACGAGAAGGTGCGCTGGCCCAGGCGATCGGAGTCGAGCGTGACCGTCATCGGGATGAGCGAGGGCCCGGGACCGAGCCGCCCCGCGATAGCGGTGGCGCGGTCCTGCTGCAGGGTGCCGAGAACGGGACCCAAGCTGGCCAGCTTGCTCGATTGCATGAGGCTGGGCAGCACCACGTGCACGTCGGCGGCCGTCATCGGGAACTCGGTGGGACCGAGGTTGTAGAGCGGGTGGCCAAACGCATAGACCCGATCGCCGTCGACGTGGGTGACCGTGCCCGTGGCGCCCATCTCGAAATCGCCCGACAGCAACGAAACCCCGACCGCGTCGCCGGGCGCGAGCGTCCGGCGAGCCGGCGGCTGCGAACGGTTCGCGGCCGGCGCCTGAGAGGACATCGGGAGAAAGCCAGCGGCGCTCAGCGTGCCAGACAGGGCGTCGATGACGCCAGGCTCGAACCCGCCAGCCAGCAGCGGCACGGTGATGGGCCGCAGTATTGCGGTCGAGGCCGCCGACAGGCCCGCCATGGCGCCTCCCGGCAGCGCCGCACTGGGCTGGAAGCGGCCCAAATCCCGTGTCCACACCGCGACGAGTTCGGCGGGCTGCGGCGGCCAGGACAGTGCCACCGGCCGTGTTGCCGGCGGGGCAACGGCCATCGCCGCGGCGTCGGTCATCTCGGCAATCGGGGTGATGCCTGCGATGGGCTCGGTGGCGAACTGCCCGAGTGAGTACGAGACTGCTCCAACGAGACGGCCGTCTATGTAGACCGGGCTGCCGCTCATTCCCGCAATGACGCCGGTCCGGGCCAGCGGCCCACCCTCGAGGCGCGCCAGGATCAGGTCACGATTGGGCGCGATGACGTTGTGCAGCACCCCCAGGATATGGACCTGGAAGTCTTCGACCGTGGCGCCGCTGAACACCGTGCGGCCCGTGCCGACCATGCCCGGCTTCACCTCGCCGATTGGCATCAGGCGGGTTTGTCCCGAGGGCGCAGCCGCCAGCGTGAGCATCGAGAGCAGGAACCCAATAGCCGGGACGCGGGCATTCATCATGGTCTTGCGAGGCAGTGTGACGTGCCCTGTTCTTGTTCCCATACTACGCGATGTGCTACTGTTTCGACGCGCATATGCGTGCTCGAGTCTGCAATCCCGCATCCCGCTCGCGTTCGGGCCACGACGGCCACTGCGCCTGCGGTCTGTTCGCTGGCTGGTGGTACTGGCGCTCAACAGAAGAGGCAGCCTAGGTTCGCGTCCAAACCGGTCAACCACCTAACGCTCGACCGCAGCGCCTCTTCAGCCCCCGCTTGAAGAGGCGCTTTTTGCATCTATGGCCACCTCCCAACTGTGCGTCACCGTCGCGGCCTCCACGATGGCCGAACTGCGAAGGCGCCGGGACCAGGTTCCCGGCGACACGCTGGTCGAGCTGCGTCTCGACGCGGTGGATCGGCCGGACGTCGCCGGCGCGCTCGAAGGGCGGCGCCGGCCAGTGCTGATCACGTGCCGGCCTCGCTGGGAGGGCGGCGGTTTCGACGGCAGCGAGGAGGAGCGACTGGCGCTGCTTGAGCAGGCGGTGGCGCAGGGCGCCGAATACGTGGACATCGAGTGGGCGGCGCTGACGCCGACGTTCGGGGGTGGCGGCGGCCGCAATCGCCTCGTCGTGTCGATGCACGACTTCTCGGGCGTCCCGACGGACCTCGACGCCCGCGTGGATGCCATGTCTCGGAGCGGTGCAGGCATCGTCAAGATTGCTGTGATGGCCGAGCGCCTGAGGGACTGCCTGCCGCTGATGGGGCTCGCGGCGCGCCGGCAGCGTCCCACCATCGCGTTGGCCATGGGGGAGGCCGGCGTGCCAACCCGCGTCCTGGCCGCCCGTTTCGGATCCTGCTGGACGTACGCCGGGGACGAGGAGGGGGTGGCGCCTGGACAGCTCACCGTCCGCCGGATGCTGGGCGAGTTCGGCTTCGACCGGATCGGTCCCGAAACCCTCGCCTACGGAGTGCTCGGCAAGCCCGTATCCCACTCGGTCTCGCCCGCCATGCACAACGCGGCGTTCCGGGCGCTCGGGATCGACGCGGCGTACGTTCCGCTGGCCGCCGAGAGCTTCGAGGACTTCACCGCCTTCGCCGAGGCGATCGGCCTTCGCGGCGCGAGCGTGACCGCCCCCTTCAAGGGCGAGGCGTTCGACTGGGCGGGGGCCGTGGACGAGGTGGGCCAGGACTCGCGGGCCGTGAACACGCTTCGTCGAACAGGGGAGACGTGGGAGGGCCGCAATACCGACCTCGAGGGCTTCATGTCGCCCCTGGTCGCGCGGGCGACGCTTCGGGGCGCGCGAGTGACGCTTCTCGGTGCGGGGGGGGCCTCCCGCGCCATCGCCGTCGGGCTGGCGAGCGCCGGCGCCCGGGTGACCGTGGCCGCCCGCCGCACCGCCCAGGCCGAGGCCCTGGCCCGTCTGACCGGCGTGGCCGCCGGCGCATGGCCGCCGCCGTCCGGGTCATGGGACGTGCTGGTCAATGCGACGCCCGTTGGCACCTATCCCGACACGGCGCACTCGCCCGTGGCCGCCGAGAGCCTCGATGGCCGGCTCGTTTACGATCTGGTGTACAACCCGCCGCGCACGCGTCTGCTCGCCGATGCCGACGCGCGTGGCTGCGACACGCTGGGGGGCCTCGACATGCTGGTGGCGCAGGCCCAGGCCCAGTCGGCCTGGTGGACCGGTACCCGGCCGCCCGATCAGACCCTGCGTGAGGCGGCACTCGCGCGACTTTCCGAGATGAACACTGTATGAAGCTGACCTCGTTCGAAGAGTTCGTCGATCTCGCCAAGCGCGGTACGTTCGTGCCGGTCTGCAAAGAGATCGTCGCCGATCTGCTGACGCCGGTGTCGGCGTTCCTCAAGATTGCCGAGCACTCCGACTACGCCTTCCTGCTCGAGAGCGTGGAAGGCGGCGAGCACGTGGGACGCTATTCGTTTCTCGGCAAGGATCCGTTCCTCATCCTCCGCGGGCGGGACGCCCAGACAACGAT
>Ga0073904_10002278_pt1 | contig 14526 bp, 11 predicted proteins | sample KloWWTrecipitate_FD_66668 | JGI IMG/M metagenome (GOLD analysis project Ga0073904, IMG submission 66668) | Active sludge microbial communities from Klosterneuburg, Austria, studying microevolution and ecology of nitrifiers - Klosterneuburg... | ecosystem: Engineered > WWTP > Aerobic digester >...
GTACTGAAACGGCGTGGTCCCGTTGCTGAAGGCCTGGCGATAGCGAAACTGCACCGGCCGAAGACGCTGGAGTGCATCGGTGACCGGTTGCTCGAGATCGGCGATATCGAACTTGGTCCGGCGGCTGGACGACACCGTGCCGAGCTGGCCCAAACTGTCCACGACCACGGCTACGGCGTCGTTCCGCCCCGTCGTCACGCCGCGAACAGCCGCCAAGAACGCGCGTATGATTGGCGCTCCCGATGCGGACAGTCTGGCTATCTCGCTGGCCAAGCCGTTGGCCCGGATCGACTCGTTGGCCGGGCAGGACGCCGACACCCGCGCCTGCAACTGCGACAGGTTCGCGGCGAGCGCGCCGTCGCCGCTGGCGCCTCCGCCCGTCAGGCCCGCACCAGCAGCAACCGAGGTGATGTCGCCGCCCGAGGTTGACGTCACCGGCTCGCACACGATGGTGCCGTCGGCGTGGACCACCCGCATGAACTGGTCGGCCGGGCAGCCGCTGGCGATGCGCGCCTGCACCTCGGCGGTGTTGATGTCGGGCGCGCCAATCGAGCCGTCCGCAATCTTCGACGAGTCCACGGCCCCGTCGGCCAGTTTCGCCGTGGTGATCGACCCGTCGGCGACGCCGCCCGCTTCTGGCGGCCGCGGGCTCCCCGTCGCGACGCCCGAGGGGGTGAAAACAAAGGGGCCGATATTACCCAGGTTGTCGTGCCACTCTCCGCCCAGCGTCGTGAGCGAGATGCTGGTTTCGACGTGGACCGGACACGCTCTCCCCGGTATTGTGGAGCGACCACCGCCCCGATGAGAACTACGCAATATGAGGGGGCAATCCGGACATGGACGTGCGTGGCGGGGGGATGGCCTACCGTTCCGCTCTGGCGCGCGCCAGCCAGGACGCCGCCTCGCGGGCGTCGGCGTGGGTGGGGTCGAAAGCCTGCCAGAAGGCGTGTGCCTCCTCGAATGACGCGACCGCATCCGGTGCCCGACCCTGGGCCAACCGCACGCGCCCCAGGCAAATGAGGATGTCGGCCTTGAGAGGGGTTGTCACGCCTTCCACGGTCTCGAGCACGGTCTTCGCCCGGGTCAGCTCGTCGAAGGCATCTTCAACCTGTCGCCGGTCGAGGAAGATACGCGCTCGTTGCAATCGGACGCGCGCGGCGTTCACACGGGATCGCGGGTTGGGCAGGTCGGGATCCTCGGCATCGCGGAGCAGGTCCAGCGCGCGATCGGGGCGACCCTGGCGCTGCTCGATGATGGCCAGCTGCAGCAGCGCCTGACGGCTGATGTTGTTCAGCTGCGCCGGCCGGGGATCCACCATTGGCCCGGCAATGGCGCGCGCCTCCTGGATGCGGCCCAGCGCCACCAACGCAGCGGCGCGCTCGACGTCGAAGGTCTGGGCAGTCCGCGCGCTGCCGGCCTTGCGGAAGCCGTCAACGGCGCGCTGGTAGAGCGGCAGCGCCTCCGCCGGGTGTCGCGCGGCCAGGTACACGCGGGCCAGGACGGCCGACTGGCTGGCCACGTAGGTATCGCTGAGCGCCGCGTGCCCGATGTCGGCCGCGGACGCCTTCTTCAGATTCGCCAGCGCCTCCTTGATCTCACCGTACGTCTCCTGGATGTTGGCCAGAGTGCCCAGAAGATGCTGCACGTAGAGGCCATTCTCCTTGTAGACCTCTTCGCCATTGGCAACGGCCTGCTTCAGGTGGGCGACGGCTTCGGCCGTGCGATCCATCTCGAACAGCGCACGGCCATAGACGTTCTGCGTGTCGACGACCTTCGGGTGCCTCGGGTCGTGGTGATGGGCCGACAGCGCGGCGTTGTATCCTCTTTCCGCGTACTCGAGCGACAGGGCCGGCTTTCCCTGGGTGCGATAGATGGTGGACAGGGCCTCGAACGCATCTCCGAACAGTCGATGCGACGGCGGCAGGATCCGCGTGGCGGCATCGAGCGCCTCGAGCCCGGCGACCTTGGCCTCTGGCGTACCTGCATTGCCCCGGTTGAGCATCACGGCGACGCGCAGCACCTTTGCACGCACGAACGCTTCGCTATCGAGTTGATTGGACCTTGTCAACGACGCGATCACGCGGTCGATTTGATCGAGGGCGTCATTCGAGCCCGCGTCGTACTGGCGCGCCGCCGCCAGCAGCAGGCCGGCCTCGATGGTCTCAGGCGCATCCGGCCCGTGCAGCCGTTCGCTGTCGCCCAGGGCCGTTCGGAGGACGTCGGCACCGCTGTCGAACGCACCAATGCCAAGCAGGCTGTCGCCCAGGATGCGCATGAGCTCTGCGCGCGCGTCTGGCGCACCCCCGAGCTGCGTGTTCACGCGATCGCGTGCGCGATTCAACACGTCGAAGGCCGTCACCGGACGATCCTGACCGCGGAGGTTGGGGTCGACCTCCTTGAAGATCGAGGCGATGAACCCCGTCACCGCCTCGGCGCGCTGCAGGGCCGCTTCGGCGCGGCGCTGCTCGGTCCGGGCCACGCGGGCCTGCCACACCGCCGTGCCGGCGCCGGCGAGGACGGCCACCACGATGGCGGCCGCCGCGCCGACCGGCCAGCGATTCCGCACGACGAACTTGCGCCCGCGGTACCAACAACTGTCGGGCTGCGCGACCACGGGTCGATGGTCGAGATGCCGCTCGATGTCCTCGCCAAAGGCATCCACGGTGGGGTAGCGGTCGTCTGGCGCCTTCTTGAGCGCCTTCAGGACCACCGCGTCCAGGTCGCCCGCCAGCCCTCTCCGCGTCGTGCCGGCCTCGGCGGCCTGGCTCGGGCGGACGGGGTCGCCGGACAGAATGGCCTCTTCGAGCGCGGCGACCGTGGCCCGGGCCGGGCGATACGGCTGACGCCCGGTCAGCAGCTCGTAGAGCATCACGCCCAGCGAGTACACGTCGGTCCGAACGCCGAGCGGAGCCGACGACACCTGTTCGGGGGACGCATACTGCAGCGTCATCGCCCGGGTGCCGGCTTCGGTCAGCGCGGGCTCGCGCGCGTCGAGCAGCTTGGCAATGCCGAAGTCGAGCAGCCGGACATCGCCATCGGACGTGACCAGGACGTTCGACGGCTTGAGATCGCGATGGATCACCAGCTGGCCGTGCGCGTAGGCCACCGCGCGCGCCACCTGCAGGAACAACCTGAGGCGCGCGTCGATGTCCAGACGATGGTGGTCGCAGTAGCGATCGATGCTCGTCCCTTCGACGTACTCGAGCGCGAGAAACGGCTCGCCGGCCGCGGTCACGCCGGCGTCGTAGAGCCGCGCGATATGGGGGTGGGTGAGCGACGCGAGGATGTCCCGTTCGCGCGCCATTCGATCCGCCAGGTCGATACGATAAACGAGGCCGAGCGGCAGCTTGATGGCCACGGGCCGATTGACCAGGCCATCCGGGCGCTCGGCCAGCCAGACAGACCCCTGTCCGCCGGAAGCCAGCTCGCGAACCAGCCGGTACGGGCCCACCATGGTACCCGCGCGTTCGGGTCCGGGTGCCGGGCCGTCATCGCCGGTGCCGAGCGCGGCGTCGCGGAGCTTCGGCAGGGTGTCGAGAAACGCCGCGTCCCCGGAGTGGGCGGCCTGGTCGAGCATCTCGCGCAGGCGAGGCTTGAACGCCTCGTACTCCGCGGCCAGTCCGTCCAGCCACGTCGTGCGTGCGGCCGGAGGCAGCTCCAACGCTTCGTCGATCAGCCGGCTCAGCGTCGTCCAGGTCTTCAGGTCCACGCTCCCTGTATACCAGACGCGGGGGCCTCCCGACAGCGCACGCAGCTGCATGCACGCTGGTGTCGCACAGCGATGAAACGCTTCGGGGCGTCGAACCCGACCTGGATTACCGGGCGCTGCCGAGCATCTGACCGAGCATCAGGCGTGCCTTCTCCCAGTCTCGGCGCACGGTACGTTCGGTGACGCCGATGGCCGTGGCGACCTCGGCCTCCGTCATTCCGGCGAAGTAGCGAAGCTCAACCACATGGGCCGCTCGGGCATCCACCGCAGCCAGCTCATCCAGGGCCTCGTGCACCATGATGATCTGGTCCTCGTCCCGCCCGCCGGCGACCGGTAGATCGCTCGTCAAGGTCATGCGGACCATCTGTCCACCGCGCCGCTCGGCCCGGCGCCGGCGAGCGATATCGACGATGACCGACCGCATGACGTGGGCCACCCACCGGCGAAAGTGCACGGCATCCTCGATGTGAAGACGCCCGGCGCCGACGAAGCGCAGATAGGCCTCGTTGACGAGCGACCCGGTGTCGAGCGTCGGCGTCCGGACGTGACCGCGCAACCGGGCGCGAGCCAGGCGCTTCAGGAGCGGGTAGCTCTCGTCGAACAGGGCCTCGGCAGCCGAAGCGTCCCCTCCTTGGGCGCGGTGAAGCAGTGCGGTCAGCTCGGCCGTGGCCATGATTGCCTTCTCGGGTCATCATGCCACGGGGCGGCGGTTCGCCGCGGCCGACGTCCGGACCCCGTCTTCGCGACGAGCGTCCGGTTCACCGGCCGCGGGCCACGACCGGGATCAGCCGCTGGCTGCCGCCGTGGCGGCAGCGGCTTTCGCAACCGGATTGAGCAGGCCCTTCACCAGGCGGATCGTGTCGGCGTCCAGGCCAGAGAGAACCCGGCCTGCCCGGTCGAGGAAGTCGCGGAAGTTCATCTCCTGGGTCTTCAGGACCTTGTCGATGCCCGCGCTCGGCTTCGTGAGAAAGACGCTGAGGACCTCCTTGAAGCTGAAGCCGAGCCGGAGGTCCGTGAGCGGGCTGAACAGCGACACGAACGCGTAGTCGCGGTCCTCGCCGTTGACGTCCGTGAAGTAGCGGTCCACGTCGATGCGGTCCAGATAGGCGAAAATCAGGACGCTGAAGAGCCCGTACCACCCTCGCTCGGTGTAGTCCAGATTGGCGAGGTTACGTTCCTGGCTGGACAGGTTGCCGCCGATGAAGCCGCGGTGGAACGGATGGTCCGGCCGATCGTAGGGCGCCGCCTGGACGAAGTTCTTCAACGCGCCGCCGGACATCTCCTGGAGCATCTTCACGGCCGCGAAGTCGGCGAAGCTCTCCATGAAAGGCACGTAGGTGGTGTTCTCGCGGGCCTGGTGGGTGGTGCCGTGCTTGGCGAGCTGCCACGCCATGCCGATCTCGCCCGAGCAGTGGTCGTACTCCCACTTGTGCGACAACTCGTGCAGCAGCGTGTACGCGTTGAACTGATCCTCCTTGATGTAGACGTGGCCCGTTGCCGGGTTCGAGTACGACGATGAGGCGGAGGGCGAGATGCTCATCGGGTACTTCATGACGATCTTGCCCTTGAAGATGTACTCGGCGCCGTACGCCTCCATCAGGTCGATCGCCTTGTTGTACAGCGCCCAGGCCTCCGCATGCTTCTTCACCACAGCGGGCGTGAGCCGGACCTCACCGAGATCGTGCAGGCCGGCCCGGCGCTCGGTGTCGGCGTCCTTGTCGTTGTGGATCTCGTGCCAGTCCTGGTCCGTGAGATCGATGTCGATGTCGATCGGGAACCCGTCGCCCCCGATCTCGACCTTCGTTTCCTTGCCTTCCTTGATCCGGAGCTTGCTCGAGTCGAAGAGGATCTGCACCTTGAACTGCCTGCGGTCGGAGCCGGTGTCTTTCGAGACACGGAACGCTCCTCCCGGTCCGGTAGTGACCGTGTCCCACGCGTTCCAGGTGCCCCAGCCCAGCGGGATCTTCGACCGCGCCGACACCTTCACCTGGATGCCACCCACGCCGCTCCGCGGGCCCAGCATCTCGGTGAGCTCCGGCAGGATGTGATCCACCACAACCTTACCTGTGACCGTCCATTTCTCTGCCATGGTTGCCTCCTACGCACTCCTACGCAGGATGGCGGTCGGAACCGGACACGAGGGGGCGGGGCGCGCCGGCGGGCGGCGGGTCCGTCCCCCGCTCTTCAGGTCACACGGGCGCGGGCGACGCGGTCTCGGGCGTAGCCTGGCCGTGGCCGTGCGGCGTCTGGGTGTAGTCCCTCTCCACCTCGCCGTCGCGAATCGACACGACCCGGTGCGCGTAGGCCGCGATATCGGCCTCGTGCGTGACGACGATGATGGTGTTACCGGTGGTGTGGAGCCGTGCGAACAGGGCCATGATCTCGATGCCGGTTTTCGAGTCGAGGTTGCCCGTGGGTTCGTCGGCCAGCAGAATCGATGGATTGTTGACCAAAGCGCGCGCGATGGCTACGCGCTGTCGCTGGCCGCCCGACAACTCGCTCGGGCGGTGGTTCATGCGCTGCGTGAGCTCCACCATGTCGAGAGCGGCCCGGGCCCGATCGAGCCGGTCCTTCCGGGAAATGCCTGCGTAGACCAGGGGCAGCTCGACGTTGTGGAGCGCGGTGGCGCGCGGCAGCAGGTTGAAGGTCTGGAAGACGAACCCGATTTCCTCGTTCCGGATGCGGGCCAGCTCGTTGTCGTTCATGAGGCTCACCTCCTCGCCGTTCAACAGGTAGGTGCCCTTCGACGGCGTGTCGAGGCAGCCGATGAGGTTCATGAGGGTCGACTTGCCCGAGCCCGACGGCCCCATGATGGCCACATACTCGCCGCGCTCGATGGTGATGGACACCCTCTTCAGGGCGTGTATTTCCTCATCGCCCATCACGTAGGTCTTCCAGAGGTCGCGAGTCTCGATGAGCGCCATGGGATCCAGTCTAATGGAGGTCCAGGCTGAGGTGGCGGTTCCCTACGCCTCGTCCTGGTACTGGTCGCGAAGCCGGGCCACCACCGACGGGTCGGCCAGCGTCGTTGTGTCGCCCAGGGCCTTGCCCTCGGCGATGTCGCGCAGCAGACGGCGCATGATCTTGCCCGACCGTGTCTTGGGCAGGTCGGCGGCGAAAATGATGTCGTCGGGGCGGGCAATCGCACCAATCTTGTGAGCCACGTGCGCCTTGAGCTCGTCGGCCAGGCCCTCCGACAGATGGACGCCCTCCTTCACGGTCACGAACGCGCACAGCGCGTGGCCCTTGATCTGGTGCGGACGGCCGACCACGGCCGACTCGGCAACCTTGGGATGGTCCACCAGCGCGCTCTCCACTTCCATCGTACCGATGCGGTGGCCCGCCACGTTCAGCACGTCGTCCACGCGCCCGAGCAGCCAGTAGTAGCCGTCCTCGTCGAGCTTTGCGCCATCACCGGTGAAGTAGACGTCAGGCGACCAGCGGCTCCAGTACTGCGTCACGTAGCGTTCGGGATCACCGTAAATCCCGCGCAGCATGGCGGGCCACGGACGCGTGAGCGCCAGCAGGCCGCCCCCAACCTGCACCGGCACACCCTTTTCGCTGAGCACCTGCGCCGTGATGCCGGGGAAGGGCTGCGTCGCCGACCCCGGCTTGGTCCGCGTAATGCCCGGTAGTGGCGTGATGAGGATGCACCCCGTCTCGGTCTGCCACCAGGTGTCTACGACAGGGCAGCGGCTGCCGCCGACGTTCAGGTGATACCAGACCCAGGCTTCGGGGTTGATGGGCTCACCCACCGATCCGAGCAGACGCAGCGACGACAAGTCGCGCTTCGCGGGCCACTGGGTTCCCCATCGCATGAACGCCCGGATGGCCGTCGGCGCCGTGTAGAGGATCGTGACGCCGTAGCGCTCCACGATCTGCCAGAAGCGGTCCTTTTCGGGCCAGTCCGGCGCGCCCTCGTACATCACCACCGTGGCGCCGTTGGTCAGCGGGCCGTACACCACGTAGCTGTGCCCGGTGACCCAGCCGATGTCGGCCGTGCACCAGAACACGTCATCGTCCCGCAGGTCGAACACCCATTTCGTCGTCGCATACACGCCCACGAGATACCCGCCGGTCGTGTGCACGATGCCTTTCGGCTTACCGGTGGTGCCTGAGGTGTAGAGGATGTACAGCATGTCCTCCGCGTCCATCGGCTCGGCGGGACAGGTTATCCGTGCGCCATCCATCAGCTCGTGGTACCAGCGGTCGCGCCCCTCCTTCATGTGGACCGGGATATCCGCGTATCCACGTCGCACCACCACGACGTGCTCGATGCTCGGTGTCTCGGCCAGCGCTTCGTCTGCCATCTTCTTCAACGGCACGATGGCGCCACGCCGGTACCCGCCATCGGCCGTGACGAGCAGGCGGGCCTGAGCATCGTTGATCCGATCGCGAAGCGACTCGGCCGAGAACCCCCCGAATACCACCGAATGCACGGCGCCGATGCGCGCGCAGGCCAGCATCGCAATCGCCAGCTCGGGAACGAGCGGCATGTAGAGGGCCACCCGATCGCCCTTGCCCACGCCGAGATCCTTCAGGACGTTGGCGAACTGGCAGACCTGCCGATAGAGATCGAAATAGGTGAGCGTCCGGCGGTCACCCGGCTCACCTTCCCAGATGAAGGCGGCCTTGTTCCGGCGCCAGGTCCCGATGTGGCGGTCCAGACAGTTCGCACTGGCGTTGATCTTTCCGTCCACGAACCACTGGGCGTGGGGCGGCTTCCAGTCGAGGACGCGCGTCCACGGTGCCGTCCAGTCCAGCTCGCGGGCAAAGGCTTCCCAGAACGCCTCGGGGTCTTTCTCGGCGCGTGCGTACACTTCGGGGTCGGTGACGTGCGCCCCGGCCCTGAACTCGGCTGAAGGTTCGAAGGAGCGGTCTTCGCGGAGGAGTGCGTCTATCTCGGACATTGGGGCATTATAGGGGCCATCCGCGGCCGGCGCCCCCTAGGCTTGCGCGGCGCGTTGATTACCGAACCAGCGGAACCGGCGGGCGCGCAGCCGCTGCAGGTCGAGCGCCGAGGCTGCCGTTTCGAACATCGAGGGTTCCAGCCGGCGAATGCCCACGGCGGCCGCCTCCTGCAGGGCGCGCTCACAAAGCAGGTTGACCAGGCGCGGAATGCCACCCGAGAGCGCGAACAGGACGTCCACCGTGCGAGCCCCGATGCCGATGGGACCGCCGCCAGCAACGTGGAAGCGGTGCTGGATGTATGGCCCGCACTCGTCGCGGTCGAGGGGCGTCAACCGCGCACGATGCACCACCGAATCTTCGATCGCGCGCGGCAGGGTGGGCGAGCCCAGGGCCGGCGGCTGGGCCGCCAACACGATCTGGACGAGAGGCCGTCCGTCAGCCTCGAGCGCCGTGAGACCGAGCACGCTGTCCACGGTCAAACGAGGGAGCAGGTGCGCCTCGTCGATGAGCACCAGCGGAGGCCGCCCGGCACGGTTGCGGAGCAGGCTGGCCAGTTGCTGGCCCGGGTCTGCCGTGCCGGACTCGTCCAGGTCCCCGGTCTCCCCAAGAGGCACGGCACCCAGGTCCTGGCAGAGCCGGACCAGCAGCTCGTCCGGTGACAACAGGGCGTTGGTGACATAGCTGACCCGAGTGTCTCGCTGGAAGGTGCGCGCCAGAGCACGGCAGAGCGTGGACTTGCCGGTACCGAGGTCGCCCGTCAGGAGCAGGAGCGGGGCGCCTCGCGCCAGGCCGGTGGACAGCCCGGCCAGGGCACGAGCGTGCGTCCGACTGCGGAAGTGATACCGGGCGTCGGGGGTCAGACTGAAAGGCCGTTCGAACAGGCCGAAGAACGATTCGTAGCCTGGGGGCATCGGCACCCTCCCTATCGGGTCGAGTGGGGTCGCGCTGTAGATCACTCTGTGGGCGGGCCGCCGGGAGGGATCGGCGGCGGCCGGAACGAGGGTCCGGCAAGCGCCACCGGCGGGGCCGCCACGTTCTTGCGGAAGATGAGAGCGCCGAACAGACCGCCAATCATCGCGAACAGGCTGCTCGCAAACAGCTTGATGAAAAACCCGACGACGGCGGCCGCACCCATGACGGGAGCGCTTCGCAGGCTCTCCAGAAACGCGCGCGCTTCGGGCGGCATGTCGCGCGCGTTCGAGAGCGCACGCTCGAGCAGGTCGGCCTGGAACGGGATGAGCGCAGCGCTGAGCGGGATCGACACCAGAGTCCACACCACCGCACCGATGGCACCGGCGGCGAGCCCGACCAGGGCGCCGTCTCCGGCCGAAATCGGCGCCGGGCTCTGCTGCTGCAACAGATAGGCGGCCAGCCCGCCGCCAAACAGCACCCAGGCGCAACAGCAGTTGGCCAGGTTGATGACCGGCAGCGCCGACAGGATGCCCAGCGCCACGCCGCCGAGGAGGGCCGGTTGCAGCATGGGGGGATATTAACCGGGATTGCCGATTCGCTACCCCACGTCTGGCCGGCGCTGGCACGCACCGCGGGAATGCGATGGGCGCCGCCGATGTCCGGATCGGTGGAATCAGTCGTAGTACTCGAGGCCGAGGTGCGTGATGAGTTCCTCGCCCTTCAAGTAGCGCAGCGTGTTCTTCAGCTTCATCAGCTGGATGAACAAGTCGTGCTCCGGGTAGACCTCTTTGGCGTGCATCGGTGCCTTGAAGTAGAACGACAGCCATTCCTGGATGCCGTGCAGGCCCGCACGCTTGGCGAGATCCAGAAACAGCGCCGAGTCGAGCACGATGGGCGCCGCCAGGATCGAATCGCGGCACAGGAAGTTAATCTTGAGCTGCATCGGGTAACCGAGCCAGCCCACCAGATCGATGTTGTCCCAGCCTTCCTTGTTGTCGCCGCGCGGCGGGTAGTAGTTGATGCGGACGACGTGGGACAGGTTCTTGTAGAGCTCCGGGTAGAGTTGCGGCTGGAAGATGTAGTCGAGCGCCGACTTCTTGCTCTCTTCCTTGGTCTTGAACGACTCCGGGTCGTCGAGCACCTCACCGTCGCGGTTGCCCAGGATGTTGGTGGAGTACCATCCGCGCACGCCTAGCAGGCGCGCCTTCAGTCCGGGCGCGATGATCGTCTTGATCAGCGTCTGCCCCGTCTTCATGTCGTTGCCGGCGACCGGCGCGTGTGTCTGCGCCGCCAGTTCGAGCATCGCGGGCACATCGGCCGTCAGGTTCGGCGCCGCGTTGGCGAACGGGATGCCCTCCTTGAGCGCGGCGTACGCGTAGACCATGCTCGACGGGATGGCGTCGTCGCTGGCCGCGAGGCCCTTCTCGAAGGCCGCCAGCGACTGGTGGACGGCGCTTTCCTGCATGAAGACTTCGGTGCTACCGCACCAGACCATCACGAGGCGCGAGCACCCGTGCCTGTCCTTGAACGCGCGGATATCGGCGATGAGCTGTTCGGCCAGATCCTTCTTGTTCTTGCCCTTCTTGACATTCGGGCCGTTCAGGCGCTTGACGTAGCGCTGATCGAAGACGGCCGGCATGGGCCTGACCTCTTCCATCTCGCCGCGGATCGTGTCGAGTAGACCCGGCTCCAGCACGCCGGCCGTGCGCGCGGCCGCATAGCAGTCCTCCTCGAAGATGTCCCAGCCGCCGAAGACAATGTCGTCAAGACCGGCGAGATCGATGAAGTCTTTGATTTTCGGGGACCGGCCCTCGGTGCGCTTGCCGAGCCGGATCGTTCCCATCTGCGTGAGCGATCCGATCGGCGCGGCCAGACCCTTGCGGATGGCAAACACCCCTGCGATCGTCGTCGTGCTGACGGCGCCGAGGCCTACGAGCAGCACGCCGAGTTTGCCTTGGGCAGGAGCGATGTTTATTGACGTCTTCACAACCGGTCGATCCTATCATGGGGCCATGCTCGGCCAGTTCCTCCGCACTCTCCGCCGACAGCGGCAGATGGACCCCCTCCACGTGACCATGACGGGCGTCCGCATGGGCGAGCGGTTCGTCCAGATTGGCTGCGACGATGCGTCGCTGCTGGGCGGGCTGGCCGCCAAGGTGGGCCTCTCCGGATCCTGTGCGGTCGTGACGTTCGGCGACGAGGCTGCGAAACGTGCGCGGCGGGTGGGCGTGGACGTGGGATCGCTCATCGACGTCCGCGTCGCGCAGCCCGGCGCGATCGGCGGCGACGCGTCGAGCGTGGACATGGTGGTGGTGGACGACACGCGCGGCACCTTCGCGCGACTACGGGACGCAGACCGCGCGGCCACGCTGGCCGACGCCAGGCGGGTGTTGCGTGACGGCGGCCGAATCGAGGTCGTCGAGCGCGTCGCCCTCACGGGTTTCCTCGGCGGACACATCACGCGACCCCAGGGCTACGTCGTTGAGTCGGAACTCGCCACGGCCGGCTTCAAGCCGGTGCGGATGCTGGCGGAGAAGGAAGGTATCAGGTTCGTGGAAGGCTTGAAGTCGACGGCCTGAGTTGTGGCGGCGAGTGGACGCGGGGTGTAGCCTCGGGAAGCCACCGTTCGAGGGCGAGGCGCCGCCGACTGGGACCGGCTGGTTCGAGGATTCGTGAATTGTGGCCTGATTTCCTCGCCTGACGGCGCTCGGCGCGTGGCCGAACCAACGGCAAGGGTTTTGCGCCTGAACGTGACAAGCCAGCCATGCAGCCTGACGTTTACACCGCCCAAGACGTCGCCGCCGCCGCCCGCGTGCCCGAAGCCTGGGTGGAGAATCTGCTGGCCCGCGGCGAGATTCGCTCGCTCGCTTCCGAACTGCCGGCGGGCGCGCCGCTTCTCCGGACCTTCTCGAACTACATCTCCCACGACGAGGCGGTCCGCGCCGTCAGGGCGCTGGCGGCCGGCCTTCCCGTAGCACCGCGACAGGCCGATGGCACGCGCGCCCGCGATCTGTTCGGTCACGCCACCGCCCATGCGCGTCCCTCTCCGATGCCGCTCGTGGTTTCGAGCGCGCTGCACGGCCTCGTCGCCGGCACCTTGCTTCTGATCGGCAGCATGAGCTTTGCGGCTGCCAGCGAGCCGACCGAACCCTTGAAATCGCCTGAGCCCGTGCGTCTCGTCTTTCTGGCAACGCCAGGCCCGGGCGGCGGCGGAGGTGGCGGCGGGCTCAAGATGAAGGCGCCACCGCCCAAAGCCGAGCGAAAGGGCCGTTCGTCCATCAGCAGCCCGATTCCGGTACGCCGCCTCCCGCCACCGCTCGAGGTGAGACCGCGCGTCGCCGAGCCGCCCCCGACACCCATCGAGGCCAAGGTGCTGCCTCCCGTGATGGCACCCGTCATCACCCAGCCCGCCGACAATCGCGATCGCGAGGGGCTCATGGCCAAGTCCGAGCAGCCCGACTCAAGCGCCGGACCTGGGTCCGGTGGCGGAACGGGAGCCGGCCGAGGCACGGGTCTTGGGGACGGCGATGGCTCGGGCATCGGCGACGGCTCCGGCGGCGGCACGGGTGGCGGACCCTATCGACCCGGCTCCGGCGTCGACCCGCCGCGGTTGCTTCGGGAGGTCCGCGCCGACTACTCGGACGCCGCCCGACGCGCGAACATCGAGGGCGAAGTGGTGCTCGAGATTGTCGTCACGCGCGACGGCACAGTGGGCGACGTGCGCGTGCTGAAGGGGCTGGGGCTGGACCTCAACGACCGTGCCATCCAGGCCGTCCGGCAGTGGCGGTTCGCCCCGGCGCGTCTGAAGGGCACACCGGTGGACGTGGTCGTGGAGGTGGCGGTCGACTTCCGGCTTAGATAGCCGGACCGGAGCAGGCCGGACACGGGCCGCCGACGGGACGCCGATGGCGCAGAGCGAGGCATCGGGCGGCAGAAGGCAGTCTCAGGAGCCCTGCATCGGGGTATGAAGCGGGTGAGGGTGACATGGACGGGTTGCTGATCGTGGTGACGGTGCTCTCGCTGGTGGTCGCGCTCGTGATGAGCGTGGTCGCCTGGCGTGCCTCGACCGAAGAAAGACAGCGCGCGGCCGCCCGCGTGGCGGCGCTGTCGGCGGCTGCGGGAATGGCTCAGCCTCCCCACGCCCAACCATCCGCCGCGGCGGACCGCATCGCGAGCCGCCCCTGGCGCGCCGTGCCCGCCCCGGCGCAGGAAAATGCGAGTGCACTTGCGATTGGAACGGCCGCCCCAGCCGTCGTGCTGAACACCGGATTCCTGGGTGCGAGCGCGGCGACGCTCGATGCGGGGTCGCACCAGCGCGGCCTGGCCGTGGCCGCGGCCGTCTTCGCGGTTCTGCTCGGGGCGTTCGCCCTGGTGCGCGTGGGTGGTGGGAACCAGGTTGCCAACTCCGTGCCCGCGTCCGTTCCGCTCGAGCTGCTCTCATTGCGGCACGAGCGCGACGGCGCCAACCTGTTGGTCACGGGGCTCGTGCGCAACCCTCCATCGGCTCCGCCAGTAGAGCGCGTCTCGGCCGTCGTCCTCCTGTTCGACCCGCAGGGCGCCTTTGTCACCAGCGCCACGGCGCCGATCGATTTCGTCAGGCTGGCGAGCGGAGAGGAATCGCCGTTCGTGGTCCGGATGCAGGCCCCGTCTTCGGTGGCGCGCTATCGGGTCAGCTTCCGGACCGAGAACGGCACCGTGACCCACGTCGATCGACGCGACGGCGGCGCGCAGTCGGCGCCCGTCGCCTTGACACGTCAATAGAGGTTGGACCACCGGGGAGAACTGGCATGCGCAACCACACACGGCGTCCGCTGATCCCTGCCGCCGCCATCGCGGTGGCGCTGAGCGGGCTCGCCTCGGCGCCGCTCGCCGGCCAGGACGGGTTCCGCTTCCGAAGCGGCGTCGAGCTCATCAACGTCACGGCGACGGTCACCGATCGCACGGGTCGGTTCCTGTCGGGCATGACCAAGGCCGACTTCGCCGTCTACGAAGAC
>Ga0073904_10002280_pt1 | contig 14517 bp, 10 predicted proteins | sample KloWWTrecipitate_FD_66668 | JGI IMG/M metagenome (GOLD analysis project Ga0073904, IMG submission 66668) | Active sludge microbial communities from Klosterneuburg, Austria, studying microevolution and ecology of nitrifiers - Klosterneuburg... | ecosystem: Engineered > WWTP > Aerobic digester >...
GCGCGCCGGGGTTGGTGGCGACGGTAAATTCCACCTGATCGCGCCCATCCGGCCCCGGATCCGCGCGGGAGAGGACCGTCTCAAAATGTGCGCGTTCCATCTTGAGCGGCGCAAGTTCGGAAGCGATCGCCTGATCGAGCGCGTTTGCCCCGGCGCTGCGCACCGACGACAGATGCTGCGCAGCGCGGTCATAGGCCTGCCCCGCCTGATCGAGCCTGGCCTGCAAGGTCTTCAGATTGCCGCTGGCCCCGTCCAGGCCCGCCAGCCGCGCGCGCAGATCTTCGGCAAAGGTGCCAAGCTCATCGGCGGGCACCCCATGCTTGCGCGCCAGCGCCCGGATGGCGAAAAGGCGTTCCTCGGTCCGTTCCAGTTCGAAAGGATCGAAAGACGACGCCTCCAGACAATCCTCGACACCCTGCGCGGCCTCGCCCAGTTCGGTCAGGGCACGGCCGAGTGCCGCGAGCGGTGCGTCGAGCCTGCCCTCGGCCCGATCGGCCGCCGCATCGAGCCAGCGCGTCGCATCCGACATCTGCCCTTCGGCACCCTGCGGCCCCAGCGCCTGCAGCGCGCGGGCCAGATCGTCGCGGATGCGCGCGCCGGACTGCATCGCACGGCGGCGGGCGTCCAGCTCTGCCTCTTCCCCGGGTTTGGGATCGAGCCGGTCGAGTTCCCCCACGGCGTGACGCAGAAAATCCTCGTCGGCTTTCAGCCTGTCTTGTGCGGTCTCGGCTTCGGCCAAAGCACGGCGCGCCTCCGCCAAAGCCGACCAAGCGGCGCGGGTTGCCGACGGATCGGAACCGGCGAACGCATCAAGCAGCTGACGGTGGCCGCGCGGGTTCAGAAGGCCCCGGTCGTCATGCTGGCCATGCAGTTCCACCAGGAGTTCAGACAGGTCGCGCAGCACTTCCGCCGATGCGCGGCGATCATTCACCCAGGCGGTCTTGCGTCCGTCGGCGGTAGTGATCCGGCGCAAGATCAATTCTTCGCCCGCCTCAATTCCCGCTCCGGCCAAAACCGCGCGGGCGGCATGGGTTGGTGGCAGATCGAAGACGGCCGTCACCTCGCCCTGTGCGGCGCCTTGCCGGACCAGATCGGCACGTCCGCGCCAGCCCAGCACGAAGCCCAGACAATCCAGCAAGATCGACTTGCCCGCGCCGGTTTCACCCGTCAACACATTCAGACCCGGCCGGAAGGACAACTCCAGCCGGTCGATGATCAGCATGTCGCGAATTTCAAGCGCGCGCAGCATGACTGTCCCTGAAGAATGCGCGGGGGCCGCGCACCGCCCTTACATCCATTCGCCCTTGATCATCTGGCGGTAGATGGCGCTCAGCCAGTTGTCGCCGCGCGTCTTCGGCGCAAGGCCCTGTTTGGTCAGCAGACGGTAGCCATCCTGATACCAATCGGTCGACTGGAAGTTGTGACCAAGGATCGCGCCCGCTGTCTGCGCCTCGTCGGTGATGCCCAGCGACAAATAACATTCGATCAGGCGATAGAGGGCCTCCGGCGTATGGGTCGTGGTTTGGTATTGTTCCACCACCACGCGGAAACGGTTAATCGCCGCTGTGAAGTTCTTGTGCTTCAGATAATAGCGCCCGATCTCCATCTCTTTCGCGGCCAGATGGTCAAAGGCGAGGTCGAATTTCAGGATTGCCGACTTCGCATATTCGCTGTCGGGATATTCCTCGATCACCGCGCGCAGCGCTTGCAACGCCTGGAAGGTCAGACCCTGATCGCGGCCCACTTCGTCGATCTGGTCATAATAGCTCAGCGCGAGCAGATATTTCGCGTAAGCCGCGTCTTCGTCCGCAGGATAGGTGTCGATATATCGCTGCGCGGTTGCGCGGGAATTTTCGTAGTCGCGGTCCTTGTGATAGGCGAAGGCCTGCATGATCAGCGCGCGCTTGGCCCATTCGGAATAGGGGTAAAGCCGCTCGACCTCGCTGAAATAGCGCACGGCATCCTTGCCCTTGCGGCTGGTTTCCAGCGTGAATTCGCCGCGCGAATAGATCTCCTCGGCCGTCAGCGTATCAAGAGGCGCTTCTTTCTGCCCGCCGCCGCACGACGCGAGCGCTGCCACCAAGGCAAGGCTTCCGACAAGATTTGCCGCACTTTTGCCCCGCACCATCACCCGCCCACCTCGTTTGTTCTTCCTTGCCAGCGGGGCGATCAAAGACCTGCACCTGCCGCTTCGCCTTGTCCTAGCACAGAAAAATCCGCTGCGCAAAACGGCTTTCGCAGGGCATTGCCCAATCGCCATGCCCAGTCGAAGGAACCGGCAAAACGGCGTTTTCCAAAAGGATTGACGGTCAGGCGACGGCTGGAATATCGGCCAAGTGGACACCCGCGCCGGGCAGGCTGCGCCGACGTGCCGCATCGCACTCCACGATGCGGTAAGCGTCCGGTTGTGCGAAGAGCGCCCGCAACAGACGGTTGGTCATTGCGTGACCGGCCCGGTTGCCCGTGTAGCGGCCAAGGATCGGCGCACCGGCAAGCGCAAGATCACCCAGCGCGTCGAGCATCTTGTGGCGCACAGCTTCGTCCGCGCGGCGGAACCCGCCGGGGCTGAGGATATGCTCCCCTTCCACGACGACCGCATTGTCATACGTGCCACCCAGCGCAAGGCCGTTGGCGCGCATCGCATCCACATCGGCCTGACGGCAGAAGGTGCGACAATCGCTGAGTTCGCGCACGAAGCTGCCGTTTGCCATCGACAGGCGCTTGTGCTGATGGCCGATGGCGGCATCGGTGAAGTCGATGGAAAAGTCGATCTCCAGCGCGCCGGCGGGTTCAAGGCGTGCGACCGCCTCGCCTTCGCGCACTTCAACCGGCTTCAGGATTTCGACGCAGCGCACTTCTTCGTCCAGATCCCGCAGCCCGCGCCCCAGGATCGCGGCCACGAAAGGCTGCGATGAACCGTCCAGGATCGGCACTTCCGGTCCGTTGATTTCAATGAGCGCGTTGTGAATGCCGCACCCCGCCAGGGCCGCCATTATATGTTCGATGGTCGAAACGCTGACGCCCGCCTGATTTTCGATCACGGTGCACAAGCGCGAAGGTGTAACCGCATCCCAGATGGCCGGGATCATCGCATCGCGGCCGATCACATCCATGCGACGAAACCAGATGCCATAATTGGCCGACGCCGGACGAACCGTCATGCGCACCGGCGCCCCGGTGTGAAGGCCCACACCCTGAAACGTCGCGGCGGATCTGATCGTGGTCTGCACTTTAGGCCCCATTCGCTGCGGCCCTTCAGAGGGACCGCTTTCGCTGAGAGTGAGGTAATCGGCGGCGGCCGTAATCTCAATTCACTCTTTGTAACGGAATGAAACAAACACGCGTCAGAACTGCAACGGCCCGCCAGCATAGCGCAATTCATTGATTTCAAAAGATAAGGCCGGGTCTCCCCGGCCTTCATTCATCACGGTGACGTTGCGTCTCAGTTCGCCTGACGACGCAGGAAGGCGGGAATCTCGACCCGGTCCTGTTCGGGTTCCGCCTGATTTTCTTCTTCATACTCCGCGCGGGGCTGCTGGCGCATCGCCGGCATGACCCGGCCCTGCGGCTGCGCAGCGGCCGACTGTCCGCCCGTCATGCGGTTGATCAGGGAGTTGATTCCAAAGCGCGGCTTGTCGGCGGCAGCCTCTGCCTGTTGTGGCTGAGTCGGGGTGGGCCGGGTGACCTGCGGGTTGGACGGCGCGCGGCTGACCGCAGCCTGCAGGCGCGCCATCGCTTCAGGCGAAGGCGTTCCCGGTGCACGCGGACGCGGGGCAACGAAGGCGCTTGCCTCGTCCTCAACCTGGAAGTCGCGCTGCATCTGCACGGGGGCAGGCTGCGGGCGATAGGCCGGGGGCGGCAGATCGTCTGCGGCTTGCTGTTGCGGCGGGGCGTAACGCGGCGTTTCGTCAAAAAGCGACGGTTCCTGCGCGGCTGCGCGCGGGGCTTCTTGCTGCACTTCGGGCTGCTGGAACACGGGCTGCGCGGCGACGGGTTGCTGCATCACCGGCTGCGGGGCGGGCTGCGGTGCCGGTTGATGCTGCTGGATCAGCGGCTCTGCCAGACGACGGCGCGCCACGGGGGTTTCCACATGCGCCTCGACCGCATCGATGCCGGTCGCGACGACTGAAACGCGCATCATGCCGTTCATGTTCTCGTCAAGGGTCGAACCGACGATGATGTTGGCATCGGGATCCACTTCCTCGCGGATGCGGTTTGCCGCTTCATCAAGCTCAAAGAGCGTCAGGTCGGCGCCGCCGGTGATGTTGATCAAAACGCCCTTGGCGCCACGCAGACTGATCTCATCCAGAAGCGGATTGGCGATGGCCTTCTCTGCGGCCTGAACCGCGCGGTCTTCGCCACTGGCTTCGCCGGTGCCCATCATCGCCTTGCCCATCTCGTCCATCACCGCGCGCACATCGGCGAAGTCGAGGTTGATCAGGCCGGGGCGCACCATCAGGTCGGTTACACCCTTGACGCCCTGATAAAGCACGTCGTCAGCCAGCGCGAAGGCTTCGGTGAAGGTGGTCTTTTCATTGGCCAGACGGAACAGGTTCTGGTTCGGAATGATGATCAGCGTATCGACGACCTTTTGCAGGGCTTCGATCCCTTCGTTCGCCTGACGCATCCGCTTGGCGCCTTCGAACTGGAAGGGTTTGGTGACAACGCCGACGGTCAGAACACCGAGCTCACGCGCGGCTTGCGCGATGATCGGGGCAGCGCCGGTGCCGGTGCCGCCGCCCATGCCTGCGGTGATGAAGCACATATGCGCGCCAGCCAGATGATCGACGATCTCCTCGATCGTCTCTTCGGCGGCGGCCGCCCCGACCGACGGACGCGCACCTGCGCCCAGACCTTCGGTGACTTTCACGCCCATCTGGATGCGCGCCTTGGCATTGTTCTGGGCAAGCGCTTGCGCGTCGGTATTCGCCACGACGAACTCCACGCCCTCAAGCTGTTGCGCAATCATGTTGTTGACCGCGTTGCCGCCGGCACCGCCTACGCCAAAAACCGTGATCCTCGGCCTCAGATCGTCATGCTCGCTCATCGTCAGATTCAATGCCATTGGTATCCGCCTGTCTATAATTGGGCCTCGAAGGGCCAATTCCCCCGCATTAGGCCAAATTTACTGACAGAATCGCTTAAGGTCACGCGAAAAAAGGCCATACCCCCACAAAATATAGGGGGGCATGGCATCTTTTTCGGCGGCATTTCGCCTAACTGTCAGGATTTTGTGGTTACCAGTTGTCTCTGAACCATTTGACGGCTCGCCGGAGGGAGCGGGCCGGATAACGTTCTGCGGGAATCTCGAAATCCCACCACTCATCCTGGGGGTGAGCAGCAAAGAGACTCAGCCCCACGATCGAGGCAAAAGCCGGCCCCGTGGCGGCTTGCGGCAGCCCCTGAACGCGCAGCGGACGACCCAGTCGCACGTTCTGGCCCAGGATGCGCGTTGCCAGCCCGTCGAGGCCCGGCAATTGGCTCGCCCCCCCGGTCAGCACGATCTGCTGGCTCGGCAACTGGTCGAACCCGGCAGCATCCAGCATGGCGCGGACTTCCTCAAAGATCTCCTCGACACGCGGACGGATGATCCCGATCAGTTCGGTCCGGCTGACGGTGCGACGGTCCTTGTCCCAGTCGCCGCAGTCCGATCCGATCTCGATCATCTCGCGGTCATCCATGCCGGTTGCAAAAACCCCGCCATGGTAGGTCTTGATCCGCTCGGCCACCGTCATGGGCACGTGCAGGCCCTTGGAGATGTCATTGGTGACGTGATCGCCCCCCAGCCGCACAGAGTCGGTGAAGATCATGTGCTTCTTGATGAAGATCGAAATGCCGGTCGCGCCGCCGCCCATGTCGATGCAGGCGGCGCCCAGTTCCTGTTCATCTTCGACCAGCGCCGCGATACCCGACACATAGGCCGACGACGCCAGACCAGCGAGTTCCAGATCACAGCGCTTGATGCAGTAAACCAGGTTCTGCACCAGTTGCGTGTCGATCGTCACGAGATGCATGTCCGCCGCCAGCCGGTTGCCGACATGGCCACGGGGATCGGCCATGCCCGTGCGGTGGTCGATGGCAAAATTCACCGGATGGGCATGCAGCACTTCGCGGTTTTCGCCAAAGTCCGGCACGTCGCAGGCCGCCAGCACGCGCCCCACGTCCTGTTCGCTGACCTGACCGGCGGCAAGCGTGATTTCCCCCGCCAACCCATAGCTGCGCGGACGTGCGCCCGAAAAACTTGCGATCACATGGTCGACCCGCACATTGGCCATCTTCTGCGCGGCCTGCACGGCGGTGCGGATCGCACGCTCGGTTTCCGGAATCGCGTCGATCTCACCGAAACGCACGCCGCGCGAACGGGTGGTGGCGGCTCCTATCACCCGAAATTGCGACTGACCGGCCAACGACCCCAGCCCATCTTCCCGCACCGGGCTTTCCCCGTCGAATTTCAGGACCAGACAGGCAATCTTTGAGGTGCCGACATCAAGGATCGCCACCACGCCACGCTGCATCGCCGCCCGGCGCATGTTCCGCATTGCCCGTTGCATCTGGTATAGATCCGTCATTCGCCTGCCACTTTCGTCACGGTTTCTGTTATTGCTTTTGACACCTCGACCGCCCGCGCCGTCATTCTCAGTGTCGGGCGTTCGGGGTTGCGCAGATCGACCACCGCAAGGTCGCGCGCCAGCATTTCTTCGGCCATGTCGATGGCCATCGCCCGTTCGACCGCCTGCACGGGGTCAATCTCGGGCAGCATGATCCGCTGATCGCGGTCCAGAACCAGATCCCAACGCCGGTCGCCCATACGGACAAGGCCGCGCACGCGCGGCAAGATCGGCTGGGCGGCGGTCAGGATGGCCAGCGCTTCGGGCACATGATCCTGCGCGCCCACCCCGGTCATCAGCGGCAGATCGGGGCGCGCTTCGCGATCTATAAGCGTGGCCACGCGATGCCCGGTTTTGTCCAGCATCTCGACCGAGGTTTCGGTCCGCCACAGGATCGCGGGCTTGCGTTCGGTGATTTCCACCGCCAGCACTCCGCCGTTCCGAACCATCAGGCGGGCGCTTTCCACTGCATCGATCTGCTCGATGGCGGCGCGCATAGCCTCCAGATCAAGTTGGAAGGAAGACGCGGGCAAAGGCACCGTCACCATGCCGCGCACCGCATCCGCAACCGGCTGGGAAGCCCCGTCAATCGCCATCAGCGACACCATGAATTCTGGTCGGTTCTCGATCTGGGCGCGCAGGTCGGCGAACTTGCCTGTCAAAGCGGCGCGACGGTCCTGATCACTCAGATAAAGCCCGATCGCCCCCGCGATCAGCAAGACCGGCAGGCCCATCCGCATGAAGACGCGGAAGAACGGCGTCAGCCAGAGGCGCTCCATCCGGTAGGCCAGACGCGATGGCGCAGGATCACGCCGGTCCGCAACCTGCCGCGGCTCGGCCCGGCTGACCGACGGCTCCGCCCGCATCGGAAGCGCCGCCACTGGCTGTTTCAACAGATTCGCGGCGCGCGCCAATGCGCCTTCGCGCGCCTCTTCGACGGGTTCGTCGTCCTGCTCCACCGCATCACGGTCTGACCGGCGCAGCGAAAATCGTAGCCCCGGCGTGGCCTGCGTCCGCGCGCCGCGATAGTGGGAAACCGGACGCTCAGTGGCTCTCAGCGATTGCATGAGGCATCCTCCACCAGCCAGGCACAGAGCTGCGGGAACGACATCCCCACTAGCGCTGCATGTTCCGGTGCAAGCGAAGTGGGGGTCATACCCGGTTGGGTATTGGTTTCCAGGATGAACAGCCCCGAAAGTCCCCTGCCCTCATCCCAGCGGAAATCGGACCGCGACAGGCCCCGGCAGCCCAGCGCCTGATGCGCCTTCAAGGCGTGATCGAGGCAAGCTTTTGTGATGTCTTGCGGAATGTCTGCCGGGCACACATGGCGCGATCCCCCCGGCGCATATTTGGCATGATAGTCATACCATTTGTCTGTGATGATCTCGGTCACACCCAACGCCCGGTCACCCAGAACCGAGACGGTCAGCTCGCGCCCCGGCACATATTGTTCGACCATAACCGTCGCGGGCATATCCGGCGACAAGACCGGCGGGCCATTCGCGGCCTCCTGCACGATATAGACTCCGACGGACGAACCTTCGCTGTTGGGCTTGACCACATAGGGCGGCGCCATCACATGCCGGGCCTGCACTTCGGCGGTCGCGGCGATGACACTTGCCGCGACAGGAATTCCATGGGCGCGGTAGACATCCTTCGCGCGCGTCTTGTCCATAGCCAGAGCCGAAGCCAGCACGCCAGAATGGGTATAGGGAATGGCCATCCATTCCAGGATGCCCTGCACGCAGCCATCCTCGCCCCAGCGGCCATGAAGGGCATTGAAACAGACATCGGGGCGCAGGTCAGCCATACGTGCGGCAAGGTCGCGGCCCGCATCGACCTCGACAGCCTCATATCCCGCCTCCCGCAGGGCCTGGGCGCATTCGCGCCCTGAACTGAGAGAGACCTCCCGCTCTGCGGAAAGCCCACCCATCAGTACCGCCACTTTGGAGGCTTGCCTGCTCGACTTGCCCGCCATCTGCCTGTTTCCGGGGCTTTGCGCCCCTGTTGTCCGGGGATTTTATCCCCAGGATTAGTCTTTGGTTTTGTTTATTTATCCGCCGCCGGTTCACCGACGCGCATGATTTCCCACTCTAACGTTATTCCGCTGGTTTGGAAAACCCTTTTTCGCACCTCTTCGCCCAAACCTTCCAGGTCGGCGGCTGTCGCCCCCCCGGCGTTCAGAAGGAAGTTCGCGTGCATCTCGCTCATCTGCGCACCGCCGCGCCGCGCGCCGCGCATTCCGGCATCGGCAATCAGCTTCCAAGCCTTCAAATCATGGACATCATCCGCCCGCCCGGTCGAAGAGAACCCGGCCGGGTTGCGGAAGGTTGATCCGGCAGAGCGTTCTTTGGTGGGCTGGGACGCATCACGCTTGGCAAGCTGATCCTCCATTCGCGCCACAAGATCCGCAGGATCGCCAGGAGCGGCCTCGAACGTCGCTCCGATCAGGACAGCCCCTTCCGGCAGGGCGGAGCCACGATAGACAAACTTCAGATCATCCCTTGAAAGCAGCGCCTTATCACCATTGCGCAAGACCACCTCAGCCGCGATCAGGTGATCGGCGACATAGCTGCCGTAACAGCCCGCATTCATCCTGACCGCGCCGCCGATGGAACCGGGGATGGTGCGCAGGAAGGTCAGGTCAAGCCCGGCTTCAGCCGCGCGCCGCGCCACATGCGCATCGAGCGCCGCCGCCCCAGCCGTGATCCGATTGCCATCGACCGCTATGGAATTGAACCCGCGCCCCAGACGCACCACCACGGCCCGCAAACCGCCATCGCGCACGATCAGGTTGGACCCCACACCCATCGGAAAGACCGGAAGGTCAGGTCGCAACCCCGCCAGGAAGGCCGCAAGATCGTCGACATCGGCTGGCTGGAAAAGCCAGTCGGCCGGCCCGCCAACCCGCAGCCAGGTCAGATCGGAAAGCGGCCGGTCGGCCGTGAGCGTGCCGCGCACGGCAGGAAGTTCGGAAAGGTCGGTCAAGGTCATTCCGCCTCTCTGCCAAAGGGACGAAGGCCGCGCAAGGGGTGTCGACCCGGCAGCCAAATACCACGCCGCCCAGTACCGACAGAGGCGCCCATCACGTCAGGCGCTATTTCATCGGCTGCTTCACATTTTCGGATACCAGTCTGTCTTTCCGCGGCGCGCCTTGTGCCGAAGAAGGCACAGCGCAAATCCATTCAAAATCAAATTATTATGCAACTGGCGGCGCCCTAAGACAAATGCGAACTCGTCTCAGATTCCTCCAAAAGGAAAGCGAACATACGCCTGCAACGCCAGGCGGATGACCTCGGGGCGGATGCGGAAGCAGCGAAAAGGGGCGGCCGTGGACCGCCCCCCCAGACCGCGCCCGGCAATCCACCCTGCATAAGGGCGGTCTTGTTCGATATTGCCCTTAAGGGGGCAGCGCTCGGTCGTCCCCTCGGGCTATGCGACCGCCTCACTCGCTTCGGCATCCGTGCTCTGACAGAGCCTTTCAGCGGCTCTGCGGTGTGCTTGCTGTCGTTCGCAGCACCTTTCCCGGATTGAGCAGACCTGCTGGATCAAGGGTGTCTTTCAAACGCCGCATAAGCTGCATCTTCACTGGGTCAGCGGTATCGATCAGGGCCGACACGCGCTTTGTGCCAACCCCGTGTTCGGCGGAAAACGATCCGCCGATTGCGTTCAGGTCGGCATAAAGCGCGTTTTCGACGGATTGACTGACATCGTCCGACAGGGGTCCCGCCCGATCGAGCACGATATGCAGGTTGCCATCTGCGAGGTGGCCAAAGACGTAGGGGGCCATTCCCCCATCCAACGATGCCAGCCGGGCCAGTACCGTTTCAAGATAAGTTCCGATCTCCGACAGCGGGACTGAAACATCGTAAGAGGGTGCGGCGGCGTGCATGCGATAGAGTTGGTCGGTATCCTCTCTCAGCAGCCACAACTCCTCTTCCTGTCGCTTCGAGCTTGCCAGGATGCCTGTCGTTGCGGCAAATCGGTCTGTCAAAAGGCCAAACATCCGTTCGGCTTCCTCATGCAGCGCGGCTTCCTCGGCACCGGCAAGCATCAAAAGCAAATAGATCGGCTTATCCAACGGGAAGTCAGGTTCGGCCCAGCCCTGACCCTTTGCGGTCAGCCGAATGTAGGATTGCCACAACCCCTCAGCCGCCCGCAACGAGCTGGTCGACGAGTGCAGAGCCAGGGCGATGGCCTCCAGCGCCTCATCTGCGGAGTGCAGGCCCAAAAGCAGCGTCACGCTGGCGGGACGAACCGGCTCCAGCCGCAAGACCACCCGGGTCACGATGCCCAACGTCCCTTCGGCGCCGATGAAAAGGTGTTTCAGATCATATCCGGCAGTATTTTTTATTACCCGTGTCATTTCGGAATAGACGCTGCCATCGGCCAGAACCGCTTCCAGCCCCAGAATACGATGGCGCATTACCCCGTGACGAAATGCCATGATCCCGCCGGCGTTGGTCGACACCATGCCTCCAATCGTCGCCGATCCACGCGCCGCCAGATCGATGCCGGGTTCCAAGCCATGCGCCAGCGCGGCGTTTTGCAGCGCTTCCAGCGCAACTCCAGCCTCGACCACAGCGACCCTTTCGGAAGGATTGATGGTTTCGATGCGCGTCATGCGGGACAGCGACAGCACCACCTGCCCGGGTTGCGACTGGCAGCCCCCGACCAACCCAGTGTGCCCCCCCTGCGGCACGATGCTGGCCCCATGCGACTGGCAGACCTTGACGACAGCGCTGACCTCGGCCGTTGAACCCGGCAGTACGATGAGGGTCGCGCCGTGATCCGGGCCGGGGTCTTCGCGCACATGGCGGGCGCCGACCGCCTGGATCAGGGCGGCCCGTAGGGCATGCATTTCAGGCGCAAAAGCGGGGCGCGCGGTCATGGACGCACAATTTTCGCCACGGCGGCGATCAGCCGGTCATTTTCGACCACCGTACCGATCGTGCTGCGCAGCCAGGTCTCATATCCCGGTTCGCGCCAAGGCTTGATGATCAGCCCTTCCCGCAGCAGCGCGTTCGCCATCTCGGCACTGTCCCTGCCGGTATCGAAAAACAGGAAGTTGGTCTGCGATGCCGCCACCCGCACCCCCAGCGCCGCCAGGGCTACCGCAACTCGCGCCCGTTCGGCACGAATGCCGGCGACCGACGTCGTCATCCAACCCTGATCTGCCAGCGCGGCCACTGCCGCCAATTGCGCCGCTCCGTTGACGTTGAACGGGGTTTTCGCCGCAGCAATGACGCGAGCGATTTCGGGATCGGAACACACCGCGTATCCCACGCGCAAGCCGGCCAGTCCGTAAGCCTTGGAAAAGGTGCGCAAGACTACGAAGGCAATGCCGCTGTTGCGCAGGGCTTCAAGGCCATCTGGCGCACCGGGATCGGCGAACTCGAAATAGGCCTCGTCCAGCACGAACAAGGTGCCGGGCCGCACCGCCGCAATCAAGCGCTGCAGATTGGCACGGCTCAGCCCCGGCCCGACCGGGTTCCAGGGCGAGGACAGAAATACCACACGCGGTCCCGCCGCAATCGCGGCCTCAAGCGCGGGCAGGTCGAAATCGGCACCAAGTGTCATCGGCACCTTGATCACGGTGGCCCCTGCCGCCAAAGGCTCGATCTCGTGTAGGCCAAAGCTCGGAATTACCGTCACGACCTGCGTATCCGCAACAAGAATGCCCCGTGAAATCGCCGCAATCAGTTCTTCCGAACCATTGCCCGCAACGATCGCGCCCGCTTCAACGCCAAGCCGCGCGGCAAGGGCCGCCCGCAGTGCCGAACATGTCGGATCGGCATAACGCCAGGGTTCGAAATCAGGCGAACGCAGTGCCTGCATGACCGCTGGCGAGCAGCCGTCAGGATTTTCGTTGCTGGCCAGACGCGCCAAGTCCTCCCGACCCGAGATTTCGCGGGCGCGCGCCAGCGGCATTCCGGCGTTGTATGGCGGCAGCGCCGCGACATTCGGGTTGACGGGTTGGCTCATTGGCTCGCTCACAAGTCCAGGATGATTTCGGTTGTCGGTTTGGCGCAGCACAGCAGCACCTCGTTATCCGCCAGTTCGTCCAGCGGGTCTTCAAAATACGCCACGCTACCCTCGACAAGATGGGCTTTGCAGCTGCCGCAAACCCCGGCGCGGCAACTGAATTCGGGGGTCAGGCCAAGTTCTTCGGCGAAGGCCAGCAAGGATTGCGCCTTCGGGTTCCAGGCTGCCGAAATGCCTGACTTGCGGAAGGTAACATTTGGCGCAGTGCTGTCCCCTGTTGCCGGGGGCGCCGGTTTTGGGGTCGGCTGGGCTAGGGCAGCCCCCGGCTCCAGCACCGTCGCAGGGCCGAAGAATTCGTATGCGATCCGTGATTTCTCGACGCCAAGGCTGCGTAGCGCCGGATAGAGCGCCTGCATGAACGGCGGCGGACCGCAGAGATAGAACTCATAGTCATCCAGACAAAGAAGACTTTGCAGGACGTCGCGCGTAACGAAACCTTCGCTGTCGAAACAGCCCTTGGCGCGGTCGGCATCACTGGGCTGGCGATAGCAGAAATGCGCGGAAAGACCAGGGCGCTGCGCAATCAGCTGTAGAACCTCATCGCGCAGCGCATGCACGTCGCCGTTATCACAGGCATGCAAGAACAGGACCCGCCGGGTCGAATGGCTGGCAAGCCGGTGCAGCATGGCGACCATCGGGGTCAGCCCGACCCCGCCGCTCAACAAAACAACAGGCCGGTTGCTCGTCTCGTCCAGCACGAAATCACCGCGCGGACCATCGACCGTCAACACATCGCCGACGCCGATGCTGTCATGCAGGTAATTTGAGCTCAACCCGACTGGCAGACCCGGTCTGGCTGACGGCTCGCGCTTGACCGAGATGCGGTAGAGGGTGGCATCGTCGGGCGCGCCGGACAGGCTGTAGTTGCGCAGAACGTAGCCCTTCGCATCGCCCGACGGGATCTTGAACACCAGAAACTGGCCCGGACGGAATGCGGGCAGGACCGAACCATTCGCCGCTTCCAGATGGAACGACGTGATCAGGCTGCTTTCGGGAGTTTTCGCGACAACCTTCAGGCCGCGAAAACCACCCTTGCCGTTCGCAGGCTGGTCGATGTCGGGCCTCATTCCGCCGCGACTTTCTGAGCCTGCTCGGCCTCGATCAGCTTTGCCAGATTGCGGCGGAACCGCAGCGGCCCCACATCGATCTTCAGATCAAGGTTCGGCGTGCGCTTGTTGGCCATGCCCTTGTGGACGGCCGTCAGAACGGCGCGATCCTCATCAAAGGCGCCCCGCACCGAGGTGGCGAATTCAGCCGAGATTTTCGCGTCGTTGGGCGCGAAATTGCGCATCTGGAACCAATAGTACTTGGTCGTGTTCTCGTCGATCGGGGTCATGAAATTGTAGCTGTCCATGAGGAACACATCTTCATGCAGTGGTCGGCCTTCCCCGCCGGTGCCCGCGGGCGCAAAGATCGCCTTGATGATGGCGTGGCTGGGGTAATGCACCTCGTAGTGCTGCTTGCGGTCGCAATTGCCCTTGAACTTGAGGTAGGGCGCATAAAAGGGTGCCGGTTCCACATCCAGCATCCAGCGCCAGACCGTGACGCCTTTTTCGCCGATCGTGGTTTCGAGCGGCGCTTCTTCGGTAGCAGCATTTCCGAATGATGTCTGATGAACCCAAGCCACATGCGACGGGTCCAGGAGGTTATCGGTCATGTAGAGATAGTTGCAGTTGATCGCCATCGAGTCGCCGCGGTTCAGCCCCCAGGCCGGATCGCCCCAGTGGTCGACCTCAAAGATCAGCGATGGATCGGCCTTTTCGGCATCGCCCATCCAGACCCACAGGAGGCCATAGCGCTCTTGGATCGGATAGGAACGTACGCAGGCGACATGCGGAATCTTCTCGACACCGGGGACGCGGGT
>Ga0073904_10002288_pt1 | contig 14488 bp, 14 predicted proteins | sample KloWWTrecipitate_FD_66668 | JGI IMG/M metagenome (GOLD analysis project Ga0073904, IMG submission 66668) | Active sludge microbial communities from Klosterneuburg, Austria, studying microevolution and ecology of nitrifiers - Klosterneuburg... | ecosystem: Engineered > WWTP > Aerobic digester >...
TACGCGCGCCGCAAGGGCTGGACCCTCGCCGAAGCCGAGCGCTGGCTTGCGCCGAATCTGGGCTACGAGCCGGGCTGAATAATGACGCGCACGCGGGCGGTCATCGGCGTCGCTGATATCGCTGCCCTGACGGGTACTACGTCATGATCGGCGCTTTGGAGTAACAAACATGCGTGCAACGCCACCCGGTTGGCCCCGGATTTCCTGCAGCGTCTTCTATGAGGACCCGGCGCAGGCGATCGACTGGCTCACCCAGGCCTTCGGTTTCGAGGTGCGCCTCAAGATCGTGGGCGAGGGCGGGCGCATCGAGCACTCGGAGCTTGTCTATGGCGAGGGGCTCGTCTTCGTGGGGGGTGCGGGGGCGGCGAATACCCACCCGGAACGCGCGTTTCCGGCAAGTCCGAAGAGGGTCGGCGATCGCAATACGCAGGCACTGTGCATCTTCGTCGACGATGCCGATGCGCACTGCGCACAAGCGCGGGAGGCGGGTGCCCGCATCGAGATGGAGCCGACGACGACCGATCACGGTGTCGACTACTGGACCGATCGCTGCTATCTCGCGGTCGATCCCGAGGGCCATCGCTGGTGGTTCATGCAGCGCGTGCGTACGTCCGGGCAATGACGGCGCCGTGGCCGGAGGGGGCGACCTCCTCAGCGCGCTTCGCGAGCACGCGGCACGCCGCCCGTAGCGGCGGGCATCTCGAGCCCTGACATCTGGCGCAGGATCCAGTCGCGACGGCGCTGCACGTAGGGTGACGGCGCCGCGGCGCGATAGCGGCGCGGGTTCGGCAGCACGGCGGCGAGTGTCGCGGCCTCGACGCGGCTCAGACGTTGCGCACGCTTGCCCCAGAACACTTGTGCGGCCGCTTCAACTCCGTAGACGCCGCGCCCGAATTCCGCGATGTTGAGGTACACCTCGAGAATCCGCTCCTTCGGCCACAGGGTCTCGATCAGCACGGTGAACCAGACTTCGAAACCCTTCCTCACCCACGAGCGACCGCGCCACAGGAAGAGGTTCTTCGCGACCTGCTGGCTGATCGTGCTCGCGCCGCGCAGACGCTTGCTGCGCGCGTTGTGCTCGGCGGCCTTGCGGATCGCGTCGAAGTCGAATCCCGCGTGTTCCGCGAACAGCTGGTCCTCGGCAGCGACGACGGCACGCGCGCACCAGGGCGACATCTGCGCCGCGTCGACCCAGGTCTGGCGAACGCGGTACTTCCTGTCGCCCTCGCGCCAGGCTTCGATGCGCGACTCCAGCATGACCGCACTCGTCCACGGATCGACCCAGCGCAGCACGAGCACCGCAAGCGCCGAGACGAGAACGAATCCGAGCGCGAGCAGCATGAGCGCGCTTGCGAGCCGCGCGCCGAGCCCCTTGCGCGCCACGCCCCGCGGCCCTGTCAGGCGTCGATGCGCTGGGCTGAAATCACGACGACATCCTCAAGCGGCACGTCGCTGTGGCCCTGCGAGCGGCCCGTCTTCACCTGTGCGATCTTCTCGACGGTATCCATGCCAGCGGCGACGTGGCCGAACACCGCGTAACCGTAATTGCCGGGCGCATGATCGAGGAACGCATTGTCGACGAGGTTCACGAAGAACTGGGAGGTCGCGCTGTGGATGTCATTGGTGCGCGCCATCGAGAGCGTCCCGCGCCTGTTCTTGAGGCCGTTCTTCGCCTCGTTCTGGATCGGCGCGCGCGCCTTCTTCTGCGCGAGGCCCGTGGTCATGCCGCCGCCCTGGATCATGAATCCAGGGATCACGCGGTGAAAGAGCGTGCCGTCGAAGAAACCTGCCTCGACGTAGGCGAGGAAATTGGCGGCGGAGAGCGGCGCTTCCTTTTCGTTCAGTTCGATGTCGAAGCTGCCGAGGGAAGTCTCGAAACGGATCATGGGAGTTCCTGCTGCGAAAAGGGGCCATTGGGCGCTGGTCACGCGATCGCGACCGGCGAGATCGGGGGCGCAGCGTACGTGACGAAAGCCACGCTTTTCAAGCATCTGCGCGACATCCCGCCCCTGCCCGACGCCGTGCTCGAGCACCAGGCAGCCGCCGGGTCGCAGATATCCCGGGGCCTCCTCGACGAGGTGCCGCAGCGCGGCGAGCCCGTCGCCTTCCGGCGTGAGCGCCACGCGAGGCTCGTGCCGCAGGGCAGGGTCGTCGAGAGCCGCATCGCCGCCGGCGACATAGGGCGGGTTGCTGACGATCAGGTCGAAGTGTCGCCCGACGAGCGGCGAGTACCAGCTTCCCTCGACGAACTCCACGTGCGCAAGTTCGAGTGAACGGGCATTGCCGCGCGCGACGCGCAGCGCGGCGGGCGAGGCGTCGGTCGCGGTGATTCGCCACGTCGGCCGCTCGCGCGCGATTGCGAGCGCGATGCAGCCGCTGCCGGTGCCGAGATCGACGAGCGTGGGGACGGCACCGGACCGCGCGCCGAGCTCGTCGCCGAGTGCGAGCGCGCGCGACACCACTTCCTCGGTCTCCGGGCGCGGCACGAGCACGTCCGGTGTGACATGGAAAGGCAGCGACCAGAACTCGCGCACGCCCGTGAGATACGCCAGCGGCTCGCCACGCGCGCGACGCGCGAGCCAATCACGCACGCGCGCGAGATCCTCGCCGCCCACCCGGCGCTCGGGATGCGCAAGCAGTGTCGCGCGGCCGATCCGCAGCGCCGCTGCGAGGAGCGCCTCCGCCTCGCGACGCGCCTCGTCGCCTTCGAGCGCCATGCCGGCCGAGAGCGCGGCGCTGGCCGCTGCCACCAGGCCGGCAATCGTTTCAGTGTCGTCTGCTAGAGTCGCGCCCATGTCTTTCGCCATTTTGCCATTCGGACAGCCGCCGACCGTACGCGAGGTGATCGAAACGAGCCTGCGCCTCTTCGGGCGTTCGGCGCTGTCCTGCCTGCCCCTTGCCACGATCGGAACTCTTCTCGGCCAGTTGCCCGCCGCCTATGACGTGATCGCCCATGGCAAGGTGATGCCGCTCACGGCCGCGTCGCTTGCAGAAAAGGGCGGCGAATGGTGGACACTTTATGCACTCGGCACCCTCGCGAGCCTCATCGTGTGGGCGATCGTCCTTGCGAAGCAGCAGCGTATCGCGACAGCCGGCGGCAATGCGGGCGCCGGCGCGCCCACTGGCGCGGTGTCCGCTGGCGCCATGCTCGCGCGGTTGCCCGCAATCATCAGCTACTTTCTCCTCGGCTTTCTTGTCGTGCTGATCGTCTCATTCCCTTTCGGTGTCCTCGGCGCGCTGCTTGCGCTGCCCGCCGTGCCGCGCAGCGCCTTGATCCTGCTGCCGATGCTCGCGGCGAGCGCGGCGGTGAGCCTCGGCTGGCCGGCGCTCATTCTCGAGCAGCGCGCCGCGCCAGCTGCCGTGCGGCTCGGCCTGAGACTGGCGATCGCCCATTGGCGGCGGCTCGTGATGGTCGTCGTCGCAATCCTCGCGACGCTGATCGTGATGGTGATCCTCGCGGGGCTCGCCGTGGCGGTGATCACCGGGCTCGCGAGCCCCGCCGGAGCGGCCGTGCAGGGGAGTCTCTCGGCAGCGATCGTGCTTCTGGCGGCAGCCCTCGCCGTGCTGTACCTCAGCGCGTTCCTGCTGGTCGTCTTTGACGATCTGCGGATACGCGCGCAAAGCGACCCGCGACCCGCAAACAACGGATAAGCAGAATTGCCGGCCGGCGGAGCGCCTCTGGCCCTCAGCCCTCTCGCGCCAGCAGCTCCGCCTGATGCTCGAGCCGGAGCGGTTCGATCAAGCCGTCGAGGTCGCCGTCCATGACGGTGTCGAGCCGGTAGAGCGTCACATTGACGCGATGGTCGGTGACCCGACCCTGCGGGAAATTGTAGGTGCGGATCCGCTCCGAGCGATCGCCGCTGCCGACCTGGCTCCTGCGGGCGGCGGCCTCGGCGGCGTTGCGTTGCTCCGTTTCCGCGGCGAGGAGTCGCGCGGAGAGCAGCGCCATCGCACGCGCCCGGTTCTTGTGCTGCGAGCGTTCGTCCTGGCATTCGACGACGATGCCCGATGGCAGGTGCGTAATACGGATGGCCGAGTCGGTTTTGTTGACGTGCTGGCCGCCCGCTCCTGACGACCGGAAGGTATCGATACGCAAATCTGCCGCGGCCACCGCAACTTCGTCGACCTCGTCGAGCTCCGGCAGAACGGCGACGGTGCAGGCGGAGGTATGGATGCGGCCCTGCGCCTCGGTCGCCGGTACGCGTTGCACCCGATGCGTGCCGGCCTCGAAGCGAAACCAGGAGTACGCACTCTTGCCAAGAACGCGGCAGATCACTTCGCGGTAGCCGCCGTGTTCGCCGGGACTCTGTGAAATGAGTTCCACGGTCCAGCCGCGTCGCTCCGCGTAGCGCGTGTACATGCGCAGCAGATCACCCGCGAAAATCGCCGCCTCGTCGCCTCCGGTGCCGGCGCGGATCTCGAGAAAGATGTTGCGTTCATCGTGCGGATCCTTGGGTACGAGCAGCTCGCGCAGCGCGAGCTCATCGGCCGCAAGCGCGGCCTCGAGCCGCCGCGCCTCGTCCGCGCCAAGCGCGCGCAGTTCCGCGTCGGCGTCAGCGGCCAGCTCGTGTGTGGCGGTCAGCTCGCGCTCGAGGGCAAGAAACTGCCGGTAGCGCGCCGCGAGCGGTTCGAGCCGTGCGTACTCCATCGACAGCTCGCGGAATTCGCGCGTGTGGCCCGCCGTGCCGGGATCGGCGAGCAGCCGACCGACCTCTTCGCTGCGATCGAGCGACCGGTCGAGGCGCTGGCGTATCGAGTCTTTCATGGGGGAGCGGAATTCTCCGGGATCAGAGCGCCTTCCGCTATAGTGCCGCGCATGCGTTGGATGATCTTCGCGGCCGTCGCGATGTTGGCGGCCTGCGCCGCTGACCCCGGCAAGCCTTCGGCAGTCGAGGCGAGTGCCGACACGATCGTCGCGGAGCTCGCCTTCGAGCGAGGCGACTGTCGCGCCGCTTCCGGTCAGTATGCCCGGGCTGCCGCTGCGCCTCAGGCGCCAGACGCCACCCTCAAGCGGGCGCTCGAGGTTGCGCTCGAATGCCAGCAGTTCGCGGCCGCGGAGAAGCTCGCGTCGCTGTGGCGCAAGCGCGCACCGGGGAGCGCCGACGCAGCGCGCATGGAGGGTCTCGTCGCGCTGCGCCTCGGGCGCAATTCCGTGGCGTCTGCCGCGTTCAGGGACACCGTGCGTCTCACGGGCGATGAGCCGGGCGAAGCGCTCGCCGGGCTTGCGCAGGCGGCGTCGACCAGCGGCAACGACTTCGGGACTTACATGGCGTTGCGCTCCGCCGTCGACACGAAGGCGCTCGACTCGCCCGCGCTCGTTCTCCTCGGGAATCTTGCGCTCGACAGCTACGTATTTCGCGACGCCCGCTCGTTCGCCGAGTCGGCCATTGCGCGTGACCCGCGGTCGGCGGCGGCGCAGCAACTGCTCGCGCAAGTACTCGCCGGCAGTGATGATGCCGCGGGCGCGATCGCCGCCGCCAACGCGGCGCGCCGCCTCGATCCGAAGGGCCAGGTGTTCACGCTCGCAGAAACGCTCGTGCAGCTAGACCGGATCGAGGAAGCGCGCATCGAGCTCGAGCGGCTGTTACAGGATGACGATGCGGGGCCGCAGGCCGAGCGCCGTCTCGCGCTGCTCGCGTATCGTGAAGGGGATGTCCAGGAAGCAGCGGGGCGCTTCAGCCAGCGGCTGCGCACCGGCGACGATCCGGCGGAAGCGCTCTTCTATCTCGGCGCGCTCGCCGAGCGGCACGGCAACGAGCAGGCCGCGCTCGACATGTACAGCCGCCTCGTGCAGGCCGGCGCGGGGTTGATGGCGCGCCGCCGTGCCGCCGCCGTACTGATGAAACAGGGCCAGCGCGCCGAGGCCTTTGCGATGCTCGATGCGGAGGAGGCGGGGAAACCCGGGGTGGCGGTCGATATCGTGCTCGCCAAGGCCGCGCTGCTGCTCGAGAACGGCGCACCTGCCGATGCGCTGCCGCTCCTCGATGCGGCGCTCGAACGTTTCCCCGCGCACCCGGGTCTCGAATATCAGCGCGCGCTCACACTGGAAAGCGCGGGCCGGGTGCAGGATTCGATCGCTGCGTTTGACGCCCTGTACAGGAAGCGCCCGGAAGATCCGGGCCTGATGAATGCCCTTGGTTATACGCTCGCGGACCACAGCAGGAACCTGTCGCGCGCCAGCCGGCTCATCGACAGCGCGCTCGAGCGCACGCCCGACAACCCGGCAATTCTCGACAGCCTGGGCTGGACGCGCTACCGGCAGGGCAACGCCGAACAGGCGCTCGCACCGCTTGCGCGCGCCTACCGCCTGTCACGCGACACAGAGATCGCCGCACATTGGGGCGATGTGCTCTGGTCGCTCGGCCGCGAAGGGGAGGCGCGCACGGTGTGGGCGCGGGCGCTTGCCCGGGATCCGGATTCGCGGCTGCTCAAGACCACGATCGAGCGCCACATTCCGGCCCCCTTGCAATCCCCGACCCCACCCAAGTGACGGCGCTTCGCAGCGGTCTGGCCGCGTGCGCCGCGGCGGTACTTGCCGCGGCCTGTGTGAGCGTCCCGAGGCACGAAGCGGCCCCGATGCCCTGGCCGGAACGCCGCGCCGCCCTGCAGGCCGACGATACTTTCGCGTTGAACGGCCGTGTGGCGCTGAGCGCACCCGGCGCCGGCGTCAATGCCTCATTGCGCTGGCAGCAGGAGGGGGATGTCTCACGCCTGTCTCTCGACGGGCCCCTTGGAGTCGGTGGTGCGGAGGTGGAACTGCACGGCGACCGGCTCGACCTGCGTACCTCGCGCGGCGAGCATCTGACGGGCGATGCGGCGCGTGCCGAGCTCGAGCGACGCATCGGCTTTCCGCTGCCGCTGCAAGCGCTCCGCTACTGGGTGCGCGGCGTGCCGCAGCCTGGAGTTGCTGCCGACGAAGTGCTCGATGAAGCCCATCAGCGGCTCAAGCGCCTCGTGCAGGACGGTTGGGAAATCGACTACGCCGCCTGGCTCGAAAGCGCCGCTGGCAGCCTGCCGCGACGCCTCGCGGTGCGACGCGACGACACGCGCGTGCGCCTCGTCGTCGATCACTGGAGCCCATGAGCGCCCACGGCGTGGCCGGGCGCGCAACCCGCTGGCCGGCGCCGGCAAAGTTGAATCTTTTCCTGCACATCATTGGCCGACGCACGGACGGTTACCACGAGCTGCAGACGGCTTTCCAGCTGCTCGACTTCAGCGACACGATCCGGATCGAGCCGACCGACGACGGCGCCGTCACGCGCCTCGACGGGCCGCCGGGCGTGTCGCCCGATGAAGATCTCGCCGTGCGCGCCGCACGCGCACTGCAGGCGGCGACGGGATCGAAGCGGGGCGCGCGGCTGCGCGTCGAGAAGCAGATTCCTCTGGGAGGGGGCCTCGGAGGGGGGAGTTCCGACGCCGCGACGGTACTGGTGGGCTTGAACGAATTGTGGGGAACGGGGCTCGATCTGGCGCAATTGGCGTCGATTGGCGCTGATCTTGGCGCTGACGTGCCTGTATTCGTTCATGGTCGCTCGGCTTGGGCGGAGGGCATCGGCGAGCGTCTCACGCCGCTTAAGCTGCCGGAGAGATGGTTCGTGGTGATCCATCCCGGAGTCGCCGTGCCCACCCACGCCGTCTTCCAGGCCCCTGAATTGACACGAAATTCACCCGTCATCACAATACGCGGCCTTTTTGAGGTGCAGACCCGCAATGACTGCGAACCGGTGGTTCGCGCGCGGTTTCCGGTGGTAGGCGATGCGCTCGACTGGCTCGGCCGGTTTGCGGAAGCGCGGCTCACGGGTACCGGGTCCTGCGTGTTTGCGGCGTTCGAGAGTGCCGCAGCGGCCGAGCGGGTTGCGGCGCGTGTGCCGGACGAGTGGCGCAGCTGGGTAGCACGCGGGCTCGATCGCTCGCCGCTGCACGAGCAGCTCGCGCAGCTGCAAGGCGAATCGGGATAGGCGGAAACGGTTTCGTCTGGGGCGTCGCCAAGTGGTAAGGCAGCGGGTTTTGATCCCGCCATTCGGAGGTTCGAATCCTTCCGCCCCAGCCAGACGAGCGAGGTTGTAGTGGCTGATTCGGCATCGATGGCGTTGTTTGCGGGGAATGCCAACCCGCAGCTCGCGCAGGAAATTGCCCGGCACCTGAAACAGCCGCTCGGGCGCGCCTACGTCGGCCGTTTCAGCGACGGTGAAGTGAACGTCGAGCTGATCGAAAACGTGCGCGGTCGGGACGTGTTCATCGTGCAGCCCACCTGCTCGCCGGTGAACGACAACCTGATGGAGCTGCTCGTGATGGCCGATGCGTGCCGGCGCGCCTCGGCAGCGCGGGTGACGGCGGTGGTGCCGTACTTCGGCTACGCGCGCCAGGATCGGCGGCCGCGCGCGACGCGCGCCGCGATCACGGCGAAGCTGGTCGCGAACATGATTTCGGGCGCCGGCGTGCATCGTCTCCTGACGATCGACCTGCACGCCGACCAGATCCAGGGGTTCTTCGACATCCCTGTGGACAACGTGTACGGCTCGCCGGTGCTGCTCGGCGATGCATGGCGGCAGGGCTACGACGACATGATCGTCGTGTCCCCGGACGTCGGCGGCGTGGTGCGCGCGCGCGCGCTCGCCAAACGCCTCGATGACGCGGACCTCGCGATCATCGACAAGCGCCGGCCGCGGCCGAACGAGTCGAAGGTGATGAACATCATCGGCGAGGTCGCGGGCAAGACCTGTGTGCTCGTCGACGACATGGTCGATACCGCGGGCACGTTGTGCCTCGCGGCGCAGGCGCTCAAGGACCAGGGCGCAAAGCGCGTGGTGGCTTACATCACGCACGCGGTGCTCTCGGGCAGCGCGGTCGAGAAGATTGCCGCGTCGGCGCTCGACGAACTCGTCGTGACCGACACGATTCCGCTGACGGATGCGGCCCGCAAGTGCGGCCGCATCCGCCAGCTGTCGGTGGCAGGGTTGCTCGCGGAAACGATTCGCCGCATACGCGATGAGGAATCGGTGAGCAGCCTCTACATCGACTGAACAGGCTTTTGGTGGGGACCCTCTGGTCGCGGAGGTTCCCTTTGGCATTGAACGAAGGAGAGATCCATGCGCATCGGATTCGAGATCCAGGCGGACATCCGTGACGATCAGGGCAAGGGTGCGAGCCGCCGCCTGCGTCGTCGCGGCAAGATTCCGGCCATCATTTACGGCGGCAAGCTCGCGCCCCGCCAGGTTATTTTCGACCATCAGAACCTGATGACGATGATCGACAACGAGAAGCTGTACTCGTCGATCATCCGTATCAAGGTGGGCAGCGAGAGCCAGGAAGCGATCATCAAGGACGTGCAGATGCACCCCGCGAAGAACGCGATCATGCACATCGACCTGCAGCGCGTGCTGGCGGACGAGAAGATCCGCATTCACCTGCCGATCCACTGCCACGGCGCGGCGGGATCGCCCGGCGTCAAGACCGAGGGCGGCGTCGTGTCGCACCGCATCTCGGACGTCGAAGTGGTGTGCCTGCCGAAAGATCTGCCGGATTTCCTCGAGCTCGATCTGTCGCAGATGAAGCTCAACGAAACGAAGTTCCTGAGCGACCTCCCGCTGCCACCGGGGGTCGTGATCCCGCAGCTGCAGCAGGGTCGCAACGTAGCGGTCGTCTCGGTGCACGCGCCGCGGGCGGCGGAACCGGAGCCGACTGCCGAAGCGGCAGCGGCCGAAGGCGCGGTGGCTGCGGGGACGACCGCAGCGGCGCCGGCGGCTGGCGAGGCGGCGAAGGCCGACGCGGCAGCACCTGCGAAGAAGGAAGGCGGCGGCAAGAAATAGTCGTCGCGACCGGAGCACAAAGGCCGCCGGGACCCGGCGGCCTTTCTCTTTTGGGCTCGGTACACGCTGGAGGCGGGCATGGCCGGTTTTCCGCTGAAACTGATCGTGGGGCTCGGTAACCCGGGCGATGAGTACGCGCGCACGCGCCACAACGCGGGGTTCTGGTTCATCGACGAGCTTGCTGCGCGTCATGGGGGAAATCTGCGCGCCGATCGGCGTCATCATGGCGACATGACCCGCGTTCAGATCGGCGATGCCGAAGTGGTCCTGCTCAAGCCAATGCAGTACATGAACCGCAGCGCGGGTCCCGTCGGCAGCGTCGCGGATTTCTACAAGATCGAGCCGGGCGCAATTCTCGTTGCACACGATGAACTCGATCTGCCTGTCGGCACCGTGCGCCTGAAGGAAGGCGGCGGTCACGGCGGTCACAACGGCCTGCGCGACCTGATCCCGCGCATTGGCGAGAATTTCTGGCGTCTGCGCATCGGCATCGGCCACCCGGGCGACAAGTCTGAAGTCGTCGACTACGTGCTGACGCGCGCGCCGGCGGCAGAGGACAACGCGATCCGCGCGACGGTAGCGGTGGCGGCGGATGTGCTGCCGGTCCTCATCGAGGAGGGGCCGCAGCGCGCGATGAATCGACTGCATACCAAACCGGCTGATGGTGCATAGCGATGGGTATCAAGTGTGGAATCGTCGGCCTGCCGAATGTCGGCAAGTCGACTCTCTTCAACGCGCTCACGCGCGCACAGATCGCGGCGGAGAACTACCCGTTCTGCACGATCGATCCGAACATCGGCATCGTGCCGGTGCCCGACGAGCGTCTCGCGGCGCTCGCCTCGATCGCCAATCCGCAGAAGATCCTGCCGACGACCGTCGAATTCGTTGATATTGCGGGCCTCGTGGCGGGCGCCTCGCAGGGTGAGGGGCTCGGCAACCAGTTCCTTGCGCACATCCGCGAAGTCGATGCGATCGCGCACGTCGTGCGCTGCTTCGAGAACGACGACATCGTGCACGTCGCTGGCAAGGTCGATCCGCTTGCCGACATCGAGACGATCGACACCGAACTCGCGCTCGCCGATCTCGCGGCGGTCGAGAAGGCGCTCGACCGGGCGGCCAAGGCCGCCAAGGCCGGCGACAAGGATGCAATCCGCAAGCGCGACCTGTTCGAACGCGTGCGCCAGCAGCTCGACGGCGCCAAGGCCGTGCGTGCGATGGGCCTCTCGGCCGACGAACTGCGCGATCTGCACGAGTTGCACCTGCTGACCTCGAAGCCCGTCATGTACGTCGCGAACGTCGACGAGCACGGTTTCACCAACAATCCGCGCCTCGCGGCGCTCGAGCAGCGCGCCGCGGGCGAGGGCGCCGTGGTGGTTGCCGTGTGCGCGGCGATCGAGGCGGAAATCGCACAGCTCGACGACGACGCGCGCGCCGAATTCATCGCCGATCTCGGGCTCGACGAGCCGGGGCTCAACCGCGTGATCCGCGCCGCGTACAAGTTGCTCGGGCTGCAGACCTACTTCACGGTGGGGCCGAAAGAAGTGCGTGCCTGGACGGTGCGGGGCGGCTCGACGGCGCCGCAGGCGGCCGGCGTGATCCACACGGATTTCGAGCGCGGCTTCATCCGTGCCGAGGTGATCGGCTTCGACGACTTCATCGCGGCACGCGGCGAGCAGGGCGCGAAGGAGGCCGGCAAGCTGCGGCTCGAGGGCAAGGAGTACCTCGTCCGCGAGGGCGACGTGATGCATTTCCGGTTCAACGTGTAGGCAAGTGCACGCCGTTCACCCGCCTGGCCCGCGGGTGCGGATGGGCGGTCGCGCAAAGGTCAGCTCAATGCGGCTCCACGGCCGTGTAGAGCCAGCACTCCGCCATGCGGGCTCTGGTTGGTCAGCACGTACTTGCAGCGCTCGCCATAGGCCGCGACGAGCTGGCTCAACCTTGCCCCCGGCTTCTTCATGCGTTCGGGCCAGACATTTCGCCACGTCGGCAAGATGAACAAATCTGCCATGTGAGTGCCTTCGAAAGGAATGTGCACTTCGCCGCCCCATTGATCCGCTGGTGCGACCAGCTCCGTCACGGGGTCGGGGCCGAGGGGGAACGGCGTGCCGGCATCGTCGTCGTAAAACGGCACGACGCCCGGAATGCCGCTGTCAGGCCCGGTGAGTTGAAGCGCTTCCCGGGGTGATCGTCCGGTTTGCCGGCTTCGCCGAACCTGTTCGTGCAACAGACCCTTCCACAGGTGGAAGTCGTCGAATGGACAGGAGATCGATTGGATGTCCGATTGCCGGGCGAGCGCCAGGATCGCCTGCCGCAGGGCGTCCGTCAGTGGGAAAAGCGGACTGCTCGGCCTGGCTGGATATCCATGCTCGTTCTGTCCGACCGTGTCTTCTCGCCAGGCGAACTCTTCGACATGCGTGCCAAGCAACGCCCACTGTTCCAGTGCGCAGTCGGCGCGTACCCGTTGCGCGTCGACCCCGTCAAAGTCGTCCAACAAGAGGTCTTCGCGGACGCGCCCGCCGAGCAGTTGGCATCCGGTAGCCAGCCGCCAAATCTCGCCGTCGAAATATCGCCCCTGATAGTCGACGTCGGCAAGGCCGATGCGCGCGCGCAAATTCCCGAGCAAGTCGGCGACTTGGCCGAACAGTCTTTCCGCTTCTTCGCGATGTGCCGGGCGGCGCCCATCAGGTGCGTGCAGCAAACTCGCTGCATGGGTAAGCAGGTCGCGGGCTGCTTCCAGCGTTTCGCGTACCAACGGATCACGTATCTGGATGGCTCGGGCGGGCATGTGTGGTCGGGCTTCCAAGGGGCCGTGTTCAAGCCGAGGAGAACGGTGGTAGGGTGCCTGCACTACGAAGTTCGGTGCAAGGTACCTGCGGCCGCGCGGCCTCCCACTGCACCATTTTGCGTCCCGGACGGACGCGCAAGGAAATGCCATGTGTGACCACGACGCATTCGACGACATGGTCGAGTACGAGCTGCGTTCGAAGGCGCTGTCGCGTCGGCAGTTCGGGGCGCTGACCGTCGGGGCGGGTGCGCTGACGCTGCTGCCGCGCGCTGCGGACGCCGCGGAGGTGACCGAGGCCGAAGTCGAGATCAAGACGCCGGATGGCACCTGCGACGCGCACTTCGTGCACCCGGTCAAGGGCGCGTACCCCGGCGTGCTCGTCTGGCCCGACATCTTCGGCCTGCGACCAGCATTTCGGCAGATGGGGCGTCGCCTCGCCGAATCGGGCTACGCCGTGCTGACGGTCAATCCTTTCTATCGCACGCAGCATGCGCCGACCGCGCCGGAGAACCCGGACTTTGAAGATCCCGCGACGCGCGCGGCGCTGATGGCACTCGCGGGATCCCTGTCGCCCGCCACCGCGTCGGTCGATGCGAGGGCGTTCGTGGATTGGCTCGACAAGCAGGCGGCCGTCGACAAGGCCCGGGGAATCGGCACGACGGGCTACTGCATGGGCGGGCCGCTGGTCATGCGCACTGCAGCGGCGATGCCCGAACGCATCGGCGCGGGGGCGTCGTTCCACGGCGGCGGCCTCGCGACCGACCAGCCCGACAGCCCGCACCTCCTGATCCCGAAGATGAAGGCGCAGTTCCTGATCGCGATCGCCGGGAACGACGACCAGCGCCAGCCGCAGGTGAAGGACATCCTGCGCAAGGCCTTTGCCGAAGCGCAACTTCCGGCCGAGATCGAGGTGTACGCCGGCACGAAGCACGGCTGGTGCCCGCCCGATGCGCGGGTCTACGACCACGACCAGGCGGAGAAGGCGTGGGGGCGGTTGCTCGCGCTGTTTGAGCGCGCGCTGGACTACGGACAGCGAGCAGCAAGCGGCGAACATCTGACAGCCAGGTGAAGAGGCGCGCCACCGGATTTCATTTCCGTTGTCGGCTTCGTGTCGCTCGTGCTGGATCGGATGGAGGTGCGCTTCGTGGCTGCCTGCGCGGCAGCGAACCTGACGATCGGCACGCCAACGCTGGACGATCTTTTCTGAGCTGCCTGCGCGGCAGCGAACGGCTCACGACACGGCAGCGTGCCGGATATGCGTTTCTGAGCTGCCTGCGCGGCAGCGAACCAGGGTGGCACTCCCGCGCTCGCGATATTTGATTTCTGAGCTGCCTGCGCGGCAGCGAACGACGAATGCGGCACTCGCGCGGCTCACGACACTTTCTGAGCTGCCTGCGCGGCAGCGAACGTCGAGTGGGGAAGCTGCAGCGGTAGCAATTTCTTTCTGAGCTGCCTGCGCGGCAGCGAACCAGCGCGCGCGATCGATCGCGCAGCACTCGAATTTCTGAGCTGCCTGCGCGGCAGCGAACACGATCAACGCAAACGGACACTGGTACTCGACTTTCTGAGCTGCCTGCGCGGCAGCGAACCAGATTCCCCGGCGGATTCGGCGGCGCCTGCATTTCTGAGCTGCCTGCGCGGCAGCGAACTGGCCGGCGTTGAGCGCGATGCGATTGCCGGCTTTCTGAGCTGCCTGCGCGGCAGCGAACCCCGCGCGTCCGGCGTGTCGGCCGTGCGCTCATTTCTGAGCTGCCTGCGCGGCAGCGAACTAGCCGTCGCCCACACCGACTGCATCGCCGTTTTTCTGAGCTGCCTGCGCGGCAGCGAACATAAGGCACGGCCCCTTGAACGCGCGCAGCCATTTCTGAGCTGCCTGCGCGGCAGCGAACCAGCA
>Ga0073904_10002292_pt1 | contig 14475 bp, 13 predicted proteins | sample KloWWTrecipitate_FD_66668 | JGI IMG/M metagenome (GOLD analysis project Ga0073904, IMG submission 66668) | Active sludge microbial communities from Klosterneuburg, Austria, studying microevolution and ecology of nitrifiers - Klosterneuburg... | ecosystem: Engineered > WWTP > Aerobic digester >...
CGAGACTGGCGGGGATGGACAAAACGTGTCCGACCAGTGGAAGGGCAAGGTTCACCAGCCAACTCTGCGCATGGCGCGCCGTCTTGACACCGCGCGCGCCGATGACCGCAGCGCCGAACTTATGAATAGCTCCGACAAACCCTTCGGCAAAGCGTACGGGGGGCCACGGCCGTCCGGACGGGTGAACTTTTCATAAGCGTGACCTTTTCATAATGGTCGATCGCGGGTGTTGTAATTGCTGAAATTGGCATCATATTGCCGACAGAAGGCGGAATGCCTGAACGTCCGGTCCAGGGCAGGCAGTACAGATATTTGAATGTCGCTTGTCAGTCTTCTGGAGCCTGTCGGCCGGCTCTAAAGCTGACCGTCCAAATTGAACGTCGGGTATATAGAAAGTTGTAGGCCCGGGTTGCAGCGTAAAGAGACGTTCACCAATGCCCGCAATACGGCGGTCCAATTTCATGATTTAGGGTGCCGGTCACCCGCCGTTCGTGTTGGCCAGGATACGACCCTGACCTGTCCTTCGACCGTTCGGGTTGTCGATCGCGCCAGCAAGCGTGATGGCAATAGTCCCCACTCGCTGTGGCAATCCGTTGGAACGTATTGCTGCGTCACGGCCCCATAAAGCCGGCCGACCTTGCATGCGTGGACGTCAGGCGTAGACGGAAAGTAACGTATAAGTTACCATCATGTATGGCCATCCGCGTTGAAGAGTACCTGAGGGAAGACGGCTCGAATCCCTACAAGGCGTGGTTCGATAGCCTCGACCCGCGCGCCGCGGCGAAGGTCACCACGGCCAAGCTGCGGCTGGAGTTGGGCAACACCTCCAGCGTGAAATGGTTCGACGGGATGGGCGAGTACGTGATCGACTGGGGCCCGGGTTACCGTCTGTACCTGGCGAAGGACGGTGAAACATTGATCGTGCTGTTCGGCGGTGGCAGCAAGCGCGGTCAGCAGCGCGATATCGATCGTGTCAAGGTTTTGTTCGCAGAGTACAAGGCGCGCAAGAAGGCCCTGACCCGCAAGGCTGGCAATGGCCAGAGAAAGAGGTGAATTCCATGGTACTGACACGCGATTTCAAGCATACGGTAGTAGAACGCGTCGAGCGAGATCCGGCATTCGCTCAAGCTCTGCTGGACGAAGCTGCCACGCTGTTCCTCAACGGGGAGCCCGAGACGGCAAGACTGATCCTGCGCGACCTGATCAATGCGACCATCGGTTTCGAGCAACTTGCGACACTGACCGCCAAGCCGAGCAAGAGCCTGCATCGCATGCTCTCGCCTGCTGGCAACCCCAGCATGGACAACCTCGCTGCGATCTTTCATGCCATACGTGAGCGCCTGAACGTGAATCTTGAGGCGCATTCGGTCGCTGCCTGAGGAGTCCTCCGGGGATTTGCTGCCGCGAAGTGTTCCGTCTGCGCGGTTCGCCCTTCCAAGGGTGCGCGACAGTCCACGGCATACCTGAACGGCAGGTCTGGGGTGGATGGGCTCATCGGTGCTGCGCAGGAGCCTTCTCGCCGGCTAACTCAATCGTTGCGGTTTTCGCCGCCAATCACCATTGGCTTAGGCGCGAACAAAAGCATCGAGCGATGTGTCAAGACCTTTTGGAAACCGCCCCAGTATTGGGTTTCCAGCCTTCCTTGGGCCAACAGAGTAGTAAAACCCCCTGGGTTGACAAAACCCCGACCATGCGTCTGCACGCCAGGAATGCATGGCCAGTCGCACTGCTGCCAAAATGGGGGACACCATTTTTTGCGCACCATGACGCCAGAACTCTCCCAGAAGCTCGCTTCCGCGGTTGACCGCATGCCGGCATTCCCGCGCAGCGTGCAACAGATACTCGAATTGACCAAGGACGTGAACTGCGCACCCAAGGATCTGGTGCGGGTGATCGACCACGATCCGGTGGTCACGGTGAAGATTCTGCGGGTGGTCAATTCGGCTTATTACAGCCTGCCCAAGCAGATCACGTCGATCAACCACGCGGTGGTCTATATGGGCTTCAACAGCTTGAAGAACCTCGCACTGAGCATCGCCGCCATCGGCATGTTGCCCAAGGAAGGCGTGGCCGGATTCGACGCGCAGCAATACCTGCTGCATTCGCTCACGACCGCCAACATCGCCAAGTTGCTGGCGGCGCGGGTCGGCAACGTGGATCCGAACGACTGCTTCATCGCCGGCTTGTTGCACGACTTCGGCAAGGTGGTTTTTGCCCAGCACATGCCGCGCGAGTTTCGCGAGGCCTTGATGATGAGCGAATGGGCGCAGACCTCGCTGCATCTGGCCTTGCGCGAGATCATCGGCACCGACCACGCCGTGGTGGGGGCGATGCTGGTGGAAAAATGGCGTTTTGCCCCACCGCTGGTGGAGACGATCCGGCATCAATTTGTCGACAACCTGCTCGACACCGAGATGATTGCCTGTGTATTCACGGCCAACCAGATCAGCAAGAAGCTCAAGTTCGGCTCTGGCGGCAACCCTTGCGTGGACGAATTGCCGCCGGCCGTCGCGCAGCGCCTTGGCGGCAGCCTGGACGAGGTGATCGCGTCCATGGGTGACCTCGACCGCATGCACGAGGAAGCCAAGGTATTTGCCAGCAGTTGACCGGGCCTCGCGTCGAAAGACCTTTTCCCTTTGCTGATTGGTGTTTTCCCTAATCCGGCTGCAGGCCGTGAACTTTCCGCCGACGCCGCGCTCCATCGGTGGCGATACTTGTCAAGTTCGCCCCATTTCTTTGTCCGACCCATTTGATTTCGCAGGAGTACCCATGAAACTTGTTGCCTCGTTCGTTCTCGCCGCAGTTACCGCCACGATGGCTTTGTCGGCCCACGCCCAGTTCGCCAAGCCGGAGGATGCGATCAAATACCGCAAATCGGCCTTGTCCGTGATGGGAACCCATTTCGGGCGGGTTGCTGCGATGGCCAACGGGCGTGTACCTTTCGATGCGGCGGCTGCAGCCAGCAACGCGGCCATCGCTGAGACGATGTCCAAGTTGCCGTATGTTGCCTTCGGCGAAGGCACCGACAAAGGTGACACCAAGGCGCGGCCGGAGGTCTGGACCGAGCGCGCCAAGTTCAACGCGGCTGCCGAGAAGATGCAGGGCGAAATGGTCAAGCTGGTCGCGGTCACCAAAGGTGGCAACATCGATGCGATCAAGGCACAGGTTGGCGCGACCGGCGGTTCCTGCAAGGCCTGCCACGACGATTTCCGCAAGGAGTGACCTGACGACGGTCGCGCACCAGGCCTGCTGGCCAGGTGCCTACGCGACCCGCCGCTGCGCAGCACATGTGCAGCGGTTTTTTTTGGCTCCGCAATGGGCTGCTATTGCGCACGCTGTGCTGCCAGCCAGGCAACAAAGCGTTGGTGCCAGGCCGGTGGCAGGCTCTGGCGAAAAAGCGGGAGTTCCTGCTGGTAGAAATCCTGCAGCCACGCCAAAGCTGCATCCACTGGCGGCGTGACCAGTGCGCCATGGATATCGCCGGCGGCCAGCAACAGGCCGTAGCTGGCGGTCGTACCCGGCGCGAGGCGGCAACTGCTCAAGGTCTCGCGGAACCGGACGATGCCCGCCGTGTGGTGGGCAAACTGGCAAGTCAGCCAGAAGCCGGCGGCCTGCAATTCGGGTGGCGCAGTGGCATGGCGTGCGAACAGGCGGTCCAGCAAGGCGTTGCGTTGCAGCATGCTGGTCGACCACGGTGAGGCGACCCAGTCCCGCAAACCGGTGGCCATGGGGGGCACCGTCTGCAACGCCAGCTTCCAGGCACCGCTGTGGCGCATGACGCTGGTGTGGACCAGGGAGCCCTGCGCGCTGAGCAGCCGCAGATCCGAGCAGCTCAGGCCCACCAGAGTGCCTTGCTGGCGCAGGTTCAGGTGTTGCTCGACGAAATCGCGATCGAGCCGGTCGCCTGCGCGCATGAAAACCAGATATTCGGCGTCGGTGTCGGCCCAGGCCCGCGCCATGGCGGCCAGCTCGGTCGAACCGTCCCATCGGCGCACGCTGAACCGCACCGCTTCATGCGATTGCAGGCTGCTGGTGGCCGATTCCTGCGCCACCGGGCCATCGGAATCGCCCAGCACCACCACATCCACCGTCGGTTCGGCCAGGGCCCGGGATGCCGACGCACGCCGCACCAGATGCTCGCGATTGCGCAGGTATTGCAGTGCCAGCATGCGTTCGGGCTTTGACTTGTCGCGGGTGTCGACCCAGTGCTCCAGAAACCTTTGCGTCTTGGGACCCCGTGCCAGCGGATTGAAGCGCGGTGTATAACGACCGTCGACCATGCTGGCGAATGCATTGCTGCCGTGAATGCGATACACGCCCAGGCACTCGCGCAGGTAGTGGACGCTGCCGGTGTGCAGGAACACGCTGGGGCAGATCACACCGTCCGCGCCGTTGCGGAACTCCCAGGCGGGCACCACCTCCAGGCATTCCATGAGCAGTGCGCGCGAGAACACCAGGCCACATGGAATGGAGTATGGGAAATGCGTGACAGGCTGGTCCAGTGTGAGGCGGTCGGGCAATTGGCTGATGCCAGTCAGGTCAAACCAGGTGCGTGAATCCGTGACGGCGTGTCCCGACTGGGAATTTTCGATCGCCAGGTCGTGGCACAGGAACACCTGGTCAGGCACCAGGTTCAATATGGCCAGATGGGCAGCGACCCGCGCCAGCTTGTTCGGCAGATAGATATCGTCGGAGTCCAGCAGACAGACAAAGTCGCCATCGGCGGCCCGCACACCGGCGCAGAAGGCGGCCGTCTGCCCGCGGTTGTCCTGCAGCAGGGCCTGGAACCGGGGGTCGGATGCGAATTGCGGGTAAACATCGCGTGAACCGTCGGTGGAGCCGTCGTCGACCACGATGACCTGCACCCGCTCGGGCGGATAGTCCTGCGCCAGCGCGCTGCGGATCGCGTTGCCGACCAGCGCGGCATAGTTGTAGTTGCAGATGACGATCGAGAACTTCGGCTGGGCTGTCATGGCGCAGTCTGCAATGCCGATTCGCAGCGATCCGCGGCGGCCTGAATCGTCGCTTGCTGTGTGTACCCTTGGTGGGCCTGTGCGAAGGCCTGCGCCGCCTGTTGCATCGCCTTGTCGCCCAGGGCCGACGCCAGCAAAGCGGGAAAGTGCGCTGCCACGTCCGGCGTGATCAGCCTGGCTGCGCCCAGCGATGCGACGCGGTGCGCCGCCATTGCCTGCTCCGTCTGGGTTGGGACCAGCAGCATCGGCTTGCCCGCCAGCAGCAGCGCTGCGGTGGTGCCGGCGCCGCCATGGCACAAAGCCAGGTCACACTCTGCCGCCATCCGCTTCATGAGCAGGGGCTCGGGCGATATGAACATGTTGCCCCTGCTGAACCGTGCCAGAGTCTGGCGCGTTGCGTGGGCGATATGCACCAGTGCGCGGACCCCGGATTTCTGCAAGCTCTCCAGCATCAGGTCGAGCAGGCCGTGGCCGGACTTGAGATAGGCGAACAGGCGCGGACCGGTGCCGTCCGGCCAGGGCGGATCAACCCCCTGACCCAATGAAAAGATGGGCCCGAGATAGTCTTGCGGACCCCGCTGCGGGTAATGGTCGAGTTCGGCAATGGTGCACATCAGTGTCACCTTGCAATCGCCGAGCGCGCCCATGTGGGTGAGCAGCGGGGCATTGAGCGTCTGCAACACCTGGTTTGCCGTCGCGAATGCGTGTTGCTCCGAATGCGCCAGGCGCACCGGATCCTCGTCTTGCCACCAGCAGAAATGGGGCATCGGGAGGGTGGCCGGGGGAATGCAGAAGCCATCGCCGAAGTTGATCCGGGCCAGACTCAGCCCACGCGTGGCGAGCAAGGCGGTCGGTGCGTGGTCGAGCACCACGGCGTCGGGTTTGAGCACGGCGATCAGGCTGCGCCAGGCGCGGCAGACGCCGGTCAGGGCGGTGGCATTGAGGAAGCCGAAACGCATCAGCATTTCCGGATAGCTGATCGGGTCGGGCAGGCGCGCCACCTTGCGCAGCCACAGCGGCGCCTGGAAGCTCTCTATGCCATGGGGCCGGACCAGTGTCTCTGCGCCCATCAGGTCGCGTACCGCAAACACCACCTCGTGCCCGCGCGCGCGCAAGGCAAGGGCCACCGGCAACAGCCGCGCGAAGTGGCCGTAGTCGCCACCGAGTTCCCAGACAAAGAGAAAACGCGCCATGGGCAGATGCTAACCGGCGGGGCTCGCGGCCTCGGCCCCGGTCATGCGCGTGGACGGTGCGATGGAGGGCCAGACGTGGCAATATGGAAGTTGGCCAGCAACAATTCACCTATCCGTAACGAATTACGAATAGTTAAAATCCCGGTATTCAACAGGAGTCAGATATGTCTACATCCACCCCCGCTTCCACCAAGGCATTCGCGTCCCAGGCCGACCTGGACGACAAGAAGATCACGTTCGAGCAGCTCAGCGCCCATTGCTGGGCCTATACCGCCGAAGGTGACCCGAATTCCGGCGTCATCATCGGTGACAGGTTCATCATGGTCAGCGATGCCACCGCCACGCCGGCCATGGCCAGGGACCTGATCGCCCGCATCCGGGAGGTCAGCGACAAACCCATCAAATATGTATTGCTGACGCATTACCACGCCGTGCGGGTGCTGGGTGCCAGTGCCTATGTCGCCGAAGGCGCCACGGAAATCATCGCCAGCCAGGGCACGCTGGACCTGATCCACGAACGGGGCGCACAGGACATGAAGAGCGAGATGGAGCGTTTTCCGCGCCTGTTCCGCAATGCCGAGTCGGTGCCGGGCCTGACCTGGCCGACCCTGGTCATCGGTGGCGGCAATCCGGCCAAGGGCGAAGCGCCGGGCAAGCTGACCGTGGACCTTGGCGGCGTGCAGGTGCAGATCTGGCATCCGGGTCCGGGCCATACCCGTGGCGATACGATTGCCTGGGTCGAGTCGGAAAAAGTGCTGTTCAGCGGTGATCTGGTCGAGTACCAGGCCGGTGTCTACACCGGCGACGCGCAGCTGGAGGAATGGCCTGCCACACTCGAGGCGCTGCGCGCCCTGCATGCGCTGGCTATCGTTCCCGGTCGCGGTGAGGCGATGAAGGGTGCCGGCGACGTCAACAAGGCGCTCGACTACACCCGGTTGTGGGTCGAGACCCTGTTTCGCTGCGGCAAGGAAGCCGCCGCCGCGGATATGGACCTCAAGGCCGCGATGGTACATACCCGCAAGAGCATGGATCCCTTGTTTGGCAATGTCTTCATTTACGAACACTGCCTGCCCTTCGATGTCAGCCGGGCTTTCGATGAAGCCAAGGGCATCAAGAACCCGCGCATCTGGACGGCCGAGCGCGACCAGCAGATGTGGGCCGCGTTGCAGAACTGATCGGCTGAACCGCGCCGGGCCCCCGGTTCACATCTGAAGCTGGCCCGGCAGCTGGCGTGCCATCGGCGGCAGCACCGACACCTTCTGCACCAGCTCGCGGATGGTGTCGCTGCAGGTTTTCAAGCGGATGCTGCGCAGCTGGGTGCGCACGGTGGAAATCCGCACACCATGGTTGCTGGCGATCTGCGCCGGTCGCAAGCCCTTGCAGACCTGCGACAGCACCTGGCCTTCGGCGCTGGTGAGTCCGCGCTCGCGGGCGAACAGCGCCATGGTCGAATCGTCGCAGAGATGCTGCTTGGCAAACACCAGCAAGGCATAGTGTTCCGGAACTGCCGATCCCAGCGACGGGTGGGCCTGTTTGTCGCCGGCGGGGTTTTGCGTGCCCAGTGGCAACACGGCCACGGCAGCAGCCTGGCCCGCTTCGCCCAGACTCAGAAAGTCGCGCAGGCCGGACTTGGTGCGCTCCAGCGCGCGGCGAAACTGTTCGGTATCCGCTGGCCGGTAACCAATCACACGTCCATGCAGCACCCGCAAGCCATGGCAGGGACGCGCCGAGGGGGTGTCGCCCGGCGCTTGCGCCTGCAGCGCGGATTGCCCCTGTGCGTTGGCAAAATTGACGGCGCCACTGTCGGCATCGACGACAACCAGGCCGTAGTCGACCAGATTGAGCGTCTGGCGCAGCAGGCGCAGTTCTGACAGATCGAAGGTCAGTGCGGGTGCGCGTGTGCCGATGGGCAGCGACAGGTTTGTTGTCTGTTGGTTCGAATGTGTCATGGTCCTCTCCCTTGTTTTCGCACCCGGCTCACGATGGTGAGCCTGTAGTGGTGCGTGGTTTCAAGGGTAGAAAAAGAAACCGCGCTGCGGATGTAAACCTGACCGGCAAATCCTGTGACGCCTGCACACTGCAGGCGCGCGCGCCACCAGGCCTACCAGCGTTGCGGCAACTTGCCGGTCAGCACCAGGTGGTGGTCCTCGACAGCCAGGTACCCCCCCTGGCTCAGGTCCTTGAGGATGCGGCTGACCATTTCACGGCTGCACCCCGCGCGGCTGGCGATCTCCTGGTGGGTGATGCGTTCGGCGACCTGGCGTCTTCCATCGGGCATGGGTACGGCCAGTTCATTGAGCAGGCGGGTCAGGCGTCCGTAGACGTCGATGAAGGCCAGGTTGCGCACGTCCCGTGTGGCCAGGCGCAGGCGATGGATCATCTTGGACAACATCTCGAAGGAGAATTCCGGACATTGCCCGATGAAGGCCAGTATCTCGGCCCGGCGTACGACCGCGCACACCGTCGGTTCGAGCGTGATGACACTGGCCGAGCGAGGCCCGCCGTCCAGCGCCATCTCGCCCACGTATTCGCCGGCCCCGAAGACGCCGAACGTGATTTCCCTGGCGTGGTCGTCCATGCAATAGACCTTGACCCGCCCGCTGAGCAGTATGTACAGGGTATCGCCGAGGTCGCCTTCGTGGATCAGGATCGTGCCCTTGCGAAAGCGCCGCACATCGCCCCGTGACGCCAGCGCACGCAGTGTGGGTGGGTGGTCCGGATTGGCAACGAACAAGTCCAGGTCGCTGGGCATGTGGCTCCTCCTTATGGTCGATGACAGGGCAAGCCCACTGTAACAAGGCAGCGACGGTGGGTCTGCGCGTCAGGGCCTGCGGAGCCGGACGGCATCATTCAAAAGTGGTACGCGCGTCAGCGCTGTGTGGCCAGTTCGCGCGCGTCGCGCTCATAAGCTGCCAGTCGGGCCACGGCGCGGCTGCGCTGTTCGGGGCTGGCACTGTTGTGCAAGCGGGCGTAGGTCTGGCAGTTCTGCGCGATGGCGGCTTCGGACTGGCTTCGGTAAAGCGGGTCGGGCGAACGGCTGACACGTTCCATGTACGCGCGAATCGCCGTCAGGGATTGCGCAGGATCCGCGCCTGGCGCGCCGTTGTTCGGTGCGATGGCGCGCAGGGTGGACAGCATGTCCATCTGGCGGCGCACGCGCTCGGCATAAGCCCGCTGGGGATCGAAGGCGGAACTGGCGATGGCGTCCTGCAAGACCTTGCGCTGGCGCTCACCGAGCGTGCCGTAGAACTCTTGGGCCCGATCGACCTCGGTCGCCAGGCGCTTGTCCAGCCGCTCGGCGCGGTCCGCCGATCCGCGGGTACGGCGCCATTCCTTGTTGCCCTTTTCAAAGCGCTCCTCCAGGTGTTTGAGTTGCGCCGGGCCCAGCCGCATGGCCAGTGCCACCGCGCCCGGTTCGGCCTGGGTGACAACGGCGTCGAATCGGCTGCGAAGCTCGCCATACACGCGGCAGACCTGCTCGGGTGTGGTGTCCGCAGATGCCATCTTCTGCAACTGCTGCAGCAGATCGGCAATCCGGGGCAACTCGTTGCTGCGATGCCATTCGTGCAGCCGCGCAAGGTCTGCGCGCAATTGCAGCGACTGGACTTCGTTCAGGTCGGCGTATCCGTCGACCCACCAGTAGCCCAGATCGGGCAGGTTGTTGTAGGCCAGCTTGACCGCGCTGCAGCCACCGAACACGGCCAGCAGGGATGCGGCCAGCAGCAGACGGATAATCCTGCTCCAGGACATAACCAGTCGATGGGAACAAGATATGGCAGCAGGTGCGGGCATTGTGGATGTGGTGATCATGGCAGCGGGCAAAGGCACCCGCATGAAAAGCAAGCTGCCCAAAGTATTGCATCCCCTGGCGGGTCGTGCACTGGTACACCATGTATTGGCCACTGCTGCCGAGGTTGGCGCACGCCATGCGGTGCTGATCACCGGCCATGGCGCCGAACAGGTCGAGGCCGCCTGCGGCCCGCAAAGCGGCGTCGGCGCAGGCCTGCAATTGCAGTGCGTGCGCCAGGAGCCCCAGCTGGGAACCGGTCACGCCGTGCAACAGGCCGTGCCGGTCTTGCCCGACGACGGTATCGTGGTGGTACTCAGTGGTGACGTGCCGCTGACCCAGGTGCAGACGCTGCGCGAGCTGATCGCCTTGTGCGGCGGCGACAAGCTCGCGCTGCTGACGCTGCAACTCGACAACCCGATGGGATACGGGCGCATCGTGCGCGACGGTGGCAGCGACAACGCGCCGGTGCGCTCCATCGTCGAACAGAAGGACGCCAGCGCAGAGCAGCTGGCCATTCGCGAAATCTACAGCGGCATCATGGCGGTGCCGGCGCGCCTGCTCAAGGCCTGGCTGGGCCGGCTGGAAAACAACAACGCGCAGAAGGAGTATTACCTGACCGACATCGTCAAGTTCGCCGTGGCCGATGGCGTGCCGGTGCTGGCACACCGCATCACCGACGCGGTGCAGGTGGCCGGCGTCAACAGCCCGGTGCAACTGGCCGAACTCGAGCGGGCCTGCCAGTTGCGCCATGCCAACCGGCTGATGGAGCAGGGTGTGCGTATTGCCGACCCGGCCCGGTTCGACCTGCGCGGCGAGCTGCAATGCGGGCAGGATGTGGCGATCGACGTGAACTGCATTTTCGAAGGCAAGGTCGTGCTGGGCGACGATGTGCGCATCGGCGCCAACTGCGTCATCGCCAATGCCCGCATCGAGGCCGGCGCGGTGATCCACCCGTTCACCCATATCGACGGCGAGAAACAGGGCGTGAAGGTCGGCGAAGGTGCGCTGATCGGGCCGTTCGCGCGGCTGCGCCCGGGTGCCGACCTGGGGCCGCAGGTGCATATCGGCAATTTTGTCGAGGTCAAGAATTCGACGCTGGCGCGCGGCGCCAAGGCCAACCACCTGGCCTACCTGGGAGACGCCACCGTGGGCGAACGCGTCAACTACGGCGCCGGCAGCATTACCGCCAATTACGACGGCGCGTTCAAGCACCGCACGACCATCGAGGCGGACGTGCATGTGGGCAGCAACTGCGTGCTGATTGCGCCCGTCACCATCGGTGCCGGCGGCACCATCGGTGGCGGCTCGACCATCAGCAAGGACACCGCGGCCGGAACGCTCAACGTGGCCCGTGGCAAGCAGGTGGCGATTCCCGGATGGAAGCGACCGAGCAAATGAACACTGCCGGGGCGCTCCCAGCGCACGCGGACCGCGACGCGCAGGGTGAAGGCGCTGCAGACGACGCTGGCGCCGGGCCGGAGAATGTCGCGCAGCGGCTGGTGCAACTGGAACGCGAACTTGCGCAGGCGCGCCAGGCGATGGAAGACTTCACCTACTCGGTGTCGCACGACCTGCGTGCCTCGCTGCGCCATGTCAGCGCCTTCGTGCGTATTGCCCGTGAAGACCTCGGTGATGCCGCCGATCCCGACGTTGCCGCCCACCTGGACATGGCCGCTGGCGCGGCGGCCCAGATGGGTCGTCTGATGGACGGTTTGCTGGAGCTCTCCAGGATCGATCGCGCCGAACTGCAGGCGGGCAATGTGGACCTGGCGCGGCTGATCGACGATATCCGCCTTCAGCTGCAGGATCAGACGCAAGGGCGCGACATCGTCTGGCAGGTCGCACCCGATCTGCCGCAGGTATACGGTGATGTGGCGTTGCTGCACCAGATGCTGGCGCAATTGCTGGGCAATGCGCTCAAGTTCACGGGCAAGACTGCGCAGCCCTGCATCTCGATCGGCGGGAGCCGGCGCGAGGATGGCTGGGTCGAGATCGCGCTGCGCGACAACGGTGCGGGTTTTGACCCGCGACTGCAGGATCGGCTGTTCCGCGTGTTCCAGCGATTGCACAGCGCCAAGGAATTCGACGGTATCGGCATCGGGCTGGCCGTCGCGCGCCGGGTGGTCGAACGCCATGGCGGCAGCATTGCTGCTTCCGGTGAGCCCGGCAAGGGCTGCTGTATCAGCTTGAGCCTGCCGCCGGCGCGCGCCTGAGCGGCAGACGCGCGCCGAATTTGGCGCGCTTGACGCTGAAGAAGGCCTTGACGTTGCGCACGTTGGCGTCGACCGTGAACAGGCGCTGGGCGATGGCGTGGTAGTCGGGCATGTCCAGCGCGTGAATCACGAGTATGAAATCCGGCCCCGGCGACACCCGGTAACACTGCTGCACGCTGTCGTCGGCCTGCACCCGCAACTCGAACGCATCGAGTAATTCCGCGCCCTGGCGGTCCATCGCAATCTCGACGATGGCAGTCAGCCCATGTCCCAGCACCGGCGCGAGCTGGTCCGGCGACAGCAAGGCCACTTGCTGCGCGATGATGCCGGCCTCGCGCAGGCGTTTGACCCGGCGCAGGCAGGTGGGCGGTGAGGTGAAGGCCTTTTGTGCCAGTTCCAGGTTGCTCAGCGAAGCGTCCTGCTGCAATACCTCCAACAGGCGCAGGTCTATTTCGTCCAGTTCTATATGCTCCATAAACTCATCATGGATGAAATATTTGGTCATATCAAGGAACGTGTGAAATGAACAATCGAATTTGTGAAAAATTTGGCTAATAATTTTCCGCAACTGCCCGTACGATCGCGCCACAACTTCTGGAGCAAGCCATGTGTGGCATCGTAGGATCCGTTTCTACCCGCAATATCGTCCCTATCCTGGTACAGGGACTGCAACGGCTGGAATACCGTGGTTATGACTCCTGCGGCGTCGCGGTCTATGCCGATGGCCTGCGGCGCGCGCGCAGCACCTCGCGCGTGGCAGAACTCATCGCGCAGGTGACCAGGACCGGGCTCGAAGGTACCACCGGCATCGCCCACACCCGCTGGGCCACCCACGGCGCACCGGCGGTGCACAATGCGCACCCGCACTTCAGCCATGGCACTGGTGCCGACGCCTACGACCGGCCGGGCCGTATTGCGCTGGTGCACAACGGCATCATCGAAAACCACGACGAACTGCGTGCCGCGCTGACCGCCAAGGGCTACGTGTTCCAGAGCCAGACCGACACCGAAGTCATCGCCCATCTGGTCGACAGCGTGTACGACGGCGATCTGTTCGAAGCCGTCCAGGCGGCCGTTTTGCAGTTGCGGGGTGCTTATGCGATTGCCGTGTTCTGCAAGGACGAGCCACAGCGGCTGATCGGCGCGCGCGCCGGCTCACCGCTGATACTGGGCGTGGGCAAGGACGGGCAGGAGCACTTCCTGGCCAGCGACGCGATGGCACTGGCCGGCGTGACCGACCAGATCGTCTACCTGGAAGAGGGCGATGTGGTCGACGTGCAGTTGGGCAGATACTGGATTGTCGACAAGGCGCACAAGCCGGTCGAGCCGGCGAAACGCCCGGTCAAGACGGTGCTGGCGCACAGTGGCGCGGCCGAACTGGGCCCGTACCGCCACTACATGCAGAAAGAGATCTTCGAGCAGCCGCGTGCGATTGCCGACACGCTGGAGGGTGTGCAAGGCATCGTGCCCGAACTGTTCGATGGGGCAGATGCCAGCGCCGCGCGGGTGTTCAAGCAGATCGATTCGGTGCTGATCCTGGCCTGCGGCACCAGCTATTACAGCGGCTGTACCGCCAAGTACTGGTTGGAAAGCATTGCCGGCATTCCGACCCAGGTGGAGGTGGCCAGCGAATACCGGTATCGCACCTCGGTGCCGAACCCCAAGACGCTGGTGGTGACCATCACCCAGTCTGGCGAAACCGCCGACACGCTGGCCGCGTTGCGCCATGCCCAGAGCCTGGGCATGGAACACACACTGACGATCTGCAACGTCTCCACCAGCGCCATGGTGCGGGAATGCAAGCTGGCCTACATCACCCGCGCCGGCATCGAGATCGGCGTGGCCTCGACCAAGGCGTTCACTGCCCAGCTTGCAGGCCTGTTCCTGCTGACGCTGGCGCTGGCGCAAAGCCGCGGCAAACTCAGCCAGGAGCAGGAAGACCAGCACCTCAAGGCGATGCGCCACCTGCCGGTGGCCTTGCAGGCCGTGCTGGCGCTGGAGCCGCAGGTCATCGCCTGGGCGCAGGATTTCGCCAAGATGGAAAACGCGCTGTTCCTGGGCCGCGGCCTGCACTACCCGATTGCACTCGAAGGTGCCTTGAAGCTCAAGGAGATCAGCTACATCCACGCCGAAGCCTACCCGGCCGGCGAACTCAAGCATGGCCCGCTGGCGCTGGTGACCAGCGCGATGCCGGTGGTCACGGTGGCGCCGAACGACACGCTGCTGGAGAAACTCAAGAGCAATATGCACGAGGTGCGCGCCCGCGGTGGTGTGCTTTACGTGCTGGCCGATGCCGACTCCCACAT
>Ga0073904_10002293_pt1 | contig 14459 bp, 14 predicted proteins | sample KloWWTrecipitate_FD_66668 | JGI IMG/M metagenome (GOLD analysis project Ga0073904, IMG submission 66668) | Active sludge microbial communities from Klosterneuburg, Austria, studying microevolution and ecology of nitrifiers - Klosterneuburg... | ecosystem: Engineered > WWTP > Aerobic digester >...
CCGCTCGCCGCGCTGGCTCGCGCCACGCTGCCGGTCGCGTTGTTCGCCTGGGCCGCCACCGCACTGGGCATGGTCCACTCCTGGTGGCGGTGGAGCCGCGAGTACCGAAGCGGGCGGCCACAGGGAAACGAGGCGGCTTGATTCTGTTTGACCCTCCCCATCAGGCCGGCAGCCTGCCAACCAGCTCTCTAGAACCGAGCGGCCCGGGCTCGGCGATTAGTGAGCGAGCGGCGTTGACCTGGTCCCAGGTGTTCCACAGCAGGATCCCGCGCACCGTGCGCTCGCGCAAGTAGTAGACCACTCCCTTGCGAAAGGGCTCGCGCCAGTCCGCTACCATCTCCCCGCGGGGGTCCATCTGCCCGACAGCTTCGTAGCCGAGCTCGAACAGGTCCGAGTAGAAGAACGGCAGGTGCGAGTAGGACGCGGGATCGCCCGCCATGGCGCGGCCCGCCGCGTGGCCCATGGTGACCGCATTGTCCTCGTGCTCGACGCGCATGCGGCCGAGCGACGGCGCGTCGAAGCGAGCGACGTCGCCGGCGGCGAAGACGTCGGGATGAGAGGTTCGCAGGCCCGCGTCCACGATGATTCCGTCATCGACTTCGAGGCCGGACTGCGTGGCCAGATCCGTGTTGGGCACGATGCCGATGCCGGCCACGACCGCGTCCACGGTGACCTTGCGCCCACTCTTGGTCTCGAGCACCTGTTGCGAGCCGCTCCGGCTCAGGCCGGTCACCCTCTCGCCCCGCAGGGCTTCTACGCCGTGTTCCGCGTAGTAGCCGACCAGGAACCGAGCCAGGTCGGCAGGGAAAAGCCGCGCACCGATCCCGTCTTCAGGGAAGAGCAGCGTCACTTTGCTCCCTTGCATGGCGAGGGCGGCTGCGACCTCGGAGCCGATGAAGCCGCCGCCGATCACCGCGAAGCTCTTACCCTGCTCGGCCATGGCGTGAAGGCGGCGGAAGTCGGCGAGAGTGCGGAAGTAGATCGTCTCCTCGCCGCCGAACGGCAGGTGTCGTGGCGTGCCGCCGGTCGCGATGAGGAGCTTCTCGAAGGTGTACTCCGCGCCGTCATTGTCGGTCACCTTCTTGCCGTGCAAGTCGAGAGCCGTTGCACGCCGGCCGAGGAGGAGGTCCACTCCATGCTCGGCGGTGTTCCTCCACACGCTCTCCAGCGGATCCCCCTTCCAGAGCCCCTTGGAGAGCGGTGGCCGGGCGTACGGCGGGTCGGTCTCTTCGCCGATGAGCCCGATGGGGCGGACGGCGTCGAGCTCGCGAATGCCGCGCACCGCGGCATCCGCCGCCATGCCGCCGCCGAGGATGAGGTACGGATAGTGTGCCATCTTCATGCTCCTTTCATCGCCTGCCGCTTACCGGCTCCGGGCGACTGCTCGCCTGACGTCGTCGTCTGTTCCTCTTTCGTTTCGCGGGAGTGCGCCAGGCTGTCCAGAGCGAGGGCGGAATGCGCGTAGGCGGCTCCGGCACGCATCTCCGCAGCCACCCAGATCGCCTCCATGATCTCCTCGGGTGCGGCGCCGTGACGTTCGGCAGCACGGGTATGGGCGCGAATGCAGTACGGGCACTGCGTAACGTGCGCGACAGCGACCGCGATCAGCTGCTTCGCTTTCACCGGCAGCGCCCCGTCTGCGAAAACGCTCTGGCTGAAGGCCCGGAAGGTATCGGCAGGCCCGGGGGCCAGTCGGCGGCGTTTCTCGGCGAGGTCGAGGGTCGAGCGAGGGTACATCTCGTGGGGTTCCGGCATGGGCTGCTCCCTTCAGGATCCTCCCGTCACCGCGGCGTTTGACGCGGCCGCGGCACGACTGCATGATGGGAGACGGCGGAATCCACCGCAATGGTCGGTTCGTACCGTGCCGGTACCCAATTGGCTCATGCGTGCCTGTTGGGGCGGCCTCCGGGAGGACGCCACGCCTGTTCCGCGCAGAGGAGCGACAATGCTGGAAGCGGAGATATTCACCTTGCTCGAGCAGACGGCCGATGCCGCGTATTCGGTCACCGAGGAGGGCGAAATCTGCTCCTGGAACAACGCCGCCGAAGAGCTCTTTGGCTATCCCGCCGGGGAGGTTCTGGGCCGCAACATCCACGAGGTGCTCGAGGCTCGCGACGCCCTGGGCACCCAAGTGCTCGCGGGCGACGGTGAGGCTGCGGTCCGCCGATGGAACCGGACGTCCCCGGGGATCCCCAACTTCGATCTCGAGGTCCGCACGCGGTCCGACCGGCGGATCTGGGTGAACGTCTCGACGATCGTGCTCGACCCTCCGCGCTCGGGGCGCCGCCTCTTCCTGCGGCTGGCACGTGATATCTCCCAGCGCCGTCGCGACGCGGAGCTCCTTCAGCGGGTGCTGGGAGCCGCCCGCCAGCTCGTGGCGGTCGCCGGCGACTCGTCCAGCCATGCGCAGATCGAGCCGCTCTCCGACCAGGAGATTCGGATCCTGAAGCTGTTCGCCGAGGGCCGCGACTCCACCGGCATCGCCCGCATGCTGAAGATTTCCGCGCATACGCTGCGCAACCACCTCCACCACATCAACCGCAAGCTCCGCACCCATAGCCGCCTCGAGGCGGTAACCCACGCGCAGCGGCGCGGGCTGATCGACTAGCTGCGGCGCCGGCCCAGCTCACAGCTGCACCGCGCTCGCCACGCTCGGTTGCCCGGGCGGCGCATCGATAAGAACTCCGTCAAGTATCGGAGAGGCCTCGCGGGTCGGGAGGGCGGGTTTCTTGCCGAGCCTCCTGAGGCTCTCCACTACGCGCTCCGGGCGGCCCCAGTCACTCCACTCGATGTTGGCGAGTGACAGGACCAGGGCAGCTTCTGGACAGCGCTGCACCAGATCCCGCGAGAAGTCGGCATGCGGCATCCGGTGATAGGCCCGGCTGATGGCGCGATCGATCTCTGCCTTGGAGGGCTCTCCGAGCGAAGCGCCGAGCTCGCGGCAGAGAGCATAGAGCGGAAGCATCATTTCGGGCAGGAGTTGCTGGCCCAGCCGCCACAGAGTGTCGACGCGGGCGGCAAAGATCATGGTGTTCCACAGCCCCCCGCGGGCGAGGAACCGCTCGGCTCGCTCGCGGTCAGGCTTCTCCTCGAAACCAGCCACCGGCCGAAGTGGGAGCGAGTGCTGCTGAGTGGCGGGCAGGATCCAGCCGAAGTCGGTCTCGGGCCAGAGCGGCCTGGCGCCCAGCATTACCAATCTCCCTGGCTGCTCGGCCGCTTCGCGGCATGCGGCTTCGGCCAGGGCGATGAAGTCCGCCTTGGGATGGATGAAGTGATCCGACGGCATGACGACGACCGTCGCCGAGGGGTCGCGGGCAGCGACGAGCGCGGTTGGCAGGAAGATGCCCGGCGCCGTACCGCGATCGGCTGGCTGTTCGATGACCGCCCCTGGCGCTGGCTCCTCGATGCCGTCGAGGAATTGGAGATGCCCTCGGCCCACGATGGTGGTCACTTGGTCCGGCGGAGCCATGGCCCGCGCGCGGTCCCACGTATGGCCGAGCATGGAACGGCGGCCGGAGAACGCGCAGTACTGCTTCGGGCGTTCCTCACCCAGCCAGCTGCGGATGAAAGACTGCATTCGCCGCCCTTCGCCGCCCGCGAGCACGATCGGCCAGACGCTGGAACTGCTTCTCATCCTGGTCTCCTTATTCGGGCCGCCGTCGACCGCTTGGGCCCGAATCGATCCTGGTCGGACTTTGCCCCTGTGGCAATGATCTGTTTGTCCCGAGAACAAGGACGGGCGTCATGCGCGACGCACTTCGGACAATCGCGCCGGCGCACGAAGCCGGCGCTGGCGATGGGCGTGCTGCGAGTGACCGTTGGCTCCTCACACGGTACGAACGAGCCATTGCGGTTCGTGCCGAGCGCGCTCAACATGCTCTCGGAGCGCGAGCAGAGAGTGTGGCCAAGCTGCTCGTTCCGTCTTACAGGCCAGCGACTCAGTCGCAAGGAGCACCTCATGAAATCGCCCACGGTTGCAGTCGTTCTCGCGATCATTCTCGCCTTCGCAGTGGTGGGAGTGTGCGCCTTCGCAACAGCCGACACGCGGGTCGCGCCGAAGAGCGCCGTCGTTGCCGCTGGCTTCGCGGCGATTCTCGGCCTGAGGTCTTCGGTCGGCGACACCGTCGAGGGGAGGGTCGCGGTCACCCATCGTCGCGCGAAACGGGGAGCACCTCCGGCGCCGGCGGACCTGCAGCGCTATCGAAGCGTCTTGGCGATCCAGGTCTCCGTCGACGATCTCCTGGACCGGAGCAGGCGAGCCATGCAGGAAAGGACGTATCTGTGATCGCGCTGAAGCGCGCCTACGAACCGGTCACGCGCGACGATGGAGTCCGCTTCCTGGTCGAACGTCTGTGGCCCCGCGGCGTCACGAAGGAGAAGCTGAGGGTGGGTGCTTGGCTGAAGGAAGTCGCACCTACGACGGAGCTCCGGAAGTGGTTCAGCCATGATCCGGACAAGTGGTCCCGATTCCGCGCCCGCTACTTTCGCGAGCTCGACGCAGCGCCCGAGGCGTGGCGGCCACTTCTCTCCGCGGCAAGGCGCGGGACGGTGACTCTGGTCTACAGCTCTCATGACGAGCGACACAACAACGCCGTGGCGCTGAGGGACTACCTCGAGAACCGCCACGGTTCGTCGGCGAAGACGCCGCCCATGGCCACAGCTCGTACGCGGCGGATCCCGGAATGACGATGCCGTCCGGTGCGCGGGAGGGGCTGATCCCTTTCCTGAATGAAAGCAAAGCTGGCGTGCGCGACCGGAGCGATGCGTGAAGCCGACCCAACGACTGCAAGAGGTCGGGCAAAGCCTGTGGCTCGACAACATCGCTCGCGGGCTGCTGACAGATGGCACCTTGCGGCGGTACATTGCCGAGCTGTCGGTGACCGGCCTCACGTCGAACCCCACGATTTTCGATCATGCCATCAGAGATGGCGGCGCCTACGACAGCGGCATCCGCCGGAAAGCAGCTGAAGGCACGACGGGCCAGGGTTTGTTCTTCGATCTCGCCCTCGAGGACTTGACCCAGGCCGCCGAGCTCTTCCGCCCCGCTTACGACCGCACCGGGGGCGTCGATGGGTGGGTGTCGTTGGAGGTGTCGCCGCTGCTGGCCAACGATACGGCGGGGACGATCGCGGCGGCAGCGCAGCTTCACACGCGAGCCAATTGCTCCAACCTCTTCATCAAGATCCCGGGCACGCCGGAGGGTATTCCCGCGATCGAGGCGTCGATCCTCGCCGGAGTGCCGATCAATGTGACGCTCTTGTTTTCCACCGACCAGTACCTCGCGGCGGCCGAGGCCTACGTGCGAGGGCTCGAGCGGAGGCTTGCGGCCGGCCTGAATCCGCGGGTCGATTCCGTCGCGTCACTGTTCGTCAGCCGCTGGGATGTGGCGGTCAAGGACCTGGCACCCCGGGAGCTGCGCAATCGTCTGGGTATCGCCGTGGCTCGGCGCACGTACAAGGCCTACCGCGATCTTCTGGCGTCGGCCCGGTGGCGGCGATTGGCGGCCGCGGGCGCCCGAACGCAACGCCTGCTTTGGGCCAGCACGGGAACCAAGGATCCTGGTGCGCCGGATACGATGTACATTGAGGCGCTGGCCGCGCCGGAGACCATCAACACGATCCCGGACAGGACGTTGCTCGCCTTTGCCGACCACGGGCATCTGAGTGGGGAGATGCCGGCCGATGGTGGCGATGCCGAAGAGACACTCGCCTCCTTCCGGCGGATCGGGGTGGACGATACGGCCCTCGCGACCCGGCTCCAGCGCGAAGGCATTGTGTCCTTCGACCGATCGTGGCAGGAGTTGCTGGCCCGCATTGAGTCGAAAATCGCCGCGATCGAGCAGGTCGATCACTCCAGTCCGGGGCGACCATGAACGGTGGTGGAAAAAGGGCGAGGATCTCCTCGTCGCAGCGTGAGCCGGGCCTTCGCGGCTACGACCGACCGCTCTACCTGCTGCCGTTCGACCACCGGCATTCCTACTTGACCGGGATGTTCAACGCCACGCCTCCGCTGACAGCGGACGAATGTGCTGCGGTCATCGACAGCAAGCGGGTGATCTACGACGGGTTCCAGCAGGCGCTCGGCCGTGAGCTGCCGCTTGCTTCCGCCGGCATCCTGGCCGACGAGGAATTCGGCGCCGGCATCCTGCGCGACGCGGCCAGGAACGGATACGTGACTGCGTTGGCTATCGAGAAGAGCGGCTCGGACGAGTTCGAGTTCGAGTACGGCACAGAGTTCGCCGAGCACATCGAGGCGTTCGAGCCTACCTTCGCGAAGGTGCTGGTGCGCTACAACCCGGAAGGCGACGAGGCGCTCAATCAGCGGCAAACTGCCCGGCTGAGACAGATTTCCGACTACTGTCGGAGGTCGAGCCAGCTCTTCATGTTCGAGCTCCTGGTGCCAGCGACGGAGGCGCAAGACGTCGCGACCTACGATCTGCGGACGCGGCCGGGATTGATGCTTCAGGCCATCCGCAGGTTGCAGGATGCGGGTGTCGAGCCGGATGTCTGGAAGATCGAAGGGCTCGACCGCCGCGAGGACTGCGAGCGCGTCGTCGCCACCGTGCGGCGCGACGGTCGGCGCGGAGTGGGCTGCATCGTATTGGGACGCAGTGCCGATGAGAAGAAGGTAGCGGTCTGGCTCGAGACCGCCGGGTCCGTTCCGGGGTACATCGGTTTCGCGGTCGGACGGACTACCTTCTGGGAACCGGTGGCAGACTACCTGGCGCACGACACGACGCGGCCGGAGGCGGTCTTCCGCATCGCGCAACGCTACCGCGCTTGGGCGGCGATCTTCGAGCGGGCGCGGTCGGTGGCCGACTGAATCTATGCCGCGAGAAACTGCAGCAGCCTCCGCCTATCCCACTCTCGAAGGATTGCTGACTGCCGTGCGGAGCTGTCGGGCGTGCGAAGTGGATCTTCCGCTGGGCCCGCGCCCGGTGCTGAGCGCCAGCGCAACCGCACGCATCCTCGTCGTGGGCCAAGCCCCCGGTGTGCGGGTGCACTTGACGGGCATTCCGTGGGACGACGCGAGCGGGGCGCGGTTACGCGGGTGGATGGGTGTGGACGAGGACGCCTTTCATGACGAATCGAGAATCGCGATCATTCCCATCGGCTTTTGCTATCCCGGGCGCGGGAGAGGTGGTGATTTACCACCGCGCCGTGAATGCGCCGCGCTCTGGCTCGACCAGCTGCTCGCCCGCCTGCCCCGGATCGAGCTGACTCTGCTCGTCGGGCAGCATGCTCAACGCCGCTTCCTCGGTCCCCGCCGCAAACCGTCGTTGGCCGAGACGGTCAAGGCCTGGCGGGAGTACGCGCCGCAATATCTGCCGCTGCCCCACCCCTCGCCGCGCAATCAACCGTGGTTCCGGCAGCACCCCTGGTTCGAGCGGCAGCTCGTCCCGGTGTTACGCGCGCAGATCAACGCATTTTCTGCTCGCTGACGTCCGGACCGGCGAGGCATGGCAGTTGGAACCGGCAGTTCACTTCGCCGGGTCCAGGGCTCGAAGTGTAAATCTCCGCAGCAGAGTGAGAAAAGAAATGGTGGACCAAATCACTCTGAGTTCGAACACCCCAGGAAGTTCGAACACCCTGATTTTCTGGCTCCGGGAAGTCGCGGCATTGAGGCAGGCGGCGTGAGTTCGATGCCGTTGAAGGGCCTGTCTCCGGGTTCCGTACGCCGTCTCCGGAGGAGCCCGGCAGGGCGCCTCGCCGGGACCGGCGTCCCTCTCTGGTCTCCGCTGCAAGGCAGCGGAGCGGAGGGGCAGTATGCCTGGAAAGACCGCTTGGAAGTCCGCGACCCCGCAGCTCTCGTTGGTCCTCCCTGGCGCCCCGGCGTCACAGTTTCATTCTCCAGATGTTGAGACCAGGCCCCGCAAATCCAGGCGCGCCGGCAGCCTGATCCGGCAGTCGCTCTACCTCGACCAGGAGGATGCCTACGCCGCCGGCGAAGTCGGTTTCCTGGCCCGGGCCCTGGTGCAGGCGACCCTTCCGCACAGCGACCCGAAGGCCAACGAGTTCGTCCGGCGGAACGGACACTTCACCCTGTCCATCCTTGCCCCGAAGGACGTCGGGCTGCCGTACGGCCGCTATCCGCGCCTGGTCCTCGCCTACCTCACGACCGAGGCGGTGCGCCGCAAGAGCCCCGACGTCGAGCTCGGCGGCCACTTCTCGCGCTTCTGCGCTGCCCTCGGGATCCCGCCGACCACGGGACCGCGTGGGTCGTTGCCGCAGCTCCGCGACCAGCTCTAGCGTCTCTTCGCCTCGACCTTCCAGTGCATCTTCCACGACGAGAGCCAGGGGAGACACGCTGGCGATGGCTTCCTGATCGCCGAGAAGCGGGAACTCTGGTGGGACCCGCGGCTGAGGAAGGGCGAGGCTGCGTGGGGGTCCCACGTCGTTCTCTCGGACCGGTTCTATCGGGAGGCGACTGAAGCGCCGGTCCCGCTCGACTTGCGGGTCCTTCGCGCCCTCCGGTCGCCGTTCGAGATCGACATCTACGTCTGGTTGACCTGGCGCTTCTTTCGTCTGCGGAAGCCGGTCACCATCCCGTGGGCCTCTCTGGCGCTCCAGTTCGGCTGCGGTTACGCCAATCCCCGGCACTTCAAGAAGCGGTTCCTCGGCTACCTTCGGAGCGTCATCGACTACTACCCCGGCGTCAGGCTCGAGAGCTTGGCCACCGGCTTGCTGCTCAAGCCCTCGCCGACGCACATCGGGCAGCGGCCTGCAAAGGGCTGAGCGGAGCATGGTGGTCAGCACGGAAGTTAACCGTGGGTTAACAGTCGTGCGTCATGAGCGCCGTAGCTCGAAGGAACGGAACCGGCCGGATGGCGACGGACTCTTCGCCGTCGCACCGGCCCAGAGCATCCAGGCGAACGTCGCTGCCGACCTCGTGCGGCAAGGGATCCTCCAAGCGCGTCGGCGCGGGATCGTTTCCGCGAAGGATGAAGCTCGACTTCTTGCCGAGCTTGGCAGCTGGGGTAGGACGGTGGCCGCGCGATGACCGCCCGCCAGTAAGCCGCGCCGCTGGCCTTCGAGCAGGCGCTCGAATAGCGGCTCAAGTCCTCGTTGGCCACCGGCGTTGAATTCGCTCGGCGACGCCAATTGCTCGTCTTCAATCGCTTCCTCGCTCGCCTCGCCCACGTCGATGGCGACGCCGTCGCACTCGAGGGAGACTCGTCCTCGAAACCTCGTTGAGGATCTCGAGGTAGCTGCGTCGCATCTCGTAGCTCATCGATCATCCTTCAGTTGGATCGTCAAGGCGGATCGTCGACTCGTATCTCCTTCGTCTCGAGAACCTGGGCCGCCTCCCCATTTGGGTTGGACCGACCCTCCGCGCGGGTGGTGCATGTCCGCGAATTCCGGCCTACCTTTTCAACCCAGAAGGGTGGTCGTTTCGTGGTCTTCCACCAAGTCCTGCCTCGGCTGCCCTTTTCTGGGCAGGCTCCCATCGAGAAGTGGATATGAACAATGACCTTGGTTTGGCGTCCGGCCGATTGCTTCCGGGGCGCAGTCTCGTCGACTTGGATTTTCTCAGGAAGGGGAGGGTCTTTATGTTCTCTTTGCTCAAGGGGCGCTCGGTGGCCCTTATCGCGGTTGCGTTCTTCGTTTCCATACTCTACTCGTCGGCGGCTCACGCGAGCGATAGGTTCTTTCCCGCTCGCGATAATGGGGTACCAGGAAGCTACGGCGTTACGCTCCTCCGGCCAGTCGCGAGCTCAACGCCCGAGCTTCTCGTAGGCACGGTCGGCGGGAGGCTGGGGTACATCTATCGCTTCGTGTTGAACGGGTTCGAGGCTGAACTGACCGAATATCAAGCGGAACGTCTGGCCCGGCACCCATTGGTCAAGAGCGTCGTTCAAGAGACGTATCTCCGCGACCAGGTAAGCTATACCCTGCCTCATTGCTACGAGGACTTCGATACGAATACACGTACATTGCCGCCACTCCCCGGCCCGGGCAATCCCGTTCCTCAGCAGACGTTGGATTGTGCGGATCCCGCGCCTGGGGGAGACTGCATCGACAATTGGGGGGTAGATCGCGTCGACCAATACGGGCTGCCGCGCGATGAGGAGTTCAGCTATCGTCAGGCGTCTGGAAACGTCAGAGTATTCGTCGTCGACAGGGGAGTCGCTCGGGACAACCGAGAGTTCGACGATGCCTCGGGGACCTCTCGCGTCTCCCCCGGCATCGACACCAACTGTGCGACCTTCCCGAACAACTGCAATCCAGGGGATGCGCCATGCGAGAACCAGTTTGATGTCGGAAAAGGCCATGGCACGCACGTGGCCGGGATTCTCGGAGGAAGGACCTTCGGATTGGCAAGGGATGTCGAGATCGTTCCCATCAAGGCGCTCTGCCCGGGCTACACCACCACGCACTTTAAGCGCGCGCTCGATTGGATCCTGGGTGAACACTTGGCTTCAGCGGCAGAGACCGCGATAGTGAACCTCAGCGGCCTTAATGTCGCTTGCTACGCTGACCTGGGCTGCAGCTCTGGGGCTCAGCTTCGAGAGGCTGTCATCAACGTGGCGAGCCGGAACAATTTATTGCTTGTACAGTCGGCAGGTAATCAGTCATTCACACCCTTGCCCGACCCGCCCGGAGGCTTCAATGGGCTGGTTAGTGCATGTGACTACACCTTTGGCGACGAGGATCGCTACACAGTTCCCTCTGAAGCTGCGGCAATTGCCCGCATACTCGTCGCGGCAGGAAGCGACGAGATTGACGGTCTCTGGCGAAGTGAATCGGGCGATTACGGCGATCCGATCGGCTCGAACGTCGGCGAGTGTGTCGACGTCTTCTCTCCAGCCGCCCATATCGTCTCGGCCTTCTTCCCTCTGGATCCAGGCTCCTCTGACCCCGATGAAATCGTCTGTCAGCTCTCGGGGACGTCGATGGCTGCGCCCCACGTTTCTGGAGTCGCGGCGATGATTCTTCAGAACAGTCCCACTATGAATTCTGCGGCGTTGAAGGCGATGATTCTCAACTGGACGGAGCGGGACGCGTTACAGTCGAATCCAACGGATCCCAACTACATCGGAACCGGATCTCCAAATCGCCTCCTGCACTGGGATCCGAGTGCGATCTCCCGGGACGGTTTCGAAACCGGAGACATGCGTCTCTGGTCGGTTTCGCCCTAGCACCGTCATGAAAGACAGCCTCGACCTCGAGCGCCTCCTGGTTCCACTGGCAATCGCCGCCACTTTCAGCGTGGCGGCGTCGTTTTCGCTCCCCGCTGTCGCCTTCGCCGCTTCTTTCCGAGGTCTGGGGGTATTGCCAGGAGGGGAATACCCTTACAGCAAGGCCTTGGATATTTCGGCGGACGGCTCCGTCGTCGTCGGAGAGAGTCTGTCAGCCAATGGCCTCGAGGCCTTCCGCTGGAGCGCCTCGACGGGAATGGTGGGCTTGGGCAATCTCGGCGGCGTGGAATCCTTCAGTAGCGCTCTTGGCGTTTCGGCGGACGGCCTGGTGGTGGTCGGCGGAAGCTCATCGCCGCAGTCGGGCTCTCGGAGCGAGGCCTTTCGTTGGACAGCAGCCACCGGGATGGTTGGCCTTGGCGCTCTGCCGGGTGGAGAGGAATACTCGAGTGCTGCCTCCGGGGTCTCGGGCGACGGGTCGGTCGCGACGGGAAGCAGCACTTCCGACCTGTCCCCGACCTGGGGCGAAGCCTTCCGCTGGACCGAGGTGACGGGGCTCGTGGGGCTGGGCGTGCTACCTGGAAGCGAGATTCCAACCACCGTTCCGGAACGGATTTCGGCCGATGGGACGGTCGTAGTCGGCTGGGCCTTTACCGAGAACGGTCGCGAGGCGTTCCGGTGGTCGGAGGCTGATGGGCTGGTCGGCCTGGGCGACCTGCCGGCTGGCAATTTCGACAGTTGGGCAAGGGGAGTCTCGGCGGAGGGGTCGGTGATCGTGGGCTCCGCACTCAACCCGGGTCCGACGTCTTTTCTCTGGGCGGCAGCGACGGGCTTGGTGGACCTGGGAAGGCCGCCTGGGGGGAATAGCAGCTCGGCTTGGGGTGTGTCCGCCGACGGCTTGGTAGTCGTGGGTGATGCGGGTGTGGCTGGCGAACGTGTTCCGGCCATCTGGGACGAGAGCCACGGTATGCGAAACCTCGTAGATGTTCTCGTCGATCTTGGTCTGGCCTCGGACATGGCGGGCTGGGACCTGGAACTGGCGAAAGCGGTCTCGGCCGACGGACTGACGGTCGTCGGCTGGGGGTACAACGCCTCCGGAGGGCAGGAGGCCTGGATCGCGAACCTCGGGCAGCCGAGCCTGGTCGAGATCCCGACCGTGTCGAGAGCGGAGCTCATTGTCTTCGGTGCGCTTCTAGCGACTGTCGCGCTCGTTACACTCCGCTTGCGCTGAAGTCGCGCAGTGGAGGCATTGCGGCTCCCTTGCGAAGAATCGTCGAAGTCCGCGTTGTCGGCCTTGCCGGGTGTGGCCTAGGCGGACGCCCCGAAATCTCGAACGGCACGGGGACCGGATGAGTTGGCGCGAGAGCTACGCGCGCAGCCAGTAGGTTTTCGAACACCGCCCATCTCGTTGAAGCGGCGAGGGTTACCGCTTGGTGTGGCTTGAGGCGTGTCGTTTGGTACAAAGCGTAAGTGCTTAGCGCAGAGTGATTTGAGAATGGTGGAGCGGAAGGGATTCGAACCCTCGACCCCCACGTTGCGAACGTGGTGCTCTCCCAGCTGAGCTACCGCCCCATTTTGTTGCCGCCTTTCCTGGAATCCAGGAACAGGCGTTTCGTGCAGAAAGGAGAGTCTATCTGGCGAGGTCCCTGCGGTTCAAGCTCCGGCCCCTGGGATCTCTTCGGCTTGCCGCGGGCGGCATTCAGGGGACGCTCGCCGACCAGGCTTGGCGGTTCGCGCTCTCGAAGCCGTCGTTGAAGAGCGGCAGGACGGAGGCGAAGCGGCGCATGCGGGTGTCGAGGAAGGTCGTCGGCATGACGTAGACGTTCTTTTCCCAGGAGACCACGAAGTCGCCGCCGCCCAGCATCGCCACTTCGGGGAACGACTGCTTCTGGGTGGTGTAGGTGTTGACCTGGAACTGCGGGCTCAAGGGGCTGCCGTCGGCGAGCCAGGCGCGCGCCTGGGCGCTCGTCTCGCTGGAGTCGTTCCCCGGCGAGCCGAAGCTCAACCAGCTGACGACGAAATCCGCCGAGCCGTCGACGTCGATCCGCGGCCGCTGCTGCGTGCTGGTGGTGAAGGTGTTGAGCAGGAACGCATCGCCCAGCGCGTTTCCGTCGGCGTCGAACTGGCGCCCGAAGACGCCCGAGTCGTCGCCGCTGCCGACCCCCTCCCAGACGACGGTGAAGGAGCCCTCGCGGCTGCGGGCGACGTCGGGATTGAGCTGGCCGGCGGTCGTGTACGTATTCACCAGGAAGTCGGCGGTCACCGGAATACCGGAGGAGTCGAGGAGCCGCGCCCGGACGTCGTAGTGGCTCGCGGCCTCGCGATCCCAGACGACGACATAGCCGGCCTCGCCCGCGGAGTAGTCGATGCGCGGGTTGCGGTCCGCGGCGGTGCCGGAGCTCACCAGCTGCTCGGCGGCGGAAGCTGTGCCGGTGCTGTCGAAGCGCCGCGTCTTGACGTCGAAGTCGTAGGAGCCGGTGACGTCCTCCGCCCAGACGACGACGAAGTTGCCGCCGCTGTCCGCGGCGACGTCGCCCCACAGCAGGACGTCGGTGTCGGCGTCCACGTCGGCCGCCGCCGTCGGCACGTTGTTGGCGGCGTAGAAGCGCTTCTTGACCCGCCACATCCCGGATTCGTTCGATCGCCAGACGACGAGGAAGGTCCCGCTGTCGGCGACCGCGACGCTGGGATAGGCACCGACAGCGGCGACGGTGAAGGCGCCGCCGATCGCCGAGCCGGCGGCGGAGAATCGTTGCCCCTGAATGCCGCTTTCGGTCCAGACGACGACGAACTCGCCGCCGGCGTTCGCCGCCACGGCCGGGCGCGTCGAGCCGGCGGCGTCGACGATGACGTCGCCGGCGTCGATCGGCGTGGGCGTCTGCGCGCCGGCGGCACCTGCCAGGAGCGCAGCGAGAACGGCAACGGGCGTTCGCATGTCCAAGTCCCTCCGCAAGCTTCCGAGGAGCTGTTCGAATCTCTCTACGGATGAAGATCGCGCAGGTTGCAGGATCGCTCGCCTAGACGCAGTTGCCGTTGCCGTCGCACGATGCGCCGCCGTTCTGGGCGCAGGGGGTGCCCGCGTCTTCGAAGTCGAACATCGGCACTCCCCCGTTGCACAGGTCGAAGGTGCACTGGTTGCCGTCGTCGGGCAGGTCGGCGTCGTCAGGCGTGGCCGTCGTCCCGCCGGAGCCGTCGCAGACATCGAGTTGGCAGTCGCCGAAGATCTGGCTGGAGACGGGTTCGCCGAAGGGGATGTAGTCGGTGCCACAGGTGAGCGCGATGCAGGTCCGGAACTCGCACTCGGTGTCTTCGCCGGGGCAGT
>Ga0073904_10002294_pt1 | contig 14452 bp, 10 predicted proteins | sample KloWWTrecipitate_FD_66668 | JGI IMG/M metagenome (GOLD analysis project Ga0073904, IMG submission 66668) | Active sludge microbial communities from Klosterneuburg, Austria, studying microevolution and ecology of nitrifiers - Klosterneuburg... | ecosystem: Engineered > WWTP > Aerobic digester >...
CTGATCGCCGAGGCGCGCGGGTTGGCAGCAATCCTGTGTATCAACAAGGTTGATCTGGCCCAGCCGGGCGATGTCGCCCGTTTCGCCGAGCCATACCTCGCCGCCGGTTACCCGGTGGTCGAGACGAGTGTGCGTTCTGGCGCAGGGATGGACGAGCTGCGGGAGCGACTGGAGGGCAAGGTCAGCGCGTTCGCCGGCCCGTCCGGCGTCGGGAAGTCGAGCCTGCTCAACGCGCTGGCCCCCGAGCGTGTGGCGGAGCGAACCGGCTCCATCTCGGAAGCCACCGGCAAGGGCCGGCACACCACCACATGGACGACTCTCTTCCGCATCGGCCCCGACACCTACGTCGCCGACACGCCCGGCATCCGGGCCCTCCAGCTGTGGGGAGTTCACCTGGAGAAGCTCGACCAGCTGTATCCCGAGTTCCGGCCATATCTGGGCGAGTGCTACTATGCCGACTGCCGGCATCTGAACGACCCGGGCTGTGCCGTCCGCGCAGCCGTCGAGGCCGGCGCGATCCACCCCGACCGCTACGAGAGCTACCGATCGTTCGTTGACGAGGGATGAGGGACGGGGGACGGGGGATGCGGAATGGATCTCCTCCCCCTCTCCCAAGGTTGGGAGAGGGGCGGGGGGTGAGGGCCGTCCCCCGTCCCCCGTCCCTACATCCCGACCATAAGGAGCAACCGATGCAAGCCATTACCACCGCGCTACGAGACCTGTTTGCCGACCAGCAGACGGCGATGCGTGAGATCGTCTGGGGGCTGAGCGCCGAGGCGCTCAACTGGGCGCCGGCCGGCGGCAAGGACACCAACTCGATCGCGCAGATGCTCTCCCACGCGCTCGACGCCGAGCGATTTCTGGTTGCCGCCGCAGTTGGCGTGACGCTCGACCGCGACCGCGAATCACACTTCTCGATCGAGGTCGACAGCGCCGATGCGTTCATCGCCGAGATCGACCGCACCGCTGGTCTGGTCTATGACTGGCTCGGCCAGCTCTCCGACGACCGGCTTGCCGGCGACGTGCGGCTCCGTGACTCGTCGCGCAGCGGCGCGTGGCTGGCGATCCATGCGCTGGAACACGCGCGAGAACATATCGGACAGGCACTGCTGACCCGGCAGCTCTACGAGGCCGGTCAGCGCTAGCGACAGCACAACCCCTTGCGCAATCCTCGCGTCATCGCTAGGCTGAACGTGGGGGTATTCGTCGTGGGGCATCGTCTCCGCAACAGAATGTGAGCGCAAGATGGGCGGCCGGGGTCGGTGGTCGTTAGCGGTGCTGCTGGCGGTCTGGCTAGCATTTGGCGGACTGCTCATCGCGCCAGGGACGGCGCTGGCCGGCAACGACGCTATCATGCGCACATGGCAGCACACCGATGCGCCGGTGGCCGCTGGCAAGGCGGGCAGGACCTGGATGTGGGGTCCGGCACTCACCGACGAGATGAACGAGACAGCGACCAACGCCCCGGGCGGCACGCGCACCGTTCGCTACTTCGAGAAAAGCCGGATGGAGATCGCGACCGACCCCGCCGCCGACCCATCCTCGATCTGGTACATCACCAACGGACTGCTGGCGAAGGAGCTCGTCACCGGCCAGCTCCAGACCGGCGCAAGCACGTTCGAGCCACGCAAGCCCGCGCAGGTCAACGTCGCTGGCGACCCTGACGACACCACCGGCCCGACCTACGCCAGCTTCCTCAGCCACCTCGCCGACCCGCCACTGGCCGGCGGCGCCGCGATCACCCAGCGGATCGACCGCGCCGGCGTCGTCCACAACGACCCGGCATTCGCCAACCACGGCGTCACCGCCGCCGAGCGGTTGACCGTGCCCGGCATCGACCACCAGGTCGCCAGCGTCTTCTGGGAGTTCATGCGCTCTGGCGGGCTGGTCTACGAGGACGGCCGCTACCGCGACGCGGCGCTCTTCCCGAACCCGTACTACGCCACCGGCTACCCGATCAGCGAGGCGTACTGGGCCGATGTTCGCGTCGGCAACACGCCGAAGGTCGTCCTGGTGCAGGTCTTCGAGCGCCGGGTGCTGACCTGGACGCCGGACAACGCGCCCGGCTGGCGAGTCGAGGCGGGCAACGTCGGCAGCCACTACTACCAATGGCGCTACGGCGCTGCCCCGCCGGCCGGCGCGCCGCAGATCGAGCTGCCGGCCGTGCCGGATTCCCCGTTCATGGACGATCTGGAAGCAGAGCTGCACGGGATGGTGAACGGCTGGGCCGGCCAGAACGCCGTCAGCGTCACTGACCTGCAGACGGGCCGGACGATCTCGGTCGGCGGCGATCGGCAGCAACCAGCCGCCTGCACCATCAAGGTGTTCATCATGGTTGCGATCGCCGAGGACATCTCGGCCGGCAAGTACACCACCGCCGACGTAGAGGATCTCGTCCAGTCGGCGATGGGCCCGAGCAACACCGGGCCGGCGCGAGAACTGATCCGCATCGCCGGCGGCGGGGATATCAACGCCGGCATCCACCGCATCAACCAGATCATGCAGCGCGTCGGCATGCGCGACTCGATCCTGCGCCACCCGCCCGACTACTGGGGCGACTACGGCTACGGCGATGGCGACAACTACCTGACCGCCGACGACATGAACCGCGGGCTGGAGGCGATCTGGGAAGGCCGCAGCGGACTCAGCGACTGGGGGCGTGACTACGTCCTCTGGAGCATGACGCTGGCAATCCCCGGCCAGCAGTACTCGCTCGGCGGCCCCCTGCCGGATGACACCGTGCTGTACCACAAGATTGGCCTCGTCTACGCGCCGTACGACACCTGGAACGACGCCGGGATCGTCGTCTTCAACCGCGGCGGCCGCGAGTACGCCTACGCCATCAGCTACCTCGGCTCCTGGGGCGGCAACTGGCTCGACGCCTATTACCACGGCGCCGAAGTCTCGGCGGTGACCTGGGCTGCGTTCAGCGGGGAGTACCGGTAGACCCGAACTGTTGACAGATGCATTTCAATCGTTTACGATGTTGATGTCGCCAAGCTTCTGGCGGTGGTCCGAGTTCCGGTCTTCCGGTAGCGGAGACAAATTCAATGTCCCCACGTTCGTGGGGGAGCCAAGGTGATTCGCCCTGGCAGAACGCATCGCCGGCGACAACGATGCCGGCGGCATGTCTCGTGGGAGAAGTGATTTCGCGAGGGGGTTCTGCGGTTGGTCGCCGGACCGAACCCCCTCGGCTGAGGAGTCTGCCCTACGACAGATCCCTCATGGCATTCAGCCCCTTCAAGGGTAATTCCAAGGGGCATCGGAATCAACCTCGCGCGCGGCGTAAGGAGCAGCCTATGCGGATTCGTGTGATCCGCCGGGTCCGCGTGTACCGCAGGATCCGCCGGATTCCACTAACGCGGCGGTAGTCAGATCCTGAGCGTGGGGCAGAAGCACGATCGTAGGTTAGTACAACTGCCCCGCGCTTCCCCACACGGAATCGACGGCATAACAGATATACGTGTATACGTCGAAGCTGTGCTTATTGCTGTGCCGTGTTCGATCCGGTATGCGGGAACCACTGTCTTCCTTTTGGCTGATTACTATGGACGCGACACCATTCCACGCTTTAGCCGCGCCAGAAAGTTGGATGAAGGATCGGCTGGTGGATACCTGGATAGTACTGACATGATAGCGAGGTCAAGTTGGAGATAACAGATGCGATGCTCGCCCTTTGGGCGAAGACCGCCCAAAGCAGCAAGAACCCGGATGCCTGGCATCCGTTGATCTGTCACATGATCGACGTCGCCGCCGTCGCGCGGGCGATGTGGCAGGAGGTGCTGACGCCGGCGCTGCGCGCGCGGATCACCGACGGGCTGGGGCTGCCGGACGAGGATGTAGCCGGAGTCTGGGTGGCCTACCTAGCCGGCCTGCACGACATCGGCAAGGCGTCACCAGCATTCCAGGCGAAATACCCGGAGGCGAGCGAGCGGCTCACCGCCGCAGGCTTGACCCCCGGCCATCCGGAAAACGACCCCGGCCACGGCGTCATCAGCACGATCGCCATCGGACCGCTTCTCGAAGAGAGCGGCGTCCCCCGCCGCGTTGCTAACGCATTGGCCACAGCGATCGGCGGGCACCATGGCGTCTTCCCGACATCGCGACGGCTCCAGGACCCAATGAAGCCGCAGTGGCTTGGAAACGCCAACTGGGACGCGGCTCGGCTGGCGCTCGCGACAACGCTCGCCGAGATTCTCGACGTGCCAGACATCGCGCCGACGCGGACCGACCACCCCACCAGTATGGTGCTCGCCGGCCTCATCTCGGTTGCAGACTGGATCGGCTCGGACAGCGAACGCTTCTTTCGCTTCGCAACGCCGGGCGATATCGCCGACGAGGCGGGACTCCGCGCATATCTGGAGCACGCCGAGGCGACGGCGGATCGCGCGCTCGAAGAGCTCGGCTGGCTCGGCTGGACCGCGCCAGTGGACGCGGCCCCATTCGACTCACTGTTCGGCTTCGCCCCCCGCCCGGTGCAACAGCGGGTCGCCGAGCTACCGGGGGTGGCCGACGGCCCGGGCATCGTCGTCGTCGAGCTGCCGATGGGCGAAGGCAAGACGGAGGCCGCCTTCTACCTCGCCGATCGCTGGGCGCAAGGACCAGCCCAACGGGGCCTCTATGTCGCGATGCCGACGATGGCGACCAGCAACGGCATGTTCGGCCGGCTCGTCGGCTACCTCGAACAGCGCTTCGCCGGCCAGCACGTGAATGTTCAGCTTATCCATAGCCACGCCGCCGTCGCCCCGGAGCTGGAGGTGTTTCAGGACGGACCGCCGCCGGTAGACCCGAAGAACATCGCCGCGGGCGGCGGGGATGAGCCGGCCACCGTCGCCGTTGAGGAGTGGTTCAGCAAGCGCAAACGCGGGCTGCTGGCGCCGTATGGCGTCGGGACGGTCGACCAGTCGCTGCTGATGGCCCTGCAGACGCCGCACGTCTTCGTCCGCACGTTCGGTCTGGCCGGCAAAACGGTCATCTTCGACGAGGTCCACGCCTACGACACCTACATGTCGACCCTCTTCGAACGGCTGCTGGAGTGGCTCGGCGCGATCGGCACGTCGGTCGTCGTGCTCACGGCGACGCTGCCGCGCGAGCGACGGGACGCGTTGCTGCGCCACTACGCTCGTGGGGCCGGGTTTTCGGGGACCAGCGACGAGCTGACAGCCTCCTACCCGAGGCTCTCGTGGGCGACGGCGGAAGGCACCGGCGCGGAGCACGTCGATCAGCACCAGCTCTCCGACCTCTCTCGACGTGAGCTGCGTCTGGAGTGGGTCGACATGCGGCTGCCCACCGAAGGCGAGCCATTCGCGCTCGGCAAGCAGATCCGGGACGCGCTGCGGGATGGCGGCTGCGCGGCGGTCATCTGCAACACCGTCGCCCGCGCACAGAACATGTACAACCTCCTCAAGCAGCACGTCGATCCGGACGAGCTCGACCTACTGCACGCACGCTTCCCGTTCGAGGATCGCGACGGGCGGGAGAAGGATGCGCTGATTCATTTCGGGAAGCCGGGCGGCAGTGTCTCGACCGAAGGTGGCGAGAAACAGGTTGCTCGCCCGAAACGGAGAGTCCTTGTCGCGACCCAGGTCATCGAACAGTCGCTCGACCTCGACTTCGACCTGATGGTCACCGACCTAGCGCCGGCCGACCTCGTCCTCCAGCGCGCCGGCCGCCTCCAGCGCCATGTGCGCAACCGACCCGAGCGGTTCCAGGACGGCGCAGTCCTGTGGGTCGGCGAGCCGGAGAAGATCGACAGCGAAGTGCCCACGTTCGACGGCGGCAGCGCGGCGATCTACGACGAGCACGTGCTACTGCGCTCGTGGCTGGCGCTGAAGGACCGCGCAGTCGTGCACTTCCCGACCGACATCGAAACGATCATCGAGGAGGTCTACGACAATCGCGAGTGCCCGTCTGCCGACCCGGCGCTGGCCGAGCGCTGGGAGAAGACGGCCGAGAAGCAGGAGATGGAGCGAGCGAACGAGAAGGTCCAGGCGATGCAGAAGTGGACCCCACGGCCGGACACCGGCAAGGCGCTCTGGCAGATGACCCAGGACCCGACGCGTGAGGACGCGCCGGAGGCGCACAAGGAGCTACAGGCACTGACCCGGCTCGCCCAGCCATCGGTGTCGGTCGTCCTGCTCTGGGATCAGCCAGGCGGCGCGAGCTTCGACCGCGCCGGGGAGCGGCCGGCCAGGGTCTCGTCGCGGCCGACCCTTGCCGAGGCAAAGCTGCTGCTGCGCCGCGCCGTCAGCATCTCTCACCCAGGAGTATTCGCCGAGCTGATCCGCACGAATCCGCCGGCTGCCTGGCGCAACTCGTCGTTGCTGCGCCGGCACCGACTGTTGCTGCTGGACGCGGACAACCGGGCCAGCACGGAACGCTACACCATCGAGCTCGACCCCGAGCTGGGGCTTCGCATTTCGAGAAAGGAGGACGCATGACCGAGACATTCTCGTTCGATCTGATCGACGAGCCATGGATCCCCTGCATCCGGGCTGATGACGGGAGCGTCGTCGAGCTGAGCCTGCGGCAGGCGCTGGCTGAAGCGTCGCGGCTGCGGGAGATCAGCGACCCCTCGCCGCTGGTCACGGCCGCGCTGCACCGGCTGCTGCTGGCGATTCTGCACCGCACACACGGGCCGCGCTCCGTCGATGAATGGGCAGCGATCTGGGACGCGGGGACATTCGACGCGGACGCGCTCGACGGTTATCTGAACGAGCAGCAGGCGCTCGGGCGCTTCGACCTGTTCCACCCCGAGCGGCCGTTCTACCAGACGACCGGAGTCCACATCGACGAGCCGAGTTACGTCAAGCCGGTGGCACTGCTGGCCCACGAGCTCCTGCTCGGGCTGCCGCCGACGCTCTTCCAGCAGACACGGGCTGACCTGGCGTTCGGCCCCGCCCGTGCCGCTCGGGTGGTGGTCGCGCTGCAGGCGTTCGCGATCGGCGGACTGATCACGTACCAATCGAAACACGGTGAACCAGACTCGCCGTACAAGTACTCACAGTCGGGCCCGCTCAAGAAGGGGGCTGTCGTCCTCAATCGGGGCGCAAACCTCTTCGAGACCCTGATGCTCAACCTGCACCGTTATGACGGTGAGGACGGAGCGCCGTGGGATTTCGATCCCGCCGACGACCTGCCGACGTGGGAACGGCCGATCGTCGTGGGGCCGAAGCGGGCAGCGAGTGAGGCCGGAGATCGGAAGGCAGACGGCTATATCGACCTGCTGACCTGGCAATCACGCCGCGTTCGCCTCATACCCGAGCGGATCGGCGAGGCTGTCGTCATCCGCAACGCCGTGATGATGCGTGGCAATGGCTTCCCCGAGAGCTGGAACGAAGCGCTCGCTGAGCCGATGCTCGCCTACCGGATCAACCGATCGGCAAAGGCCGACGATCCCTGGCCGTGGATCGTGCTGACCTTCGACACCGACCGCGCGCTCTGGCGCAACAGCCTTGCGCTCTATCAGTCGACCGGCGAGAGCAAGCGACCCCGGATGGCGGACTGGATTGCCGACCTGTCGGCCGCAGGCGCACTCCCCGAGACACACCAGTACGCTGTCGATATCTTCGGGATGGCGACCGACAAATCGAAGATCGATCTCTGGCGACACGAGCGACTGCCGTTGCAGCTTGAGCTGCTCACCGAGCCGGCGCTGGCCCCACTCATCGTCAGGGCGCTAGCCGCCGCCGAGGCGGCCGGCCGACAGTTGCGCCCGGGCTTCGACGAGCACCAGTCGGTCGGGCAACGCAAGAAGACGAACCGCCCGCGGCCGCTCCAGCTCTTCGCCCGGGCGATGCTGGCCCCGGACGACGACCGATCCCCCGACCGGGGGGATATCGCAAATCTGGTCGAGAGTCTCGATCTCGACCAGCGCTACTGGTCGCGGCTGGATGGACCGTTCCGCGACTTCCTCGTTGCCCTGCCAACCGAACGCGAGGGCGCGCTGGGATCGTGGCTCGCGGCGATCGAGCGGGCGACAACCGACGCATTCGAGGGCACGATGCGAACGTTCGACACCTCGGCGCGGGCGCTCAAGGCCGAGGCGTTGGCCAGCGCGCGCTTCCCGGCGGCGCTGCGCGAGGCGCTCGATCCTCATCGCGCGACAGCAGGCAGGTCGGCCGCCGATGATGCGGCATCGTAGAAACGGAGGGACTGATGAGCTCAGGGAGAGACCGGGAGCAGCGTTTCATCGCATACCTGGAGGCGTTTGTCGAGAAGGAGGAGCGCGGAATGCTGGCAGCGCTCCGTCGCGGACTCGGCAAGGAGCCCGGCACGGTCGCCGAGATGCACCGGTATGTCGTGCCGTGGCTGCCAGACGACGCGTCGGATTGGCAGGCGAACCGCTGGTACATCGTCGCGTCGCTCTTCGCCCTTCACCAGGGCAACTGGACATCGAGCGAGAGCGGCCGACCGACGAATCTCGGCGCGTCGTTCGCACGGCTCAAGCGCGAGACAGATAGCGACAGCATCGAGCGACGCTTCATCGCCATGCTCAACTGCGACGCCGACGACTTGCCGCAGCACCTGCGCCACGCCATCAGCCTGCTGAAATCCCACGAGGTCAAGGTCGACTTCGCCCAGCTCCTGCGTGACCTGCGCTGGTGGGGCTCGGACCGCCGAACCGTCCAGCGCCAGTGGGCACGGTCGTTCTGGGGGCGTGGCGAAGTCACAGAATCGGCTGAGGACGCCCCAGCCGCCGCTACCGCTACCGCTACCGCTACCGCTACCGCTACCGCTACCGCTGAGTGAGTGTTGTTGAACCCTGACGAATGAAAGGACCCCATACCATGCGTGTTGAGCTGCATCTGCTCCAGAACTTCGCCCCGTCGAACCTGAACCGCGACGACACCGGCGCGCCGAAGGACTGCGATTTCGGCGGCTACCGCCGGGCGCGCATCTCCAGCCAGGCGATCAAGCGCGCGATGCGGCGCGAGTTCCGCCGGGATGAGCTGGTCTCGCCGGATCGCCGAGGCACCCGAACCAAGCGTCTGACTGGGGCGCTGGTGGACCGGCTCGTCACAACTGGCAAGGACGAGGCAGAGTCACTCGCCGTCGCCAATGCCGCGATCGGCGCAATTGGCCTGAAGCACCAGAGCACCGGTGAAGCTGCCGGTGACTTCAAGACTCAATACCTCGTCTTCCTCGGCCAGCAGGAGATCGATCGCTTCGCCGAGACCTGCCTGGAGCACTGGGACGCGCTCGCGTCAGGCAAGGTGCTGCCGGCTGGCACAAAAAAGGCGTTCGTCGGCCAGCTCGACGGCGGCAAAGCCTCCGACGTCGCGCTGTTCGGTCGGATGATCGCCGATCTGCCCGAGCGGAATATCGATGCTGCCAGCCAGGTGGCCCACGCCATCTCGACCAACAAGATCAGCGCCGAGTTCGACTTCTACACGGCACTAGACGACCTGAAGCCGGATGACACGGCGGGCGCCGACATGATGGGCACCGTCGAGTTCAACTCCTCCTGCTTCTACCGCTACGCCAATGTCGACCTCGCTCAACTCGCGACGAACCTCGATGACGACGACCTCGTCGAGCCGACGCTGGAGGCATTCCTGCGAGCCTCGGTCGCGGCGATCCCGACTGGCAAGCAGAACAGCTTCGCCGCCCAGAACCCGCCGTCGTTCGTTCTGGCCGTCGTCCGTGACGCCGGCATGTGGTCGCTGGCCAACGCCTTCGTGAACCCGGTCCGGCCCGATCGGGATGGCGACCTGATCGCAAATTCGATCGTGGCGCTCGATGGCTACTGGGGGCAGCTCAGCAGCGTTTATGGCGACGACGGTATCGTCGGCGCCTGGTGCGTCGACCTGACCGGCGCGACACTCGCTACGCTCGACAGCACGAAGGTCGCGACCTTCCGCAAGCTGGTCGACAACGTCCTCGCGGCGGCGGGTGGAGGCGCGGCATGAGCGCCTCCACCGCAACGTTGCTGATGCGATTCTGCGGGCCAATGCAATCGTGGGGCACCCAGAGCCGCTTCACCCACCGCGACACCGGGCTGGAGCCGTCGTTCTCCGGCGTCGTCGGGCTGCTCTGCGCGGCCCTCGGCCGGCCGCGCGGCGAGCCGCTCGACGACCTCGCCGGGCTGGCGATGGGCGTCCGCGTCGACCGCGAGGGCATCATGCGCGTCGACTACCACACTACCGGCGGCTGGCACCTGCGGTCCGAGGCGGGATACGGTGTCCCAAGCCCGGATGGAAAGAAACGCGGCACCGTCCTCTCCGACCGCTACTATCTCGCCGACGCCGAGTTCCTGGTCGGGCTGGAGGGGGACGGCGCGCTGCTGGAAGAGATCCGCGCCGCGTTGCGCAAGCCGCGCTGGCAGATCTACCTCGGGCGCAAGGCGTTCGTCCCAAGCGCGCCGGTCTACCTGCCGGACGCCGCGCCGTGGGAGGGCGGGCTGCGCTCCGCGCCGCTGGAGGACGTCCTGCGTCAGTATCCGTGGCTCGGACATCTCGGCCCGCCGCGACGATCGGAGCCACGGCCGCCGGAGCGCCTGCGGCTCATCCTGCCTGACCCGGCCGGCGCCGACCTGCGGACTGACGTCCCGCTGTCCTTCGACGAGCGCAACTTCGCCGCCCGCATGGTGCGGCCGGCGACGGTCGCGCTTTCAGACCTGGAAGGGGCGCCGGCATGAGCGTCTATCTCTCCCGCCTCATCATCGATCAGCGCAGCCGGGATGTTCGCCACGACCTGGCGGACTGCCAGGCGATGCATCACCGCATGATGTCGGCGTTCCCGGCCACGACCAGCAACCGGCCGGCCCGGGAGCAATTCGGCGTGCTCTATCGCGCCGAGACCCACCCGCGCACTGGCGTCACGCAGATCCTCGTCCAGTCGGGCCGCGAGTCGGACTGGACCAGCCTGCCGGATCGGTACCTCGTCGACACGCGAGGGGAGGCCGACAATCCGGCGTGTCGCGCGGTCGACGCCGCCTGGGACGCCATCACACCAGGCATGAGACTTACGTTCCGGCTGCGCGCCAACCCAACGAAGCGGATCGACAAGACGATCAATCCGAACGACAAGCTGGCCGACAAGCGGGTCGAGCTGCAAACGGAAGCGGAATGGCTGGCCTGGCTAGCCAGGAAGGGCGAGCCGGCCGGCTTCGAGCTGCTGACGGTCGAGGCCAATGCCGACCTCGGGGCCGGCCAGCAGCGCCGCGAGCGCATCGAGGACATCTTCGGCTTTAGCCCGGAAGGCGAGCCCGCAGCGCGCATCCCGGATACACGATCGAACCCGGTCCCGAAAGTCCACGGCGGTCGGCGGGGGACGGGCCAACTTACTTTCGGCGCGGTCCTCTTCGAGGGCCGTCTGCGGGTGACCGACGCCGACCTGTTTCGCGCAGCGTTGGCCAGCGGAATCGGGCCAGCGAAAGCCTATGGCTTCGGTCTGCTCTCGATCGCCCCGGCACGCTAGCCGGACAGCACCTTTCCAACCGAGGAAGACAACCACCGGCGGCGTCCGACCCCGCCTCCGGCCGACCCATCGCGACAGAAAGGAGCGCATGATGAGCCGTCCACTAAAAGACCTGCACCTGCTGCCGAAGGTCCGCGACAGCTGGAGCTACCTCTACGTCGAGCACGCGAAGATCGACCAGGACCAGAAGGCGATCGCCATCCACGACGCAAACGGCAAAGTACCGGTGCCGTGCGCATCGCTGACCACGCTGATGCTCGGCCCCGGCACCAGCATCACCCATGCCGCCATCCGTAGCCTGGCCGACAACGGCTGCCTCGTCATCTGGTCGGGTGAGGAGGGGGTGCGCTACTACGCCCAGGGTATGGGCGAGACCCGCTCGGCCCAGAATCTCTACCGTCAGGCGACGCTGTGGGCAGACCCAGCCACACGTCTGGAGGTGGTCTACCGGATGTACCGAATGCGTTTTGCCGACCCGCCGGCAACAAACCTGACGCTCCAACAGCTACGCGGGCTGGAAGGGGTGCGCGTGCGCGAGGCGTACGCGGCGGCGAGCCGCGAGACGGGCGTCGAATGGAAGGGTCGATCGTACAAGCGGGATTCGTGGGAGTTCGCCGATCCGATCAACCGGGCGCTGTCGTGCGCGAACTCATGCCTCTACGGCGTCGTCCACGCCGCAATCGTCTCGGCCGGCTACTCTCCAGCGCTGGGGTTCATCCACACCGGGCGGATGCTGTCGTTCGTCTACGACATAGCCGACCTGTACAAGGCGGACCTGACGATCCCGGTATCGTTCAGGACTGTTGCAGAGGGTCCGGAGCAGCTCGAGCGACGGGTGCGCTACCGCTGCCGGGAGATCTTCCAGTCGTCGCGGTTGCTGGGGCGCATCATCCCGGCGATCGACACAGCGCTGGGCGCTGGCGGCGAGCTCGACAGCGTTGGCCCGGTGGACTTCAACCTGGGAACCGACGCGCCCGGCTGGCTATGGGACCCGACGGGGATCGTCGAGGAGGGCGTTAACTGGGCAGATGTGGTAGCGCCGGAAGGAGACACCGATGGTGGTGATGGTGCTTGAGCGGGTGCCGGCGAGCCTGCGCGGGGAGCTGACCCGCTGGTTGCTGGAGCCAAAGACGGGGGTGTTCATCGGACGGATCTCGGCGATGGTGCGCGAGAAGCTGTGGGAGCATGTCTGCAAACAACTAAAGAAGGGCGCAGGCATGCTGATTTATCCAACGGACAACGAGCAAGGCTTCGCAATTCGGATGGTTGGTGACACATCCCGGCTGGTTGAAGACTTCGACGGTCTTTCGCTGATCAGAATCCCGTAGAATCAAGGAAACGGGAAGTGTCGTCCCCACGCGTGTGGGGGTGAGCCCTACACGGCAATCGAAGCCGGGATGGTTCGTGTGTCGTCCCCACGCGTGTGGGGGTGAGCCCGCCGATCAGGTTGCGGGCTGGCACTGGACGGCGTCGTCCCCACGCGTGTGGGGGTGAGCCGGGATCATCAGCGCCGTCTCGCTCGTGCACGTCGTCGTCCCCACGCGTGTGGGGGTGAGCCGCATCGGGGGTGTTTCGTGTAGGCGCTTCATGTGTCGTCCCCACGCGTGTGGGGGTGAGCCTGCGGCGCATGGCATGCCGTTGACGATACAGGGGTCGTCCCCACGCGTGTGGGGGTGAGCCCGGCGAGCACTGGACGTGCGGCGTATGCGGGTAGTCGTCCCCACGCGTGTGGGGGTGAGCCTACCAGCCCGTCAGGCCGGTCGATGTCGTGGTGGTCGTCCCCACGCGTGTGGGGGTGAGCCGACTTCGATGGGCGGCTCTTCGAATCTGCCGATGTCGTCCCCACGCGTGTGGGGGTGAGCCGGGGTCATCGGCTGGGTCGCGCGTGGGGTCAGAGTCGTCCCCACGCGTGTGGGGGTGAGCCTGCCTTCCTCAACTTCGAGGTGCCGACGCAAGGGTCGTCCCCACGCGTGTGGGGGTGAGCCTCTGCACATCCTGCCCGGCAATGCGAACGATCAGTCGTCCCCACGCGTGTGGGGGTGAGCCTGACGAGCGCAATCCCTGCCGCAACTGCCTCTGGTCGTCCCCACGCGTGTGGGGGTGAGCCCAGGAATTAGTCCCAATGACCGAGGCTGCCCGGGTCGTCCCCACGCGTGTGGGGGTGAGCCGACTGCCGCGCGACCGTTTACCTACGTCGAGACGTCGTCCCCACGCGTGTGGGGGTGAGCCCAATCGCTTCCGCGCGCTCCAACCGCTGCGCCAGTCGTCCCCACGCGTGTGGGGGTGAGCCCGGACGGGCGTCGAGGGGCATTGGAGACTGGTGGTCGTCCCCACGCGTGTGGGGGTGAGCCCGATTTCGCTGCGTTCGTTGTTGACATTGTGAGGTCGTCCCCACGCGTGTGGGGGTGAGCCGGTCGACTCTCGCGCCCTCCTGTCGGGAGAGATGTCGTCCCCACGCGTGTGGGGGTGAGCCGAGACTACGGGCAAGCCAGGCGAGACGCTTGTGGTCGTCCCCACGCGTGTGGGGGTGAGCCTTCCCCGTCCCCTGCCCACCGCTGGCCGGCGGCGTCGTCCCCACGCGTGTGGGGGTGAGCCGCCGTGCACACCGACCCGGACAACTGGGAGCACGTCGTCCCCACGCGTGTGGGGGTGAGCCAGGCGAGATCGAGGATGCGAAACGGACGCTTCCGTCGTCCCCACGCGTGTGGGGGTGAGCCCGACATCGTAGCCTGCTCAACCTTCCTGATCTCGTCGTCCCCACGCGTGTGGGGGTGAGCCGCGATGTGGCGCGCAGCAGGCCATCAACGAGCCGTCGTCCCCACGCGTGTGGGGGTGAGCCCTAGGCCGGCCATTGAGCGCCTGCGCGAACCGCGTCGTCCCCACGCGTGTGGGGGTGAGCCGCGGTATCGTTCAAAGCATTAGGAGACGGTGATGTCGTCCCCACGCGTGTGGGGGTGAGCCGGGGTCACACGATGGTTATCACGGCACGACAGGGTCGTCCCCACGCGTGTGGGGGTGAGCCGGGATCATC
>Ga0073904_10002295_pt1 | contig 14452 bp, 13 predicted proteins | sample KloWWTrecipitate_FD_66668 | JGI IMG/M metagenome (GOLD analysis project Ga0073904, IMG submission 66668) | Active sludge microbial communities from Klosterneuburg, Austria, studying microevolution and ecology of nitrifiers - Klosterneuburg... | ecosystem: Engineered > WWTP > Aerobic digester >...
CGAGATCGGTGAGCACGGCGCTGGCGATGGCGATGGCGTTGCTGGACGTGTAGGCGATCCGGTAGTCGCGGCCGACGCGGTTGAGCGCCTCGATGGCGTTCTCCTTCCAGCAGCAGCGCTGGCCGCCGGCGATGGGCAGGGGGTCCTGGCTCAGCGCCTGCCCGCCATGCGAGGCGACCCAGAACATCCGCTCGGTGCGGAAGAGTTCGCCATACTGTTCGTTGGTGCCCTGGCTGAAGACGACGAGGTCATACTTGCCCGAGCGCAGGCCATCGAGCAGTTCCTCGGAGGGCTGGCACTTCACGTCGACGACGATCCGCGGGTGGGTCTTCTGGAAGCTCGACAGGATCACCGGCAGCAGCTTTACCGCGTAGTCATCGGGGACGCCGAAGCGGATCGAGCCGGACAGGTCGTCGTTGGAGAAGTAGTCGAGGATTTCCGCATTGGTGCGGAGCATCCGCCGGGCCCGCGAGTAGAGCTCGTCGCCGTGCTTGGTCAGCGACACGCTGCGGCCGTCGCGCGACAGCAGGGGCTGGCCGAGACGTTCCTCCAGCCGCTTGATCTGCATCGAGACGGCGGACTGGGTCTTGTTCACGCGGCGCGCGGCCTCGGTGAAGGAGCCGCAATCGGCGATGGCGCAGAAGCTCTGCAACTGGTCGAGATCGAGGGGCGAGGCCATGTGTTTCTCCATCACCAAGTTTGATGACGCGGATGAAATCTATTTGTTGGACGAATGGATGGCAAGGCCCTAGCTCTATCAACATCGGTGATCGACGATTGCTGAAGAGCGCCGCTTCCGGCTGGCGCAAACTGACAAAATGTGGAGAAGGACCAATGGCTTACTCGCTTTTCGGCGAGCGGCCCGACGCGGCCGCTATACCCTCCGTCAACCCGTTCCGGGCATTCGCCCGCTGGGCCGGAGAGGCACGCGCAAAACGCGCGCAACGCATCGCGCTCGCCACCCTTCTCGAGTACGACGAAGCGATGCTTTGTGACCTTGGAATCAGCCGCCACGACGTGATCGCGGCGTTGCAGTATCCATCCGGCAGGGCGGCCGGGGTGCTCGTCACCAGCCGGGCGCGGGCCTCGCGCGATTGGCGCTCCCGGTCCTGACCGGGGCGCATGCCTGTTTCCTGACGACTGCCGGCTCCTCGGAGCCGGCTTTTTTGTTGGCTGTCAGGGAAGCTGGGCGAAACCTTCGCCGAACCCGTTCAGCGACACGGGGATGCCCACGCCTTCCTCGGGTGTCTTGAACACCACGAAGATCGCGTCCTTGCCCTCGCTCAGGGTCTTCAGCAGTGCATCGTCGAGCACCACTTCGGCGACGCAGCCATTGGGCAGGCAGCGCACGAACGCCACCCGACCGATATCCTTGCCGTCGATATTGAGCCCCAGACCGTTGGGGAGCAGCACGCCGAGCGGCGCCAGAACCCGCAGCAGGCGGGCCTTCTGGTCGGCGGTCTTCAGCACGATCACCGACAGGCCGACATTCGGCTGATCCTCGGCCGTGACGTTCTGTATGATGGCGCACTGCTCGAAGCTCGCCCCGGGCGGGGTATCGCAGCTCATCTGCCAGTCGCCGTACTGGGCCTTCACCACCCCCTGGGCAAAAGCCCCGGAGACGGGAGTGAAGGCACCGAGAACCAGCGCGAGCGCGCCCACAAGGAGCATGGAGTTTCGTTTCACCGGGTCTTCCCCTTCGTTCGCCAGCCGGGCGATTCTGCGTTTCGCCGAACCTAACGCCGACGCCGGGCAATCGCAAAGCCGCAGAAGCGGGCGCAATCAAGGCAGGCCCGCGCGGGGCAGGGCCGCAGCGCCAGCGCAAATATGACGCACGGAACCCCGGAGTGATCGAATTGCGTTAGCCGGGCTGATGTGATTAAGACAGGCCAATCGTGAACCGTGGGCTCAATGGGCTGAGTCGAACGGCGTTTTTGCCGTTCCAGCCCTTCTGCCCACTTGCCAACCGGACCAGTTGGGACTTTAGGGGGTTTAGTAGGTGACCGGAATGACTCTCCGCACACTTGGGATCGCAGCAGCCATGGCGGTCCTCCCCGCGGCAGCAATGGCGCAGGACGCCGCTCCGACGGCAGGGCATCCGGTTCCCGGACAGATCGGCCTTCAGCCCTCCGTGACGCCGATCATGGACTCGATCCATTCGTTCCATGATGGCATCCTGCTGTGGACCGCAGGCCTCATCGTTCTTCTCGTCCTGGCGCTGCTCGTCATCGTGATGGTGCGGTTCAACGCCAAGTCGAACCCGACGCCCTCCAAGACGACCCACAACACCTTTATCGAGGTGGTCTGGACCGTCCTGCCGATCGTCATCCTGGTGATCATCGCCATCCCGTCCTTCGGCGTGCTGACCGACCAGCTGACCGTTCCCGATGGCGAGCGGAAGTATCTTGGCAGCAACATCTTCTCGTTCGGCGAAGTCGAGGTGCCTGCACCCGCCGTCACCGTGAAGGTCACCGGCCAGCAGTGGAACTGGGACTACGAGTACATGGACGTCGAGGGTGTTGCCCCGCCGTCGACCGTGAAGTTCAACTCGGCGATCCTCTCCGAAGAGGAGCGCATGGCGATCCCCGAGGAGAACCGTCCGCCGCGCCTGCTCGGTGTCAACTACTACCTCGTCGTTCCGGTCGATACGACGGTGCGCGTTCATGTGACTTCCGACGCGACCGGCGTGATCCACGCGTTCGCGCTGCCCAGCTTCGGCATCAAGATCGACGCCGTGCCGGGCCGGCTCAATGAGACCTGGTTCAACGCCCGCAAGGAAGGCGTCTACTATGGTCAGTGCTCGGAACTGTGCGGCACCGACCACGCCTTCATGCCGATCGGCATCCGCGTCGTGAGCAAGGAAGACTTTGCGCTGTGGTATGAGACGGCCCAGAAGGGCTCGATCGACGACGCCGACGAAATGCTGCCGGCCCTGAAGCCGCTCGCCCATACCTGATCCGGCGCGCCCCGCCGCAGCCGACCAAGAGCAAGACCCGAGGAAACGTTAGAATGGCCGACACCCACGCTCTGGACTCCCACGAGGGACACTCCCACGGTCACGCCGATGCGCACGATCATGGCCATCCGACAGGCTGGCGGCGCTACGTCTATTCGACGAACCACAAGGACATCGGCACGATGTACCTCATCTTCGCGATTATCGCGGGGGTGATCGGTGCGCTGCTGTCGGGCGCCATGCGGCTGGAGCTGCAGGAGCCGGGCATCCAGATTTTCCACGGCCTTGCGGGCATGGTCTACGGGACCGAGGGCGCGGCCGCGCTCGATGCCGGCAAGCACATGTACAACGTGTTCACCACCGCCCACGCGCTCATCATGATCTTCTTCATGGTGATGCCGGCGATGATCGGCGGCTACGCCAACTGGTTCGTGCCGCTGATGATCGGCGCGCCGGACATGGCGTTCCCGCGCATGAACAACATCTCGTTCTGGCTGCTGCCGCCGGCCTTCCTGCTGCTGCTTCTGTCGCTGTTCTTTGGCGGCGCGGGCGGTGGTTGGACCATCTATCCGCCGCTCTCGACCAGCGGTTCGTCCGGCCCGGCAATGGACTTCGTGATCCTGTCGCTGCACCTTGCCGGCGCCAGCTCGATCCTCGGCGCCATCAACTTCATCACGACGATCTTCAACATGCGCGCCCCGGGCATGACGCTGCACAAGATGCCGCTGTTCCCGTGGTCCGTTCTGGTGACTGCCTTCCTGCTGCTGCTTTCGCTCCCGGTCCTCGCCGGCGCGATCACCATGCTGCTGACCGACCGCAACTTCGGCACCACCTTCTTCGCTCCGGCGGGCGGCGGTGACCCGATCCTGTTCCAGCACCTGTTCTGGTTCTTCGGCCACCCCGAAGTGTACATCCTGATCCTGCCCGGCTTCGGCATCGTCAGCCACATCGTCTCGACTTTCTCGAAGAAGCCGGTGTTCGGCTACCTCGCGATGGTCTACGCGATGATCGCGATCGGCGGCGTCGGCTTCATCGTGTGGGCGCACCACATGTACACGGTCGGCATGTCGCTCGACGTGCAGCGCTACTTCGTTGCCGCGACGATGGTCATCGCCGTGCCAACGGGCGTGAAGATCTTCTCCTGGATCGCCACGATGTGGGGCGGCTCGATCTCGTTCCGTCCGCCGATGCTGTGGGCGATCGGCTTCATCTTCCTGTTCACCGTCGGCGGCGTGACCGGCGTGGTGCTGGCCAATGCCGGTGCCGACCGCGCGCTCCACGACACCTACTATGTGGTGGCGCACTTCCACTACGTGCTCTCGCTCGGCGCCGTGTTCGCCATCTTCGCGGGCTGGTACTACTGGTACCCGAAGATGTTCGGCATCATGTACAACGAGACGCTGGCCAACGCGCACTTCTGGATTACGTTCGTGGGCGTGAACCTCGTGTTCTTCCCGCAGCACTTCCTCGGCCTCGCCGGCATGCCGCGCCGCTACATCGACTATCCCGATGCGTTCGCGCTGTGGAACCGCGTGTCCTCGGTCGGCTACTACATCACCTTCGCCGGCCTGCTGCTGTTCCTCTACCTGCTGTTCGAAGCCATCGTGAAGAAGCGCCCGGCTCCGGCCAATCCGTGGGGCGAAGGTGCAACGACGCTTGAGTGGACCTTGCCGTCGCCGCCGCCGTTCCATCAGTTCGAGACGCTGCCGCGCATCACCGCCGGCACGGCCGGGCACTGACCGGCAACCGGCAGAGAAAGTGACGGGTACAGGTGGCCTACGTTGACCACAGCAGGGACATCACCGCAGCAGCGGACGCCGCGCAGGTAGAAGACTACCTTGCGCTGCTGAAGCCGCGTGTGATGTCGCTCGTGGTCTTCACGGCCATCTGTGGCCTGCTGCTGGCGCCGGGCGGCATCAACCCGGTCGTCGGGGTCATCGCGCTCCTGTGCATCGCCATCGGGGCAGGGGCCTCGGGTGCGCTCAACATGTGGTACGACTCCGACGTCGACGCCATCATGAGCCGCACCCGCAACCGCCCGATCCCGGCGGGCCGCATGCCGCGCGAGCATGCGCTGGTCTTCGGGCTCATCCTGTCCGGTTTCTCTGTGATGCTGCTCGGCCTCGCGACCAACTGGTTCGCGGCCGGCTTCCTCGCCTTCACCATCTTCTTCTATGCTGTCGTCTACACGATGTGGCTGAAGCGCTCGACGCCGCAGAACATCGTCATCGGCGGCGCTGCGGGCGCCTTCCCGCCGATGGTCGCCTGGGCTGCCGTCACCGGCGACATCAGCCTGCAGAGCGTCATTCTCTTCCTCATCATCTTCATGTGGACGCCGCCGCACTTCTGGGCGCTGGCGCTCTACAAGCAGGGCGACTACGGCGCGGCGGGCATCCCGATGCTGCCCAACGTTGCCGGCAACAGAGCCACGCAACTGCAGATTCTCGTCTACACGGTGCTGCTCGTCGCGGCGACGTTTGCCTGGGTCGCCTTCGGCTTTGCCGGCCCGATCTACACGGTGGTCGCCGCGGTGACCGGGGTGTGGTTCCTGTGGCTGGCGTTCAAGCTGTTCCGCACCAGCGAAGACGTGCCGATGCGCAAGACGGCGCGGAAGGTGTTCACCTTCTCGCTGAGCTATCTCTTCGTCGTTTTCCTCGCGCTCGTGGTCGATCACGTCGCCCAACTGATCGGGTGGTTCTGATGACCCTGCCGGACCCCAAGAGGGATGAGGCGGTGATCGCCGCCCGCCGCCGCAAGCGCAACATCGCGCTGGCCATCGCGCTGGGCGCCTTCGTCATTATTTTCTACGCCCTGACGGTCGCCAAGCTCGGGCCCAACGTGCTCAACCGGGATCTGTGATGACAGACCTCGCGCACAGCCCCCGCGACAACCGTAACCTGCGCATCGCCCTGATGCTGGGCGGGCTCGTCGCGGGCATGGTCGGGGCCGCCTATGCGGCGGTGCCGCTGTACGAACTGCTGTGCAAGGTCACCGGTCTTGGCGGCACGACCCAGGTCGCCGGCGCCAATCCCAAGGGCGTCATCGCCCGCCAGATGACGGTGCGCTTCGATTCCAACATCGACTCGAACCTGCCCTGGACGGTGCACGCGGCAACGCCTGTGACCGACGGCATCGGCACGATCGAGACGGTCAACTACATCGCAACCAACATGTCGGATAAGCCGATCACCGGGCAGGCGGTCTTCAACGTCACGCCCGAACAGGCCGGCATCTACTTCAACAAGATCGAATGCTTCTGCTTTACCGAGCAGACCCTGCAGCCCGGCGAGACCGTCGAGATGCCGGTGACGTTCTTCGTTGATCCCGACATCGATCAGAACGACGATCTGCGCACTATTCGCGAGATCACCCTGTCCTACACATTCTACGCTCAAGGCTCCGAGGAACGCTGACCATGGCTGGCGCTGCGCACGCAAAAAATCACGACTACCACCTCGTCAATCCGAGCCCCTGGCCGTTTGTCGGGTCGGTGTCGGCATTCGTCATGGCCGTTGGCGCGGTCCTCTGGTTCCACCAGATGGCGCCGGTCTGGATCCTGCTGATCGGCTTCGCCGGCGTCCTCTACACCATGTATGCGTGGTGGTCCGACGTGATCCGGGAAGGCAAGGCCGGCGATCACACGCCGGTGGTGATGATGCATCACCGCTACGGCATGATGCTGTTCATCGCCTCCGAAGTGATGTTCTTCGTCGCCTGGTTCTGGGCCTACTTTGACGGCTTCTTCAACCACGCCGTGGCCGATCAGGTCGCGCGCAACGCGGTGATGGGCACCTGGCCGCCGGAAGGCGTCGCGCTGTTCGACCCCTTCCACCTGCCGCTGTTCAACACGCTGCTGCTGCTGACCTCGGGCACCACGGTGACCTGGGCGCACCACGCGCTGCTGCACAACGACAAGAAGGGCCTCGTCTGGGGTCTGGTGCTGACCATCGCGCTCGGCCTGCTGTTCACGGTCGTGCAGGCCATCGAATACTCGAGCGCTGGTTTCCAGTTCTCGGGCAATCTCTATGGCGCCACCTTCTTCATGGCGACCGGCTTCCATGGCTTCCACGTCATCGTCGGCACGATCTTCCTGACCGTCTGCCTGATCCGCGCCATGCGCAACGAATTCACCCCCAAGCACCACCTCGGCTTCGAGTTTGCCGCCTGGTACTGGCACTTCGTTGACGTGGTCTGGCTGTTCCTGTTTGCCTCGATCTATGTCTGGGGCTCGTGGGGCGTGGCAGTGGGTCACCACTGACGCGAACCGGCGGTTCGATCTACACGGGGCGCGGCAAGGCTGCGCCCCAAGTCTTTTCCGGAGGCCTCGATGGCTGAGCGCATGCCGTCCCCGTTCGACGCCGGATTCAAATGCGTCTGTCCGCGCTGCGGCGAGGGCCCGGTATTCCGGGGCTACCTGCAGGTGCGCCCATCGTGCGAAAGCTGCGGTCTCGACCTCACCTTCGCACAGTCGAGCGAGGGCCCCGCGGTGTTCATCATCTTCATCGTCGGCTTCGTGGTGATGGCCGCTGCGGCGCTGACCGAGATGGTCTTCCATCTCCACCCGATGGTGCATCTGGCCATCTGGATACCTGCGATCATCATCCTGAGCCTCGCGCTGCTGCGCCCGTTCAAGGCGATCATGATCGCGCTGCACTACCGCAACATTGTGCTGCAGGGCGGCACCCAGGGATGAGCGGCTGGAGCCGTTTCGGCTTTGCCCTGCTGATGGCGCTGCTGACCGCGCTCTTCATCGGGCTGGGCATCTGGCAGGTCGAGCGGCTGGGCGAAAAGGAAGCGCTGATCGCCCGCGTCGCGGCGCAGGCCAGCGCCGCGCCCGTCGATCTGCCTCCGGCCAGCGCCTGGGCGGGCCTCGATCCGACGACGCTGTCCTACGCCCCGGTCCGCATTGCCGGTCACTTCGTGCCGGAGCAGACGGTGACGGTGTTCACCAGCCTGAGCGATGCCAAGGGCGCCTATGGCGGGCCGGGTTACTGGGTCCTCACCGCCTTCAGCCTCGATAGCGGCGGGACGATCTTCGTCAACCGAGGTTTTGTCCCGCAGGAAAAGCGCGCCGATTTCGCCAGCGGGCAGGGGGTAGGCGCAGAGCCGGTGACGCTGACCGGGGTGGCGCGGTTGTCCGAGCCGGCCGGCAGTTTTACCCCCGCTGCCAACGCGGCGGACCGCATCGACTATGTGCGTGATCCGCAGCGGCTGGCGGCGCTCCTCGCCCCGGGGCCGGCGCCGATTGCGCCGGTGACGCTCGATCTTCCTGCCGGCCCGGCAGGCACGCTGCCGCAGGGCGGCGAGACGGTGGTCGAGTTCACCAACAATCACCTCGGTTATGCCATCACGTGGTTCGGCTTCGCCCTGATCACGCCGATCCTGCTGGTGTTCTGGCTGCGGCGGCAGCGCCGTTCCGCCAGGACCTGAAACTTGCCCCGCGCGAGCCTTTTCAATACGGTGCGCCGCACTCCAACCAAGCGTTTTCCCTGATGCAGTATCTGTCTACGCGTGGCCGCGCTCCGGTGCTTGGCTTCTCCGATGCCGTTCTCGCCGGCCTTGCCTCCGACGGGGGCCTCTATCTGCCCCAGTCCTGGCCGCAGATTTCGCGCGCGGAAATCGCGGCGTTCGCCAACCGGCCCTATGCCGAGGTCGCCTATGACGTGATCTCGCGCTTCACCGGCGGCGAGATTGCCGAGCCGGCGCTGCGCAGCATCATCAATGATGCCTACGCGACGTTCCGCCATCCGTCGGTGACGCCGATCGTCGAGCTGGAGCCGGGCCACTTTGTGCTGGAGCTGTTCCACGGCCCGACGCTGGCGTTCAAGGACGTGGCGATGCAGTTCCTGGCGCGGCTGATGGATCACATCCTCACCGCCCGGGGCGGACACTGCACCATCGTCGGCGCGACCTCGGGCGATACCGGTTCGGCGGCGATCGAAGCCTTCCGCGGTCGCTCCAACATCGATCTCGTCATCATGCATCCGGAGAACCGCACCTCCGAAGTGCAGCGCCGGCAGATAACGACCATCCTCGACGACAACGTGCACAACATTGCGCTCAAGGGCACGTTCGACGATTGCCAGGGGCTGCTGAAGCAGCTGTTCAACGATCAGCGCTTCCGCGAAGACGTGAAGCTGAGCGGCGTCAACTCGATCAACTGGGGCCGCATCGTCGCGCAGATCGTCTACTACTTCACCGCCGCCGCCGCGCTCGGCGCGCCGCACCGGGAGGTGACCTTCGTCGTCCCGACCGGCAACTTTGGCGATATCCTCGCGGGCTATGCGGCGAGGCGCATGGGCCTGCCCATCCGCACCCTCGCCATCGCCACCAACACCAACGACATCCTCGCCCGCACCATCAGCACCGGCCGCTATGAGGTCGGCACCGTGACGCCGACAATCAGCCCGTCGATGGACATCCAGGTCTCCTCCAATTTCGAGCGCCTGCTGTTCGAGACGATGAACCGCGACGCGGCCGGCCTGCAGCGGCTGATGGATGGCCTTTCGCAATCGGGCAGCTTCACCGTGCCGGAGCCGGCGCTTGCCGCGATCCGCAGCGGCTTTACCGCTGGGCGCGCCGATGAAGCGGCGACGGCGGCGACCATACGTCAGGTGCACGAGGCTTCGGGCTACCTGCTCGACCCGCACACCGCGGTCGGCGTGACCGTTGCCCGTCCGCTGCTGGGGGGCGACGTGCCGGTCGTCACCCTCGCCACGGCGCATCCCGCGAAATTCCCGGCCGCCGTCAAGGCCGCCACGGGCATTGAACCGGCATTGCCCGTGTGGTTGGCTGATCTCTACGATCGCAAGGAGCGCTTCGACGTGCTGCCGAACGATCGCGTTGCCGTCGAAGCCTACGTAAGAGCCCGTACCCGCGCCTGAGGGCGGGGCGCCGTTGTTGAGTATTCCGGTGCCGCGTCGGCCGGATGGGAAGGAGCGCCAGTGAGCGTCAGAAGTACCACGCTGCCGAACGGCATGACCGTCCTGACCGACGACATGCCGCATCTCGAAAGCGCCTCGCTGGGCATCTGGGTCAAGGCCGGTTCCCGCAGCGAAACCGAGGCTGAGCACGGCATCTCCCACCTGCTCGAACACATGGCGTTCAAGGGCACGAAGAGCCGTTCGGCGCTTCAGATTGCTTCGACCATCGAGAATGTCGGCGGCGATCTCAACGCCGCGACCTCGGTCGAGCATACCGGCTATTTCGCCCGCGTGCTGAAGGAAGACGTGTCGCTGGCCGGCGACATCCTCAGCGACATCCTGCAGAACTCGCTGTTCGACCAGGACGAGCTCGACCGTGAACAGCAGGTGATCGCCCAGGAGATCGGCGCGGCGCGCGACAATCCCGACGACCACGTGTTCGACCTGTTCCAGGAGGCGGCCTATCCGGACCAACCGATCGGCCGCAGTATCCTAGGCACCGTCGATTCCGTGAGTGGTTTCGGCCCCGACGCCATCCGCGCCTACATGGACCGCAACTATGTCGGCGACCGCATGGTCATCTGCGCCGCCGGCAATGTTGATCACGACGCGCTCGCCGATATCGCCAACGACCGCTTCCACGACCTCAAGGTTTCGGGCGCGCCCGACCCGGTGAAGGCCAAATATGTCGGCGGCGAGCAGCGCGTCCTGTCCGAGCATGAGCAGGCTCATATCGTGCTCGGGCTCGAAGGCCGCGCCTACAATACCGATGGCTTCTACGCGGCGCAGATTCTCGCCTCCATCCTTGGCGGCGGCATGTCTTCGCGGCTGTTCCAGGAGGTCCGCGAAAAGCGCGGCCTGTGCTACTCGGTCTATGCCTTTCACTGGGCTTTTGCCGATTCCGGCATCTTCGGCGTCGCCGCCTCGACCGGCGCCGAGCAGGTGCCCGAACTGCTCCCCGTCGTCCTCGATGAACTGCGCAAGGCCACCGAGACCATCACCGACGAGGAAGTCATCCGGGTGCGCAACCAGATTCGCGCCGGGCTGCTGATGTCGCTCGAAAGCCCGTCCTCGCGGGCGGGACAGCTCGCCCGCCAGCAGATCCTGTGGGGGCGCACCATTCCGCTGCAGGAAACCGTCGACCGGATCAACCGGATCACCGCCGACCGGGTAAAAACGGTGGCGCGCCAGATCTTTGATACCGACCGGGTGTCGCTCGCCGGCATCGGTCCGGTGGACAAGCTCCCCGACTACCAGACCATCGCCGCTCAACTGAAAACCTAACAAAGGCGGGGGCGCCCGACAATGCTCACCTGGTTTTCGCGCGACGAAACGCCCGTCCTGACCGGCCCGCGGCTCACGCTGCGCGCCGCCCGGCCCGGTGACTATGCCGCCTGGCGCAGCCTGCGCCTCGAGAGCCGCGCCTTCCTGAAACCGTTCGAACCGCGCTGGACCGAGGCCGATCTCAGCCACAGCGTGTTTGCCGCAAGGCTGCGGCGGGGCCGCGAAGAGGCCCGGGACGGCACGGATTTCACGTTTTTCATCTTCCTGCGCGAGAACGGCCGCGACACGCTGGCGGGCGGGCTGACGCTGTCGAATATCCGCCGCCGCGCCGCGCAGTGGGCGACCCTCGGCTATTGGATGGGGGAGGAATATGCGGGCCGGGGGCTGATGACCGAGGCCGTTGGCCTCGTCCTGCCGTTTGTCTTCGACACGCTGGGCCTGCACCGTATTCATGCGGCCTTCCTGCCGGATAATACTGCCAGCCGCCGTGTCCTTGAAAAGAACGGATTCAGGGAGGAAGGGTTCGCCGAGAACTATCTGCAGATCGACGGCAAATGGTGCGACCATGTGCTGTTCGGTCTGACGCGCGAGCGCTACGACGCGGGACTGAAGCGGCAGCCACGTCGCTGATGCTTGTTCGCCGCGGGAAACACCGGTACCTAGGGGCACTACTATCGGGGCGACTTTTCATTTGATGCGGATGCTCAAGGCGATCGCGCTGTTCGTGGTGCTCGCGCTCGCGGGTGCTGTGCCGACAGCGGCCTTCGAAGTGATTTCTGTTCCCGAGGACGTCAACGCCGTCAATCTGACGGGCGTGGTGGACGTCGTCGCCGGGCAGGAGGGGAAAGTCCAGCTGTCCACGGCAGCGGGCGAGGACGGTATTATCCGCCGCATCGAGGTTCTCGCCTCCACCAATGGGGCCAACCCCAACTGGGCGCTGTTCGCGCTGCGCAATGACGGCGACATCCAGATCGAGCGGCTGCTGGTCGCGCCGTTCTTCCGGCTCCCCGGCTCCGGCATTTTCCGCCCCGATCTTGGTGATGCGCGCGTCAAGGCGCTGACCCCCAGCGCGGGTCTGAGGCCGCAGCGGCTCCCCGACCGCGAGGCCGATGTGTTCGAGGTGACGCTCGACCCCGGCGCAACCGTCACGTTCATCGCCGAGCTCAGCAGCGAAAAGCTCCCCGAACTCTACCTGTGGAAGCCGGATGCCTACCGCGACTACGTGAACTCGTTCACGCTGTTCCGCGGCGTGGTGCTGGGCGTCTCGTCGCTGGCCGCGGTGTTCCTCACCATCATGTTCGTCGTGAAGGGCAGGGGCATCTTCCCGGCGACGGCCGCGTTCTCGTGGGCCGTGCTGATCTATCTGCTGATCGACTTCGGCGTCCTCGGGCCACTGCTCGGCATACCGAACGGCTCGATGCAGCCGTTCCGCGCCGCCGCGGAGGCGGGCATCGCGACGACTCTGTTCGGATTCCTGTTCATCTATCTGAACCTTCACCGATGGCATCTGCGCTTCATCCATCTGGCGCTGGCGCTGCTGGTGGTGTTCCTCGCGCTGTTTGGCTTCGCCTTCTTCCAGCCGGCAATTGCCGCGACCGTGGCGCGGCTCGTGCTGGCGCTGCTGGCGCTGACCGGCTTCTTCCTGATCCTCCTCCTGGCGCTGCGCGGCTATGACCGCGCCGTGCTGCTGGTGCCGACCTGGATCATCTACATCGCCTGGATTTTCTATAGCTGGCTGGTGGTCACCGGGCAGGTGTCGAACGACGTGGCGCAGCCGGCGGTCGCCGGCGGGCTGGTGCTGACGGTCATGCTGCTCGGTTTCACCTCGGTGCAGCACGCCTTCTCCGAAGGACAGGTGTCGATCGGCACGCTCAGCGAAGTCGAGCGCCGGGCGCTGGCGCTGACCGGCTCGGGTGATTTCGTTTTCGATTGGAACATCGAGCGCGACCGCGTCGCGGTTTCCGACGAACTCGGCACGCGGCTGGGCGAGCGGCGCGGCGCGCTGCGCGGCTCGATCAAGCGCTGGCTCGACCGGGTGCATCCGGAGGACCGCGACCGCTTCCGCACCGCCTTCGACACGCTTGTCGAACTGCGCCGGGGCAAGGTTTCGGCCGACGTCCGCCTCACCACCCACGATGGCAACAACCGCACCTTCCGCATGCGGGTCAAACCGGTGTTGGGCGGCGACGGTCAGGTGACCCGTATCGTGGGCACCCTGCAGGATGTGAACGAGGACCGCGCCAGCCGCGACCGGCTGCTGCACGACGCGGTGCATGACAGCCTGACGGGCCTGCCCAACAAACAGCTGTTCATCGACCGGCTGGAGCGCTCGCTGGTTCGGGCCCGCCTGCCGAACGGCATCAAGCCGGCGGTGTTCCTCATCGACATCGACCGCTTCATGGATCTTGAGGAGCGCGTCGGGCATTCGGCGGCGGAATCGGTGCTACTGGCGATCTCGCGCCGCATCTCGCGCATCATGCGGCCGCTCGATACCGTAGCCCGCCTCGGCGGCGACCAGTTCGGCGTGATCGTTGGCGGAGAGGCGGCGGCCGGCAAGATTGCCGAGAATGCCGAGCAGATCCGCAAGGCGCTCAAGACGCCCTTCAACTTCGGCGATCGCGACCTGTCGCTGACCGCCTCGATCGGGGTGACCATCTATGACGGCAATCCAGTGAGTGCGAACGATGTGCTGCGCGATGCCGAGCTGGCGATGTACTACGCCAAGCGCCTCGGCGGCGACCGCATCGAGGCCTATCGCGCCTCGGCACGCTCCATCGCTGCCTATACGCGGGCCTCGGAAGAGGACCTCGACCGGGGCCTGAGGCATGGTGAACTGCAGGTGCAGTTCCAGCCGATCATGGATATCCATGCCGGCCTCATCCAGGGCTGCGAGGCGCTTATGCGCTGGAACCATCCGCAGCGCGGCATCGTCGCGCCGGAAGAGTTCGTGCCGCTGGCGGAGCGCACTGGCCTCATCGAGCGTCTCGGCCGCCTCGCCTTCGAGCAGGCCGCCGGGCAGGCGCGCGAATGGGTGCACCAGTTCCAGCTGCCGGACGATTTCTTCGTCTCGGTCAACCTGTCGCCGAGCCAGCTCGCGACCGAAACGCTGCTCAACGACATGCGTGCGCTGATCAACGATCACCGCCAGGTCGCGCCGCACCTGAAGCTCGAGATCACCGAGAGCCAGGTGATGACCAATCCCGAGCATTCCGCCTATATGCTCTCGGCGCTGAACCAGATGGGGCTCGGCCTCGCGCTCGACGATTTCGGCACCGGCCATTCGTCGCTG
>Ga0073904_10002297_pt1 | contig 14450 bp, 10 predicted proteins | sample KloWWTrecipitate_FD_66668 | JGI IMG/M metagenome (GOLD analysis project Ga0073904, IMG submission 66668) | Active sludge microbial communities from Klosterneuburg, Austria, studying microevolution and ecology of nitrifiers - Klosterneuburg... | ecosystem: Engineered > WWTP > Aerobic digester >...
CCGGTCATCCAATCCCAGGCACTTTGAAAAACACTCGGTTCAACCGATGCGACCTTAGCCGATCCAGAGGCCTTTTCGAGCGGAAAGATCGCTAGATCAACGCCGGTCAGCGGTTTACCGGTCTTGAGATCGGTCGCAAATCCGACAAGTTCGGTATTATCGACAAAGGCATCAAGCCCGATCTGTGTCGCTTGAAGCCAGGTGAATATTCTGACACGGTCATATTTGTCCTTGCGAACCGTCGGCTCAATATCGACGATCACGTTGCCGAAACCGCCGCTGAGGCCCTTTGTTATATCAACCCGAGTCTCGACCATTTCGTCTGGCTTATTCGCTATCTCAACCACCTCATCAGACACCAATCGACCGGGTATCGGCGGGCGTTTGCCGTCGTCGTAATTGATATGACGAACATATTCCTGAAACTTTTGCCAATCAGCAGGCTGGACGTCATACAGTCGAACCTTGACCGCACCATGATTTGTCGAATAGATCGAAAATGTCGGAGTAGATGTCGGGTCAAGCACGGTCATATAACCGCCCTGAGCGTATAGATTCTGGCTCGCAGATCCGACCTTTATCGTGGCGACCGCAGGCTGACCGAGTGACTGACCGTAGACATCACTGATCGATCCGTCGATCGTGACCTTATATGAGGTCCTCCCCTTTTTGTAGCCCTGAATGTAAACATAATTGCCCGACGGATAGATCTTTAGCCCTTCGATGGCGGGTTCGATCTTTACCATTTCTGTTGTAAATTTCGCGGCGTCTATTGAGTTGTTAAACTCCATATACCACGACTCAAAAGGCGAACAATTGCGATTATCACGCCATCCACAATAACCGTTGCTGAATTTCAACGCGCTATAGGTTTGAAATGAAAACGACTGGTCCTTGATCGACGTCAACGGCCCCTCGGCCGACGGCGTGCCTTTCGCGATCGTGACATTGATCGCCGAAGCACCCGGCAGAGCGTTTTCAGTCAGACCGTCCGAGTTGACCGCCCGAAACGCCAGCCAACGGCCGGCTTGAGCCTGTTTACTGTAGTAATTGATCGTGCTGTCACCTGATATCTCTTCCTGAGTGGCGAGCCGGATCGGCAATTTTTTTCCGCCGCCGGTCACGGTTATCGAACGCAATACAGCGTCAGGGCTTATCGCCTGATCGAATGAAACGTAAATCAACGCGTCACGGCGAGTGATGCCGCCATTTGGATACATTGACTCAGCCTTGGGCGGCGGCGTGGTAAACGTCCAGGAAACGTCCTTGGCAAGCGTCTGTCCATTCGCGGACTTTGTCCCGGCAGGCACTCGCGCAGTAAATTTCGTTGCCATCGGGAAACGCTTTGTCGTATCGAACATCAATGTTTTGGTACCGAGCCAGCGCCAGCGGCCCTCCACCTGAGGCGACAGTTCGACGGGTGCGTATTTTGCAGCTTCTTCCTGCGATGTGACCGCGACCATCGGTTGCGAAAACGTTACGCTGAGATCAGGGGCGAGCGGAATCTCGCCCTCGGGCGAAAATCTGACCACTTCCAGAGTCTGCCCTGTAGTGTCCAGCTTGGGCGTTCCGCGTTGCTCATCCGATGGAAATTTCACCGGATTCTTATTGCCTGTTTTGGGCGCGGGCAAGGTGCCGATCCGCTTGGCAAAATCGGTTTTATCATCAACCGCCGGTTTGATCTCGGGTATTCGCTTTAGCAGCGAATTTGAGTCACTCTCCGAGAGCGGATCCGTGGCGGCCAATTGCTGCTTTTCTCGCGTTTCTGCTCCCTCGACACCTTCGCTCAGGCGAAACTTAAGTCCTTCCGGTGTGTCTTTCATCCTTTGTTCCATTGTCTTCCCGATGCCCTGGCCGTATGCGACCAGACTCACCGGCGCGATGTAGCCCAAATAAACTGCTAGAAGTAAAACCCAGGTCGTTATCTTTTTCATTATTATCCCGTCCAACAAAAAACTTTTTTTGGCCGATGCTGTCGGCACTGTCTGAGGAACGCACAGTGTGCGGAAATCTTGCGTCCTTTTAATACTCGTTTAGAATAGTTAAGGCCGTTTCGCCGCCGCCGGAGGTTATATTGACGAGCGAACCGGCGGCAAGCCGGACCATACCGCCCTCGACCTCACCCATAAACAAGAACGGGTCAAAATCGACGGTCAGACTCTCGATACGAGCTTCGCCGTCGGCAAATACCGGTATGTCGGTCCGTGCAACAACTGCCCTTTCCTGGACAATATAGGTCGAATCGACCGCGTGCTCGATCGCGTCGTCCCATTCGCTCTCGGTGCTTTCCCAACCAAATGCGATTCCCTTTCCGCCGTAATCATCATTTGGCTTAAGCACAAATCGATGACGCTTAGAGCGGATGAGTTCGATCAGATCAATGCCGTCTGCTCCGTCGTAAGACGTAGGTCCGAACTCGACCCGTCGCGTCCACGGTATATGCTTTGCGATCATTTCTAACTGCAACGGCGAAAAAAGCCTTTGGTACCGATCATCGCTCAACACGGCCAAGCTGGCTTTTTTGTGTGGTATCTTGCAGCGAAACGAATTGGCCATACAAATATTGCCATCCGCCATAGCACGCGACAACGGGTGCGTTTCGTCGAATCGCTCGAGGAACTCGTGGATTATCACCCTTTTGTAAAAGATGTCGATCTCAAAAGCTCCGCTCCAAAGCGTTTTTCCGTCGTATTCCAGACTCTCCGGATCGCATATGATCGTATTGTGGCCCTGCGATCGAAAATAGTCGCATAAGATAACAAACTCCGAACGCGTATCTACACCAGCCCAATCAACGATCGCAATGTTTGGCCGCAGCTTAGTTCCGCCAAATTCGCGATATGCCCGATCGAGAGCCTCAAGTAGTTTTTTTTCCGGCTTTGGAAGATAGTGAGCATTATCCTCCAGAAACTGCCGAACGCGTGGAATATGTGTGAACAAACGTTCGAGCGAAGGCTGGTCGCCGATCCCGGCCGGATTTTCGGCATTATACTCAAGAAACTTAAATCCACCGTCGAATAGGAATGTGTCAAGACGGCTCGTGACGGAAACACTCACATAACCCGGTTCGAATCGTGCGAATCGCTCTTCCATCTTCGTAAGGCCCAATTTGGCCACCAATTCCGGACTTTCGAGCGTGGCAATGGTCATTGCATCAAAAGCTCCGCTCAATACGTTCGCAACACGACAGATCTCCCGATAATCTGACCCCGAAAGAAAATACGGCCGCAGGAAAGGGCAGATCGGGCGGTCACCGTGCATTATCCCCAAACTTCGCTGCAATCCGGTAAGTTCCTCGAAAAGAGCGGTGTCCTGGCCGTATAGATCGAGTAATTCGCGGTCAAGCTCAGTCACCAAAGTGATCAGGTCATTGGTCATTTCATTGTTTCCTTAGATTTCGGATCGCTAATAGATGCTTCGATTGAAAACCGAATTTTGTCGTAAGTCAAAGTAATAATATCCTATTCACTTAATATTTTTTCCTGTTATACTGAGTTCGGAAATTGCAACTTTGGCAAATTGCCTGTCGTAAGGGATTTGGCGTAAGGAACTATTGATATCTATTTGTAGGAGCGAAATTAGAAAATGGGATTGTGGGCAAGAATAACAAGAGTCTTTAGAGCGAGCACGGGAGCGGCACTCGACAAGATCGAAAACCCCGAATTGGTGCTCCAGCAAACGATTCGTGATATGCGCGACCGTGTACCGGAGCTTAACAATTCCGTGGCTCAGGTAATGGCGACCGAACGGCTTTTGCTCAAGCAGAAAGAGAATCTTTCGACCCAGGTCGTTGACCTCGACTCCAAGATCAAGGCATCGGTCAAGATGGGACGCGATGATATTGCGACGGCATACATCGGACAACTCCAGCAAGCCCAAATGGATCTTGAACGCACCGCCGTTCAGGCCGAGCACGCAGGCGTAGCGTCAAAACAGGCTCTGAAAGCCCGCGACAACTACGTCTTGAATATGAAAAAGCGCTCTGCCGAGGCGATGCAACTTATAAGTGCCGCCAAGCAGGCAAAGCTTCAGGAACAGCTCGCGCAGACAATGGATACGTTTAATATCGGCGACGATTCGTCGACGTTCAACGAAATGCGCGAAAAGATCGACCGCCGTGTCGCTGCCGCCGAAGCAAAACTACAGTTGGGCTCCTCGACGGTTGACGCTCAATTGCAGGATATCGAGCGCGAGGCGATGGACATTCAACTCCAGGACAAACTGCTCGAATACAAACAATCAATGGGTATGCTCGGCGCTGGTTCGCCGCCTGAAAGCAAACAGATCTCGTCCGGCACTGGTACGGCTGACGATGAAGACGTTTTAGATCAGGTCATTGTCAACGAGGCAACGGAATCTGGGCGTTCGAATTGATTCTGACCTCGTCGCATAATTACCCGGAAATAGATCTGTTAGTGACTTTGATATGGCTGATATAGCGAAATACCGGCAGGACATCGACCGTTTCAATTCAAGCTACGCAAAAGAAGCGGTCAAAGAGCCCGGAAATTTTTGGGCGCTTGCCGGCTTTCTGGCAGCGGCGGCATTCACCGGCAGCGTGATTCCGCTGCTTATCGCCCTGGTTTTCGAAGCCATATATTTGTTGGTAGTTCCTAACTTGCCGAAATATCGTCAGTTAGTTCAGAAGCGGGAGAACGAACGCCGACTGCGCCTTCATATTGCGGGGCGCGAAAACACTATCAAGGCTTTTACCCCGCGTGAACGTGAAGCGGTCGAATATCTGCGTTGGTTAAAGGACAAGATACAAGATAACTACCGAAAGTTTACGGGCTCAACCGAATTGCCTTCTAATCTAAGGGCACTCGATCAGCGATGGGAGGATTTCGTAGACCTTCTGGACGTTTATCGCCGGCGTAAACAGCACCTCAGGTCGATAAATCGGCAGGCAGTCCATAACCAACTCTCGCAGGCATTTAGGGCAATGGAAAGCTCTACGGATGAAAAGACCAAGCGGGTCCAGCAGACCAATGTCGAGATCCTCAAACGCCGAATCGCATCTTTCGACGAGATCGAAAAGAGCGTCAAGCTCGTCGAGGGCCAGTTGCAGTCGATCGAAAACTTTTTCAGCTACTTAAACGACGAGATCGTCACGATCTCTACACCTGAGAAATTCTCTCTGCTTGACTTCGAACAGCTTTCTGATTCGATCGCGATGACCAAACAGATGCTCGACGCAACCGCCGACTCGGTCGGGGCACTCGACAGTTACAACCGCGAAATGGGCAATTACGAATTGCTGCCCGGTGCCAAATAATATCTCTTACGGCCGGATCTGATCAAAAGACATATGCTCGACCTCTGCGTCGGGCATTTCTATTTGGGTTTTCTTGCCCTGTGATGTCCAATCAACTAAGATTGAGTTTTTGCAATTGTTTAGAAATATCACTTACGACGAATACTTTTAAGAGAAACTAATTATGAAACGAGTAGGAATTTTGGCGGGACGCGAAGTTACGTTTCCCGAATCAATGATCAAGAGCATCGCTGAACAGAGCGGAGGCGAGGTTGTCGCCGAATGGATCACCATAGGCGGCATTCGCCTCGATGAGCCAAAGAAGTACGATGTTGTGATCGACCGCATCTCGCACGAGGTGCCCTATTACAGAGCAACGCTCAAACGTATGGCTCTTGAGGGTACGTATATCATCAACAATCCATTTTGGTGGTCAGCGGACGATAAGTTCTTCAATTTTTGCCTGGCTGATAAACTAGGCGTCGCCATCCCGAAAACCGTTCTATTGCCGCAGCATAGTTATATCAAGGACATAACGCCTGAGAGTCTACGCAATCTCGAATTCCCGATCGATTGGCAGGGCGTGACCGACTATGTCGGCTTCCCCGCTTTCCTCAAACCCTTCGACGGTGGCGGTTGGAAAAACGTTTCCAAGATCCATAATACGGACGAGCTTTTTAAGGAATACAATGAGTCCGGCACGCTGTGTATGACGCTGCAGGAAGGCATCGAGTATGATCACTTTGTCCGATGCTACTGTGTCGGAAAAGAAAACGTGCTGATAATGCCCTACGATCCGTCCAAACCGTATCTTTCGGGAATGCAGTATGTTGACGTTGACGATTACCTAACGCCGGAGTTGCACACTCGGGTCGAGCAAGACGTCAAGACCATCTGCACCGCTCTCGGATACGATCTTAATACCGTCGAATTTGCTATTAAGGACGGCGTGCCGTACGCGATCGACTTTATGAATCCTGCACCGGACGCCGAACTCGCCTCGGTCGGTGAAAAGAATCATCGATGGATCGTCGATCATATGACCGAATTCATTTTACGAAAATTGAAGGAAGGTTGGGACGTACCCGAATATCGTTGGTCTTCGATGCTGAGTTTGCCTAAGGAAGCAGCGACCAAGGCGTAGCAAGTTAAAGTCACTGAAAAACTGCACTGCAATAAAGAGGGCTTCGTTCACTTGAACGAAGCCCTCTTTTATTAGATCAAAGCTCGGTCACGATGCCTATCGTTTGCCCTTAGGTGCAATATGGCAAGTCGTGCAGTTCGTTGATTTTGGAGCCTTTGTGTCGCCGGAGCGAAAGCCGATCTGAAAATGACAGGTATCGCACGCCTGATGAAACGCGAGTTGGTTCGTCAATTTGGTGACCGTTTCGGTACCGATATCTTCGAACACGGGCATTTTGTCGAGTAGTTTGGGCTTAGTACCCGCCCTAGCATGGCAATCACGGCAGGCAGCAACCCCAGCCTTATTTGGATCTTCGGCAAATAGTTCGGCCGTCAGAGTCGTCGTACGGCCCGCCGGCCAGACCGTCTTATGTGGCGGGGCACTCACAAGGTCAGCCGCAGGCTGAGCGGTGTGATGACACTCGATACAGGCGATCGGCCCACCTGCGTTGTATTCCCCGCCATTATGCTTTAAGTGATTAAATGTCACGCGGCCCAACTTAGCGTTCTTACCGAGGACAACCACCTCAGGCATCACTTGCTGCTTCTCCGGTGTGGGTTTGGTTATACGCTGCGCACTCGGGCCGCGGCTATCCACGAACAAGAATCCCGCCAAAAGGAATGCGACCGCGAACATTACAACGAGATATTTCTTCATAACGAGATTCTAGCTCAATACCGCTGTTAAAGCACCAAGCATCTTCTACAGTATCAACATTTGAAAGTTGATAAATATACTAATGACGAAGGTCGACGTTGATCAGTTTTGATCTTCGGTTTCGAGCAGTTCGTACGGTATTCGTGAGGCGAGCATCTTCACGCCGATATTCATCCCGGTCCAGACCATCAGTGCGATCGCCGAGATCGCCCAACCGAGTGTCGCGATCAGAGAGTCGTCGACAAGCAAGCCGACAAATATTGCCGGGAATCCGAAAAGCGCGATGCGAAGTGATGAATTTTTAAGAGTGTCCAGCGTTTCCAGCAAGTTCACACGGCTTATCTCCATTTCGAGATATTCATCATCGTTGTTAAGGTTTGAGAAATAAGCGACTTCGCCGCGAGTCCAACGTCTAAGTGCCGGAGTCTCCGATACTCGGTTCGCAGTCGAAAAATGGTGGATAACGTACGCTAGCTTGCTTTCTCGCAAGGCTATTTCCGCAAGGCCAAGAGCGGCCCTGAAACCGCCGCCAAGGTCATCCTGCACCCGCCTAAACGCCCGCTCGGCGAGAGTAAGCTCGTTAGACTGGAAAAACGCCTCACCAATGCGGGCAAGCGTTTCACCATCGATCAACGGATCCCTTTGGGCAAGTCGTAAGGCGGCAAACGCTCGCCTTTCCAGCCTGACATTCCGCTCGGTTCCAGCAATCGATAGCAGACAACTGCCAAGTCCGTACAAGATCCGGCTATTTTGCGGGTCCATCACCAGAGCTCGCCGGAAGGCTTCCGCCCCTTGTAATAAATATCCATTGATCCGCAACTCATTACCGAGCATCGTCAAATAGTCGGCGCGTGCTCGATCTTCATCGGTTGGGTTTGCAACTGATCTCGTCCCGGTCGACTTGCGTTCAAACTCCGCCCGCAAGAATCCGGCAGACGGAATATGCTCGAACTCGGCCTTCATCAGTGTTTCTTTAGAATCTGAAAGGTGGTCTCTAAGGTCGAGTGAGCAGCGATCGAGTATATTTTCGGATACCAAAGGCAGCAGTACTCCAATCATTCTGCGATACTCGTCGCCGCCCGAGGCAAACACTAGCGTCAATCCGCGGCCGCGAACTGCCGTGCGGTATCGGTAATACAAGTTGCCGCCGCGTTTTATGGTACGGATTGCCTGAGTTTCGATCTGCTCGATATCGGTCAACTTGAGCCTCCGCCGCGTGCCGTGGAACCGCGACCAAACAGACGGCAATATGCCCGCACGTACCAAACACCGGCCGTCAAAGACCAGTTGATCGGTAAGTGCCAAAAAGGGCACAGCGATCCACGCAAATATAAATAGTACGGACGCTATCAGATCAAATTCAAGATAATACAGAAATGCAGAAAAAAATGACCCGAGTAGCAAAGCAATAAAATACGAATGTGGGGAAACGCGGATCCGAACCGGGTCGAACGGTTCGACGACTGCCCTGCCGGAACGCTCGCCGGTTGAACTCGTAAGGGCTTGGTCTTGGATCCTTTTAAGCATTTCTCCTAACTACCTGATCAGAAAGCTATCCGATCCATTCGACCTCGTCAAAACAAAAAGTTCTGTTACAAAACGAAAAAGCCCTGAATGTACGCGATACAGTCAGGGCTTGTCTGAAGTTATCGATCAGGCCGCCTTTAATTATCAAAAGGCGAATCAGGCGTTGCCTCCGGGATTTCCTTAGCCTTGTCCGGTGCGAGTTCGGTAACCTTGTCCTTAGCGTTCCGAGCGGTCTCGGTCAACGGCAGAGCTTTGCCGTCGGCGTCCTTGGCCTCCGCTGCCGCCTTGGCGATCGCAAAATAGATATCGACAGCTTCCTGCTTTTTGCTCTGCTTCTCGAATACCTTCGCCAGGGCAAAGTTGATGGTGTCCTTAGCGACGATCGGATCCGGCATCGCTGCCAACTCCTGGTAAAGCGTAACCGCCTCATCATACTTGCCATCGTCAGCCTTAGTCTGAGCAAGAGCAAATTTAGCAAGCTTTGCCGTATCTGAACTTCCCTTTGCTAGTGTCTCGAGCTCGGTAATACCCGCAGCACGATCGGACATCAATCGGTTAACTGCAATAAAATACTTTGCCTTTTCGCCGACCGAACCGCCAAACTTGTCTGCGACAGCCTGAAATTCGGCGATCGCCGCATCGGCTCGTTCCTTTTCGGTCTTAAAGACACGATCGGTTGATCCCGCCGGGAGCGGTTGATCGGTGACACGAGCCTGCGAGGTCTCTATCGCCTTACCAAGGGCTGCCTGACCGGAGCCTGATGAACGCCGCATATATGAATAAGCGACGAAGCCAATGATCAACAAGAGTAATACGACCCCGATGCCGTACAGGATCGACTTTCCCTTACCCTCAAATTTTTTGCCTACGTCTTCAAGCTTCTGGTTTACCTGCTGCTGGATCGGATCTTGATAGCTGATCTTTTCGTCAGGTTTAGATGCGGCCGCGGCCAACTGTTCAAATCGTCTTTGCTTTCTTGCCATGATAAAAAAACTGCAATTCTAACTTATACAATCGTTGTATAATTGCCGAGATCGGCTGATTTCCAAAAGAGTTAATTTAGCTTAAATCGACGGATAGAGCAACTAACGGGAAATCGAAAGCCGATATGCCTTGGCTGAAATTGATCGTTCAAAAGTTTTTTTCGTATTTACGGGAACATTTTGGGATGATCGGTGTCTAAGTATTCCGGTTCGCGAAAATGAGCGGACGGACAGCTTGAGGGTTCCCAAGATCGGAATCCACTAAAGGCAGGAAATGGTCTTCACCAGGTCAATGACACTTGACGACGAAGAATTCCGAAGTTCCGCTCCGGCGGCACAGCCTTACTCCGCCCGAATATCTTTCGAATCCGAACTGCTTGAAAAATTAAAGGCGAACGACGCCGCGGCCTTTGATGAGTTTGTCGACAAATACTCGGGCGACGTCTTTTCGTTGCTCTACCGGCTGACCGAAAATGCCGACGATGCCGCCGAACTTACTCAGGAGACGTTCTTAAACGCGTTTCGCTCGATGAGCAAATTTCGTGGTGAATCGGGCCTCAAGACCTGGTTGTTTCGCATTGCGGTCAACGAATCGCGAAACCGTTTTCGGTGGTGGAAACGCCGTAAGCGTGACCGGACGATCTCATTGGATGCGACCATTGGCGATTCCGAAATGACGTTGTCCGACACCATTGCGGATCGTGGACTGAGCCCCGAGGGTGAGGCTCTGGCTCGGGAACGCCGGGCAGCACTCAACTCAGCACTGTTGGATCTGCCGATCGCGTTTAGAGAAGCCGTCATCTTATGCGATATCGAGGGGTTGAGTTACGACGAAACGGCATTGGCTCTGGACATCGGGATAGGAACTGTAAAGTCCCGCATATCCCGCGGCCGTGAAGAATTGCGGCGGCGACTAAAAGATCTTTGATAACTCGATGAATGGTTGACTCGCCCCGGTCTCATCTTTGCAGACAAAAACAATCGGTGCCAAACGATAGGTCACAAGAGAGCGAGAGTTGAGGGAATAGGTCATCGTGAGTAGTTACAAAGGTATTTGTTTGAATGGGCCAGCAACAAGTCTATGCGGATATACCGAAGTTTCGACGATCGCAAACCTGAGCCGCAGCCCAGCGTTGTTTTCGGTTTTTTTGAAAACAGCCGGGGTCAGTGAGCCATTCATCGGGTTAGGGCCGCAGATCCACAGATCTAACGGACCGACATTAATGATATGAAGTGCAGTGATCTAAATCTTAAATTCTCGTTATACGTTGACGGACTTTTGTCGACAGATGAGATCAGATCGATCGACACCCACCTTTCAGCCTGTCCGCTCTGTCGGCAGGAACTGGATGAGGTAAGGCTGATCCGGATCGATCTGAGACACCTCGGCAAACCTGTAATATCGTCTGCCGTAGCTAGCACTATTAAGCGAGCTATACGTGACGAGATCGCTGAAGGTCCACCGTCGTATTTTACGACCGTCGTCAGTGACTGGATACCGATGCAGCTGATGCCTTTGAGTGTAGGAATTGCTACATCACTAATCATAGGGATCTCATTCCTTTCGATGATGTTTGCCGGTGCTCGTTCGGCAGGTGAGATAATCTCAAGTGATCGCGGACGAGATACTCGCATAATGTTGGCTCCCAATAATGGTGACGCCAGTGACATTTCGCCGACCGAATATGCTCGTTCGCGAATGTCTGTCGCGGGTGAATCGCCCAGTATCAATCCAAACGGGGCTCTCGTTGCTCTCACCCGCACATTGGTCAGTTCCCGTTTGCGTAGCGATGAGGTGGTAGTTGTGGCAAATGTCCTTTCAAACGGACTAGCGAGTGTGACTCAGGTTGTCGAGGGTGGTGAGGATGCCAAGGCGATCGCCGATCTCGAACGAGCACTCCAATCCGATCTGTCAAATACCCCGTTCGTTCCGGCCGTAATGGATAACCGCGGTGAGAACGTCCGGGTTGTTCTCAAATTCAAGACAGTCAACGTTAGTACCCGGTCCGGCAGCAAGCGTTAGAATGTAATAAAAAGAGCACGCTCGGATGCGTGCTCTAGGTCCGATCATTCGTTCATCCCTCTAAATCTTATCGATCTCTGCTTTTAGCTGTGTAGCCCGTTTCTGATCGATCTTCAGCAATTCATTATATTGTGTCAGTGCTCCGGCCTTATCCCGCTTTAAGACAAGTGTTCGGCCAAGATTTAGACGTGCTTTTGCGAATCTAGGATTGAGTTCAAGACATCTGGTGTAGGCCTCGACGGCTCGATCACGCTGATTATCCGAAAAATAAGCGTTTCCCAGCAAATAATACGAGTCGGCATTCGTCGGGTCCGCTTTCGCCGTTTCAGCCAGGTCCCTTGCCGCCAACGCATAGTTACGTGTCGCGTCCGCCGTACGACCGGTGAGGTCATACGCTCGGGCAAGGTAAAAGTAAGTTTCGCCGTCCTTTGGATTTATCCTGAGTGCACTGTTGCAGGCTGTGATCGCTTCTGCATATTGCTTGGTATCGTTCAGAGCACGGCAGAGATTGGTGTACGCCATAGATTCGGTCGGCAGTATCTTCGTCGCAGATTGAGCTGCTTGGACAGCTTCCTCGTGACGGTCGGCCAGGCTGTAGTACCAACTGATATCAGTGTAGATATAACCGTCGTTGGGATATAGCAACAGAGCCCGCTTCTCGATTTCGATCGCCTCATCGTATCGGCTCTCGCTCCGAAATATCTCAGCCAGATTCCTGTACGCCTGATAGCTTAGCGGTTTGGCGGCGATCGCACGCTGATACGACGCGACGGCCTCCGTGTTTTTCTTCTGCTTTTGCTGCGCATCACCGAGCAGATAGTATGCGTCACCGAGCAGCATTGTATTCATTTTGATAGCTTCTTCGGCCGCAGAACCCTGGCCTCCAGTATTGCCAAGTCCGTATTGAACTCGTGCGATGCTGTAGTAGAGATCACCGTCCTTTGGTGCAACTAGCAACGCCTGTTGGTATGCCTTTAGTGCCTCTCCAAACTCATTTTTGGCCAACCGTAATTCGCCAAGAGCTTTGAGGAACATTATATTTTTAGGATCAAGTGCCAATCCACGCTGAACATCAGCGATCGACGCGTCATAGTCCTTTTGGTCGTAGTAGACATACCAACGAACGGTATAGATCTGAAGCGGCTTGAAACCCTGGGTCAACGCGATCGCAAATTCGCTGAGTGCGGCATCATTTTCCTTAAGATTGTAGTGAGCATACCCCTTCCAGAAATGAGCATATCCGTTATTCGGCACTAAACGGATCGATTGCCCGTAGGTATCGGCCGCCGAGCGATAGTCCTTTTGATTAAAGTATCTATCTGCCTGATTTACCAACTGGATCGCCTGTTGGCGTTCCTTTTTGGTCTGGGCGCTGGCGATGGTCTGCCCGATAAGCGTAATTACCGTCAACAAAATAAAACAACTAAAGATCGAAATTAACTTTTTGCTCATAATATCGCTCTACTCGACTTATTGGTCGATGACCGTTCGGTCGTTATTTGGCTTGCCCTTTGGCGTCACCGGCGGTTTGGTAGACGGGGTTCTGGCCGGCCCGGTTGGCGGATTCTTTGCCGGAACAGTGCGCGGTGTCGGCCTTGTGGTCGTCGTCGAACCATTTGTTGGTTCCGTAGTCGGTTCGGGCGTCGGTTCAACCCCGACATTCGAACCGAAATCTGTATTCGTATTGTCCACCGCTGATGACGTCGGACTCGGCTCAGGCGTAACTGACGGCGTTGCCTCGGGCGTTACACTTGCCGATGGTGTTGGCATCGGCGTCGGCGCGACCGTTCCTGGTCCGATAAAATTATTATAGATGAACCACGCCGCACCTGCAGCGATCGCACCCAAAAGCACCAATCCGATCAGTCCGCCAACCACGAGCCCGGCTTTCGAACGCTTTTTCGGCTTCGCGGTCTTCGCGACGGCCGCAGGTGTTGCCGGCACTGCCGCGGCATTGGCCGGTTTTGGCTCGTCAACTACCGCAACCGGTGCGACAGGTTCAAAGAACTCCGGCGTTGAGGGCTCATTTCCCGAAGTTGCCGTACTTACATCAATGAAAGCGGCCGTCGCCGCAGGCTCGTACACTTCCGACTGCGGCGGACTCGAGTGTGTGACAGGTGGATCCGCCAATGGTGACGGCGGAATTGCTGCGGCGATCGGTGAATCCGCGCCGAGAAACACTTCCGTCTTTACATCAGCCTGCCGTATCTCGCTAGCCGCGTTAGGACGATCCATCTGGATCGTTGAGTCGAGTGCAGGCAATTCAGCAACCGCTTCGATAACCTCCGGCGGCGTGGCGGTCGGACTCACAAAGGCCTGCGAATCCGTACCTGTATCCATCTTCGATGGAGCAATTGGCGCGTTCGTATTTTGCGGCGGCGACGTCATATGCACGTCGTTGCCAAAATCGTTTGCGTTGATAACAACAGTGTCGGCGGCCATCGCAGTTTGGACTTGGGCATACGCTGAGCGGAGAGCTTTTTGCATTTCTCCGGCCGTGGCATACCGCTTTTCCTGACTGACCTCGAGTCCTTTGAGGATCACGGCAGAGACCGCCGGTGAGATCTCGGGATTCAGCTCAGTGAGTGTCTCGATCGGGTCATCCATACCATTGAGCATCACATCGGCTCTCGACAAAGCGTCCGCCGGGACAACATTTGTCATCAATTGATACAACGTCGCCGATAGCGAATATATATCGCTTCGCGGATTGGTTCCGGTACCACGTATTTGCTCCATCGGTGCAAAGTGTGGTGTATAGCCGACCACACTGCCGGATGTGCCCGGAGCCGAGATCACGGACTTATTGGCAGTGTCCTTACT
>Ga0073904_10002305_pt1 | contig 14435 bp, 23 predicted proteins | sample KloWWTrecipitate_FD_66668 | JGI IMG/M metagenome (GOLD analysis project Ga0073904, IMG submission 66668) | Active sludge microbial communities from Klosterneuburg, Austria, studying microevolution and ecology of nitrifiers - Klosterneuburg... | ecosystem: Engineered > WWTP > Aerobic digester >...
CGACGATGCCGAGGACCGTCGGCTTCTGGAGGTGCACCGCCAGCCGGGCGACGTTCTCGACGACCCGGGTGACCGGCTGCACCCTGTTCAGCATCGGGTTGATGCGATCCTGCCAGGACGGCTTCTTGGACGGCGGTGGGGGCGGATCAGTCGCCATGGGGACCCTCGAGCTGGTCGACCCAGCCGAAGACCTCGTCGGCCAGGACGTCGCTCAGCCCCTCCTTCCCCGCCGTGGTCAGCGCGTCGTCTTCGGCGACGATGCGCTGCAGGAGGTCGGGCAGGTCGTAGTGGAAGCGCTCGCTCTCCTTGAGCGCCATGAGGATGTGGTCGCGCTCGAGCGTGCGCGGCTGCTGCTCGAGCCAGGCGATGTCCTCGTTGATCAGCTGGCGGAACGCCAGGCGGGTCAGCTTGTGGGCCATCAGCGCTTCCTCCGGCTCGCCGCGGCCTTCTGCGCCTTGCGCACCTCGCGCTGGGTCGGGCGGATCGACTGCTCCAACGTGATCACCATCGCCCGCACGAAGTCCATGCCCCGCTTGAGGAGCTCCTCCTCCACCTGGACCTGCTTGAGCGCGGCGCGGCGCACCCGCACCGGCATCTCCTCCTCCTTGGTGGTCGGGTTCGCCACCAGCCAGTCGGCGATCGCCGGCGCGCCCCACCACACCCAGGGCGACATCGTCGCCAGCTTGCAGCTGCGCACCACGCTCTCGATCTCCTGGGGCGTGATGTGCTCGTCGAACACGTTCCACTTGTTGGTGGTGCGGTAGAGGACGGTGACGCCGTGGCTCTTCTTGAGCCGCGCCATCTACCGCGGCTCCTTCTCGCCGCAGCCCGTACGCGTCTTGCTGATGACCGTCAGCTGGTAGGGCAGGTCGTCGGGCACCGGCACGTCGATCATCGAGTCCGTGTTCGGCATCCCCTGCACCCGGAACTTCGCCACCACCAGCAACGGATCGTTCTCGTCGGCCGACACCTCGACGTCGTAGCAGTGGTTCTCCTTGAGCCACAGCTGCAGCCAGGCCACCCAGAGCTTGGCGACGAGCAGCTGGTTGTCGGGGGTCATCGGCTGGGTGAGGATCATGCCCAGGAACATCGAGGGCGAGACGTGCTTCGTCATCGGAACACCTCCAAGAGGAAGGTCTTGGTGACCTGGTAGATGCCGGGGCACTTGCTCTCGCGCGGGCCGGCGATGTTGACGATGGGGTAGCGCTCGACGAACCGGGCCAGCTCGATCGGGTCGGTCGCCGCCGGGTTGCAGACGAAGACCGTGTCGAGACCCTTGCCACCCTCGGCGATCGGCCGCTCGGCGTAGCGCCGGGTCGCGAGCGTGCCGCCGGTCAGCGGCCAGCGCGTCGACAGGATGACCGTGGCCCCGGCCAGGTCGATGTTTTTCTCGGTCCGCGTGAGGTAGTTGGTCGTCTCGAGCTCCTTGAGGGGGTACTTGGGGGCGATCGGCCCATCCTCGGCCCGGCGCCCCTTGGGCACGTAGCCGCCGATGCCGATGCGCAGCGCGAGCCCGACGTCGAGCGCGGCCCGGTCGACGCCGGTCTGCCCGCCCGAGATGATCAGCACCGGGTTGCGCCCAGTCCGACGCGGGATGTTGTAGCGGCGCTTGTCGAACGTGCGCAGCGTCACCGGCTCGCCCTGGTCGTGCATCGAGCAGCGCTCGCACTCGCGCACGCACCACTTGTTCATGATGGCCGGGTCGGTCGCCACCGTCGCGCAGGGCTTGGCCTGGTCGCCCTCCGTGGTGCCCGGGTCCGCCGGCGCGAAGCCGAGCTCGTAGTCCGCCGGGTAGGCGTAGTCGTCTTCGTGGTCGGTCAGCTGGTAGCTCGGCCGCCTGTTGATGCCCCACGCCTTGTGGCACTGACCGTCGCAGGCGACCGTGACCCGCTGCCCGCAGTAGGTGATCGTCTTGGTCAGCATCAGATCTTCACCTTGAGCGTGATGAGATCCCGGGGGTAGACGCGCATCTTGGTGGCGGGCATGTGCTTGATGGTGCCGTCGTCCTGCAACATGCCGAACCCCACACCCAGAAGGATGACGTCCTGGTCGATCTTCTCCTGCTCCGTGAGCACCGGCGGCGGGTCGGCGATCGGCATGAACCGCAACTTCGCCGCGGCGGCCGCGTTGAACACCACCTGCCCCGACCACACCTGCCGCGCGTAGGCGCTCGACAGGAAGATGTAGACGCGGCACTCCTCCTCGTAGTCCTTCCACCAGCGGGGCGGGTTGTGCTTGCTTCCCATGGTCGTCCTCCTTCCGTGGCTCACGTCCCGGGGGCTTCTTGCCCCACCGCCTGCCCGTCCCGGATGATCACCGCCCGCGTGTCCCCGGGCCGCTCGTTCACCATCTCCAGCCACAGCCGGCAGTCCAGGTCCGCCGCCACCTGGCGCAGCGTCTCCAGCCCCTCCTCATCGAGAAGCGACCCGCTCTTGGCCCACACGTCCCGCAGCCGCGGCGACTGCGCGATCGCGATCGCCAGCGAACACCGCAGCTGCTCCGCCTGGCTCGCCTGCTCGAGCGGCACCCCGCCCAGCCGCAGCCCGTCCTCCACCACCTCGAGCCCCTCCACCGGCATCCGCGCCTGCGTCAGGAGCTGCGCCTTGCGCTCGTCGATCTCCCCCATCCGCGTGGTCAGCTCGGCCACCCGCGCCTGGTGCGACGCCACCTTGGCGTCGAGCTGCGCCACCTGCTTCTGGTGCTCCTGCACCCGGCTCTCCCACCGCACGAACTCCTCCACCCCCCGCATCTCGCTCTTGAGGGTCCGCCGACGCACCGCCAGCGCCTCCACCTTGTCGGGCGCCGGCACCGCCGCCTGAGCCTCCTGCGTCACCGCCTGCCCCTTCACCAGCCGTTCTTCGAGCTTGGCCAGGTCCGCCTCGGCGGCCGCCAGCTGCCGCTTCAGCGCCTCGATGGCCGCCACCTTCGCCTCCCGCTCGGCCCGGACCACGCCCAGTGCCTCGACGCACTTCGCGGCCTTCGCCGCCGCCAGCTCGCCCGCCCGCAGGTCCTCCTCGACCTGGTCGAGCTCGTCCTGGATGGCCGACGCCGACCGCGTCCCCGCCGGCGCCGACCCCGGATCGACCAGCCCCTCGCGCTGCGCCACCGCCTGCTTGAGGGCCCGGTTCGCCTCCGTCCGGCTCTCGTAGAACGCCCGCGACTCGGCCTGCAGCTTGTCGATGTCCACGCCCACGATGCCGAGCAAGATCTTCCGCTGCTCGGCGGGCGTCCGGCCCAGGAACGCCAGCGGGTCCAGGAACCGCTGCGCCACCAGGTTGTCCAGCCACGTCTGCGGCGAGCTCAGCTTGCCGTCCGGCCCCGTCACCACCAGCCCCGTCAGCAGCTTGCCCTCGCTCTTGCCCTCCTTGCCCACCTTGAAGGTGCGCTTGATCTTGTAGAGCCCGTCGTTGAGCTCGACGTCGATGGTCGTCGCCTCGTCGCCCTTGCGGATCGGCTCCGTGGGCAACGCCTCGCCCCCGCAGAAGGCCGCGTCGAGCGCGTCCATCAGCGAGCTCTTGCCCTGCCGGTTCTTGCCCGCGATGAGCAGGATGTTGCGGTGGTCCTCGGTCTCGATGTGGACGTGCTTGATCCGCTTGAAGCCGCGGACGTCCACAGCAGTGATCTCGAGCTTCTCGTTCTTCATGGTCGCTTGGTCTCTCAGGGTTGGCCGAGGATGCCGCCGGGGCGGACTCGGATGTAGGCGTCGTACAGCTTGTGGATCTGTCAGTCCTCCTTGTTCACATGTCGCAAGATCGTTCTCCTCCGCGCCAGAACGGGTCGTAGCGCGGGTCGCGCGCCCAGAACATCCGGACCATCGCGCAGTACAGGTGGTAGAGCTGCCGAGCCTGCCAGTGCAGATCTTGCTCCCGGCGCGCGTTGACCGTCGCCTGGCACTCACGATACCGACGCAGCAGCTCACGCCCCAGGTAGAGCACTGCCCGCTGCTGGTGGGTCATCCAGGCACCGGCGTCAGGATGATCGAGTGCCAGACGCTGCGATCCGGGAACACCACCACCTTCCCGTCGGCCTCGCGCCGCAGCTCTCGCAGCTTCTCGCCGCGGCACAGCAGCCCGGCCTCGACCAGGCGCTCAACCGCCACCCCCTCGTCCCCCAGCGCATCCCCGTCGAGGTCGACGTCGACCGCCACGGTCGGGTGCTGGTACATCGGGCACGCACACGTCGCCGACGACCGGCACCGGCCCTTGCCCCACGTGAGCTTGCCGTCCTCCTCGTCGAGCGCGTGCCCGTACTGCGTGTGCCCGCACGTGCAGACCTGGCTGACCTTGCGGACGTAGCGGGCGTTGAACCTAGCCATCGCTCGCCGTCTCCTTGAAGTCGGTGAGCGACGCCAGCCACGCCTCGGCAGCCTCCGCCTGCGTCACCAGCGCGGCCGCGATCTGCCGCGCCTGCCCCGGCTGGAACCCGATCCAGCTCACCAGCTGGCCGAAGTTCATCACCACCCGCCCGTCGACCACGGCGACCGAGATCTTCATCTCGCCGCCGTCCCGCTCGGTCAGCTTGCCGTCCGGCACCTCGCCGGTCGCGCCCAGCTCGAGCTCCGCGGCCGCCGCGCGCATCGTCTCCTCGAGCTTGTCCTTGTGCTTGCCGAGCACCTCCTCGAACACCTCGGCGAACTTCTTCGCCATCTCCGGGTCGATCTCGACACCGTGGTTGCTCATGATCCGTGCCTGCCCTTCACGTACACCGTTCGACCGGTGTCGTAGTTGTAGATCTTGACGGCGCGCGCCGGCGCCAGGCCCCCCGCTACCACCCAGTCGACGCTCTCGGCGCGTGTCGCCTGCGCGATCGCCTCCTCGAGCGTGGCGGCCTCGACGATGACGTGGCCCCGCACCACCTCGGCCGACGACTCCATGTGCACGTCGAACCTGGGCATGGTCAGCCCAGCCCGAGGCGGTGGTACCGCTCCGCGCACAGGTGCCGCTCCGGCTGGAAGTACTCTGGGCCGTTGTACCCGCACAGGTAGCAGGGGGCCTTCTCGAACCGTGCGCGGTCCATCGGCGTCCCCATCGCCCACGCCTGCCGCACCTGCTCGAGCAGCGCCGGCGGGCACACCTCCCCCGGCGCCCCGGCCGGCGGGCACACCTCCCCCGGCGCCCCGGCCCGCAGGCCCAGCACCCCCGCCACCAGCAACAGGCTCGCCGCCTCGAGCTGGCTCCCCCCGCGCGCCTGCCACCTCCGCAGCAGCGTCGAGAGTTCCTGCTGGTAGCTCCGCGGCACCGGCGTCGGCAGTCCGCCGGCCGGCAACAGCGGCTTGATCGCCAGCATGATGTCGGTCGACAGGTCCCAGCGCTCGTCCTGCTTCTCGTTGAGCCGGAACCACACGAGCGCGTTGTAGACGACGCTCAGCTCCTCGTCGGTCAGGTGGAGGGCCTTGGTCTGCTTCTCTTCCATCGTGCTCACCTCTTCTTCGTGGGCTTCGTCGTCGGCTTGCCGGGCAGGGTGGCCTCGTGCTCGCTCAGGTACGCGAGCGCGTCGTCCACCATCCGCTGCTGCCAGTTCCGCCGGGCGTACGTGGTCTGGTTGATCGGCTTGCCGTAGCTCGAGATGCCCGGCCGGATCTCGCGCCGCGCCCAGTCGATGGTGACGCTCAGGCCCGACGGCGAGGTGATGATCGCCTCGTCGCCGCGCGTTTCGGTCCGCCACCGCTCGGGCACCACGAACAGGAACTTCGTCATCATCATCCTCCTCAGAACGGCGGGGGCTCGTCGTCGCCACCCGGGGGGTAGTCCAGGTCCTCGTCTGCGAAGAACGCGTCCGCCGGCGGGCGCGCCGCGTGCTCCTCGAAGTTCCCGCCCGTCTCGAAGTCGTCGGGCAGCTCGCCCGAGTACCCGCTCTTGCCCCCGCCCATCCCCTTGAGGAACTTCGTGAACGCCGGCGTCTTGCGGTACCCGCGCGCCGTCTTGCGCAGCAGCCGCTCGCCCACCAGGTACTTCCACAGCCGCCGCAGGTCGTCCTGGTCCAGGTTCACCATGTCCGCGAACATCGGCTTCGAGAGGAGGTCGACGTCGAGCATCGTCGCGATGATCGACTCGCTCTCGTCCCCGAACCCGAGCATCGTCTTCTTGATGTCGACCTTCTTCTCCTCGCTGTAGTGGTTGTCCTGCTTGTACTTCCGCGCGTACTCGAAGTACGCCATCGACTTCTTGCGGTAGCTCCGGTCCATGAACTGGGCCGCGAAGTCGACGTGGTCGGTCGTGATGATCACCTTCTTGGCCGTCGCGTCCGTCGAGAACAGCCGCGCCGCCACCGCCGCGCTGATGCGCGCCAGCTTCAACCGCAGGTCCGCCCGCTCCGCCAGCGGCACGTCGCACTCGTACGTGTCTCCCATCCGGTCTGCCCACCGCAGGAGCGCGTCCTCCGCGCCCCCCTGCCACTCGATGTGGTGCGGCTCGCGGCTCCACGCCCACAGCACCATGCTGCGGCACAGGTCCGCCGTGTAGACGTGCGGCAGATCGCTCTTGTCCCACCGCTTGTTGAGCAGCTCCGTCTTCACCTCGTCCTTCTCGGCGATGATCGCCAGGTCCACGCGCCGCAGGTCCTGCGCCTCGTCGAACAGGTCCTCCACCGCCTGGATGCCGTAGTTGAACCCCGCCATCTGCCCCCGGTTGTTCCGCGGGTTCGTGATCAGGATGAGCCGCGTCCGCGCCCACGTCTCGTAGTCCGCGTTCACGCCGCCGCCCACCGCTCGACCGCTCGACCGCAGCTGCGTCATCTTCCCGACCTCCTCGCCCGGGATGCCCGCGAACTCGTCGATGATCAGCAGCCGCCGGTCGTTCTGCGGGATCTTCCCCCACCGCAAGATCCACTGCCCCTGCATCTGGATGCTGGCGTAGACCAGGCCCGTGCGCTTCGAGTCCTCGCCGGCGATGAGCTCCCCGAGCCCGTAGTGCCGCATCATCCGCTCGATCAGCGTCGTCTTGCCCGTGCCCGTGTCCCCCATCACCAGCAGCTCGAACCACCCCTTGTGGACCGGCTGGCCCGCGAACTTGAACCCGATCACCGCGTGGTAGCAGAGGTCGACCGCGATGGAGAGGTCGAAGCGGCCGCCGATCTGGTGCACGTTCGCCGTCAGGTCCCGGTGGATCTCCTGGAACTTGTCGTAGACCGACTGCCCTGGCCGCGGCTGGAAGATGCGGAGCTTGTCCTTGAGCTCCGCGGTCATGTGAAACTGGTCGATGTCGTTCTGCGCCGGGTCGGCCTTGTCGAACAGGAAGCAGATCCGCTGGTCCTTCGGGTGCCCGAAGACCATCGACTCGACCATGTACTTCTTGTTCGCCTCGATGCCGTGGCCCAGGTAGAACGCCCGCCGCACGACGTGCTTCGCCGACTTCTTGTTGAGGTCGTCGTCGTCCGCCGCCATCGACACCTCGTAGGCGTGCGCGTAGTCGACCATCGGGATGATCTGCAGCTCCTCCACGTTGCTGCTCTCGAGGATCTCGATCTTGTGCTTGTGGCAGTCCTTCGGGATCCCGACCCGCGCCCTGATCGTCCCCTTGCGGTTCGAGTCGTTGACGTCGACCAGGTCGAGCACTGCTCGCTCCTCCACGTCGAACGTGAACTGCAGCTTCCCCTTGCCCCCGGCCAGGTTGTTCGGGCAGTTTTCGCAGATCGCCGCCTCCGGGTTCGGCGTGCACATGATCCGCCCCTTCACGGGCAGCTCGAACGGCGCCTTCGCGATCGCCGCGACGTGCACCGCCGTCTTGATCATCGTGTTGACGTAGCAGCCCTTGCTCGCCTCGCTCAGGTGGATCTCCGGCACCTGCGCCGGCTCCTGGTCCGTCGGGTTCGCGATCCACGGGCACTTGTCCTCGCCCACGCACGCCACCCGGCCGTTCTCCCCGGTGCCGGCCAGCGACCGGATGAACCGGCAGCTGAACTTCACGTGCCCCCGGTACGCCTGGTCGATGACCGAGTGCCCGTTCGCGATCCGCTCCGCCGTGTGCCCGTCGTTCGGGTAGTGCTCGCGGGTCCAGTCGTCGAGCTGGCGCTGCGCCTCCTTCGCGTTCAGCCCCGCGTCGTGGAAGAACCCGGCCAGCGGCAACAGCACCCGGTTCCGGTTCGGGCCGCCCTCCTTCGGCCCGTTCTTCAAGATGTCCTGGACGCACACCGGGAACGCGTCGCCCTCGTCCGGCCGTTGGATCGGCCGCCGCGGCATCAGCTTCTTCAGGTCCCGGTACGCGTCGTACGCCTGGTAGTGCTCGAGGTACCAGGCCACCGCCTCCGGCAGCGGCGGGATGTCCTTGTAGTCGCTCTCCGGGTAGATGTGGCTGTCCGGCAGGGCCTCCGCCCCGGGGTTCCGCGCGTGCTGCGAGAGCTCGACGATGTCCCCCGGCTTCATCGTCATCAGCTCGTCGTGGGTGAGCTCGATCTTGTAGCGCCGGGTCTTGGGGTGGACCGTGTTCGGGATGCGCCACATCCGCGGGATCGAGTAGACCGTGCGGTCGAGCGTCGTCAGCCCCAGGCTCTGGCTCAGCTCGAGCGCGATGCGCTTGACGATGTACGTCAGGTGCATGTGCGGCCGGATGTTGAACGGCTCGGGGCGCACCACCAGGTGGAACCCCTTCGAGCCCGAGTACCAGGCCTGGACGTGCTTGGGCGAGAGCCCCGGGAAGCTCCGCAGGAACCACGCCGCCAGCGTGCGGACCTGGTTGAGCGCGAGCTCCGTCGCCCCCTCGAAGGTCATCCCGTGCGCGGGCCCGGTCTCCTTGCCCGGGTCCGCGTCGAAGTCGAAGAACAGCCCGTGGTAGTGCGGCTGCTGCTCGGGCAGCTCGTCCGCCTCGCGCTCCGCGGCCGCCACCTCCTTCGCCGCGGCTGCGGCCGCCAGCTCCGCCGGGTCGAGCTCGAGCTCGGGCTGCGGCTTGCCCTTGCCCTTGCCCTTCTTGCTCGGGGGCGGCGGCGGCACCGGCACCGGCGGCTTCGCCTTCTGCCGCTGCAGCTCGCGCAGGCTCGTCGCGTCCTTGAACCGCTGCACCGTCGCGTAGCAGTTCGTCCCCGAGGACTTCTCGACCACCCGCCGCTGCACGTCCCCCACCCGCATCCGCACCCACGGCAGCTTCGCCTTGGTGACCTGGTGCTCCATCTGCGCGTCGACGTACGCGTAGTCCTTCCAGAACGTCATCGCGCGCCTCGTTCAGGTTGAGCGTTCATACCTTCAGCTCCTGTTCGATCTGCCTGACCCACCCCTGGCAACCACGGAAGATGGTGTCGCCGAAGTAGATCCCCGCCTCGTCCGGACACCCAGACCCGCGCCCGCCACAGTGCGGGCAGGGGAACGCCGAGCCGTCGCCGTAGAGCACGTGCCCCTCGATGCACCAGTCGCACAGCGTCGTCGCCATGCCGCAGTGCGGGCACGTCTCGTACGGTGGGACCAACCGGCTCCGCGGGTTCGGTTCGTCATCCGCCATCGGGCCCTCCCAGCTGGTGCCGCCCCCGCGTCCACGCCGGCCAGCGGAACGTCCGCGGGTGCGCCAGCATGAACGCCACGTAGTCCCACGCCTCGACCAGGCTGTTCCACGCCGTGCCGTTCCACGGCCGACGCCCGTACGCCGCCTGGCCCCCGGTCGTGTGCATGTAGCCCTGCGGGTCGTACAGCGCCCACGGGTGGTGCGCCGTCGGGTGACCGCAGTGCACGAGCCGCCAGCCGCTCGTGTGCCGCCAGCGCGCGGTGGTCTTGCGCCAGGGCCGCGGGTCGATCCGCGTCCACCCCGGCGGCGGCTTCGTCACCCGCGTCCTCATACGAGCCGCTTCCAGACCCGCATGTAGCGGTGGCACTCCACCGGCGAGGCGGCCCAGCAGAGCCGCCACACGAACGCCGGCTCCGGGTGCGGGTCGTCGTCGTCGACCTCCCAGATCGGCCGCCACGCCTCCTGCCAGCCGCCCATGTACGCGACGACGTCGTAGTCCAGCTGGCGGTAGCGCCAGCGGTGGCAGACCTGGCAGTAGCGCGGGTCGGCGCCGCCGCAGGCCAGGTTCGAGCAGACCTGCCGCCCGGTCTCCATGTCGAGGAACGCGATGCAGTTGAGGCAGCCCCCGCACACGTCCTCGGGCGGGTCCCCGTTGAACACGGGGATCCCCGGCCGGTCGAGCAGACCCAGACGCTCCGCGTAGCGCGGTGAGATGGGGAAGGGCTTGGACATGATCATGGCTTCGTCGGGCTTGTGCCCTGAACGGAGGGGTGCCCAACGGCGCTCGAGCAGGGTGTCGAAAACCCAGCTCAAGATCTCCGGCGAAGCCGGAACATTCTGCGGATGACACGGTGCGTTATTTGGTGGAGGCCAGAGGTGAAATGGAGGGGAGGAGGAGGGGAGAGGAGGATGTGGATAAGTAATGAGTAGAGAGAGAGAAATAGACGCGTGTTTTCGAAAAAGTGGCACCCTCACGCTGGACCGAGAAGGGGGGGTCTTTCAAAAGTTTTCTTGAGAGACCCCCAACCACTATGGCTTTCGCGAGGGTGTCACTTTCCAACTTGACCGCTACCAAACCACTCCCAGTTGTTGGTTGGGTTACTGGTTTTGGTCGATTTCTTGACATGTAGTTATAGGTAGTCACCGCAATGAGCGCGCACCACCGTGCCCCCCACTGTAGGCAAATGAACCTCGTTTAGCATGGTGGATTACGTCGATTACACGTCATACACGTAGGTTCTGCACTGCGGCACCTACACCGAAAGTGCGGTGAAAACCGTTATCAATTCGGCCCTCGGACGCCTGTGGATAAGTCGAGGTGGCTCCCTGGGGTAAGACGCGCGCGGGCGCGTGAAAGCCCCCGCTGCCGGTGGGGCAAGCGGGGGGCCTCCGAGGTGGGGGGGGTCAGACGTCGAAGCGGCGGTCGTCGTCGCCGTCGTGGAGCTCGACCAGGTCGCGCGGGCGCGGGGGGCGCGCGATGGGCGCCTGGGGCACCGGCCCCCGCCAGCTCTTCGCATCAGCGAGCTGCTGGGCGACCCGCGCCCGGTGGTCCTTGGCGCGCGCGCACGCGAGCGCGATGTCGCGGATCGAGATCCCGAACGTGCGTGCCGCGGCGTCGCTGCCGAAGTGCGCCACGTGGTCGTCGTAGATCTGATCGCGCCGGATGGCCTCCGCCGGCGGGCAGGTCGGGCTGAGCGACCGGCCGACGATCAGCTGGAGGTGGCAGTCGTTGACGCAGTCGTCGAACTGGCAGACGGGCACGGCGACGGCGCCCCAGGGGACCTCGCCGACGCGCGCGCGGTAGGCGAACTCGCGGATCGGCACGCGGCGTCCCTGGACGCGGAAGAGGAACGTGCCGTTCGAGGACGGCTTGCCCTTCCAGCGCTTGTGGGAGCGGGGGAACTCGGCGCCCCAGAGCACGAAGTCTTCGACGGCGACTTGGTTCCAGAAGGTGAGCTCGGTGTCGAGGATCCAGGCCGGGGCCCGGTAGGAGGGAAGGCTGCGCCTTCCGAGTTGATACGGGTCTGCATCGGGGCCCGTCTGATCGCGTGTGGTTCGCATCGACGGGCTTATGCCTGTCCGAACGGCGCGCTCATCGACGCGCACACGTCGATGGGGTTGGTGTCCCAGAGGCCGAAGAAGGCCTTCACGGCGAGGGCGGCGTCGACGCCGGCGGGGTAGCGGTGGCCGACGTGGAGGATGAGGTTGGTGCCGTCCTCGAGCTTCTTGAACACGCGGGCGCTGGCGGCGCCGGACTTGTCGAAGAGCGGGGCCCCGTCGCCGCCGAAGAGCGGGACCTGCTTGCCCTCGAGCTGGACGAGCTGGATCTCGCGGAGGTAGTCGAAGCGGAAGCCGTCGTCGAGGAGACGCTTGAGGAGGCGGGGCCAGGCGTCGTCGGGGACGGTGGCTGGGCCCTGGCCGGCGAGTAGGAAGACGAGGACCTCCTTGGGCGGCGCGCCGTTCCAGAAGACGGTGTAGATCGAGGCCGGTGGTTCCTGGTGGAGTAGGTGGACAACGTGGTTGTCCAGCCACGTCTTCCTGTCGAAGTCGGGCATCGATGGCTCCTGGTGGTGGCGTGAGGTTCGAGCGTCGCCCGCGGTACGGATGGGCGTCAAGTGATCAGACCCGCAGGCTAAGAAAGGCCGCACGAGGTACGGCCCTCCTGCACGTCCCGTGCAGGTAGGCCCCAGGCGTTACCTGGGGTTGGTCTATGTTTCTCGCGGCGCATGCCTGGCGCCGCTCATGGCGAGCAGAGCTCGCACGTCTTGATCGTACGTTTCTTTCCTCGATCAGCGGGCAGATAGGCGAGGCCCATCTTCACCGCACACGGACCGCAGGCGCGCACGTAGACTGACCGACCATCGGCCGAGGTCCCCTTGAAGAGCGGCACCGAGTTGCGCGCACGAAGTGCGGCAGCGCGACGCTGACCATCCAGGAAGATCTTGGCGATGTCGACCAGGCTCTGCGTGAACAGCCCTTGGGCGAGTGAAGCGAGCATGTGGTCTCCTTTCACTCTTCTTATGCCAGGATCCGCTCCATGCTCGCCGAGCAGGCTCGAGGCTAAGAACGACGCGCGAGGCGTCGGTGCCCACCAGGCGGTGGGCGGTCAGAAGTGCATCATGCGCTGGGGCGCGAGGAGGTACTTCTGGTCGTCGTTGAGGACGCGCTCGCGCGCCGCCTCGACGGTCATGCCGACGAAGGAGTCGGCCTTGTACGACTTCTCGTCGGAGAAGAAGGTGTAGAGGACCTCCTCGGGGCCGCCCGCGGTGCGCGTGAAGACGATCTTCACGGGCTCGCGGGTGTGGTCGAGTCGGCAGCTGTGGATCTTGTCGTGGGTGTTGGTCATGGTCACGGTGGCCTCAGTGGATGTCGATGATGACGGAGCGCTGACCGGGCTCACGCCGGTAGGCGTGGTCGTCGGCGAGGCGGACGCCGGCGGCGTCCTCGAGGTACTCGCGAACCAAGATCCACTCCTGGTCGCGGCCGTTGTCGATGCGCATCTCGGCGGGGTGACCGAGCTCGTCTTCGAGCTTGTGGAGGAGGCGCAAGGCGTCGGCGTGGTAGCCGAGGTCGGCGTGCTCCTGGATGTCGAGGACGCGCCGCTCGAGCTCGCTGGGGTTGAGCAGGCCGTCGGGGTCGTACAGCGCGATGGGCGCGAGGGCGAGGGTGATCAGGCCGGCCTTGCCGAGCAGCCAGACGAGCGTGCCGGCGGCGAGGCCGATGGCGGCGAGGCCGAGGACCTTGTAGTCATCTCGGGTGAGGGTGGGTGCGCGGTTGAGGGGGACGAGCCCCCGATGCTTCAGGCACAGGAACGAACTGGACATGATGGTGGCTCCTTGTTGCCCTTCTTGTGCCAGGAATGGAGATCTGATCAGGTCGTGGGAGCGAGCCCTCCTCGGACGATCGCGAGCATGGGTTCGTTGAAGCCGAGGGCGCGGAGCACGTCGATCACGTCGTCGACGTCGAGGTGGCCGCGGTGGGGCGAGGTGTCCTGGTTGAAGTTGCGTTCGATGCGGGTGATGAGCGCCCAGACCTTGGGGCCGAGGTGGGCCGCCACGAGCTCGTGCACGGAGGTGGCGTAGGTCTGGTCGTCGAGCCCCTTCCCGTAGTCCTCGCTCCAGAAGCACTGGACCCCGGAGACCTCGTCGATGTCCACGAGGGGGACATCGTCCTCGATGCGCGGTGGGTTGGAGCGCCAGATCTGGAGGAACCGACCGTTGGCGTGGTCGATGCCGTAGACGCAGGTGTACTGCTCGTTGTCGAGGCCGAAGCGGGTCATGGCAGGTCCTTTCGCGTGCGGGCTTCGGGCAGGGCGGCGCGCATCTCGCGGAGGTGGCGGGCGTGGGGAGTCATGGCTTGCTCCGTCGACGGAACATGAAGAACGCCGCGTAGCTCTCGTTGTATCCGGGCTTGTCGTAGGTCACGTCCCATCCCTCGGCGCGATACAGCGGCTCGACGTCGAGCCACCGCTCGCGGTAGATCACGGCGGACCGGTCGTCGGCCGTACCGTCGTTCGGCATGCGCTTCAGGATCGCGTCGACGACGTCGCACTTGAGAACCTTCGCGCTGGCCCCGTCGAATTCGCGCGCGATACAGGCGTTGAAGGCGTCGATCACAAAGTCGGGGATCGTCACCGCGCGCAGGGCGACGACGTCATCGGGGCTGATGGGCTTCGCCACGGTCACCCCTCCCCGATCGGGCCGCGGGTGGCGGGGTCGGCGTCGGCCTGGTCGGCGGGGACGAGGCGCGCGAGAACGCTCTGGCGATGCGCATGCGTCGCGCCCCATCCTCCGGTGTCGCCCGGGAATCGGCGCGGATACCATCGACGCCATCCATCTGTCGTCACCTGGACCCACCCGCCATCCTGGAACGACTCGATCACCGGCGCCGTCGCCAGCAGCTCCCCCACCGTCGCCCCCCGGGGCGCGGCGTCGAGCGTGGACGTGAGCGGCCCGCCGTTCTCGGCGACGGCGCGCAGGCACGTCAGCACGCGGTCGATGGCGGCCATGT
>Ga0073904_10002308_pt1 | contig 14429 bp, 13 predicted proteins | sample KloWWTrecipitate_FD_66668 | JGI IMG/M metagenome (GOLD analysis project Ga0073904, IMG submission 66668) | Active sludge microbial communities from Klosterneuburg, Austria, studying microevolution and ecology of nitrifiers - Klosterneuburg... | ecosystem: Engineered > WWTP > Aerobic digester >...
CGTCTCCTCGCTGGCGATCTCGAACGGCCGCAGCGTGCGGGTGAGATACGGCACGCGCTCGACGACGTGCGAGGCGCGCATGGCGGCGCGACCGGCCCGACCGCCGGAGCGTCGCCCGCCCGAGCTGTGTTCCGGTGCGGCGGTGGGTGAGTCGCTCATGGTTCCTCCGTAGAAGTGAGTTCCGTTGGCATGACGGCCTGGTCGCGTCGGCGACGACGGCCACCGCGCTCTCCGCTGGCGGCGGAGCTGACGGGCGCCGGCAGCGTCATGACTGCTGACAGGTGTGTTGTTGGTGCGCTCGCGTGGGGAAACGCCATTGCGGCGACGAACAGGTTCTGAAAGTCGTGTTCGGTCGCAGTCTCGACCTTGACGACGTTGCGCACCGCCGCTTCCATTTCGCGACGGGCACTGACCGAGAGCAACGCCCGCACGGCGCCAGCACCAGCGGCGTTGCCCACCGAGCGAACATGCTCGACGGGACAGTCCGGCACGAGGCCCAGGACCAGCGCGTACACCGGATCGATGTGGCTTCCAAAGGCCCCAGCCAGGCGAATGTCGAGTACTTCGGTGATTCCTGCGTGCTGGAACAGCAGGTCGATACCGGCGCGAAGCGCTGCCTTCGCCAGTTGGATGGCCCGCACATCGTTCTGCGTGACGCACAGCCGAATGCCGTTGGCCTCGTGCACCACGAAGCTGAACGTGCGGCCATTCGGGACCACACGTGGTGTTCGTTGGGCCGCGAACCCCTGCACCACGCCGTCCGCGTCGATGATGCCCGAGAGGTACATCTCGCCGATCACCTCGATGATGCCAGACCCGCAGATGCCCGAGATGTCGAGGTCTGCGGTGTCCGCGGCGAAGCCTTCCTCATCGCTCCAGAGGTCGCTGCCGATGACCTTGAAGCGCGTCTCGAGCGTGTCGCGATCGATACGCACGCGTTCGATGGCACCGGCCGTCGCTCGCTGGCCGCAGCTGAGCTGGGCACCTTCGAATGCCGGGCCGGTGGGGCTGGAGGCTGCGAATTGGCGGGTCGCGTCGCCGACGACGATCTCGGCATTGGTGCCGACATCGACGAGGAGTTGCATGGTCGGGGAGCGGTGCGGGCCCTCGGAGAGGATGACCGCAGCGGTGTCGGCACCGACGTGGCCGGCAATGCACGGCGCCAGGTAGACCTGAGCGTGACGACCGATCAGCTCGAAGGCCGACGCCGGCACGGACAGTGCTTCGGCGGTGGCGAGCGTGAACGGCGCCTGCCCGAGCGGAGTGGGGTCGATGCCGGCGACGATGTGATGCATGATCGGGTTGCCGACCAGAACGACCTCGAGCACGTCATCGATCCTGACCGTCGCCTCTCCATCGAGTGCGATCGACGCGTCGTCGCACAATTCGGCGAACAACTCGTTGAGTGCCTCGCGCACCGCCACGGTCAGGTTGCGATCGCCGCCACGGTTCATCATCACGTAGGACACGCGACTCATGAGGTCTTCGCCGAAGCGAATCTGGGGGTTCATGCGCCCTGCGGTGGAGAGGATCTCGCCGGTCAGTAATTCGACCAGATGACCGGCGATGGTAGTGCTGCCGATATCGACTGCAATGCCATAGACCCGATCGACGTAGCCGGGCCAGATTGCGACAACGGTCTCACCGCGGACCGCAACAGTGGCAGCGCGATCCTGGCCACCAAAGGCCCGGTGGACCTCTTGCAGCGCCTCCAGCGAGAGACCGGTGACAGTGCGACCGAACTCGGCGAACAGTGCGGCTATCACCAAGTCGCTCATGGACTCGGCGTCGCCCAACACGCTGGGCGGCAGTTCGATGTACGACAGTGAAATCGCAGGGTCGAGCACCACGTCGGTGAGATCGAGGCTCTTGCGCACCACCGGGCGGTGAACCTGACTCTCGGGCGGTACGTCTACGACGACGTCGTCGCGGACCAGCGCGCAACAGCCGAGGCGCCGGCCCGACTTGATACCGCGACGCTGCCCGTAGGACTCCTCGGTCTCACCCCATGGGCTGAGAGCATCGGCTGTCGATTCGATGGCCCACTTCGAGTACTGCCCGGGCTCGAACGCAACCTGGCAGCGTCCGCAGATGCCGCGACCGCCGCACACGGAATCCAGATCGACACCCAACTCGCGGGCAGCCTGCAGCACCGTGGTGCCTGTGGGAACCTCGCCGCCGAGGCCCGATGGTGTGAAGACGACGCGGGGCATGTCTGCCCCTACTGGCCTTGCCGCGCGCGCCGGCCGCCGCCGGCGCGACCCTCGCGGGCGCCGCCAGCTGCATCAGGGTCGCGGTTGGCGCGGATCCATGCCATGCAGTCCTGGTCGTTGCCGGCCAGTACATCGGCGGCCATGACGATGGTCTTCACTTCCGGGTGCATCGGGTTCATGATCGCTGAGGTCATGCCGTTGCTGATTGCCATGGCGAGGAAGGTGCCGGTGATCTGGTTACGGGCCGGGAGCCCGAAGCTGACGTTGCTGGCTCCGCAGGTGGTATTGACCTTGAGCTCGGAGACCAAACGGCGCAGAAGTGCGAACACCTGGCGCCCAGCGGTACCCATGGCGCCGATCGGCATCACCAATGGGTCGACGATGATGTCGCTGGCCGGGATGCCGTAGTCCGACGCGCGGCGAACGATCTTTTGCGCGACCGCGAAACGCACATCAGGGTCGATGCTGATGCCAGTCTCGTCATTGCTGATGGCGACGACGGCTGCGCCGTACTTGGCAACCAGTGGAAGAACGCGTTCCATTTGCTCGTCCTCGCCGGTGACCGAGTTGACCAATGCCTTGCCCTGGTAGACGGCAAGCCCTGCCTCCAGCGCCTCCACGATCGACGAGTCGATGGAGAGCGGCACATCGGTCACTGCCTGCACGAGCTGGATGGCCCGCGCCAGCAGGGCCGGCTCATCAGCCAACGGGATGCCGGCGTTGACGTCGAGCATGTGAGCACCCGCGGCAACCTGAGCCAGGGCATCGGACTGCACGCGACTGAAGTCGCCATTCTTCATCTCTTCTGCGAGCAGCTTGCGACCAGTGGGGTTGATGCGTTCACCGATCATCACGAATGGGCGGTCGAAGCCGATGGTGACTTCCTTGGTGGCAGAGCTGATGACGGTATGAGTCATGACGATTCGTCTCCGGACGGGTCAGTGATGGCGGCGGCCGCTGGGTCCCAGCCGCCGTGATCGACGAGGGAGTGCAACCGTTCGTTGGTGAACTCTGTTTTCATCGAGGCGGCGATGCCATCAACTGTCTCGACGAGTTCGCCGGTGAGGGGATAGCTGACGCGACGCCATTCGCCGACGTAGTCCTGAGCCGTCTTCTTGTCGGCCACCATCGCGGCGCGGTCGATGGCCTTCTGGAACCGATGGGGGAGGATCACCTGATGGCGATCGGCTCCGGCCTTGCCGTTGATCTGGGCAGGAATGTCACGCCACAAAATGACCACGACCTCGTTACCTCCACGACGCGACATGACTCAGACGACCTTCCGGTGAGAAGTGAGGTTGACGCTGACGGCTTCGGCGAAGGGGGCAAACCCGACGTGAAGGTGTTCGAAGCGAAGCCCGAGGCGCTCGGCGGCCAGCCGGCCGGCCGCGATGACGGACTCGTCTGTCGTCTGCGACAGCAACATCACACGTGTGTAGTTGGAGAAGTACATGGGGAGCAGCTCTGGGTGTCGATCGAGTCCGAGGCCTTGCCACAGGAGTGCTTCGAAGTGCTTGGCCAGGAAGTCGGTGAGATAGAAGGTGCCCAGTTCGTCCTCCTGCATTGCTTCGAACACGGCAGTGCCGGAGAAGAACTCGTAGCAGTGGTTGCCCGGCAGGCGCTGTAGGCGGGGCATCTCGTCGAGCAGGGCGTCGAGGCCACCACCGGTGCCGCAATCGGCATAGCCGATCAGTACAGGACGCTCCGCGAGCGGATCGAGTTCCTCGAGCAACGCGCGTAGAGACGGCACGATGTGGCTGGGGCGATTGTGCAGGTTCGCTGGCAGGTAGCGGACGTCGACATGGTCGGTGAAACCGCTTGCCTTCAGTACCGTACGCAGCTCCGAGACGAGTGCACCGCAGGCGAGAACGAGGGGCCGGGGCATGACAGAGGTATCAGACGGACGGGCCAGCCGGCTCGGCGCGACCGCGGCGGGCTGACACGAGATGCTTGGCAGTCTCGGAGGCGACGGCGGCGTCGCGGCAATAGGCATCGGCACCGATGGCCTGGCCGAACTCCTCGTTCAGCGGGGCCCCGCCGACCAGCACGATGTACTTGTCGCGCAGGCCACGCTCTTGGAGCGTGTCGATGACCACCTTCATGTACGGCATGGTGGTGGTGAGCAAGGCCGACATGCCCAAGATGTCGGGCTGGTGCTCTTCGAGCGCTGCAAGGAACTTGTCGGCGTCGGTGTTGATGCCCAGGTCGATGACCTCGAACCCGGCACCTTCCAGCATCATCGCCACGAGGTTCTTGCCGATGTCGTGAATGTCGCCCTTCACCGTGCCGATGACGACCTTGCCGACGGGCTCAGCGCCGGTCTCGGCCAGTAGTGGGCGCAGGATCTCCATGCCGCCCTTCATCGCGTTCGCGGACAGCAGGACTTCGGGCACGAACAAGATGCCGTCACGGAAGTCGATGCCGACGATGCGCATGCCCTCGACGAGTGCATCGTTCAGAACTCGGTCGGGTGTCCAGCCACGGTCGAGCAGCAACATCGTGCCCTCGACGATCTCCGGACCCATTCCGTCGTACAGATCTTCGTGCATCTGTGTGACGAGTTCATCGTCGGGAAGAGATGCCAGATCCAGGTCGTCGCCGTCGCTCATCAGCTGTCCTTTATCTGCCCGTGTGGGCGTGACTCAAGTGGTCATCGTTCGGTCCACGATGTGGAACGAGACCGCATGGTGGAACTCTATCACAGCCGGACGGCGGGGTGCCGCCCAATGTGATGCAGTACTTTAGGCCGTGTGAGCTGCTATCCGGGGTTGACCGATGAATGACGAGTGGCGGGACACGAGCGCGCTCGTTGGCGCATCGTTGAGCGCACTGCGCAACAGCAGCGGCGCACTGCGTGCCGCTGACGCTGCACTCGCTGCCCGACCCACCCACGCATCGAACGCGCGATGGTTCATGCGGGCATTCGTGGCTCGGCGGGCGGCTACGAAGGTCGACGCAGTGGAACTGTTCTGGACCAATCTCGATGTCGCGCGCGATCAGTTCTCCGCCTGCGATGCGACGCTGTCGGTGGTGTTTCGTGATCACCACAGCGTCGAGCCGGTGGCACAGTTGCAGGTGGAGTTGGGTGCTGCCGGTTACGACGGGTTGCGCAGTGCACTCAACGAGAACGTCGAGCCCGGCGCCGAGGCGGTTGCCTCAGAGTTGCTCAGGCCGACAGTGGCCCGAATGCGAGTGTGCGAGAACCGAATGCTGGCCGCTATTCACGCACTGGCCGCTTCCGGCTGAAGCGGTACTCGACCTGTTGGGGGAGCTGACCCGACGCGTTGTCGCTCATCGAGTACGGCAACGTTCTGCTCGTGCCATCGGGAGCGCCGCTCACAATTGGTTGATTGCCGCCAGGTGGTGGGCGTAGGAGGGTGAGGACATCAGCGTTCGGCAGCGGTCGAAGCGGCCGACGGCGTATGCCCAGAAGTCGTCGGCGGGGTTGCCGTTCACGTGCTGCAACACGCCCCACAGGGTCCACAGCAGGTCGCACATCGCCTTGTAGGCAACCATGCGCCCCAGATCGCTGGGGGGTGGCATACCGCCGAAGTACGCGAGCAGCAGCGCCTCGTCCTGCTCGGCTGTGAAGAGGCCTTCCACCGAGAGGTCGCCGAGGTCCCACATCGGGTCGTTGTTGCCTGCGTACTCGTAGTCGATGATCACCATGTGCTCGCCGGTGTCGAGGAAGTTCTCGCACAGGGGGTCGCAATGGCTGGGAACAAGTGGCCGGGGAGCGGCCTGCAGCGCGCGCCGCGTGGCGATGGCGGCGACCTCGGCCTGGTCGTAGCCAACTGGAAGCGTGGCGCCCTTCTCCGCGAGCAGGCGCTTGTAGTCGTCGATCATTTCGAACAGCGAGAAGTTCGTTGAGAACGGCTGCGCTGCCGTATGCAGCCGATGCAACGCGACACCCGCCCGCGCGACGGAGCCCAGGTCGCGGAATCGTTCTGCGCTCATCGTTGCGGCGCCGTCGACGTAGCGGGTGACCATCAGCCCGTCGGTGGCATCGAAGAACAGGATCTCTGCATTGACGCCCGCTGCAGCAGCGGAGCGGGCAGCGACCTCCTCCGCAACACGGTCGATGTACTCACCGGTGCCGGCACCTGGAACTCGCAGTACCAACCGCTCGGCACTCGACGTGACCAGGTAGTTGACGTTGGTCAGCCCGGCGAGTCGTGTCACCGAGGACGGATCGACTCCGGCCAAGAACGGCACACGAGCAAGAGCGACTGCGAGATCAGTCATATCCCTGAAGCTCAGATCTGTTCAACCGTGACACCGCGATGCCCGTCGAGCAGGCGTCGGAGGTCATCTGGGTTGCTGGTGAGAACAGTGGAGGGCAGACGGTGAAGTGCCTCTGCCGCGACCAGTGCGTCAATCGTGGAGTTGGTATTTGCTGCGGCCAGCAGCCCGCCGGCCGCCCGCGCTGTGGGCTCGTCTAATGGCCGAGGGGGAGCGAACTGGCCGAGCAAGAGGTTTACCGCTGCGTCTCGAAGTTCGTGGCCACGAACCGTTTCGGCGAGGACGACCATCGGCACGGCCACCTCGTCGCCTCGTCGTTGCGCATCCGCAACCAGGCCTCGTACGCGGGAGTTGCCGCGAGCTAAGCCAATTACGGCTCCAGCGTCGAGAACAACCGTTGCCTGATCTGCTCGTACCATTCTTCGCCCTCCTTGGTTTGCTCTTCGGTCAGTGGGCCGTACATGACATCGAGCTGACGAAGCAGTTCCTCGATAGGGTCGATGCGGAGTTTGTGGCGCAACGCCTCGACAACAAAGGCCGACACCTCGCCGGGAGCCACCCGCTGCTTCAGCTCAGCGAGAGTTTCCGCGTCGACGGTCACGGTGAGTCGAGTCATGGTCACGGCGGGAACATACCAGAGGTAATACTCCCCGGTTTCCCCGTCTCATGACTTCAGGCGGAGGTTGTCGGGGTCGTACAGGGGGCGGTCGTGGTGCTTGGCGGGGATGGGTTCGCCGTAGACCTCGATGATGAAGCCCTCTCGTTCTGCCAGCGCGGTGGGCAGGTAGCCGTAGACGATCGGCTTGCCGACGGTGTGGCCGAAGTTGGCGCTGGTGGTGAAGCCGACGACCTCGCCGTCAGCGATGATCGCCTCGCCGCTGACCGGGTACGCCATGGCCTCCAGCGTGAACGTGCACAGCTGGCGGGTGATGCCCGCCTCGCGTTGCGCCACGAGCGCGTCGCGCCCGAGGAAGTCACCCTTGTTCAGGTTCACCCTCCAGCTGAGGCCTGCCTCCCACGGAGTGGTGTCCGGCGTGACGTCGGTGCTCCAGTAGACGTAGCCCTTCTCCATGCGCATGGTGTCGATGGTGCGATAGCCGACATCGACGATGCCGTGTGCCTGCCCGGCCTCGTGCAGCAGTTCGTAGACGTGCGCCGCGTACTCGGTGGGGATGTGCAGTTCCCAGCCGAGCTCGCCGACGTAGCCGATGCGAACGGCGAGGACCGGGGCGGATCCAATGGTGATCTCGCGGGCCGTGCCGTAGCGGAACGCAACATTGCTGATGTCGTCCTCGCAGACGGATTGCAGCACCTCACGGCTCTTCGGGCCCACGATGTTGACCACCGCTCTCGCTGAGGTGAGGTCGCGGATCACGACGGATCCGTCGTCGGGGCTGTTGCTGCGAACCCAGCCCATGTCGTGCGCGCCGAACGCCGAACCGGTCACGACGTAGAAACTGTCGGGAGCGGTGCGGGTCATCGTGAGGTCGCACTCGATACCACCGCGTTCGTTGCACAGCTGCGTGTAGATCACGGTGCCCACCGGCTTGTCCATGTCGGCAACACTGAGCCACTGCACTGCCGCCAGGGCGCCGTGGCCCGTGATCTCGAACTTCGCAAAGCTGGTCTGGTCGATGAGGCCGACGCATTCACGCACTGCCAGATGAGCGGAGCGGACGTGCGGCCACCAGTTCGGTTCGGTGAACGAGGGCTTGTCGACGGGTTCCACACCCTCGGGTGCGAACCAGTTGGGGCGTTCCCATCCACCCCGTGATCCGAATACCGCGCCGTGGGCGGTGAGGATGTGTTGCAGCGGGCTGCGTCGAATACCGCGAGCCGTCACCTTTTCGCTGCCGGGCGCCGCCAGCTTGTAGTGGTGCGCGTAGAGCTCGACCATACGGGTGTCCATGAAGTGGCGTGTGGTGTGGTGGAAGGAGAAGCGGCGCACGTCCAGCGGCCACAGGTCCAGACTTGGCCGGCCCTCCAACATCCACTCCGCCATCATCTTTCCGGCGCCACCACCGGCAGCGATGCCGTAGAGGAAACCGGTGGCCACGAAGTAGTTGTCCAGTTCGGGCACGCGACCCATGACGAAGTCGGCATCCGACGAGTAGGGGATGGGACCGTTGAGCAGCGTGCGGATGCCAGCTGATTCGAGGCACGGTGTTCGCTTGGCGCCGAGCTCGGCGAGCTGTGCGAAACGGTCGTAGTTGGGCTCGAAGAGCTGCCGCTGAAATGGTGTCGGAATGCCGCCGTCATCGCCCTGGCCGGTGCCGAAGGCGATGGTGTCGGGCTCGTAGCCACCGATCAGCAGGCCGGGGCCGTCGGGCTTGTAGTACACGAGATGGTCGGGGTCGCGCATCGTCGGCATCTTGCCCAGCTCGACGGGCGTGTAGCCCTCGATCGGGCCGCTGATCAGGTACTGGTGCTCGACTGCGGTCGCGGGGATGCGGACCCCGGCCATGCGACCGACCTCCATGCCCCACATGCCCGCCGCGTTGACCACCATCTCGCACTCGATGTCGCTGCGGGTGCCGTTCGAGTTGACGGTGTGGATGGTGGTGCACTGCCGGCCATCGACCGTGACGGAGGTGACCTTCGTCTGCTCGTGGATCTGGGCGCCGCGCATTCGTGCGCCGCGCGCGATTGCCTGCGTCACCGAGGCGGGGTCGATGTAGCCGTCGGTCGGCAAGAAGGCGGCCGCCAGCACGTCCTGCGTACTCATCAGCGGGAACAGTTCCTGAGCGCGTGCTGTCGAGACGATCTCCATCGGCAAGCCGAAGCTCTTCGCCATCGTCGTCAGCCGCTTCAGCTCGAGCACCCGCTCGGGCGAGCACGCCAGGCGCAGGCTGCCGGTCTCGTGCCAGTCGACTGCCTGGCCGGTCTCGGCTTCCAGGCCGCGATACATCTCGACGGACTGCTCGAGCATGCGCGTGGTGTTGCGTGATGAGCGGAGCTGGCCGACGAGGCCGGCGGCGTGCCATGTAGCGCCGTCGGTGAGCTGGTGTTGCTCGAGCAGGACGACGTCCCGCTCGCCGTACTTCGTCAGCCAATAGGCGATGCTGCAGCCCAGGATGCCGCCGCCGATGATGACGATGCGGGCGCGTTGGGGCAGGGCTGCCGTCGAGGCCACGGTGCTCATGCTCAAGCCTTCACTCGTGCATTGGTGGGGTCGTAGAGGGGTTGTAGAGCAACCTGTGCAGGTACACGTTCGCCGGCCACCTCCAGCTCGTACGAGCCGGCCAGCACCCACTCTGCGGTGACGCCCGCAGGGCGGCGCACGTAGCCGTAGCCGATGGACTTGGCGATCGTGTAGCCGTAGCCACCGCTGGTCAGCCAGCCGACTCGCTCGCCGTCGCGGTAGATGGTTTCGCGGCCGAGCAGGATGGTGGACGCGTGGACGGTGAAGGCTGCGAGCATTTTTCCAACACCGTCCGCCCGCTGTGCTTCGATCGCTTCGCGACCGCGGAACGCGATGCCGCTCTTCATCTTCACGGCCCAGCCGAGGCCGGCCTCGATGGGGGTGTGGTCAGGGCCGATGTCGCTGCCCCACGCCCGATAGCCCTTCTCCAACCGGGTGCTCTCGATGGCGCGGTAGCCGGCGTTCACCAGGCCGTGACCGGACCCAGCAGCCATGAGGGTGTCGTACACCCCGGTGGCCGATTCCACGGGAAGGTGCAGCTCCCAGCCGAGCTCACCCATGTACGTGATTCGCAGCGCACGTGTTGCGCACCCGCCGATTCCAATGGTCTGGAAGGTGCCGAACGGGAAGGCCTCGTGCGACAGATCGGCCGGAGTAGTCGATTGCAGAATCGTCCGTGATTCCGGCCCCATCAGCGTGAGCACCGAGTAGCTCGAGGTGATGTCGAACAGTTGCGCATCGAGACTGTCGGGAATGTTGCGTTGAATCCAGTCGAAGTCGTGGGTCGCGAAGCCGGTTCCGGTGACGATGTAGAACTCGGCTTCTCCCACGTGTGCAACAGTGAGGTCGGCTTCGATGCCGCCGTGGTCGTTCAGCATCTGTGTGTAGGTGAGAGAGCCGACGGGACGGCGCACGTTGTTGGCGCAGATCCAGTCGAGAGCGGTGAGGGCATCAGGTCCCTTCAGCGCGAACTTTGCGAACGAGGTCTGGTCGATGAGGACGGCTGCCTCGCGGCAGGCCCGATGTTCGCGTCCGACCGCGTCGAACCAGTTCTGCCGCTCGTACGTGTATTCATCACGTGGAGATTCGCCAACGGACGGATCGGCAAACCAGTTGGGCCGTTCCCAGCCGAGCTTCTCGCCGAAGCATGCGCCCTGCGCCAGCAGGCGGTCGTACAGCGGCGAGGTTCGGGCGGGCCGGCCGCTGCTGTGTTCTTCGAACGGCCAGGCCATCGTGTAGTGCTTGCTGTACGCCTCCAGCGTGCGGGTACGCACCCAGTCTGTGTCGGCGTGGGGCCTGCCGAAGCGACGCAGGTCCACCACCCAGAGGTCGTACGGGGGAGAGCCGTCGTGTACCCATTCGGCCAGCGCCTGACCGGCACCGCCGCCGGCTGCAATGCCGAACGCGTTGAAGCCGGCCCCGACGTAGAAGTTGCGGAGCTCCGGTGCCTCGCCGAGGATGAAGTTGCCGTCCGGAGTGAAGCTCTCGGGACCGTTGATCAGGGTGCGGATGCCGGTGTCGGCCAGTTGCGGTACACGGCCGATTGCCAGCTCCATGATGGGCGCGAAGTGGTCGAAGTCGCTCTCGAGGAGTTGGAACTCGAAGGGCTTCGGGATGCCGTTGACCGCCCACGGAATCGGGTTCGGCTCGTACCCGCCCATCACCAAGCCGCCGACCTCCTCCTTGTAGTACGTCAGCCGGTCCGGGTCGCGCAGCGTGGGTAGATCGCGTGGAACCTCCGGCGTGAACTGTTCGGTGATGACGTACTGGTGCTCCACCGACACCAGGGGCACGTTCACCCCGACGGTTGCTGACAGCGCTCGGGTCCACTGACCGCCGCAGACCACGACCTTCTCGCATTCGATGCGGCTCTGGCTGCCGTCGGGCGACACGGTGACGACCGCCTTGACGATGCCCGCCACGACCTCGATACGAAGCACCTCGGTGTCTTCACAGATGGTCGCGCCGTGCATGCGGGCGCCGCGGGCGAGTGCCATGGTGATGTCGCTGGGGTTGGCCTGTCCGTCGGTGGGCAGGAATGCGGCACCCACGACATCGTCGACCTCCATCAGCGGCCACAGCGACTGCGCTTCCTTCGGCGTCAGCAGGTGCATCTCGAGCCCGAAGCTCTTCGCTGTCGTGGCCTGGCGCTTGACCTCGGTCCACCGCTCTTGGTTGCACGCCAGCCGCAAGCCGCCGTTCATCTTCCAGCCCGTGGCCTGGCCGGTCTCGGCCTCCAACGTCGTGTACAGCTCGACGGAGTTGCCCAGAAGCTGGGTGATGTTGGCGCTGGTACGCAACTGGCCCACGAGCCCCGCTGCATGAAAGGTGCTGCCGGAGGTGAGCTTGTGCTTCTCCAACAGCACCGTGTCGGTCCAGCCCAGTTTGGCGAGATGGTACGCCGTGGAGCAACCGACGATGCCACCACCGATCACGACGGTGCGGGCGCAGGATGGAATCTTGCTGGCGTGATCTGGCATCCGCCGATTGTGGCAGACATGACAAGGCGCCGGCTCGAAGGCCGGCGCCTCATCTCAATTCGGTCGTCGAAGAGGCCCCAGCGAGGGGGCCCGTCGATCAGGCGAACCAGGCCTTCCACACCGGCTCGTTGGCGGCAATCCACGCCTTGGCCACATCGGCGGCCGGCTTCTGATCGATCTCGACCTGGGGCAGCAGTTCGAGCTGCTGATCGTTGGTGATCGTGAGCTTCTGGACCATTGCCCACACCTTCGCATTCTTGGCCTGCAACTTCGCGCTCGCCAGCTTCTTCAGCGGGTCGGCGGGGTAGCCGCAAGCGGCCTTTGCCGTGTCATCGGCACATCCGGCGGTGTACTCCGGCAGCTGCACCTGGACGAGGTGGTACTTACCGGCTGCGGCTGTCGGGGTCCACCAGTACATCAGGATCGGCTTCTTGGCGGCAACAGCAGAGTCGAGCTCGGCCACGGTTGCCGCTTCGCTCCCGGAGAACACGACATCGAACGGCAGGCCCAGGTTGGCGACCAGCGGCGCATCGAGCTGTGAGTAGGACGGATCCGTTCCCAGGAAGCGACCCTTGTCGCCTGTTGCGGCGGTTGCGAAGAGTTGCGCGACGGCCGGGTCCTTGAGACCCTCCCACGTTGCGACCGTGGGGTGTTCGGTCACGACGTAGTCCGGCACGAACCAACCGATCTGGCCGGTGGTGCCAAGCGGCCCCATGTCGACGACCGAGCCGTCATCGATGAAAGCCTGCTCGTCGGCGACGACGCCGGACGGCCACAGTTCGGACACGAAGTCGACGCTGCCGTCGGAGAGGCCCGTGAACATGGAGTTCTCGTCGATGTCGACGATCTCGGCAGGCACGCACAGCTGTGATTCGATCAGCTGTTTGGTGATCTCGGCCTCGATCGCTGATGCGGTCCATGCGTTGCGCACGATGGTGATGGCATCGCCCTTGAGCTCGCCGCAGGAACTGGCAGCGTCACCCGACTTGGTGTCACTATCGCTACCGCACGCGACGAGCGATGAGGCGGCGATGGCGATCGCCGCGGTGACCTTGAGTGCCTTAAATTTCATGTGCTCCCCCAAATGATCGTCCCGGCCGACAGCCGAGACTTCTGAGGCTAGCTCACGGCGTGTTACGAGGGCGGTGGTGGGGAGAACTGACGTGACCCCGTGCCGCAACGTCAGCGACGGGCGAGCGAACGACTACTATCGCCGTCGATATTGAACCGAGCTGGGGGCACAGTGTGAGTACGACCGCGGATGTGGCCCTAGAGGTTCGAAATGTCTGGAAGGTGTTCGGCGCGAAGCACGATGCTGCCCTGGCGCTGTCGCAGCAGGGTGCGAGTCGCAGTGACGTGCTGGCGCAGACGGGCTGCACCATCGGCGTTCGCGACATCAGTTTTACCGTCGCTCGGGGCGAGACCTTCGTGGTGATGGGCCTGTCGGGTAGCGGCAAGAGCACGCTGGTGCGTTGCCTTTCGCGATTGGTCGAGCCATCCGCCGGCGAGGTGTTGGTCGACGGCGACGACCTGCTGAAAATGTCACCCAACAACCTGCGCGACATGCGACGAACGAAGATGTCGATGGTCTTTCAACATTTCGGCCTCTTCCCGCACAAGCGCGTCATCGACAATGTGGCCTACGGGCTCGAGGTGCAGCGCAAGCCGAAGGCTGAACGTCGCGAACGAGCGATGGAGGTGTTGCGCAAGGTTGGACTGGCCGACTGGGCAATGCACTTTCCCCAGCAGTTGTCCGGGGGAATGCAGCAACGGGTGGGCCTTGCGAGGGCGTTGGCGCTCGACCCCGACATCTTGTTCTTCGATGAGCCGTTCTCTGCCCTCGACCCATTGATCCGCCGGGACATGCAGGATGAGTTGCTGCGTTTGCAGAAGGAGGAGCAGCGCACGATCATCTTCATCACGCATGACTTTGCCGAGGCGATCCGGCTCGGTGATCGCATCGCCATCATGAAGGACGGCGAGTTCGATCAGATCGGGACCGCCGAAGAACTGGTCTTGAACCCGGCCACCGACTACGTGCGCGAGTTCGTCACCGACATTCCGCGCGAGCGCGTACTGACCGCTGCAGCGGTGGCTCACGGAATGTCGACAGGGTCGGGTCGGACCGTGTCGAGCCGCGCCAAGGTCTCAGAGCTACTGCCAATGCTGCTCCACTCCGATGTTCCCATCGACGTGTTGGACGATGATGGTAGGGCTATCGGCTACGTCGATCGACGACAGGTGGCAGAGATGCTGGGCGAGCTGCGACAGTGAGTGATGGCGTGGAGTCGCCGACGTCCGATCCGTGGTTTCGTCGGCCTGGGTGGGTGGTGGCTGGAATTGTCGCGATCG
>Ga0073904_10002309_pt1 | contig 14422 bp, 17 predicted proteins | sample KloWWTrecipitate_FD_66668 | JGI IMG/M metagenome (GOLD analysis project Ga0073904, IMG submission 66668) | Active sludge microbial communities from Klosterneuburg, Austria, studying microevolution and ecology of nitrifiers - Klosterneuburg... | ecosystem: Engineered > WWTP > Aerobic digester >...
CAGGCCGTGGTGAAGAAGGTGGGCTGGTGCGTGGTGGTGGTGTCGGAAGGCATCCGCCACGCCGACGGCCGCTTCGTGGCCGATGCCGGCGGCGGCAAGGACGCCTTCGGCCATTCGCAGCTCGGCGGCGTAGGCCCGCTGCTGGCGGCCACGGTCAAGGACAAGCTGGGCCTGAAGGTGCACTGGACCGTGCCCGACTACCTGCAGCGCTCGGCGCGCCACGTGGCCTCGGCCACCGACCTCGCGCAGGCCCAGGCCGTGGGCCAGGCAGCCGTGGACTACGCGCTGGAGGGCCGCAACGGCGTGATGCCGGTGATCGTGCGCACGTCGTCCAGGCCTTACCGCTGGAAGATCGCGCCGGCCGCGCTCACGGGCATCGCCAACCGCGAGAAGACGATGCCCAAGGGCTTCATTGATCGCAGCGGCTACGGCATCACCGCCGCCTGCCGCGCCTACCTGCAGCCGCTGGTGAAGGGCGAAGCGCCGCTGCCCTACCGCGCCGACGGGCTGCCCGACTACGTGCGGCTCAGGAACGTGCCGGTGGCGCGCAAACTGGCCGCGTGGAAGGGCTGAGGTTCGCACGATGACGCGCCGCGGCTGCGCTGGCATCGCCCTGCTGGCCTTCCTGTGCTTGCCCGCTGCGGCCAGCGCGGCGGAACCCGCGGCGGTCGCGGTCGCGCCGCCGGCGCCGGACGCCGCGCAGGACCCGCGCGTCACCGTCCCCGCAGGCACCGAACTGGTGTTCGAAATGCGCCAGGACATCACGTCCAAGACCGCACAGCGCGGCGACCGATTCCCGCTGCGGCTGGCACAGGACCTGCGCGTGGACAGCCACCTGCTGGTGCCGGCCGGCACGCCGGCCGTGGGCGAAGTGGTCCACGCCGACCGCGCGCGCGCCGGCGGCCAGGCGGGCGAATTGATCCTGGCGGCGCGCTACCTTGAATGGGACGGCCGGCAGCTGCCCTTGAGCGCCTTCCGCGCGGGCGTCGGCAAGAACCGATCCAACACCGCGCTGGGCGTGTCCATCGCCGCCGGCCTGGCCGGCTTCCTGGTGCGCGGCGGCCAGACCGAGATGCCGGCCGGCACCCTGATCACCGCCAAACTCCGGGAGGCGACCGAATTGCCGATCGTCCCCGAGCCTGCAGTACCCGCCACAACCATCACCACGCAATCCACGGACAACACGACAGGGGAACACCCGCAATGATTTCGAACCGCATCCAGGCTTCACTGCTCGCCCTCGCCCTCTGCTGGGGCCTGACCGCCACGGCACAGGACAACCCGCCCGCCACCGCGCCCGCCACGGAAGCCACGCCGGCCGCCGAAGCTGCGCCCGCCACGGGAGCCACGCCGGCTGCGGAAGCTGCGCCTGCTTCGGAAGCTGCGCCTGCTGCGGAAGCTGCGCCGGCCGCGGAAGCCGCGCCGGCCACCGAAGCGGCGCCGGCAGCGGCGCCCGAAGCGGCGGCGGCCACCGGCCGCATCGTGTTCTTCCGCCCGCGCAAGATGATGGGCGGCGCCATCACGTTCAAGGTTCGCGAAGGCGATGCCGTGCTGGGCAAGCTCAGCAGCGGCAGCTTCTTCACCGTGGACGTGCCGGTGGGCACGCATTCGTACTACGCCAAGTCCGAAGGCAAGGACGACACGCTGGTGCTGGAAGTCGAAGCCGGCGAAACCTACTACGTAGCCGCGACCATCTCGATGGGCATGCTGGCCGGCCAGGGCAATCTCTCGCCGTCCGACCAGGCGGCGTTCGACGAGGCCAACGGCAAGAAGAAGCTCAAGGACCGCAGCGGCGAGAAGGTCGACTGACCTCCGCCCCGGGGCGATTCATCCGCACCAGGACGGCCGGCCCATGGGGCCGGCCGTCTTCGTTCCGGGGCCCGGAAACCCGCGCCCCGGACCCGCGGGCCCGCCGTGTGGCGCCCCCTCCCCCCCTTTGCCATACTCGGGACGGGCGGCCGTTCGGCCGCTTATGTTTGTTCAATGGTTGAACTCTGGGGAGGGTTTACATGTTCGAGCAATACGGAATGCAGCTCGCGTTGGCCTGTGCGGCCATCGCCATCCTTTACGGCATCGTCGTCGCGAAATGGATCGTCGGCCAGCCGGCCGGCAATGAGAAAATGCAGTCGATCGCCGCGGCCATCCAGGAAGGCGCCGGCGCCTACCTGCGCCGCCAGTACCGCACCATCGCCCTGGTCGGCGTCATCCTGTTCCTGGTCATCGGCTTCGTGCCGCAGCTGGGCTGGCCCACGGCGATCGGCTTTGCCATCGGCGCGGTGCTGTCGGGCCTGGCCGGCTTCATCGGCATGTTCGTCTCGGTGCGCGCCAACGTGCGCACGGCGCAGGCGGCCACGGTCAGCCTCAATTCCGCGCTCAACGTCAGCTTCAAGGGCGGCGCCATCACCGGCATGCTGGTGGTGGGCCTGGGCCTGCTGGGCGTGGCCGGTTACTTCTGGTTCGTGCTGGGCGGCAGCGGCGCGCAGAGCGCCGAAGCGGTCACCGCGGCGCTGCAGCCGATGATCGGCCTGGCCTTCGGCAGCTCGCTGATCTCGATCTTCGCGCGCCTGGGCGGCGGCATCTTCACCAAGGGCGCCGACGTTGGCGCCGACCTGGTGGGCAAGGTGGAAGCCGGCATCCCCGAGGACGACCCGCGCAACCCGGCCGTGATCGCCGACAACGTGGGCGACAACGTCGGTGACTGCGCCGGCATGGCGGCCGACCTGTTCGAAACCTACGCCGTCACCGTGATTGCTTCGATGCTGATCGCCGGCATTGCGTTTGCCACCTACGGCTGGGCCGGCGTGGTGTACCCGATGGTGCTGGGCGCGGTGTCCATCCTCGCCTCGATCGTCGGCACGTTCTTCGTGAGCGTGCGCGAGGGCGGCAAGATCATGAACGCGCTGTACCGCGGCCTGGCCGTGTCGGGCGTGCTGGCGGCCGGTGCGTTCTACTGGGTCAGCAACGAGATGTTCAGCAGCGAGCTGGCCATGCCGCTGTTCTACTGCGCCCTGATCGGCCTGGTGCTGACCGCGGCCATGGTGGTGATTACCGAGTACTACACCGCCACCGAATACGGCCCGGTGCAGCAGGTGGCCAAGGCCAGCGAAACCGGCCACGGCACCAACGTCATCGCCGGCCTGGCGGTGTCCATGAAGTCCACGGCGGCGCCGGTGCTGGCGGTCGCGGCGGCCATCTGGTTCTGCTATGACATCGCCGGCCTGTTCGGCATCGCCATCGCGGCCACGTCCATGCTGTCCATGGCCGGCATGATCGTCGCGCTGGACGCCTACGGCCCCATCACCGACAACGCGGGCGGCATCGCCGAGATGTCGGGCATGGACAAGGAAATCCGCAAGACCACCGACGCCCTGGACGCCGTGGGCAACACCACCAAGGCCGTCACCAAGGGCTACGCCATCGGTTCGGCCGGCCTGGCCGCGCTGGTGCTGTTCGCCGACTATTCGCACAAGCTGGGCGAGAAGTACGCGGGCACCGACCAGGGGGTGAACTTCTCCATCGACAACCCGGACGTGGTGATCGGCCTGCTGGTCGGCGGCATGATTCCCTACCTGTTCGGCGCCTTCGCCATGCAGGCCGTGGGCCGTGCGGCGGGTGCGGTGGTGGAGGAAGTGCGGCGCCAGTTCCGTGAGATCGCCGGCATCATGGAAGGCACCGGCAAGCCCGAGTACGACAAGGCCGTGGACCTGCTGACCAAGTCGGCCATCCGCGAAATGATCATCCCCTCGATGCTGCCGCTGTTCATCCCGATCATCGTCGGCGTCACGCTCGGTGCCGACGCGCTGGGCGGCCTGCTGATGGGCACCATCGTGACCGGCCTGTTCGTCGCCATCTCCATGTGCACCGGCGGCGGCGCCTGGGACAACGCCAAGAAGTACATCGAGGAAGGCCACCACGGCGGCAAGGGCAGCGAAGCCCACAAGGCCGCGGTCACCGGCGACACCGTCGGCGACCCGTACAAGGACACCGCGGGCCCGGCCATCAACCCGCTGATCAAGATCATCAACATCGTGGCGCTGCTGCTGATTCCGCTGCTGTAAGCCACCGCCGCCCGGCCTTGTGCCGGGTGGTGGGCTTCAAGGAAACCCCGGCTACGGCCGGGGTTTTTCTTTGCGCGACGTCCCCGGCGGCGAAAGCTGGCCACGGCGGAGCAGCCGCTCGGTGCGCATCACGTGCACGATCAAGACGTGCTCACCGTCATGGCGGTAGAAGATGCGGCAAGGCGGCTCGACCAGGTGCCGGTAGCGCGACCGCTTCAGTTCCGGCGGACGGGGTCCGCTTTCCGGATGAAGGGCCAGCTGGTCCACGTGCGCCAGGACGCGCTGGACCAACTCGGCCGAAGCCCGCGGATTCTCCAGCGCGATGAAGTCGGCGATGGCATCCAGATCCGCCAGCGCCGGCTCGGACCAGATTACTTGAGCCATCGCGCCAGGCGCTTCCTGGCTTGGTCCTGGGTAGCGACACGCCCTTCGGCGATGGCTTGCTCACCTCGCGCGATGCCCTCCAACACGCCCATTCGCTGCTGCATCAGCTGGTAGGTTTCGACATCCACCAGGTAAGCGCTCGGCAAGCCGTGCTGGGTGATGAGGATGGGCTGCTTGTCCCGCTCAAGGTCGGAGAGAAGTTCAGTGGCCTGACGCTTGAGGGTGGTGACCAGTTCGGTTCGCATACAGTGATACTAAAATAGCACTTGGGCCACGGCAAGGCGGAATCTGCCCGGGATTTGCGTCGGCATTTCGCCCGCCGCCGGGCCTAGTCCGGGCTGCGCCGGCGGCCGATCCGAACTGCCAGCCACGCGAACGCGATCGCCAGCCCCAGGAAAATCGCCGCGAGCCAGCCATAAACCGGCACCGCTTGCGCGCTTTGCACCACGCCGTCGGCGAAATAGCGACCCTGCGGGTTGTAGGGCAAGCGCGCCGCCTGGACGAACAGCGCACCCAGCACCAGCGCCCCCAAGCCTGCGCTCGCGGCCAGCAGCCAGGCGATCCATAGGGCAAGGGTGGACGGCAGGGACAACGCGCGCGGTATCCGGATCAGTCCTGGTCCAGCGGCCCGGGGCCACCCAGCCGCCACCGGTTCATCAGCGCCGCAAGCTCGGCGGCCGGCATGCCGTAGGTGTCGGGCAGCGCCGCCTCCACGCCCGCCAGCCCGGCGGACACTCTGCGCCCGCGCAACTGGCCCACGTATCCGGGCGCGAAGTTCCAGCACACCATCACATTGGTGGCGATGCGCTGCGGGAAGAACTCCTCCACGTCTGACCAGCGCTGGAACCACTTGCGATACAGCGAGCTGAACTCGAAGCCGTCGCGCCTCAGTTCCAGGTAGCTGGCGCCCGGCAGCATCGTGACGATGGCCACCACGACGCCAAGGCCGAAGAAGGCGATGCAGAGCCAGCCGAAGGCCTGCCCGCGGGCCACCAGGAAACCACCCATGGTGACGAAGCCCGCGCTGACCACCATCAACTTCAGATGTTTCCAGGGGCTGGACCTCAACCTCAGGGATGCGGGGCGAGTCATGCCTGGGGCGGGTTGGGTTTGCTGATCCGGGCGCCCAGCGCAATCGCCAGCCACGCCATCGGCAGGTACGCCACCACCAGGTCCAGCGCCATGAACCAGGCCGGCGCGGGAATCATGAGGCAGGCCGCAATGCCGCCCGCCAGGAAGATCACGCCGATGGCATAGGCGAAACGGGCCTTGTAGCTGGCCGCCACCGCGTAGGCCACGAACGCACCCACCAGCGTGCCCAGCGCGTGCGCCAGGAACGGCGTGATGAAGTGCCGCGGTTCGAGCAGCGACATTGCCGCAGCAATGCCCTCGGGCGTCATCATGTCAGCGCCGGCCGGCGGCGGAATGAGGCTCGGCCCGGCCATCACGATGGCCATGTTGACGGCGCTGCCGACGACCACGCCGGCCAGCAGGGCGAAGATGTTGCGGACCAAAGTGATCATGGGTTGCCTCCGATGCGGACAAGATGTTCAATTTTCCGGCCGGTGAACGCATCGAAGATGCGCCGATGGGCCCGGTACGACCACGCGTCCTCGCGCTCATAGTAGCCCGCCACCCAGGCCTGCAGGTTGGCCAGCATCGCGTCCTGGGCCTCCTTGCTGGCGTATTTGTGCGGCTCCCAGGGGCGGCGCGTGTTGTTGTCCAGGCAGGCGTCCCGCCCCGGGTTGAGGAACACCAGTTCGGTGCACCGACCGGCGGCCATGTCCACCAACTCGCCGTAGCAGCCCTCGATCACCCAGCGTTCGTGGCCCTCAAGGAAGGCATGCAGCGACGCGGCGATGGCCTCGGGCGCTCGCGGCACCGCAATCTTCCCGGGTTCCCACACGATCGAATCCAGGTCGAGGTGGGCCAGCCCGTGCGTCGCTGCCAGGCGCACGGCCAGGGTGCTCTTGCCCGAGCCGGAGTTTCCAAACACGAGGACTCTCATGGTGCGAGGTTCGGCCGGCTTGGGCCATGCGTCAACACACCATCGTCAATGATGGCTCCGTCAGCGGTTTTACTTTCGCAGGAGTTCCTCGATCTGAACCTGCAGCAGGCTGTCGAAATGCGGGGTCTGGAGGCCGCCCAGGCCCGGGAACCGGGCCTCCAGCAAGCGCCTGGCCTCGGGCTCCACGGCCGCGCGCTCGGCCACAGTGAACCCGTGCAGTTCCTCCTGCTGGCCAGGCCCCTGCGAATCCCGCACGCCGGGATGACGCAACGTCATCCAACCCAGTGCGGCGAAACATCCCGCGCAGGCCAGGTTGACCAGCAGGACCAGCGACGCCACCACTGGCTGTCCGGAAAAAGAGGCCACATCGCCCACCGACTTGATGGAGATGCCGACCCGACCGGTAGCGATGGCGTACCAGGCATTCCCGAGCGCGAACCCGATGCCCAGCGCCATCAGGTAAAGGCCCAGCGAGACTCGCAGCGTGCGACGCTTGTCGGGGAGCCATGGCGACAGCAGCGCGGGCATCGCCAGCGCCGCAGCCAGGCCCCCGGCAAGGAGGAACCAGATCATTGTCATGCGTTTCCATCGCCAGCGCCGTGCAGGGCTGCCTGCACCTGCCAACGCCGATGCCCGGCCACGGCGGCTCCGCCGAACACGGCTTCAATGGCGGCGCCCGCGGTGACGATCACGACCGCGGGCTGGCCCAGCCAGGCCAGCATGAATCCCGCGGCCGCCAGCGCCAGGCCCAGCGCCCAATACAGCCGCATTCCGAACAGCGTGGCGAACACGAGGTAGCGGCCACCAATGATCAACAGCATCGCCGCGAAGAACCAGGCCGGCTCCTGCAGACCCAGGCCATAGGCCAGCGGCAGGCAGAAGATCAGCCAGAACGTGCTCGCGCCCGCCAGCAGGCCGAGCGGGTTTCCCTTGGCGTGGCTGCCCGGCGCGCCCAGCATCCGGCAGAACAGCAGGCCCACCGGATGGATCAGCGCGCCGCCCACCAGCAGCACCCAGATCGCCTTCTGCGGCGACACCAGCGCCGCCGTGCCGGCCGCCACGGCCCAGGCCAGCGCCGAAGCCAGGATGCCCGCGGCACCGCTGTAATAGCCCCGCCGCATGTCGGACTGGGCCTGCACCACGGTTAGATCCATTGCTTCCTTCCCTCTGGAGATTCGCGCCACCCGCTGGCTCAGGCCGCCGACGGGCGCAGCCTGGAGCGGTACAAGTACGCGGTGAGCGCGAACCAGGCCGCCAGGGCCACCAGGGCCGGCAGCGGGTGTTTGGTCACGATCAGCCACACGTACATCCCGAACAAGATGGCCTGCAGGCAGGCCAGCGTGCGATTCCTGCGGCTGGGTGCCAGCCGCTCGCCGGTCAGCATGCCCTGCATGAACCGGTTATCGAGTGCGTGCGGCGCCAGCCAGGCCAGCACCAGCGACGCCAGCCCAAACAGGAGCAGGAACATCGACAGCCCTTGTGCGGTGTACTTCAGCCATTCCATGAACACGCTCCCCAGGGCCGGCCGCCAAGCGGCCAGCACGGACCCACGACGCCCCGCGCCAGCACTTCAGCTCACCAGGCGACGGGTCTTGAGCGCCGCCCACGCAATGAGGCCGAAGCCCAGCATCCAGCCGGTATCGATCGGATGGCCCGTGGCGTAGGTTTCCGACAGCACCAGGAAGGTGTAGGCCTGGTTGGCGATGAAGTACAGCAGGATGCCGGCCACCGCGTACCACCAGGCCTCGCCCACTTCGCCGCCGCGGAAGCCCGTGGCGGTCAGCACCGTCACCGCCAGCAGCAGCGGATCGAACACCAGGTAGCCCAGCGACGTGACGCGCATCGCCAGGCTGGGGTCGGACAGGCCCTCGGCATTGGCGCGGTAGGCCATCACGCCCGACGCCGCCAGCAGCACCAGCGCCAGCAGCTTGCCCCACAGCGGCGACTCCAGCCCGGTGCTGCGCTTGAAGATCAGCAGGCCGATGATCATCAGCGGGCCCGTGGCCAGGTAGCCGATGTCGGAGTAGTACGGGTACGGCGTTTCCTCGCCCCCGGTCAGCAGCGGATAGGCCGCGAACACGGTGGCACCGATGCCCCAGGCCAGCACGCCGGCGCCGATGGCCGCCCACACCTTGCGCAGCGGGCTGCCCGACGGGAATGCCGCCATGGCGTAGAAGCAAACGCCGGCCGAACCCAGGCTGGTCAGGGTCTGCAGGGCGTTGGAGTAATAAAGCCGGAAGGCCTCGGGCGTTCCCAGCACCGGGAATACCAGCAGCATCAGGGTGGCGATCACCCAGAGGGCAGCGATGGAACGGGTGGTGGCAGACATCGGTCAGGCTCCTGCGGCAGCGCGGTGGGAACGACGGACACTCCGTGCGCCGGGCTTCAGTTCAGGTGCCCGGCCACCTTTTCCTCGATGCCGCGGAACAGCTCCGCCGCCTTTCGTTCGCCCAGCATCACGGCGGCATGCTGGCGGCACTTGGCCACGAACTCCATCGGGTACTGATGCGGCGGGGTGGTGTTGGCGATGCTCTCGAGCTTCTTGGCAACGCCGATGCCGTAGATGCCTTCCAGCACGGCCAGGGCGTCTTTCTGCAGCGCCATGTGCGAGTAATAGACGTGGCCCGCGCCCGCTTCGGCCGGGGCCGGTGGCGCATCGGAGGGCGCCGCGGCGGCCTTCTGCGGCGCGGCCGGCGCCGCCTGTTCGGCGGCCGGTGCGCTCGGCGCTACGGCCACGGGCTCAGGCGCCGGCTTTGACTGGCGCGCCGGGTCCAGGCGTTCGACGAGGCTGGTGAGCGAGAACGCGGACGCGTCGGCTACGGCGGGATCCATCGCCACCGCCGGCAGCGAAGCTACCTTGGAAAACGCCAGCCGGGGAATGCGCGCCAGCGCCGTGTCGGCGTCCAGCCCGTCCAGCGAGACGTAGCAGGTATGGCCGCCGAGCACGAACAGGAAGCCCGAACGCTGGCGCATCTCGCCAGGTTCAGTGAAGTAGAAGTACAGCTTGGCCGTCTTGCCGCCGTGGCCCAAAGCAACGAGCGCAGCGTGTAGTTCCGCGAGTGATGACATCACGCCCCCTGAGCGTGCACGGTGCGGCCATCGAAGGATGGGCGGCCCGGGCTGGAAGGATAGTGGAAGAGTCCGCATCGCCTGTCCAGTGACGGGCCCAGGCGTCGCCCGGTCGCATGTCCGGGGCCGGCGCCAGGGGGCTGTACGCGCCGGTCGGCCGGCCCCTGCGGCCTCAGGCCCCGGGCTCGTGGATGGCGAACTCCTTGCGGGTGCGCTCCAGCACTTCCCACGTGCCGACGAAGCCCCGGGGAATAACGAAGCTGTCACCCGCCACGACGGTGACCGGGTCGCCTCCGGTCCCGGTGATGACGCTTCGCCCTTCCAGCATGTGGCAATACTCGTCTTCGGAATAGGCGATGCGCCATTTGCCCTTTTCGCTGAGCCAGGCCCCGGACACGAACCGGCCGGACGGGTCGGTGTAGTGAACCCAGACGGTCTGCAGGGGATTGCCCTCGATCAGCTTTTCAGCGGGCAGGTGGTAGGACTCACCGACCGCGGTGGACGCGTCGAACCGGATGATCATGGGCATGGTTTCCTGCAGCGGGGCGATGGCGCATGGCGCGTTGGTCCAGGCGACGCCCGGCCATGGTTGGCCAGGGGTCGCGCAGGGTCAAGCCCGGTCGGGAGGTCGGCGCTCGCGGGCCAGCGGCCGTGCGCGTTGTCCTCACCACCACGCTGCATGCGCCACGTAAGATGGCCGCGGGCGTCGCTCCGCGCCTCACGCACAAGGCACTCGCCGCCATGACCCGCCAAGGCGCCCACCCTCGCTTCCCGACCGGTCCGCTGGTGGCGTTCGCCCTGGCGCTGGTGCTGGCGCTGCTGTTCCAGGGCGCGCGCGGGCTGTGGGATCCCGACGAGGGGCGATACAGCAACGTGGCCCTGCAGATGGTGGACAGCGGTGACTACCTGACGCCGCGCCGCAACGACGAAACCATGCACGTCACCAAGCCGCCGGTGACCTACTGGGCGATCGCCGCCAGCGTGAACGCCTTCGGCCGCAGCGAGTGGGCGCTGCGGCTGCCGATGGCGCTGGCGTTCGCGCTGACGGCCGCCCTGGTGTTTTCGATGGGCCGCACGCTGGTGCCGGAACGGCCGTGGCTGCCTGCCCTGGTGTACGTGAGTTCGCCGCTGCCCTTCCTCGCGGCGGGCGTGATCACCACCGACACCCTCCTGACCTGCGTGGAAGCCGCGGCGATGGCGGCCTATGTGCGCTTCCGCTTCGGGTCCGGATCACCGCGCTGGCTGGACGCGATGTGGGCGCTGTTCGGCCTGGCCTTTATGGTGAAAGGGCCGCCGGGGCTGCTGCCGCTGCTGGCCATCGCCGCGTGGGAAGTGCGGGTGCGCAGCGTGGCGCTGCTGGCGCGTCCGGTGGGGCTGGTGGCCTTCGCGGTGATCGGCCTTAGCTGGTTCGGGTGGATCATCCACCGCCACCCAGAACTGCTGCCCTACTTCGTGGGCGATGAGGTGGTGGGCCGCATCGCCAGCACCGAACACAACCGCAACGGCGAGTGGTACGGCGGCTTCGTGGTGTACCTGCCCACGCTGCTGCTGGGCGCACTGCCGTGGACGGCGGTGGCTGCGTGGCGACGCTGGCGGGACAGGGCGTCGGCGCCGCTGCCGGCCGCGTCGCAATTCCTCTGGCTGTGGCTGGGACTGCCGCTGGTGGTGTTCTTCCTGGCGCGGTCGCGGCTGCCGTTCTACGTGCTGCCGCTGTTCGTGCCGATCAGTCTGCTGGTGGGCATGGCGCTGGCGCGGGTGCCGCTGGGCCGCGCGGCGGCAACGTTGGCCGCGCTGTGGCTGGCGGCGCTGCTGGGGGCAAAGGTTTTCCTGTCGACGATGCCCAACGCCCAGAACGCGCGCCAGCTGGCCAGCGAACTGCGGCCCCTGCTGCCCGCGCCGCCCACCGAGTTGGTGTTCGTGCAGACCAAGGCGCGTTACGGCCTGCGGTTCTACTTCGGCAGCGAAGTCGAAACCATCAGCCTGGCCAACCTGGCATCCCGCGCCGCGTCCGCACCCGGCCCCTTCGACGACGACCTGCGGCACGAGCTGGCCGAGGGCGAGGCCGGCATCTACTACCTCGTCCCGACCCGGCATGCCGGGGAGTTCGAGGGCCGGATAGCGCGCAGCGGCCGCGTTCTCCGGCGCCTGGGCGAAGTGCGCGGCCTGGGCGTTTACGCGGTGCAGCCGCCCGCCGCCAACGCCCGTTTGGAGTAGAAACACCAATCCGGCGTTGGCAGAAATATCTTCGCGCGGGCTGTTGACAAGCTGCGCGGGATCGTGTTCCTCTCGATCCATGCCCGCCGCCCACGCCACCGACATGACCCTGCACACGACCCTCCCGGTCGGGCAGCGCGTTGCGTCGGTTGCATCGCTGGCCCTTGTCGTCGTCGTCCTTATTACCTCGCCCACAGGTGCGGAATAGACGAGCGCGAATAGGTAAAAAAGCCCTCGAAACTAGAACCCCGCACCGGAAACGGCGCGGGGTTCTTCGTTTTGGGGCCTCTGGAAACCCACAGGACCCACCCCAGTGCAAAGCGACGCGATCAAGACCGGCCCCTCCCGCGCTCCCGCCCGCGCCATGCTGCGCGCCACGGGGCTGGACGACGCCGCGATTTCCAAGCCGCTGATCGCGGTGGTGCACACCTGGTCCGACGTTTCCCCCTGCAACCTCACCCTGCGCGACCTGGCCCAGCACGCGCGCGCCGGCATCCTGGCCGCGGGCGGCACGCCGATCGAGTTCAACACCATCGCCATTACCGATGGCATCGCGATGGGCAGCAGCGGCATGCGCGCCTCGCTGGCCTCGCGCGAGGTGATCGCCGATTCGATCGAACTGGCGGTGAGCGGCCACTGCCTGGACGGCGTGGTGGTGCTGGTGGGCTGCGACAAGACCATTCCGGCGGCGGCGATGGCGCTGGCGCGGCTGGACCTGCCCAGCGCGGTCTTGTACGGCGGCACCATCATGCCGGGGCAGTGCAAGGGCAAGAAGGTCACCATCCAGGACGTGTTCGAGGCCGTGGGTTCGCACGCCGCCGGCACGCTCGACGACGCCGGCCTGGCCGAAGTGGAGCGCGCCGCCTGCCCGGGCGCCGGCGCCTGCGGCGGCCAGTTCACCGCCAACACGATGGCGATGGTGCTGACGTTCCTGGGCCTGTCGCCGCTGGGCCTGAACGATATCCCGGCCCTGCACGCCGGCAAGGGCGCGGCGGCGTTTGCCTGCGGCGAACTGGTGATGCAGCGGCTGCGCGACGGCGGTCCCACGCCGTCGAAGGTGCTCACGCCGGCCGCCTTCCGCAATGCGGCGCGCGCGGTGTCGGCCACGGCGGGCTCCACCAACGCGGCGCTGCACCTGCTGGCCATCGCGCACGAGGCGGGCGTGGACTTCACGCTGGAAGACTTCGAGGCCGCGGCGCGCACGCCCGTCATCGCCGACCTCAAGCCGGGCGGCCGCTACACCGCCGCCGAAATGTTCGACCTGGGCGGCAGCGCCCTGGTCGCGAATGAACTGCGTGCGGCCGGCCTGCTGGAAGACGAGGCCACGGTGACCGGCCGCACGCTGTTCGCCGAGCTCGACGCCGCGCCGGCCGCGGGGCCGCAGGACTGCGTGCGGCCGGTGTCGGATCCGATCAAGCCGCGCGGCGGCTATTCGATCCTCTACGGCGACCTGGCGCCCGAGGGCTGCATCGTCAAGCTGGCCGGCCACGGCCGCGAGTCGTTCGAAGGCACGGCACGCGTGTTCGATTCGGAAGACGCCGCCTTCGCCGCCGTGCAGGCTCGCGCCATCCGCGCCGGCGACGTGGTGGTGATCCGCTTCGAAGGCCCGGCCGGCGGCCCTGGCATGCGCGAAATGCTGGCCGTCACCGCCGCACTGGTGGGCCAGGGCCTGGGCAACGACGTGGCGCTGGTGACCGACGGCCGCTTCTCGGGCGCCACGCACGGCTTCATGGTCGGCCACGTGTCGCCCGAAGCCGCGCACGGCGGCCACATCGCCCGCCTGCGCGATGGCGACCGCGTGCGCATTGACGTGGCCACCCGCCGCATTGACGTGCACGCCGACCTCTCCACCCGCGAACCCGCCCGCATCGCCCCGCGCGTCACCCGCGGCGCCCTGGCGAAGTACGCCCAGCAAGTCGGCTCCGCCTCCCACGGCGCCGTCACCACGCCTAAGCAGGAACGGGGTCAGATCAACTTATCCGCCGAAAGAAGCTCGCCAGCAGGCAAGGAAAACGCCGCGGATAAGTTGATCTGACCCCGTTCCTGCTGCCCCTTTCTCGACACAGACCTCCAAGGAATTCGACGCCATGAACCAGAATGCCAACGCCAACGCGCCCCGCCCCCGCATCGCCGTCGTCGGCTATGGCAGCCAGGGCCGCGCGCACGCCCTGAACCTGCGGGAGTCGGGCTTTGATGTCATCGTCGGGCTGCGGCCGGGGGGTCCGACCGAGGCCAAGGCGCAGGCCGATGGCTTCACGGTGAAGACGCCGGCCGAAGCGGTGGCCGGCGCCGAACTCGTTGCCGTGCTCACGCCCGACATGGTGCAGCCGCGCCTGTACCGCGAAGCGATCGAACCGTACATCGCCAAGGGCGCCTGCCTGCTGTTCGCGCACGGCTTCAACGTGCACTACGGCCAGATCGCCCCGCGCGCCGACCTCGACGTCATCCTGGTTGCGCCCAAGGGCCCCGGCGCGCTGGTGCGCCGCGAGTACGAGATCGGCCGCGGCGTGCCCTGCGTCTACGCCGTGCAGCAGGACACCAGCGGCCGCGCCGAGGCGCTGGCCCAGGCCTACGCCGCAGGCCTCGGCGGCGCCCGCGCCAACGTCATCAGGACCACCTTCAAGGAAGAAACCGAAACCGACCTGTTCGGCGAACAGGCCGTGCTGTGCGGCGGCGCCACGAAATTGGT
>Ga0073904_10002312_pt1 | contig 14413 bp, 13 predicted proteins | sample KloWWTrecipitate_FD_66668 | JGI IMG/M metagenome (GOLD analysis project Ga0073904, IMG submission 66668) | Active sludge microbial communities from Klosterneuburg, Austria, studying microevolution and ecology of nitrifiers - Klosterneuburg... | ecosystem: Engineered > WWTP > Aerobic digester >...
GCACAGCCACACCGACGGCAGCCGCAGGAACGCCAGCGGGTGCTCGCCATCCATCGCCGTGGGCCCGCGGTCTGACGCACGGCGCACTGCTGGCGCCGCGGCGAGACCCTGGTGGTCGTCGATCGCATCGCGCTGCCACCACAGGATGGCGATCACCGCCAGCGCCAGCAGCGATGCGCACGCGGCAGCCCACCTCCACGAGCCGAACGCCGCCGCCAGTCCGGTCATGAAAACGGGGGCGGCCGCCCACCCTAGGTTACCGGTCAGCCCATGGACGCTGAAGGCATGTCCGAGCCGGGAAGTCGAGACACGACGGTTCAGGATCGTGAAGTCGGCGGGATGGAACGGACAGTTCCCCAACCCAGCCAGCGCAGCAGCGAACATCAGCCCTCCGTATCCGGTGGAGAGCGAGACCGCGACACCGGACAAGGCGAAGAACGACAGCGCGGCAAACAGCACCGGACGCGCGCCGGTGCGATCGACGACGAAGCCCGCCAGGGCCTGCCCGATCCCCGAAACCACGAAGAAGGTGGTGACCAGCAGGCCCAGCTGGGCGTAGCTGAATCCGAAGTCGCGGATGAACAGCGGAAACAGCGGCGGCAGCAGCAGGTGAAAGAAGTGCGAGGTGCCGTGCGCCAGTCCGACCAGCGCAATCGTGCGCGCGTCATCGCGCAGCAGGACGGCGGTACCTGCTTCTGCGACGGTGGGCGCGGCTGGCGGATTCATCGATTGGTGCGGGACAAGGCGTCGGGAGAAGACGGGACGTGCCAATGTAGTGGCGTGCGATGCGTCGCAATAGCGATAGTCGGACAATGAATGTCTCAGATAAGACAAATTCTTCTGCGCCATCCCTCCTGAAAGCGCCCAGCATGAAGCAGATCGCTGCCCCGCATCGGCCGGAACCAGGTCGACGCCGCCGCACCAGCGTGCCGCCCATCGACCCGCAGGTCTACGCGCCCAGCGGCTCCCATCCGCTTCGCGCCAGGATGCGGCAACTGGCTGCAGACACCCGTGTCGAACCGCACAGCCATCCCTGGGCGCAGGTCGCGTTGTCGAACCGGGGCGTGATCCGCATGACCGCCGGTCAGAGCACCTACCTCGTGCCTCCGCAGCGCGCGCTGTGGATTCCGCCTGGCGTCGAGCACGTGGTGACGGTGGTCGAGGACGCGGACCTGCACACCCTGTACATCCATCAGGACGATGGCCAGGCCGGACCGCTGCGCAGCAGCGACGAAGCCGGGGTTTGGCGCCAATGCCGGGTGCTCGAGGTTTCGCGCCTGCTGCGCGAGCTGGTGCAGCACCTGCCGATCGAGCCGGGCAGCGCCACCCTGACCGAACGGGAGCGCTGCATCGCCCAACTCGTGCTCGACGAGCTGGCACATGCGCGCCCGGTGCGCCTCGGAGTCGACCTGCCCCGTGACAAGCGTCTGCGCGCACTTTGCGAGACCGTGCTCGACGACCCGGCGCGCTGGACCACGCTGGAGGAAACCGCCCGGCATGCCGGAGCCAGTGCCCGAACCTTTGCTCGCCTGTTCCGATCCGAGCTGGGAACCAGCTTTGTCCAGTGGCGCCAGCAGGTTCTGCTGGCCCGCGCGCTGTCGATGGCCGCTCGAAAGCTGCCGATGAGTGCCATCGCGGCCGAGCTGGGCTATGCCAGCGCCAGTGCGTTCAGCGCGATGGTCAGGCGATCAGTCGGCATGCCTCCGAGCCGGTTTCTGGGCGGATAGGCCGGCGGTTCCGAGGGCATGCCGAGCGCGAACCATAATGTCGCCCGCGGCGCGCGGACGCCCGTTCTCATTCAGCAAGGAATCCCATGCATCCCCTCACCCCGTTCGAGCAGCAGGTACTCGAAGCCGCCCTGCAGGGCCCGCAGCCGGTTCTGGCCGCCCTGCGTTCGCAGATCGCCCATGCCAAGGTGTCGGCCCGCACGCACACCGGCGTCGGCTCGTACATCGACTTCTCCGTGCCGCAGTCGGTGCCCCGGGTCAGCCCGACCGAGATGGTGTTCGGTGACGTCGATGTCCAGGTCGAAGGTGTGTCGGCTGAAGTCTCGACGATCCTCTATATCGTCGGCGGCCACCTGCACTTCCTGGAGTTCGCCGCGCTCTCGGGCGAGTGGCCTAAGGAGCCGGTGATCACCAAGCTCGGCTACCTGCGATCCGAGAAGGTGGGGCCGGACGACTACAAGGCGGTGGCCGTGGACGAGCGGGATGCAGACACACTCGAGCGTTCGCTGGCCGGTCCGGCAGCCAAGAAGAAGATCTGACGAACCGTCGCATCGACGGCCCAGCCCACCTCGAGGCAGCCATGACCCAGGTCTTGTTCGACTACACGCGCCAGGACGCTACAGGTGCGAGTTGCACGGCCCGCGCCTGGGCCAAGGTTCCGCCGTCCTTGACGGCTTCGGAGCGCACCGCATGGAAAGCCCGGGCTGCCGCGCTGCTGAAGCAGCACGATGCGGTGCTGGTGGCTCACTACTACGTCGATGGCGACCTGCAGGACCTGGCCCTGGAGACCGGCGGCTGCGTCGCCGACTCGCTGGAGATGGCGCGTTTCGGCCGCGACCATGCCAGCCGCACGCTCGTCGTGGCGGGAGTGCGATTCATGGGCGAGAGCGCCAAGATCCTGAGCCCGGACAAGCGGGTGCTGATGCCCGATCTGGATGCCACCTGCTCGCTGGACCTTGGCTGCCCGCCCGATGCGTTCGCGCAGTTCTGCGACGCGCATCCCGACCGCACCGTCGTCGTCTATGCCAACACCAGCGCCGCAGTGAAGGCGCGCGCCGACTGGATGGTGACAAGTTCATGCGCGCTGGCGATCGTTCAGCACCTGAAGGATCAGGGTCAGAAGGTGCTGTGGGCTCCCGACCGCCACCTGGGCCGCTACATCCAGCAGCAGACCGGCGCCGACATGCTGATGTGGAACGGCGAATGCATCGTTCACGACGAGTTCAAGGGGCTCGAGCTGGCCTTGCTCAAGAAGCAGTATCCCGAGGCCAGGGTGCTGGTGCACCCCGAGTCGCCGGAGACGGTGGTGGCACTGGCCGATGTCGTCGGTTCGACCACCCAGTTGCTGAACGCGGTGACGACGATGGACGCCCAGACCTTCATCGTCGCCACCGACAACGGGCTGATGCATCGCATGCGCCAGCTCGCACCCACCAAAACCTTGCTCGAAGCGCCGACTGCCGGCGACAGCGCCACCTGCAAGAGCTGCGCGCACTGCCCGTGGATGGCGATGAACGCGCTGCAGGGCGTGGTCGACTGCCTGGAATCGGGCCACGGCGAGATCCAGGTCGCCGAGCCGGTCCGCAGCCAGGCTCTGGGCTGCATCGACCGCATGCTCGATTTCGTCAAGGCGCATCCGACCGCGACGCAGAAGCCCGGGTTCGTTGCGCACATCGGCGCGGCTTGAGCGCATCCATGTTCGAAATCAACGAAGACCTGGAAGCCGCCCGCGCGCGCAACGTGCGCGATGCGCTGATGGAAGACATCGGCCAGCGTGACTGGACGGCTGAACTGGTTCCCGCCGGACAGCGGGTTTCTGCACGGGTCCTGGTGCGCGAGGAGGCGGTCCTGTGCGGCCGCGACTGGTTCGACGCCTGCATCGCGGCGCTGGACCCCGCGGCCCGGGTTGACTGGCACGTGGCCGAAGGTGCACTGATGGGAGCCGACACCCGGGTGTGCGACATCACCTCCGATGCACGCGCCCTGCTTTCGGCAGAACGGCCGGCGCTCAATTTCCTGCAGTTGCTGTCGGCCACCGCGACGCTGACGCGCCGCCACGTGGATGCGATCGCCGGTGCATCGCCGAACCCGCGCGGCTGCGTGATCCTCGACACCCGCAAGACACTGCCGGGTCTGCGTCAGGCGCAGAAGTACGCGGTGCGCACCGGCGGGGGCCGCAATCAGCGGCTGGCGCTGTGGCACGGCATCCTGATCAAGGAGAACCACATCGCGGCAGCTGGCGGCATCACCGCCGTGCTTCGCAACGCGGCGGCACTGAACGCCGGCGTCGACATCCAGATCGAGGTGGAAACACTCGAACAGCTGCGCGAGGCCTTGGCGGCAGGTGCGGTCAGCGTGCTGCTCGACAACTTCGACCTGGATGGCATGCGCGCGGCCGTCGCGCTGAGCGCGGGGCGAGCCCTGCTCGAGGTGTCGGGCGGCGTGCGGCTTGACCAGGTTCGCGAGATCGCCGCCACCGGTGTCGACCGGATCTCGATCGGCCGGCTGACCAAGGATGTCAGGGCGACCGACTACTCGATGCGGGTGGTGTCGACCCTCTGAGGGATCGAACGACCATCTGGACCGCAGTTCCGGTGCTATTCCGGGTCTCGGTGGGCCCAGGTCGGCCGGACACTCGGGTTTCAGCTCCACGGGGGAGCGGAGACTGCCATGAGCACCGTGTTCGATTCGATCCACAACCACTATGAGCACGCGGTGTTCGACGCCGTGCTCGCCGCATCCAGTCGCTTCAGCCACCTCAGCGACCCGCACATCATGGCGGACGTGGCCTGTGTGGCGCTGAACCGCCTGCCGCCGCGCTACATCCGGCACGACGTCGATTTCTCGTTCTATCTGACCGAGCGCGAGCGCTCGGAAAACGAAGCCGCGATCGCCGAAGCAGTGGAATTCGCATTCCAGTTCGTGCAGGCCAAGGTGGCCATGCGCGCAAGGCGCTGAGCCGTGCCGGCCTCAGACGCTCAGTCGATGCGTCTTGGGCTTCCTGCCGACGCGCGTGCGTCGCATCAACACGGTCGGAAAACTCACCGGCAGCGCCTGGGGAAAGTCGCGGCTGTAATGCAGCCCCCGGCTCTCGTGCCGCATCAGCGCAGAGCGGACGATCAGTTCGGCACAGTCGACGAGGTTGCGCAACTCCAGCAGGTCGCGGTTGACGCGGAAGCTGCCGTAGTAGTCATCGATCTCGCTGCGCAGCAGCTTAATGCGGTGCAACGCCCGTTCGAGCCGCTTGGTGGTGCGCACGATGCCGACGTAGTTCCACATCAGCAGCCGCAATTCGTCCCAGTTGTGCGCGATGACGACCTGCTCGTCGGCGTTCTCGACCTGACTCTCGTCCCAGGCTGGCAGATGCGGCTCCGGGTGGTCGCCGAGTTCATGGATATCCATCGCGCAGGTGCGGCCCAGCACCACGCACTCCAGCAGCGAATTGCTGGCAAGCCGGTTCGCCCCGTGCAGTCCGGTGTAGGTGGTCTCCCCGACCGCGTACAGGCCGGGCAGGTCGGTGCGGCCGTGCAGGTCGGTGACCACGCCACCGCAGGTGTAGTGCGCGGCAGGCACCACGGGAATCGGCTGCCGGGCAATGTCGATGCCCAGCGCCAGGCAGCGCGCGTGGATCGTCGGGAAATGCTCCTTCAGGAAGGACTCACCCAGGTGCGTGGCGTCGAGCCACACGTGATCGAGTCCGTGCTTCTTCATCTCGAAATCGATCGCCCGAGCCACGATGTCGCGCGGCGCCAGCTCCATGCGCTCGTCGTGCGCAGCCATGAAACGTGTGCCGTCTGGCAGCTTGAGGTGTCCGCCCTCGCCGCGCAAGGCCTCGGTGATCAGGAAGCTGCGCTCCTGCGGGTGGTACAGGCAGGTCGGATGGAACTGGATGAACTCCATGTTGCCAATGCGGCAACCGGCACGCCAGGCCATCGCGATGCCATCGCCGGTGGCGGTGTCGGGGTTGCTGGTGTATCGGTAGACCTTGCCGACACCACCGGTGGCCAGCACCACCGCACGCGCTGGCAACGTCTCGACGCGCTGCTGATCGATGTCGAGCGCGTAGACACCGTAGCAGCGCGGCTGCTCGTCGCGCCTGAGCTGACGGGACGTGATCACGTCGACCGCCATCCAGCGCTCGCGCATGTCGATGTTGGGATGCCGCCTGACCTCGTCGAGCAGCACGTCGTGGATCGCCTTGCCGGTTGCATCCGCCGCGTGGGCGATGCGACGCACCGCATGGCCACCTTCTCGCGTCAGGTGCAGACCGAGCGGACCTTCGGGGTCCGCCGAAAACGGCACGCCTCGATCCACCAGCCAGCCGATCGCCTCGGCGCTGTGCTGGGCGATGAAGCGCGCCGTGTGCTCGTCGACCAGACCCGCGCCGGCATCCTGCGTGTCGCGGACATGCGAATCGATGCTGTCGTCATCGCCCAACACGCCGACGATGCCCCCCTGCGCCCAGGCGGTGGCCCCTTCGTCCAGACCCCGCTTGGCCAGAACGATCACCGGATGGTCGACCGCCAGATGCAGCGCCACCGTCAATCCGGCCAGACCTGCACCGATGATCACCACCGGAAGCTGCGCGCGCGCCGGGTCAATGAGCGGCATGGCAATTCGGCACGGATCGAAGGTCTGAATTCATCTCCGGATTCTATCGATCAGCCCCCGTTCGTCAGGCTCGGGCGGCCAGCACCGCCCGCGGTGCGAAGTAATGCTGTCGCAGGGATGGTGCAGTGCGAGAGACTGTGCCAGCATGGCGAGTCGCCGCGTCGAATCACGATGCACCGACTCCGGCAACGCCGCCAACCACAACGTACCGGCACGAGGGCCCCATGAGCAACTACACCAGCCGCACCGGCAGTCCCTACACGGACCGTCCCGCACCACCGCCGATCGAGAACGACGGCTGGGAATCGACGCGGGCCCAGACTGCGCTGGCCACCCAGATCATGGATCGCGAAGGCGATGCGCCCCCCACTTATCGCCAGGAGATCGGTCGGCCGGTTGGCAACGATGTTCGCGAGCTGTTCGTGGCCTGCGCGCCGGGCGAGGCGCTGCAGCAGCAGTTCGAGCACCTGCATCCGGAATTCATCGCGGTGCACGATCTCGCCACGCGCTCGTCGCGGCAGTTGCTGCGTGGCATCGCAGCGGCCAGCAACCGTGCGGTCCAGAAGCTGGTGCTGCGCCGCCAGGGCGGTGGTGCACCGGTGGCGACGATCGACTTCATCGAGGTCCCCGTCAGCGCGCAGGAGATGCTGCGCATCTACTCCACCGACATCGACGACACCACCGACGCCGCGGCCCGCCATGCGGTCGCGCGCACCTTGCTGGCCTACAGCCAGCTCGGAGTGATGATGGTGGGCGCCATGCCGGCCGAGAACATCCACGCCCTGCTGAGGCCCTGGCACGAGGAACTCATCCGCAGCCCCTGGCTGAACCGCAATCTGCTGCTGCTGCCGCTGACCAACACCCCGGCGCTGACGACCAACGGCCAGAACATGGTCCGCGGCACCTCGATCACGCTGCGCACCACGCCCGTGGTCACGCGACCGGCCGATGCCTGGAATTTCATCAACGGCACCTGGGGCCGGCTGCGAGGCGCTGTCTCGCCCCTGGGCGCCCCGGCTGCACCGGCTCGCAGCGTCACGACAGACCGCGCCGCCGCATCGCAACCTCCGGTCCAGAGCCAGGCTGCAGCGCGTGTCAGTGCGCAGATCGACGCCGGATACCGGGCGCCGGCCCTGCCGGACGATCCTTCAGGTTTCGCGCCCACCAACCTGCTGCCTTTGCGACCGATGCCGGACGTGCGGGCCAGGCCGGTGCCGATGCAGGACGAGGTGCTCGAGGTCTACGTGCATCAGGTGTGCGAACTCAACGGCGTGGTCGGCTGCTGCGTTTTCGATATCGGCTCCGGGCTGCCGGTGGCACACGGCGGTGCCGGCGCCCCGCCGGAGGAGCTGGCGCGCCATGGAAGGGCCCTGCTGTCGGCAATGGGCACCACCAGCCGGGCGCTCGGCCTCGGCCACACGCTGCCGGATGCCGCCATCACGCTCGGATCGCATCACCTGCTGCTGCGCTCGGTCGCCAAGCACGCAGGCATGGCGCTGCTGACCGTGCTGGACCGGACGAACGCCAACCTGACGCTTGCCCGTCTTCAGATCGAGCGGCTCGATCCCTTGCTGGACCGCTGAGCCGCTCTCGACGAGAAGGGACGAATATCTCGTTGCGAGCGGGCCGAGGTGACATCGAGGAGCCAAGCCGTACAAGCGTACGGTGAGCACCGGAGGTGTCAGATCGGCCCGAGCAGCAGAAGGATTCCCCCTTCTCAGTGCACGACGCGGTCGAAGACGAACTCCCCGTCCGCGACCCCCACCGGAATCACGTCCTTCGGGCCGAACTTGCCCTCGAGGATCAGCTTCGCGACCGGGTTCTCGATGCGTTGCTGGATCGCGCGCTTGAGCGGCCGCGCACCGAACACCGGATCGAAACCCGCCTTGGCCAGTTCCGCCAGCGCCTGCGGCGTCACCTCGAGCTTCATGTCCATCTTCTCGAGACGGGACTCCAGCACCTTCAGCTGGATGCCGGCAATCGATTCGATGTGCCGATGGTCGAGCGCATGGAACACGACGACCTCGTCGATGCGATTCAGGAACTCCGGGCGGAAATGCTGCTTCACCTCGACCCACACCGCTTCGCGGATCAGTTCGCTGTCCTGCCCGGCCATCTGCATGATCTGGTGTGAACCCAGATTGCTGGTCATCACGATCACGCAGTTCTTGAAGTCCACGGTGCGGCCCTGACCGTCGGTCAGGCGTCCGTCGTCGAGCACCTGCAACAGCACGTTGAACACGTCCGGGTGCGCCTTCTCGACCTCGTCGAGCAGGAGCACGCTGTAGGGGTTGCGGCGAACCGCTTCGGTGAGGTAGCCGCCCTCGTCGTAACCGACATAGCCCGGTGGCGCACCGATCAGGCGGCTCACCGAATGCTTCTCCATGTACTCGCTCATGTCGATGCGGATCAGGTGCTCCTCGCTGTCGAACAGGAAACCCGCCAGCGCCTTGCAAAGTTCGGTCTTGCCGACCCCGGTCGGGCCGAGGAACATGAACGATCCAGTCGGCCGGTTCGGGTCGCTCAGACCCGAGCGTGAGCGGCGGATCGCATTGGCGACCGCTGTGATGGCCTCGTCCTGCCCGATCACGCGCTCATGCAGACGGGTCTCCATCTGCAGCAGCTTTTCGCGTTCGCCCTGCATCAGCTTGGACACCGGGATGCCGGTGGCACGCGCAACGACTTCGGCGATCTCCTCGGCGCCGACCATCGTGCGCAGCAACTGCGGCTTGCCGCCCGCCTTCGCCTTGCCCTGCTCCTTTGACTGCGCCTCGGCGAGCTTCTTTTCCAGCTCCGGGAGGCGACCGTACTGCAGCTCGGCGACCTTGTTGAAATCACCCTTGCGCTTGAGGTCCTCGATCTGGAACCGGATGCGGTCGATCTCTTCCTTGACGTGGGCCGAGCCCTGCGCCGCAGCCTTCTCCGACTTCCAGATCTCGTCGAGATCGGCAGCCTCGCGCTGCAGCTTGGTGATCTCCTCCTCGATCAGGCCGAAGCGCTTCTGCGAGGCCTCGTCCTTCTCGCGGCGCACCGCCTCGCGCTCGATCTGGAGCTGGATCAGGCGGCGGTCGAGCTTGTCCATCGCCTCGGGCTTCGAGTCGATCTCGATCTTGACCTTGGCAGCGGCTTCGTCGATCAGGTCGATCGCCTTGTCGGGCAGGAAGCGATCGGTGATGTAGCGGTGGCTCAGCTCGGCCGCGGCCACGATGGCCGGGTCGGTGATCTCGACACCATGGTGCACCTCGTACTTTTCCTGCAGGCCGCGCAGGATCGCGATGGTGGCTTCGACCGACGGCTCGCCAACCAGGATCTTCTGGAAGCGCCGCTCGAGCGCGGCGTCCTTCTCGACGTACTTGCGGTACTCGTTCAGCGTGGTGGCGCCGATGCAGTGCAACTCGCCACGAGCCAGCGCCGGCTTGAGCATGTTGCCAGCGTCGATCGCGCCCTCGGCCTTGCCGGCTCCGACCATCGTGTGGATCTCGTCGATGAAGACGATGGTCTGTCCTTCGTCCTGCGCCACTTCCTTCAGCACGCTCTTGAGCCGTTCCTCGAACTCGCCGCGGAACTTGGCGCCGGCCAGCAGCAGGGCCATGTCGAGCACCAGCACCCGCTTGTTCTTCAGCGAGTCGGGCACCTCGCCCGCGACGATGCGCTGCGCCAGACCCTCGACGATGGCGGTCTTGCCAACCCCGGGTTCGCCGATCAGCACCGGGTTGTTCTTGCTGCGCCGCTGCAACACCTGGATCGCACGGCGGATCTCGTCGTCGCGTCCGATCACCGGGTCGAGCTTGCCCTGACGCGCACGCTCGGTGAGGTCAAGCGTGTACTTCTTCAGTGCTTCTCGCTGGCCCTCGCCCTCGGCGCTGTCCATCTTCTGGCCGCCGCGCACCGCGTCGATCGCCGCTTCGAGCGCCTTGCGGTTCAGGCCGTGCTCCTTCACCAGCGGGCCGATGGCCGACTTGCTGTCGGCCACTGCGAGCAGGAACATCTCGCTGGCGATGAACTGGTCCCCGCGCTTGGTCGACTCCTTCTCTGCGGCCTGCAGCAAGGCTCCAAGGTCGCGGCTCGGCTGCACCTGCTCACCGCCCTGCACCTGCGGCAGCTTCTTCAGCTCCGCCTCGAGTGCACCTTGCAGCTTGGCCGTGTTGACGCCGGCACGGGCGAGCAGCGCCTTCGGCCCGTCAGCCTGCGCGAGCATGGCTGACAGCACATGCACCGGCTCCATGTAGGGGTTGTCGCGGCCGTTGGCCAAGCTCTGTGCATCGGCCAAGGCTTCCTGGAACGTGGTGGTCAATTTGTCAAGACGCATGGAAAGGTCCTCCTATTCCCTGCAATCTGAGGGGGTACCTGCGCATTTCAAGGCATGGCTTCGGGCGGCAATTGATCAAGATCAATCCCTGACCTGCACCATGCTGCGGCGACTCGGACACCGTCTTGATCCGAATCGCGCGAAACTCCCCCCCATGAAACCGACACCGACCACCGCCGCAATGGCTGGTACTTTTTCAGCGCTGGCCTGGCCACTGCTCTGGCCCTGGCTGGGTGACACGACCACTTCGAGCAGCGTTTGGCTGGTGGTCGGAACCTTGGTACTGATCGCCCTGCCCGCACACGCGTTCGTCGTCGGTTTCACGCGCAACCCGATGCCCGGTGCCAGGGCCATAGACACGGCACTTCTCAAGCGCGTCGGCGTGTGGCTGGGGGCCGCGGCACTGACCAGCTTCGTCATGAGCCTGCTTCCCCCGACGTGACGCGCTCGCGAGCACCGCGCGTCTTTCGAGGCTGCGATCCGAAGGCAGCTGGACTTCAGTCTTCCCGCACGCTCAACCGCAGAGGAACGCTGCCCTGGCTGCGGTCCTCCAACGGACGCAGCAGCAGCGACGTCATTTCGGGACTGAGCGCGAAATCGAACTGGCCGTTGCTCTTGCGCTTCAGGCGCACATAGCCGCTCTCCCGTTCGAAGTCGTTGCGGATGATCAGCGTGATCACCTGATCGCACGTGCTGATGAACACCCGGAAGCGGAAACGGTCTGCTGCCAGTTCATCCTGTATGCCGCGTAGCCAGCAGACATCCCTGGCCGCACTGCGGCGGTTCGACCGCAGCGGCACGAACACCCGGGTTGCAGCGTCCTGCGACGCGTGCACCACCAGTTCGTCGCTGCGGGCCAGCACCGCGACATGGGCGGGCGAAGCGAAGGCTTGATCGTAGAGAACCACGAGCGTGTCTTCCTGCCAGGTGACGGCTCCGCCCCGCGTCAGCAAGCCGAAGATCACTCCGTCGCCATTCAGGTCGATCGAGCCGCCCGACACGCCGCGCGACTGCGCGATCGCCGTCAGGACGGGCAGCATGCGCTCCGGCGACGGATCAGCGACCGCCAGAATGGACAGGATCTCGGGCGACAGTGCTGAGTGATAAGGCGTCGGATCTCCGATCTGGAGCAGATCCGACCCGGTCGCATCGAGCCCACCGGACGAGGTCCAGCGCTGCAGTTCGCTGGAACCATCGCTGCCGGAGGTAGCCAGCAGCAGCGAGACCGGCTTCGCCTCGCTGAAGGGGCCGAGGCGGACGTCGAGCAGCGAAAGGAGTTCGCCGTTGTTCGTCACGCCTGCATGGTTGGCTTGGAGGAATTCGAGAAGTCGCGACACCGAACCGGCATCGCCGGTACAGGCCGCGACCGCACCGGGCGCGATTCGAACCAGCTTCAACGCGGGCTCTTCGATGGGCTCATCGTGATGCTCGGTCAGCAGCTCACCCAGGCTGATCTGCTGCCTGCGCGGCGGAATCTGCACCGAAGAGACCGTGTCGGCCAGCAGGTAGACCGAGCCTTTGTGCTTCCAACCTGCGCAGTAGCTCATCGAAGGACCGGCCCGGCAGGGCGGTCAGGCCAGCAGCGTCTTCGCAAGGCGGAATCCCATGGCGCAGCAGAGCAGTGCGCCGGCCAGGTGCGCGAAGCTGTGCGCCACCGCCCAGCCAAAGTCGCCACGCTGCAGCAGCGTCAGCGACTCGCCGGTGAATGCCGAGAATGTCGTCAACCCGCCGAGGAATCCCGTCACGAGCAGCAGCCGCATCGATTCGTTCGGCGTCCTGGCGAACCACGCCAGCGCGATCCCGATCAGCAGGCCACCGACGCAGTTGACCACCAGCGTACCGAGCGGGAAACCGGCCCAGCGCGCGTTGAGCCACAGCTGAACCGCCCAGCGCAGCACGCCGCCGACTGCCGATCCGAGCGCCACGGCCATCAACTGCGCCCAAGGCACGGACTGGTTCATCGGTCTGGCTCGGTGGCCGGATCAGGCTCGCCCTGCTGCCAGCGCGCCATCGCCTCGTCGTCGCTGACCCGGGCATCGACCCAGCGTGAGCCCTCCGGAGTGCTCTCCTTCTTCCAGAACGGCGCCTGCGTCTTCAGGTAGTCCATCAGGAACTCGCAGGCCCGGAATGCGCTGCCACGATGTGAGGAGGCCACCGCCACCAGCACGATCTGATCCTGCGGCTGCAGCAGGCCGACACGGTGGATCACGCGCACGGCGCGGATGTCGAAGCGCCTCCGGGCGGCCGAGATCATCGATTCGATCGACTTCTCGGTCATGCCGGGATAGTGCTCGAGTTCCATCGCGCTGACGCCGCTGCCATCGTTGCGGTCGCGCACACAGCCGACGAAGGTGGCGACCGCGCCGACACCGGGATCGGCCGAACGCAAGGCCGCGACCTCGGCGCTCAGGTCGAAATCGGCGGTCTGGATGCTGACGCTCATGCTGCTGTCCCGGTCAGGCCTGTGCTCAGCCGCCGGTCACTGGTGGAAAGAAGGCAACTTCGGCATCGGCGCCGACAGGCTCGGACTCATCGCACAGCAACTGGTTCAGCGCGCTGCGCAGGGATCGCTCACGCGACAAGGCGGTTGCGTGGGCGGCGCTGGATGCAATCAGCCGGTCACGCAACTCGCCGATCGTGGCGCCAGCCGGAACCTCGATCGATTCACCAGTGCCCAGCACCTCGCGGATCGAAGCGAAATAGCGCACCTGCACGTTCATGACAGCAACTCCGCGAATCCGAGGTACTGCACCATGTCACCGGAGCGAATGGCCTGCCCCGAAGGGTTGTCGACCAGCCCATCGCCCCACACGGCCGACGTCAGCACGCCCGAGCTCTGGTTGGCAAACAGGTCGAGTCCACCACTCGAATTGCGGCGCACACGCAGGAACTCGCGACGCCTGTCGGGCTTGGGCCAGTCGAAGTCAGCGCGCATCGGAAGGCTCCGCAGTTGCCAGTCGACTGCGCCTTGCAGGTGCAGCAGCACCGGGCGCACGACGAGCAGGAAGGTGATGAAACTGGACACCGGGTTGCCCGGCAGGCCGATGAAGTAAGCCGCGCCCGAATCCGCAGACTCACCGCTTCGCAAGGGTTCGCGCCTGACTTCACCAAACGCCAGCGGCTTGCCCGGCTTGATCGCCATCTGCCACAGCGTGACGCGACCTTCAGCCTCGACGGCGGGCCGGATGTGATCTTCCTCGCCGGTCGACACACCACCGCTGGTGACGATCAGGTCGTGCTCCTGCGCCGCACGACGCAGCGCTTCGCGGGTGGCATCGAGCCGGTCGGGCACGATGCCGAAATCGGTGCAGTCGCAACCCAGCGCCTGGACCAGCGCGCGCAGCGTGAAGCGGTTGGAGTTGTAGATCGCACCGGGCTTCAGGGGCTCGCCCGGCATGACCAGTTCGTCACCTGTAGAGAACAAGGCAACCCGCGGGCGCCGCGCCACCGACAGGCTCGCTGCGCCCACGGACGCCGCCAGCCCGAGCGCCTGGGGCGTCAGTCGCGTGCCTTTCGGCAGCACGACCGAACCAGCGAGAACGTCTTCACCGCGACGGCGGATCCACTGGCCCGGCCTCGGCACAGCATCGATGCGAACAGAACCGCCGTCGAGCGCAACGCACTGCTCCTGCATCACGACCGCATCGGCACCTGCCGGGACCTGGGCCCCCGTGAAGATGCGCGCCGCCGTGCCCGGCACCAGAGGGGCCCCGGCCACGCCAGCAGGAATTCGCTGGCTGACCGGCAAGGCGATGCCGACCGCAGA
>Ga0073904_10002313_pt1 | contig 14413 bp, 10 predicted proteins | sample KloWWTrecipitate_FD_66668 | JGI IMG/M metagenome (GOLD analysis project Ga0073904, IMG submission 66668) | Active sludge microbial communities from Klosterneuburg, Austria, studying microevolution and ecology of nitrifiers - Klosterneuburg... | ecosystem: Engineered > WWTP > Aerobic digester >...
ATGCCCAACTGGGGCACTTCCGGCACGCTGTCCAAGGACGAAGTGGACGTCATGGTGAAGTACATCCAGCACGAACCACCTCAGCCACCCGAAATGGGCATGAAGGAAGTCCTGGCCACGTGGAAACTATTGGTGGACCCGCACAAGCGCCCCACCAAGAAGATGAACGATCTGGATATCAGCAATCTGTTCTCGGTCACATTGCGTGATGCCGGCAAGATCGCGCTGATCGACGGTGCCAGCAAGAAGATCGTGAAGATTCTGGATACCGGCTATGCGGTGCACATCTCGCGCATGTCCAAATCCGGTCGCTACCTGTACGTGATTGGCCGCGACGCCAAGATCGTGCTGATCGACCTGTGGATGACAACGCCTACTCCAGTGGCCGAAATCAAGGTCGGTCTGGAAGCCCGTTCGGTGGAAACCTCCAAGTTCAAAGGCTATGAAGACCGCTACGCCATTGCCGGCGCCTACTGGCCACCCCAGTATGTGCTGATGGACGGCGACACGCTCAAGCCTTTGCGCATCGTGGGTACCCGCGGTATGACTTCCGACACCGAAGAGTACCACCCCGAGCCGCGCGTAGCCGCTATCGTTTCGTCTAACTTCCGTCCTGAGTTCCTGGTCAATGCCAAGGAAACCGGTATGGTGCATATGGTGGACTACTCTGATCTGGAAAACCTCAAGGTCACCATGATCAAGACACCACGCTTCCTGCACGACGGTGGCTTTGAGTCGACCGGCCGCTACTTCATGGATGCCGCTAACGCCTCTGACAAGATCGCGGTCATCGACACCAAGGAAGACAAGCTGGCTGCCATAGTGGAAGTCGGCAAGACACCGCACCCCGGTCGTGGTGCCAACTTCATTCACCCCAAGTTCGGCCCTGTCTGGGCGACCAGTCACTTGGGTGATGAGACCATCTCCATGATCGGAACCGATCCTGTCAAGCACAAAGCAACTGCCTGGAAGGTTGTTGGAACGCTCAAGGGCGCTGGCGGTGGTTCGCTGTTCATCAAGAGCCATCCCAAATCTACTCACCTGTGGGTCGATGCGGCTCTGAACCCCGACGAAAAAATCAGCCAGTCCATCGCTGTGTTCGACATCAAAAATCTGGACAACGGCTTCAAGGTGCTGCCAATCGCCGAGTGGGCCGCACTGGGCAAGGGCGTCAAGCGCGTATTGCAACCTGAGTACAACAAGGCTGGCGACGAAGTCTGGTTCTCGGTGTGGAGCGCTGCCAACGAAGAGTCCGCCATTGTGGTCGTTGACGACAAGACCTTGAAGCTCAAGGCCGTGATCAAGGACAAGGCCCTGGTGACTCCTACCGGCAAGTTCAACGTGTACAACACACAGCACGACGTCTACTAAACCCTAGTACACCAAGCAAAACGGCAAGACAGAAATCTGTCTTGCCGTTTTTTTATGGGTAACGAAAAGTTAAATATTGCTACAAATAACGTAGCTTCTCACGTAATGCGCACGAGGGCTAGCGGTCAAAAAGGCATTTTTGGCATGCCCTTCATGCCACCCAGGCGCTTCATCATCTTCATCATTCCGCCGCCCTTCATCTTCTTCATCATGTCCTGCATCTGCTCAAACTCCTTGAGCATGCGGTTGACTTCCTGAACGTGCACACCAGCGCCAGCAGCGATGCGGCGCTTGCGGGTGGCCTTGATGAGTTCGGGTTTACGCCGCTCCAGTGGCGTCATGCTGTGGATGATGCCTTCTTTGCGCTTAATGTCCTTTTCGGCGCGCGCCATGTCCACGTTGCCGGCCTTGGCAGTCATGGCGGCGGGTAACTTATCCATCAGACTGGACAGGCCTCCCATTTGCTTCATTTGCTGGATTTGGGCCAGAAAATCATTCAGATCAAACCCAGCGCCGCTCTTGACCTTGGCGGCCAGCTTTTGTGCGGCGGCCACGTCCACCCCGGCAGTCACTTGCTCCACCAAAGCCAGGATGTCGCCCATGCCCAGAATACGGCCGGCATGGCGTTCGGCATCAAAAACCTCCAGGCCATCCAGCTTTTCGCTCGTACCCGCAAACTTGATAGGGGCGCCGGTAATCTGGCGCACGGACAATGCCGCACCACCGCGAGAATCACCGTCAAGCTTGGTCAGAATGATGCCGGTTAACGGCAGCGCTTCCTTGAATGCCTTGGCCGTGTTGACCGCGTCCTGGCCTTGCATGGCGTCCACCACGAACAAGGTTTCCACCGGGTTCAGGGCAGCGTGCAGGTCCTTGATTTCGGCCATCAACACTTCGTCGATGGCCAAACGACCCGCCGTGTCAACCAGCAGCACATCAAAGAAGTGCTTTTTGGCATAGTCCAACGCAGCGCGACCAATATCGACAGGCTTTTGGTCGGGTGAGCTGGGGAACCATTCGGCGCCAGCCTGGGCCGTCACGGTCTTGAGTTGTTCGATGGCGGCAGGGCGGTACACGTCACCCGAGACTGTTAGAACTTTCTTCTTGCGCTTTTCAATCAGGTGTTTGGCCAGTTTGGCAGTGGTTGTGGTTTTACCCGCGCCTTGCAAGCCAGCCATCAGGATCACGGCGGGCGGCTGGGCAGCGAGGTTGATGTCACTCACCCCCTCCCCCATAGTAGCGGCAAGCTCTTTGCTGACGATACTCACCAGTACCTGGCCTGGCTGCAGAGAACCCATTACCTCCTGGCCCAGTGCCTTGTCCTTGACGCGGGCAATAAAATCGCGCACCACGGGCAGGGCCACGTCGGCCTCCAAGAGGGCCATGCGCACTTCGCGCAGCATGTCGGTGACGTTGGTTTCAGTGATGCGGGCCTGGCCGCGCATTTCTTTAACGAGTCGGGAAAGTTTGTCGGAGAGGGCTGAGGCCATGGATGGTTACCGGTGCAGAAAGCAAAACGCTAAACTGTACCCATGATTTTAGCCAGTGCGCCTCCCTCTAACCTGATTCTGTCGGTATTGGCTGCTGCCGCCTATGCTTGGCCGGCCGTACGCACCACCCATGTGAACGAACGGGCTGCGCGCATCTGGGTGGTGCTGGCCTGGTTGTTGCACGGCGCCGTTCTCTCCATCACACTGCTGGGTGAGCGACCGTATTTTGGTTTTGCACCCGCGATGTCGGTTACCGCCTGGTTGGTGGCTGCGGTGTATGCGGTGGAGAGCCAGATCTTCCCGCAACTTCCAACCCGATGGACCCTGTGCGTGGTGGGCGCAGCAGCAGTCATGGTTGCATTTTTCTTCCCCGGTAGCCCAATGCCCGCCACCGCTTCGGCCTGGCTGGCACTGCACTTGGCATTTGGTGTGGCATGTTATGGCCTGTTCGGCATTGCCGTGGTTCATGCCTGGTTTTTGACCCGTGCAGAGACACGTATCCGCAATGCAGAAGACCCGCACAGCGGCCTGCCACTGCTGACCCTGGAGCGACTGACCTACCGCTTTGTGGCGGCAGGTTTTGTGTTGCTTAGCGCCACACTACTGGCCGGTCTGCTGTTCGGAGAAGTTCTCTACGGCTATGGTCACGCCTGGCATTGGGACCATAAGACGGTGTTTTCCGTACTGGCGTGGCTGACGTTTTGCGTGCTATTAATTGGACGTGCGGCTTTTGGCTGGCGCGGCAAACGTGCGGTGAATGTGCTGTACATCGGGTCTGGTCTGTTGTTACTGGCCTACGTGGGGTCGCGTTTCGTGATGGAAATTATCCTGGGACGCACACCATGAGGTTTTTGCTGATTTTTCTGGGTGTACTGTTAGTGGCTTGGCGCTGGCGTACCTGGCGCACTGCCGTACAACGAGAGCGCAAGGACATCATTCGAACAACCCCCGCAATCACCAATATGGTCGTATGTCGCCAATGTGGCGTTCACATTCCGGTCAATGAATCAGTAGCGGGTCGTGAAGGGAGCTATTGCAGCGCGGCCCATCGACTGACCATGGAGCCGTGAATGGAAGCACAAACCACAGCCCAATCGTGGTTTGATCCCCATGGCGCCGATGCGGAGGTAGCCGGCGCTGAGCCCTCGCGCGAAATCCAGCGCCCGTGGCAGAGCTTCATGACTGCCCGCTTGGTGCTGGGTGTGGTGCTGGCAGCATTAGAGACAGCCCTGTACGCCACGGGTACGGCGCACAACCAACTCCCCGTATTCATCAGTGGTGCCTATATGGTGGCAACCATTGGCAGCAAGTGGTTCATATCACCGCGTCTGTTGGGTCAATCGTTCACCAAAAGCTGGGGCGCCCTGGTCGGCATTGACCTACTCACTTTTTCTGCCTTGCAAATGCTGCAAGACAGCAGTAGCACTATCAACTACACGCCATTGTTTGCATTGCCTATTCTGGTGGCATCGGTGCTGGGCTCGTTGCGGCTGGCGCTGGGCACCGCCGCTGGTATTACGGTGCTGATGCTGGCTGGGTCCCTGTGGCCCTACCTTTCGGACGCCAGTGCCAGCGCTCCCTACGTCGTTCAATCGGCACTCAGTGGTATCGGCTACTTTGCGATTGCCTGGCTGGCCAATCAGCTATCCACCCGCCTGGCCAGTGAAGGCCAGCGTGCACGCCAGAGCCAGTTAGCAGCCAGCATCCAACGCCAGGTAAATGAACTGGTAATTGAGTCCCTTCCCGACGGCGTGATGATCGTCGACGAACACGGTTGCGTGCGTTCTGCCAACCCGGCCGCACGCACCTTGCTTGGGTCACAGCAGGCGTTGCATGCCGCTGTTTTTGACCTCAGGGACGAGCCTGGCTGGGCCCCGTTGTTGAACCTGATGCGCCTGAGTGTCAACATGGGCCAGAGCCACGAAGGCGATGTCACCATTCGCCATGGTACCCAGGGGCCGCTTCGCGTGCATGCGCGTACTCGGCTGGCCACGTCGCCGGGACTTTCTGCAGAAAGCCTGTGCGTGATCTTCCTGCAGGATCAGCGGAAGCTCGAGGCGAGCATGCGTACTGAAAAGCTGGCCGGAATGGGCCGGTTGTCCACTGCGGTTGCGCATGAGATCCGCAACCCGCTGTCAGCCATCTCCCAGGCCAATGCATTGCTGGACGAAGACATCACCGATCCACGGTTGAAGCGCTTGACGGCCATGGTAAGCCAGAATGCCAAGCGCCTTGAAAAGATCGTGAATGACATTCTCAACGTCGCGCGGGTGCAGCCTTACGACCAGGACCACCTCGTACCCGGCATACCACTGACCACCACCACCCACCGGATTTGCACGGACTGGGCCCTGCAATGCGCCTGCCAACAACGCCTGAGTCTGCATCTGGGTGAGCAGAATATTTCCGTGCAGTTTGATAACGATCATCTGCGCAGGGTGTTGGTCAACCTGCTGGACAATGCGCTGCGCTACACCGAGGACCAGCCGGATGCCATCCAGGTAGTCTACAGTGCCGGCGATGGACAAACCGCCACACTCATGGTCTGGAGCGATTCGGCCCGCATGGACCAGTCGGTGGAACGCCATCTGTTTGAACCGTTCTTTTCTTCGGACAGCCGCTCCAGCGGCCTGGGGCTGTACATTTGTCGGGAGTTGTGCGAACGCCACGGTGCGTCCCTTACCTACCAGCGTAGCGTGCGCCCGACCCGTAACCGGGACAGGGAAGGAAACGCATTCGTTATCGTTTTCCAACGCGCCAGCGCCCCAATCGCGGGCACGGCAGCAGATACTCTCACCACACCATGGCAACCCAATCTGTACTAAATAACGCCCAGATCCTGGTGATCGACGACGAGCCCGATCTGCGCACGCTGTACGAGCTTACGCTGCTGCGCGAAGGCTATCGGGTGGACACGGCAGGCAGCGTGCAAGATGCCATGCATGCCATCAACACCAAGCGCTTTGATGTCATCATCACTGACATGCGCCTGCCCGATGGTCTGGGCACCGAAATCCTTCAGCACATGCGCGCGGGACAGAGACCCGAACGCTGCATCGTGATTACCGCCCACGGTTCGGCAGAAAACGCCGTCGAATCCCTCAAGGCTGGCGCTTTTGACTACCTCACCAAACCAGTCGACCTCAAGCAGTTTCGTGCAGCCATTGCATCCGCTGTGCACGGCACGCGCCCAACCGGTGGTCTTAGCCGACGGGCAACGGATGCCAGGTTGCAGGAAAATCCCGCATGCACAACTGCTGGGCAGAATGCGCTTGCCAAGCTCGCGGGAGAATCGAACAGCATGCGGGTGGTGAAGGAGCGCATCGCCAAAGTGGCCCGCAGCATGGCCCCGGTATTGATACAAGGCGAGTCCGGAACAGGCAAGGAGCTGGTAGCCAGCGCCCTCCATGCCAACAGCCACCGCGCCACCGGACCTTGGGTGGCCGTGAACTGCAGCGCCATCCCCGAGAACCTGCTGGAGACCGAATTCTTTGGCGCCAAGAAAGGCGCCTATACCGGTTCCGTGCAGGACAGAGAAGGTTTCTTTCAGGCAGCCAAAGGTGGAACGCTGTTCCTAGATGAGATTGGCGACCTGCCTTTGGCGATGCAGTCCAAACTGTTACGGGCCATTCAGGAACGTACCGTGCGGCCCGTGGGCTCGACACAGGAAGAGCCGGTGGATGTGCGCATCGTCAGCGCTACCCACAAAAGCCTGCCTGAAGAGGTTCAAGCCGGGCGCTTCCGCCAGGATCTCTTCTACCGACTTAACGTCATTGATATCGTGATTCCGCCTTTGCGGGAACGCTATGAAGACCTGCCAGCCCTGTGCTCGGCGTTGCTCCAGCGCATCTCCGATGAGTCCGACCTGCCTGCACCGAAACTTGCCCCGGGAACATTGGAGCAGCTCTGCCTGCTGCCGCTGTATGGCAATGTGCGCGAGCTGGAAAACCTGCTGCACCGTGCGGTTGCCTTGTGCGACGGCGACTGCTTGCGACTGGACGACATTCAAAGTCCGATCAACAACACCTCTGCGCTCGATACCCGAGCGGCAGCCTTGCCCAGCACCAGCCCCGATGCGCCCTTGCCTACCGACCTGCAAGCACATCTGGACCAGCAAGAACGCGATATCCTGGTCAAGATTTTGAAGGAAACCGGCTTTAACCGTACTGTCGCCGCCGCACGCCTGGGTCTGAGTCTTCGTCAAATACGCTACCGCATTGCCCGGCTGAAAATTGACGCACCGGGCGACGCCGACCCCGATGCGTGATGAGCCTTACGCTGCAACAACGTCCTGGCAGGATGGCTGGTACCGTTTTGCCCGCCACCTGCATTCACCCAATTTCGGCCCCCGTCCGGCACACCCCTGTATCGATCTGGTGGTGTTGCACTCCATCAGTCTCCCCCCCGGAATTTACGGAAACGACTGCGTGCAGGACCTGTTCACCAACCGGCTGGATTGGAACCAACACCCCTACTTTCAGCAGATCAAAGGCTTGCAGGTATCGGCCCATTTCTACATCCGACGCGATGGCGAACTCTGGCAATTTGTCAGTTGTGAGGACCGCGCCTGGCACGCAGGGGCATCGCACTACCGGGGGCGGGACAACTGCAATGATGATTCCATCGGAATTGAACTTGAAGGAGTGGAGGGTGAATGCTTCGAGGCGCCGCAATACGAGACGCTCACTACTCTACTACCTGCACTGTGGCAGCGCTACCCCGTAGCCCACTTGGCTGGGCATGAACACATTGCGCCCGGGCGCAAGGCCGATCCAGGTCCGGGACTGGACTGGACTTTGTTACAAAATAATCTGGCCCTTCCAGATCAGTGCCTTCCCAATGGGGTTCTAAAAACAACCAAGCATATTTTTCCGTTCCATGTCGATTGAGTGTTTTTGACCACTACACACTACCTGTAGTGGCTTGCAAGGTGTTAAAACACTATATATAGTGCACCCTGTCTTAACCATCCTTTCTGATTTGGACGAGAAAATCATGCAATCTGCTTCACACGCCACCGCGCCAGCCACCCCCACTTTGCTGGCCCGCCATGGGGAGTCCCCAGTCGACAGTGGCACGGGCCATTTACTAGACCATTACCAGATCATTCGTCGCAATGGCGCCGTTGTACCGTTTGAGCCCAACAAAATTGCAGTGGCCATGATGAAGGCCTTTCTGGCCGTGCATGGCGCACAAGGCGCAGCCTCGGCCAGTGTGCGTGAGGTGGTAGATAGCCTGACCCAGCAGGTTATTCGCGCGCTCGTGCGCTCGCGCCCCAGTGGTGGCACCTTCCACATCGAAGATGTGCAGGATCATGTGGAGCTGGGGTTGATGCGCGGCGGTCACCATGAAATTGCACGCGCCTATGTGCTGTATCGCGAACGTCGCACCCAGGAACGCGCCAAACAAGCCGCACCGACCGCGCCGGCCATGCCAATCTTGCATGTCATTGAGGGCGGCCAACGCATCTTGCTGGATTTAGGCCGGCTGAAAACTCTGATCGAAATATCATGTGCCGGCTTGGGCGCCGATGTCCAGGCCGATCCCATCTTGGCAGAGACCATGCGCAACCTGTACGACGGTGTACCCATGGATGAGGTGTACAAGGCTTCCATTCTGGCGGCCCGCACCCTGATAGAAAAAGACCCTGACTACACCTTTGCCACCGCGCGCCTGCTATTCCACACCATCACGCGCGAAGTGTTGGGGCGTGACGTAGCGCCTGGCGACATGGCCACCGCATACGCCGACTACTTCCCGGGCTTTATCAAGAAGGGCGTTGCCGCTGAGCTGCTGGATGAACGCTTGGCGCAATTTGATTTGCCGCGACTGGGCGCTGCCCTGAAGGCAGAGCGTGACCAGCAATTTGATTACCTGGGCCTGCAAACGCTGTATGACCGCTACTTCCTGCATGAAGGCAAGATGCGAATCGAATTACCCCAAGCCTTCTTCATGCGCGTGGCCATGGGACTGTCACTCAATGAGATCGACCGCGAAGCGCGTGCCATCGAGTTTTACGAAGTGTTGTCGCGTTTCGACTTCATGTCTAGCACGCCCACCCTGTTCAACAGCGGTACGCGGCGCTCGCAACTCTCATCGTGTTACCTGACCACGGTTCCGGACGATCTGGACGGAATATACGAGTCCATCAAGGAAAATGCGCTGTTGTCCAAGTTTGCCGGTGGTCTTGGCAATGACTGGACACGCGTACGGGCATTGGGCGCCCACATCAAGGGCACCAATGGTGAATCGCAGGGCGTGGTGCCGTTTTTGAAAGTGGTCAACGATACAGCCGTTGCCGTCAACCAAGGCGGCAAGCGCAAGGGCGCAGTCTGCACATACTTGGAAACTTGGCATCTGGACATTGAAGAATTTCTGGAGCTGCGCAAAAACACGGGTGATGATCGCCGCCGCACGCACGACATGAACACGGCCAACTGGATTCCCGACCTGTTCATGCGCCGTGTAATGGAAAAGGGCCAATGGACCTTGTTCTCGCCCAATAACGTTCCAGACCTGCACGACCTGTTTGGCACCGACTTCGAACGCGCCTACGTGGCCTATGAAGAGAAGGCAGCCCGCGGGGAGATCAAGCCGGCAAAAATCATCGAGGCCACGGACTTGTGGCGCAAGATGCTCACAATGTTGTTCGAAACCGGTCACCCCTGGATTACTTTCAAGGATGCCTGCAATGTGCGCTCACCCCAGCAGCACATCGGCGTAGTGCATTCCAGCAATCTGTGTACTGAGATCACGCTCAACACATCAGACACCGAGACAGCGGTTTGCAACCTGGGCTCCATCAATCTGCGCCAGCATTTGAAGGATGGCGCCGGTGGCAAGGAAATTGACCACGACAAACTCAAGCGCACCATCACCACTGCCATGCGCATGCTCGACAACGTTATCGACATCAACTACTACGCGGTCAAGAAGGCGCGCGACTCCAATCTGCGCCACCGCCCGGTCGGCTTGGGGCTGATGGCGTTTCAAGACAGCTTGTATGAACTGCGCATCCCCTATGCCAGTGACGCTGCCATAGCGTTTGCCGACCAGTCCATGGAAGCCATTTGCTACTACGCCTATTGGGCGTCCACCGAACTGGCCCGGGAGCGTGGGAAGTACAGCAGCTACAAAGGCTCGCTGTGGGACCAGGGCGTTCTGCCGCTTGACACGCTGGACCTGCTGGCCAATGCACGCGGCGCGGCCCTGTCGAAAGACGCAGCCCCCTCCCCGTCTTATGTCGAAGTAGACCGCTCTTCCACGCTGGATTGGGAAGCGCTGCGCAAGAAGATTGCCACTGACGGAATGCGCAATTCCAACTGCGTTGCTATCGCACCCACGGCTACCATCTCCAACATTATTGGCGTGGATGCATCCATCGAGCCCAGCTTCGGCAACCTCTCGGTCAAGTCCAATCTGTCGGGTGAATTCACCGTGATCAACGGGTACTTGGTCAAAGACCTCAAACGTCTGGGCCTGTGGGACGATGTCATGGTGATGGACTTGAAACACTTCGATGGATCGCTGGGTCCAATCGACCGTGTACCCCAAGACATCAAGCAACTCTATTCCACCGCGTTTGAAGTCGAGACGCAGTGGCTGGTGGAAGCCGCTGCGCGCCGACAAAAGTGGATTGACCAGGCGCAGTCGCTCAATATCTACATGGCTGGTGCATCGGGCAAGAAGCTCGATGAGACCTACAAGCTGGCATGGTTGCGCGGACTCAAAACCACCTACTACCTGCGCACCATGTCGGCAACCCACGCGGAGAAGTCGACAGTGACAGCAGGCAAGATGAACGCCGTGTCATCGGGTAACGATGCCAAGGGTTCAATGCGTAGCTCCTGCGCATTGGAAGCTGCGGCAGCAGCAGCGCAAATGCAAATGGAGATGGCAACCCACGCAGCAACCGACATCAAGTTCTGCGGCGTTGACGATCCAACCTGTGAGTCATGCCAGTGATGACAACACGCGCATCGCGTGCCATGCGATGCAATTGAACAACACATCGATGCAGTGAATTGCAGGATTACTTTTCATTTCATTTCACTGCTCTCATAATCCGCAGATTGGAATTATTTATGTTGACCTGGGACGAAGAAGTCAAGCCCACATCGCTACCAAATTTTGCGTTCACGCCATCGGAAAACCCGACGGCCGAGCGGGCGACAAAAACTCTCCAAAAAACTCCCAGCGCTGCGGTTCGCATGAAGGCCGCTGACAAGCGCATCATCAACGGCAAGACCGACGTCAACCAACTTGTTCCATTCAAATACAAGTGGGCCTGGGAAAAATATCTTGCCAGTTGCGCCAACCACTGGATGCCACAAGAGGTCAACATGACGCGCGATATCGCGCTATGGAAAGACCCCAAAGGCCTCACCGAAGACGAACGCCGCATCATCAAGCGCAACCTCGGCTTCTTTGTCACCGCCGACTCGCTGGCCGCCAACAACATTGTGCTGGGAACCTACCGCCACATCACGGCGCCCGAATGCCGCCAGTTTCTGTTGCGCCAGGCCTTTGAAGAGGCTATCCACACCCATGCCTACCAGTACATCGTTGAGTCGCTGGGTCTGGACGAGAGCGAAATATTCAACGCCTATAACGAAGTTCAGTCCATCCGTGACAAGGATCAGTTTCTGATTCCTTTCATCGAAGCGATCATGGATCCCAATTTCCACACTGGCACGCCTGAAGACGACCAAACCCTGCTGAAGAGCTTGATCGTATTTGCCTGTCTGATGGAAGGACTGTTCTTCTACGTCGGCTTCACACAAATCTTGGCCCTTGGTCGACAAAACAAGATGACGGGCGCTGCCGAACAATACCAGTACATCCTGCGCGACGAATCCATGCACTGCAACTTCGGCATTGACTTGATCAACCAGCTCAAACTGGAGAACCCCCAGTTGTGGACGGCAGAGTTCAAAGCGGAAATCAAGGGGCTGTTCGAAACGGCGGTGGAACTGGAATACCAATATGCCGAGGACACCATGCCACGCGGTGTTCTAGGCATGAATGCATCCATGTTTAAGGGCTACCTGCGCTACATCGCCAACCGCCGTGCGACGCAAATCGGTTTGGAGGCCCTGTACCCCAACGAGGAAAACCCTTTTCCCTGGATGAGCGAGATGATTGACCTGAAGAAGGAACGCAACTTCTTCGAGACCCGCGTCATCGAGTACCAATCGGGCGGCGCGCTGTCCTGGGACTGATTAACCGTATGTGTTTTCGAATTTCATCTATCCAACAGCAAGCCACAGAGTTTGTGCTGGGTAGGTGTCACCAAGTTCATGTCGCTGGGCAATTGCCCAACCACATGAATCGCTTCTTGCAAACAACTGGCAAGAAGTGCTCTTTGTAAATTGATCAAGGAGAAAATCATGGCAACTGCAAAAAAACCGGCCCCAAAAAAGGCCGCTCCCGCTAAGAAAGCTGCACCCGCAAAAAAAGTAGCTGCAAAAAAAGCAGCCCCCGCTAAGAAGGCCGCACCAGCTAAGAAAGTAGCTACTAAGAAGGCCGCACCAGCTAAGAAAGTAGCTACTAAGAAGGCCGCACCAGCTAAGAAAGTAGCTGCTAAGAAGGCCGCACCAGCTAAAAAAGTAGCTGCTAAGAAGGCCGCGCCGGCCAAGAAAGCGGCACCTGCGAAAAAGGCTGCCACCAAGAAGGCTGCACCCGCTAAAAAGGCCGCTGCCAAAAAAGCGCCGGCCAAGAAGGCCGCCGTAGCCAAGAAGCCAGTCGCTAAAAAGGCAGCCAAAAAGCCGGCTGCGAAGAAAGCAGCGAAAGCACCCGCTGCCAAGGCCCCTGCGCCTGCTGCTCAGACAACCCTGAATCCGCAGGCCGCTTGGCCCTTCCCCACTTCCAGCAAGCCTTAATCAGTTAGCTGTTGAAGTGCAAGGCCCGAAACCGCAAGGTTCGGGCCTTTTTCTATGGGTAAAACGACAACAGCCGGTATCCCGAAATTTTCTCACTGTTGCCATTGAGTTTGATCGACATGGACAAACTGGTCGGCAGTTCCGCACCCGGTTCCAGCACAGCGTGATTTTCTGCAAACTCAGACGTGAGGAAAACCTTGCGCACGACCGCCTGATCTTGCAGGTCTGTCAGCGTCAACTCCACCGCAGGCGTGGCCAATGGGATTTGCGCCGTGTTCTTCAGTGTAAAGCCCAGTCGGTAGATGTCCGCCCGCACCTTGGTAAAGGAAGAGCTGTCGATCACCACCGATTCAATTTGTCGCAAGGGTGCAATGATGCAGCCCAACACAGAACATAGCGGCACCAAAATACTGCGGGCAGCTGGCTCCATCGCCACCAAGCGGTCGCGTTCGCGCACAACAACCTGTAGCAGCAAAGCGATACCCAAAATACCGCTAACCAACGCCAGCATGACACCAACCCATCTCCGTTTGGGCGATGTGCGCGCAGTGGTTGGTTTCAAAAACGCATGACTCAAAGTTCCTGCATCCAGCGCTTCGGGTGGCTGTACTTTTGCAATGTTCGCAACGGGTGAAACTCGCGGCTCCACGATTGAAGGTTGTGGTTGTGTTATCGCATCGTCAGTGGCATCCTGCAATTCGATGTGCGGGTCATGCGGATTGGCTGGTCGAATGGGATCGCTGGCAGGCTCTGCCAATTCAGCAATTTCATCGCTACCAATAGGAATATCGATCGCCACCGCAGTGTCTGGCGGAGGCTCCGATTGGCTCACTGGAATGGCGCGTGATGGAAGCGGGCTTGCGTCCAGATTGCCCGGGGCTTGCAGGTGGAGGTTTGCGTCAAAAACTTCGTTGCACTGGCCGCAACGAACCCAGCCTTCCGAAACGCGGAGTTGGTCGGGCACGACCTTGAACATCGTCGCGCATGCAGGGCATCGGGTAATCAAGCTCATCTGCGTGCCATTGTAGAGAACCGGCAGCTTATCTACACCGTTGCCGTCATCAGTATCCAGCCGTCTTCTCGGTCAGCCACGGCCAGGCTGCAATATGGCGCGTAGGCCGCCATGAGTTCATCGGCCTGGCGCTCCAAAATACCGGCCAGTACCAAATGCCCACCCGGTGCGACATGGGAACACAGCAACGGCGCCAGTACTTTAAGTGGCGTCGCCAGAATATTGGCCAACACCACGCCATAGACGCCGTCGGCCCGATCTGGAAGACCCGCCTGTATGGAAACTGCGTTCGCTGCAGCATTCAGCTCGGTGGACTGAACCGCTGCATCATCAATGTCGACCGCCACCACATCGGTGGCGCCAAATTTGGCTGCACCAATAGCCAGAATGCCGGAGCCACAGCCATAGTCCAGCACCCGGTTGGGCATGGCATGGGTGGCGATCCAGCGCAGGCACATGCGGGTGGTCGGGTGGGTGCCGGTGCCAAACGCCAGCCCCGGGTCCAGGCGGATCACCCGACGTGCCTGGGCGGGTGGTTCGTGCCAGGTCGGAACAATCCAGAATTCCGGCGTAATGTCCACCGGCGCGAATTGCGACTGGGTCAGGCGCACCCAGTCCTGTTCGGGCACGGGTGCCAGTGCCAGCACCTGACAGACACT
>Ga0073904_10002315_pt1 | contig 14411 bp, 9 predicted proteins | sample KloWWTrecipitate_FD_66668 | JGI IMG/M metagenome (GOLD analysis project Ga0073904, IMG submission 66668) | Active sludge microbial communities from Klosterneuburg, Austria, studying microevolution and ecology of nitrifiers - Klosterneuburg... | ecosystem: Engineered > WWTP > Aerobic digester >...
GTCGCCCTGGGGAACCGAGTAGCGCCAACGCAGCTGCACGCGCGGCTCCGCGGCGTAGCTCGAGAGGTCGATCGTCACCGCCTCGCCGCCGGACTGGCCGTGCGTCGTCGTCCAGGAGAGGAGCGGCGTCCAGCCGGAGGAGGCGGTGCGCGCTTCGAGGTCGAGCCGGTTGGAGCTCACGGGAGCATCGACGTAGACCGCGCGATAGGTGAGCGTGGCGGCCGTCTGGCTCTGGAGCGAGAACCAGGGGGAAACGAGACTGGCGTCGAGCCCGAGGGTCGTGGCGCCGCGCACCAGGCAGGCTGACTCGCCGGCGGCGCCGGTGGCGTTGGCAACGCCGCAGCCGCCGGCGCCGGAGCGCAGCCAGCCCGGTCCTCCCGTCGCGTCGTTTCCCCAGTCGGCGGGGAAATGCGGGTCGATCTCCTCGCCGGCTGCGTTGCAGCCGAAGGCGGCGAGCGCCACGTCGCCGAAGGTCGCGGGCGACGGCGAGCCGTCCGCCGGCCAGGTGCCGACCACAAAGGTCTGCCCCGCCGAGACGAAGAGGCTCTGCAGGTAGAGGCCGAAGCGCTCCCCCGATGTGGCCTCGAGCGCCGAGCTGCCGTCGAGCGGCAGGGCCACTTCCGTAGTGAAGCCGTTCGCCGGCGAGGGCTCGAACCAGATCGCCGCGCTCGAGCCGTTCTGAGCGAGCTCGAGCGGGCAGACCGGGCCGCTGGTCGACTCCGTCCAGCGCTCCTCGAAGGCGATCGGCTGCGCCGCGGTGAGGATCCAGCCGAGCGTGCCCTCGCCGCGGTTGGCGAAGGCGCTGCACACCGGCGCTGTCCAGGCGCCGTCGGCGAGGAGCGGCGGCGGCCCGCCCTCGTCGTCGAACCAGATCGCGACGCCGGCGCCCGGCTCGTGCTCGGTGTCGGTCAGGTTGTCGATCCAGAGATAGAGGGTGCGCTCGTCGTGGAGCGCGCGGAAGACGATGCTGAAGATGTCGATGCCGATGAAGAACGTCTCGGCCGCCGCCCAGGCGGGGTCGCTCTGGCCGTCGATCGCAATCGGCGCCGGAGTCATCGGCACGACGAGGTCGGGCGGGGTGTTGCCGGCGGCGACGGGCGCGACCGTCGTCAGAGCGATGCAGGGGACGACGGCGACGAGCGCGAGGCAGGTTCTGTTCATCGAACTCGGGCGACGGTATCACCGGTCGGCGAACGGAGGTACGCCGGGCACCTGGAAGTCACCGGGCACCGTCCTCCGGGCACCCTCTTTCGGCGCTTCCCGGCAGACCCTGACTTTCGTCAGCGTCGTTGGCCACCGAAGGGGAGTTCGCAATCCGCCGCAGGTCGCGCAGAGTCGCACACACTTCGAGGGAGGGTGATCATGGTGCGAGGGCGACGCGGCGCAGGGGCGCGGGGAAAGTGTGTATCGGCGGTCGCCGGTCTCTGGGCGGCGGCGGCGGGGGTCGAGCTGGAGCCGGCGCGCGCGCAGGGCGCGCCGATCGCGCTCACCGCGGAGCTGCAAGTCAACCAGTTCACCACCGGCGCGCAGAGCTCGCCGTCGGTCGGCATGCGCGACGACGGCGTGCACGTCGTCGTCTGGGTGAGCGCTGGGCAGGATGGTGACGGCGACGGGATCGTGCAGCGCAAGTTCGCGAGCGACGGCTCGGAGCCGTTCAACGAGTCGGTCCTGAACCAGAACACCGCGGGCGCTCAGCTGCTGCCAGAGATCGGCATGAACGCCCTCGGCGACTGGATCGCAGTCTGGGACTCGACCGCCGCTGGCGCCGGCATACGCGGTCGCGCGACTGCCAGCAACGGTACGATCCTCGGCGCGGAGATTCCGGTTTCGATCACAACCAGCGCGCAGATTCCGAATACGGCCCGCGCCGACGATGACGGGTTCGTCGCCACCTGGGACATCGGCGGGGCGCAATTTCGCGCCTTCGATGCCACGAGCACGGCGACGACCGGCGACGAGCTGGTCGCCCCGGCTCTCGGTTCGACGTCCCGGCCAGCGCCCGGATTCGCGAGCGACGGCTCGTTCGTCGTCGCCTTCGTCGCCGACGACGGCAACGGGACCGGTGTATTCGCGCAGCGCTTCGACGCCGACGCCCAGCCGGTCGGCGCGCCGATCCCGGTGCCGGAGTCGACCGCCAACGACGACACATCGACCTCGATCGGCGTCGCCGACGATGGCAGCGTCGTCGTCGGCTGGAGAGACAGCGCCCTCGGGCAACGCGTGCGTTGCTTCCGCGCCGACGGCACGCCGCGCGGCGGCGAGATTGCCCTCAGTCCCCTGCTCACCGGGGGCCCGCGGATCGGTATGTCGCCGCAAGGCCACTTCGTCGCCACCTTCGCCGTCTCGGAGATGAGCGTGCAGGAGTTCGATCGCACCTGCCGCTTCGTGGGCGACGACTTCTTCGCCAATACCGTTACGGCAGGGGTCCAGACAAGCCCGCACGCGGCGGCGGGGCGCGACCGCTACGCGGTCGTCTGGCACACCAACGGCGTCGATGGCGACAGCGGCAGCGTGGCGCGCCGCCTCTTCCGCTTCCGCACGATCTACGCCGACGACTTCGAGTCGGACGACCTGGCGAGCTGGAGCGCGGTGGTGCCCTGATCTCGGGGCCGGCCGAAGCGCCACCTTTCGCGCTCGACTTACGCGGCAGATTCGTGCCCAGCTGGCACCCTCCGAACCGATCCACCAGCCACGGCGGGCACTCGGCTGGCACCTCCGAGGCAGTACGTCGAGGCGATCGCCAATGCGCGCCACGGCAGCGATCTGCGCCCGGACCCGGGTACGCAGGACATCGGCGCCGAGTTCAACTCGCAACTCGATGCGGGCCTCGGTGGGGCTTGCCTCGGGGGCAAGACCTGGTTCTACGGCATCGGTGCGAGCGTGCCTTCGAACCAGGTCGATCTCTTCACCACCGTTCTGCACGAGATCGGCCACGGGCTGGGGCTCCTCACCCTCTACGATCCGTTCGACGGAACGAAGTTCCTCGGGCTCGACGACTCGTTCCTGCGCCTGTTGCGCGACGAGACGACGAACAAGTCGTGGTCGGCGATGACCAACGCCGAAAGGCTGGCCTCGCAGGTCAACACGTCGAACCTCACCTGGACCGGCGCCGCCGCGAACGCCGCCGTGGGCGCTTTCAGCGCGGGTACCAAGAACGGGCGATTCCGGATGTACGCGCCGAATCCGGTCGAGCCCGGCTCGAGCGTCGGGCACTTCGACACGGCCCTGAGCCCGAACGAGCTCATGGAACCCGGGCTCGAGGTCGACACCGTGGACTACCTCGCCTACCGCGCTATGGGTGACGTCGGTTGGATCGTGCGCATGATCTTCAAGGACGGGTTCGACTCGGGGAACGAGAACTTCTGGTGACGTGCCCCCAGCAGGCCCGCCTCACACCGGGCGAGAATTCCGTCTTGCCTCTGCGGGATGAGAAACCGGGAAGAACCTCGAACTGAGGATTCGCGGCGGCTCCGGGGGGCTCAGCGGCGTGGCGCGACCTCGGGGTGGGCCTTCTCGTAGGCGCGCAGGTGAGCGCGGAGCTCGGCTTCGAGCTTGCGCTCCTGGTCGTTCGGCAGGTCCGGATCGTCCTCGGCCTCGAGCTCTGACATCTCGGCCCGGGCGCTCCAGTAGACATGAGCGGGGCCGTCGACGGCGACGCCATCGCCCTCGGCGTAGATTCGCGCCAGTTCCTCCATCGCTTCGTCGTCGCCCTGATTGGCGGCCCGGATGTACCAGCGGATCGCCTCGCTGGCGTTCCGCTTCGTCCCCTCGCCCGCGAGCAGCATGTAGGCGAGATAGAACTGCGACTCGCCGTGCCCGGCCTCGGCGCCTTGCCGGTAGAGCGCCACCGCACGCGCGTCGTCGGTGCGGCCCCCCAGGCCCTCGTCGAAGAGGGTGCCGAGCATCATGGCGACCTCGGGATCGCCGGTCGCCTTGAGATCGCGGTCGAGCGCCGCGCGGGCTTCGGTCAACCAACGTTTCGCCTGCTTCGGGTCGGCATCGACCCCTTCCCCGAACTCGTAGGCCAACCCGAGGCGCGCCAGGCCGAGCGCGTCGCCCGCAGCCGCAGCCTTGCGAAACCAAGGGACGGCGGCCACGTCGTCTTCTTCGACTCCCCAGCCTTCGGCGAGCAGAAGGCCGTACTCCCGCTGAGCTGCAGGATGGGAAGCCTCCGCGGCGCTGCGGATCCACTTCGCGCCGCGCGCTTCGTCCTCTTCGACCCCTTCGCCCATGACGTACATGGTGCCGACGCGGGTCATCGCCGCGAGGTGCCCGCCTCGGGCCGCGCTCTCGTAGAGCCTTGCCGCCTCGACCAGTGTCTCGCGGCCGCTCTCCGGGCGATCGAGCGCGCGCGCCTGCTCGAACAGCGCAGCGGGATCGTCGCCCGCGAAAGCGGCGGTTTCGGCCGCCATCAGGCTGGCGACGAGGGACAGGACGATACAGATCGGATACCGGTTCATGCGGCTCATGGTTTCACCCCTTGCTAGAGACCGATGCGCAGTGCCGCCGCGCACGGGGACAGCCGGAACGGGGAAGCTGTGGGACGGTCCCCAATCTCCCCTCGCCGGGGTGCTGCCTTCAGCTCTTGAACGGGTTCTCGACGGTCAGACGTTCGATGCGCAGGCCGTCCTGGAGGTCTTCGCTCAGGAGGCGAGTGCAGCCGGCTTCGAGGGCGGCGGCGACGATGAGCGCGTCGTAGAACGAGAGGCTGTAGCGCTGCTGGAGCTCGAGGCCGCGGCGGTAGAAGGCGGGGCTCGGCGCGCCGCGCCAGAGCGGCATGAGCACCTCATTCAGCAGCCGGCCGGCTTCGGCCGGCGTAGCCGGCCGCTGGAGCTTGCGCGTCAGGACGTTCAGGGTTTCCTGGACGACCTGGAAACTGATGCACGCACTTCCCGACTCGAGAGCTTTTTCGACTAGTCCGGCAGCGATCATCTGCTTGCGAGCATCGGTCTCGTCGAAGAGATAGACGAGGATGTTCGTGTCGAAAAAGTCAGCGCTCATTCATCTCGTCGCGGGAGAACTTGCGCCCGCCGGTGCGCAACGTCCCGCGGAGCTCGTCGATGACCTGCATGGCAGCCGCGGCACGATGGCGGCGCTGCGCATAGTCGGCCAACCAGCGCCGGAACTGCTCGTTGAGCGTCGTGTTCTCCGCCTGCGCGCGTGCCCGCGCGGCCGCGATCAGATGCTCTTCGGCGCTGAGCGTGATGTTCTTCATGGGGTTCCTCCGATCTCGATGACCGATTTTAGGGTTTCGACACTATACCAGTGTGCACTGTCACAGTGTTGGCTCGCCTCGCCAGCGAGCCGCTGGAGCGCGACCGCCCGTTGAACGATCCGGGATAGGGAAAGCGCGAGGCGCTGCGCCGCGAGCCGCGGGCCGGTGCAGACGACCTGCGCGGCCCTGGCAGCAGGTGGGCATAGAGTGCAGCCGGAATCGTTCGCGCTCTCGGGAGAACCGTCATGTCTCAGCCCTATCGTCTCGCTTGCGCTCCCCTCCTGACCGGTCTCGTGCTCGTCGTCGCGGGGGCGCTGGCCGCGAGCCCGGCGGGGGCCCAGGCGGTCTCGACGGGCGCCCTCGATGGGGCGTCGGTCGTTCCGCCGAATCCCTCGGCGGGCACCGGGACGGCCGAGGTGACGATCGACGAAGACCAGCTCACCGTCGACCTCTCCTTCTCCGGCCTCGGAGCGAACAGCGTCGGCTCGCACATCCACTGCTGCACGGCCGCAGGATCGAACGTCGGCGTCGCGATCCTGTTCCCGAGTTTCCCCGTGGGGGTCACCTCCGGCACCTACGCCCAGAACTTCGACCTCGCGAGTGCGGCGACCTACCTGGCGGCGTTCGTCAACGCGAACGGCGGCTCCGCGGCAGGGGCCAAGGCGGCCCTCCTCGCCGGCATCGCCAGGGGGCACGCCTACACCTGCGTGCACACGATCACCTTCGGCGGCGGCGAGATTCGTTCACAACTGGCGTTCGATTCGTTCGCCGACGGATTCGAGAGCTTCGACATTCTCGATTGGAGCGCCTCGGTGCCCTGACGGCGAGCGGTGGCGAGCAGTGGCGGCGATGGAGCTGCTGTTTTCCACCCCCTCACGCGAGGTTCTCCATGCCGCCCTTGCCGCCACTCGAAGAGGACCTCCGTCATCTCAGCCAGCTCACGGATAGCGCACGCCGCTTTACGGCGCGACGGAGGTCGCGGGCTGCGCATTCTTGGCACCGACCCTGCAAATCACTCCCTGTGGCCGGCAACCTTCTGACGGTTTGGGTCGGGCGGGGCGCTCGCTGGGGGCGGGTACATGTCCCCGGCTGCGGGGCGCGGTGGTCAAACTCCTCTGTCCTGTTTTCCGCCAGATCCCGCGTAGGGATGTATGGGAACTCATCGCGGAAATGCCATGACTCGAGTGCGGACGCTCTGGACCGGCCGACAGACGCTGTGGGCGTTGCTTGTGGCCGCATTGGCCTGGGCGGCGCCTTGGCCTGCGGCGGCCCAGGTCTACGTCGCCAACGCCAACGCCGATTCGGTGCTGGTCTTCGATCCGGCGACGACCGGGAACCAGGCGCCGCTGCAGGAGGTCACCGCGACGCCGGGCTTCATGGACCTGGCCTCCTCGGCCGCCGCCCACGTCGGCCGCGGGGAGCTCTTCGTCGCCGCGCGCGGGCCCGACGAGATCTATGTTTTCGACCTCGGAGCGGACGGCCCGACCGTGCCGCTGCGAATGATCTCGGGCGTCGCGACGACGATCGACACTCCCTGGGACCTCGAGCTCGACCCCGAGCGCGGCGACCTCTGGGTGCTCTCCAAGGATGCGAGCGAGCTCCTCGTCTTCGCTGTCGGCGGAGGCGGCAACGTCGCGCCGCAACGCACGCTCGCGACCTCGCCCGCCTGGCCCACTTCGACCACTGATTTCGACCTCGACCTGGTGCACAACGAGGTCGTGATCACCGATCGCACGCCGGGGGCGGCCGCGATCCGGTTCCTGCCGCTCCTCGGCAACGGCACGGTCGGCGTGCTGCGCTCGATCACCGGTCCGGCGACCGGGCTCACCGATCCGGCGATCGTCGCGGTCGATCCGCTCCACGACGAGGTCTTCGTGGTCAATCAGGCGTCGATCCGCGTCTTCGCGCGCGGGGCGTCCGGCGACGTGGCGCCCCTGCGCGTGCTCTCGGGGGCGGCGACCGGGCTCGTCGCGATCCATGGCCTCGACGTCGATCCGCTCGCCGGGCCGGGCGGTATCGGAGGCATCGGCGAGCTCGCCGTGCTGCGCTCGAGTCCGGACGACGCGCTGCTCTTCTTCCCGCGCACCGCGAACGGAAACGTGGCGCCGCTGCGCGCGATCGTCGGCGCGGCGACCCAATTCAACGGCACCAGCTTCCTCTCCTACTTCCCGTCTCTGATCTTCGCCGACGGCTACGCCAGCGGCACGAGCAGCGCCTGGAGCGCCACGGTCCCGTAGTTCGGCAGAAGATCGTTAGGGACTGTCTCTCTGGCGCTGGCCCTCTCGCCCTGTCCCTCCTCCGGACCCTCGTCGGTCTTCTCCTTCCGGAGACCGACGCAATGCTCCTTGGCGCCAGCCCGCGTCGGGCGCTCGGCTGGCATCTCTTGAAACGTCCTCGCCCCCCTGGAATCGCGAGATGCCCAGGGCAGATTCCGTCCTATCCCTTCAGGATGGAGAAATCGACGTCTGCGAACCGGCCGCGGGACCCCCGTTTTTCCCGGCCCGGAGCCGCACTTCGAACCGTGCTGGACGGCGAGCTCGCGTTCGGTACACTCGGCCCAACTCGGGGGTCTTGTTCGATGTTCCATGGTTGGCTGCCTTCGCGCGTTTGCCGGCGCACTGCGCTCACAGTTGGCGCGCTCGTCCTGTCTGCGGCTCTGCCGGCGCTGGCGCGAGTCCCGGCGGAAGATCCCGGCGAACCGGTGCTCGCGCCACTCGGCGTGCCGACGCGCGACGTCGGTACGCCCGATTCTCCCGGGTCACCGCCGCGCGAGCTGCCGGCGAGCTTCCGCGTGCGCGTGGCGCTCCCCGGATTTCTCGGCCCCGAAGTGAAGCTCGACCTCGTAAGCCTCGGCCCCGGCGGCGAGCCGATCGACGGCCCGGGCGAGATCGCCGGCTTTCCCGAGGAAACCCCGAAGACTGCTTTCACCGGCGACGACGGTCTGGTGATGCATCGGCTCTCCGCCAACCCGGCCGACGAGGGCGCGCACTGGTACGAGTCCGACGTGGTGGTGGCGATCGCCGACCTGCGCGCCGCGCGCGGCTACACGCGGACGCCGGCCGAGAACGCGGCCGGGAGCCCCGGCGCCTGCGTCCGCTGCGACGGCGTCGCTCTCGGCATTCCGCTCGATGCGCGCGAGATCCTCTCCGGCGAGACGATTCGCGCGCGCTTTCCGGCGGCGCTGGTCGCGCAGCTCGCGCCGATCTACGGCGAAGAGGCTTTGCGCGCCGGCGAGCCGTCGCTGCGCTCGGTGCGCTGGGAGATCGCGCCCAGTCTGCGGCAGGAGCCGGCTCGAAACGCCTCCGGCGGCTCGGGCGACGTCGTACCGGGGACGCTCCTCCACTCCGGCGAGTTCACCTACGGCGCCGTCGACCTCGCCGTGCGCGGCAGGGGAATCGACTTCGCCTTCGCCCGCAACTATCGCAACCAGACGACCGGCTCGGGGCCGCTCGGACCGGGCTGGGACTTCGGCTACCGCTTGCGCCTGCGCGCCCTCCCCAACGGCGACGTCGAGCTCTACGACGGCAGCGGCCGGCGCGAGCTCTTCCGCCGCCAGAGCGACGACAGCCTGAAGTCGCCGACGGGCGTCTTCGCCGAGCTCTTCGCGACGCCGCTGGGCTACGTCCTGGTCGATCCGGGGCACACCACGGTGCGCTTCGACCTGTGGGGAAGGCTGGCTTCGATCGCCGACGCCGTGAAGGACCGCGAGACGACCGGCAACGAGATGCGCTTCAGCTACGACCGCGCCTCGCGTCTCGTGCGCATCGTCGACGCGCTCGAGCGCGCCTACGATCTCGAGTACGACGACGGCGGGCACCTGGTGGCGGTCAGCGACTTCGACGGCCGGACGGTGCGCTATGAATACGACGCCGAAGGGCGCCTTTCGCGGGTGACCTCACCGGCGATTGCGATCGGCGAGTCGACCTTCCCCGAAGGCCTCGCGACCGAGTACGAGTACGTCGAGAGCCCGCCGGCGGCGGGCGGCCTCGCCGCGACGCTGGCGACGCGGGACAACCTGGTCGCCGTGCACGATGCCCGGCAAGGCGCTCTCGACACTGCGTGGGAGATCGCCTACACCGACGCCGACGGCGACGGCCGCGCCGACGAGGCGACCGACGAGAGCTGGGGCGGTCCTCCGCTGACGATCGAGTACGACTTCGCCGGCCACACGGCGACAGTCACCGACCGGCGCGGCCTTCCGTGGCAGTACCAGCACAATCCGACCGGGCAGCTCGTGCGCTTCGAGGATCCGACCGGCGCGGCGACGAGCTACGTCGTCGACAGTGAGGGCCTGGTCACGAAGGTGACCGCGCCGCTCGGCCGGGTGACTGCCATCGTCTACGACACCGGCGGGGAGAATGGGAGCGATCGCCGGGCGCGCGGCAACGTGCTCTCGGTATCGGTCACCGCCGACAGCCGCGGCGACAACGGCTCGGCGCACACGCTCACGACGACGTACGAGTACGAGGGCTACGCGAACCAGCCGACGCTCCTCACCGACCCTCGCGGCGCGGTGACGAAGATCGTGCGCAACGAGGTCGGCCTCCCGACGGAGGTCACCGAGGCCTTCGGCGCCCCGGAGGCCGGCACCACGAAGACGGCTTACAACGCCTACGGTCAGCCGACCCGGGTGACGAATCCGAACGACCACGTCACCACCTACGACTACTTCGCGACCGGACCGCAGAAGGGCTACCTGCACAAGCAAACCGTCGATCCCGAAGGCCTCGCGCTCGTGACCGCCTTCGATGTCGACCCGCGCGGCAACGTCACCAGTGTCACCGACCCGCGCGGCGTGCGCCACGAGTCGGTTTACAACGAAGTGGACTGGCTGGTGGAGACCACCCAGGCGGCGAGCGGCGCGACCTCCGACCAGGATCCCGAAGGCCTCGCTCCCGCGCTCGGCTACAAGACCACCTATCTCTTCGACGAGGCAGGCCAACTCGTCGAAGAGCGCATTCCAGCGGGCGACGACGGCACGAGCGCGACGCGCGTGCAGCGGGAGTACGGCGTGCTGGGGGAGGTGTTGGAGGAGAGGCGGGAGGTGACGGCGGGGGCTGGAGACTGGATCTCCTCCCAGCGCGCCTACGACGAGAACTTCAACCTGACGACGATCACCGGCGCCGAGGGCGAGGTGACCGAGCAGACGTTCGACGAGAGGAATCTCCTCGATTCGGTCACCCGCGGCAGCGGGACACCCGAGGCGGTCACCGAGTCCTACGCCTACGACAGTGAAGGCAACCGCACGCTCTTCACCGACGGACGCGGGAACGCTCACGCGACCGCTTTCGACGGCTTCGGGCGGGTGAAGAGCGCGACCGATCCGCTCGGCAACCGCACGGCGATGACCTACGACGATGGCTCGAATGTCGTCGATTCGAAGAGCCTCGACGGCGGCGGCGGGCTCCTCGCCGCAAGCGGCACGACCTTCGATCTGCGCGGGCGGCCGAAGTCGACGGCCTCGCGGCTGTGGACCGGGAGCGACCCGGCCGGAGCGCGGGTGCTCTCGACGTCGACCACCTACGACGCCGGCGGGAATGCCCTCTCCCTGACCGACCCCCTGGGCCGCGTTTCGCAACAGGGCTTCGACGCCGCCGAGCGGCGGGTGACAGCGACCGATCCGATCGGCAACCGGACGGAGTGGGCCCTCGACGGCGCCGGAAATGCCCGCACGTTGACGATGATCGAGCAGGTCGCGGGGGCCGGAGCGATTTCGACCTCGGTCGCCGCCGCCTACGACGCTCTCGGGCGCCCGGTCGCCGCGAGCGACCCGCTCGGCAACCGCGCGACAACGACCTACGACGCGCGCGGCAACGTGCGCCTGGCGATCGATCCCGAGGGGCACTTCACCGAATCCACTTACGACGGTCTCGACCGACTCACCCGGACGGTGCGTCCGGAGGGCATCTCGGTCGACTACGGCTACGACCGCAGCTCGCGTCTCCTGACCTACCGCGACGCCCTCAACCAGACGACGACGTGGACCTACGACGCTCTGGGTCGCAAGCGCTCGACGACCTACCCCGACGCGACGCAGGAGAGCGTCGGCTACGACGCAGCCGGCAATCCGATCCTGCTCGTCGATGCCAACGGCACGAGCGTGACGCAGGGCTTCGATGCGGCGAATCGCCTGACCGGGCGAACGATCGTGCGCGGCGACGAGGTCGAGGGGCCGACGGCGGAAACGTTCGCCTACGACGGACTCTCGCGCTTGACGCAGGTGCAGTCGGGCAGCCATGTGACGAGCCATACCTACGACTCGCTGTCGCGGCGCCTCACCGAGACGACCAACGGGCGGACGGTTCACTACCAGCACGACGATGCCGGCAACGCGACGCAGCAGCTTTACCCCTCCGGCACGAACCTCACCCAGTCGTTCGACGGGCTGAACCGCTTGCAGGCCGTCACGTCCGGCGGCGCCCCGCAAGTGACCTACGGATTTCGCGGCGCCGATCTCGTCGCCAGCAAGAGCCTCGGCAACGGACTCGCGGGAGGGACGACCTACGACCCGGCCCGAAGGCCGACCCGTGCGACCCTCGGCGGCTCGAGCTTCGAACCCTTTACCGAGCTTCTCTCCTGGAGCCCCCGCAACCTGAAGACGGCGATCCAGCGCGAGGACTTGAACAGCCAGGGCTACGTCGTCGCCTACGACGACGCCGGCAGATTGGTCGAAGCGGCGAAGACCGCGAATCCCCTCGTTCTCGCGCCGAACAACTCCACCCCCGCCGCCGCGACCGTCGCCGCCCTCCCCGACTCCTTCGGCTTCACCTACGACGCGGCGGAGAATCTTCTCGAGCAGCGGCCGGAGCGCTTCACGATCTCAGCGCACCAGTCGAGCCCGCCCGACGGCTCGGGCAGGAACCGGCCGGGCTCGTTCGCCGGCCAGCCACTCGCCTGGGACGCCAACGGCAACCTCGTCCGCAAAGGGCCGGACCATTTCGCCTGGGACTATCGCAACCGCCTCACGCGCGTCACCCGCGACGGCGTCGGCGAGATCGCGCGCTACGAATACGACGCCTTCAACCGCCTGACGACGCGGGAGGCCGGCGGCGAGACGCAGAGCTGGGTCTGGGCGGGCTGGCAGCTGCTCGAGCGCTACGCCGACGGCCAGCTCGCGATGCGCCGGATCTACGGCCAGGGTCTCGACGAAGTGGTGCGGCAGGAGATCGATGGCAACAGCGACGGCGTCCTCGAGACGGTGACGATCCCGGTCTACGACTCGGTCGGCAACGCGGTCGCCATCACCGATGAAGACGGCAAGGCGATCGAGCGCTACGAGTACGCGCCGTATGGCACAAGAACGATCCGTGTCGACCTGATGCCACCTGCCGTCGAGCAGCTGCGCGAGGCGAGCGGCAAGCTCCTGCTCGAGTTCTCCGAGGAGATCCTGCTGCAGCGCGTGCAGGAAGCGATTGCGACCGGGGCTCTCACGCTGAGCGACACGACCGCAAATGAACCCGTCGCGATCACCGCCAGCCAGCCCGTGCGCGACGGCAAGCAGAAGGGTCGGCGAATCCTGCTCACGCCCGACCCGGGGAACCCGCCGGAGGCGAACCATGGGATGCTCCTGCACATCGAGCCCGGCGCGATGGTGGACCTCTTCGAGAATCGACCCGAGACGGCGTACGACAAGCCCTTCGTCTGGCTCGCCGCCGACCACACGATCGACGACACCACGCCGCCGAGAGTCGATCTCGTCCTGACCAAGGCCGGAGAGCTCGAGGTCGGCTTCAGCGAAGAGATCGATCCTGCCGTCGCAAGCGCCGTCATCCTCCTCGACGGCGCCACCCGAGCCTGGACCGCCCTCCCCGACGGCTACACCCTCAAGCCCGCAGGCGCGATCAGCGCCACGACCCACACCCTGCAGATCGGCCCCGCCCTCATCGACAAGGCCGGCAACAGCCTGGCCGAACCGTTCACCCGCAACATCACCACCGGCAGCAGCGACCAGATCGCCTACGAACGCCCCGACCCGAGAATCACCCCCACCTCCACCCTCGACAACCTAGCGAGCTTCCAAGGGCACATCACCGACCCCGCGACCGGGCTGGTCTACATGCGCAATCGATGGATGGATCCGGAGATGGGAAGGTTCCTGAGTGTGGATCCGATGGGGTATCGGGGAAAGCCATCGCCGTATTCCTTCGCGGGAGGCTCTCCGCTCGTCGAGACTGATCCCTTGGGACTCTATGAGAGCGACGTGCACTTCTACGCCGTCTACTACCTCTCGAGATTGGCGGGTTTCGGCTCGGGGGATGCCACAAGCATCGCCTTCGCTAGCCAGTACGTCGACAACTCCCCTCAAGGAACGCCAGCGAGCTTCCCCCGCGGAATTTGGAACAATGTCGCACATGGCGAGACACTCGAATCGCTTCACTTTGCCGCGCCAGGCCACCTCGCTGTAGACGAGGGGAACAGATTCGCGCGGGCGGCGGTCCGAATCGCTTCGTGGTCAGGCGACCTTGGCAGGCTAGGAATTTCACTCCATACCCTTGCTGACTCCTATTCGCATGCGGACTTCAAACTAGTGTGGTCTGACGACAATCGGCGTGCTGGCTCAATTCGCCCCAACAAGGGACATGCAGACGCGACCTGTGGTGGACATGCGCCAGATCTGCCTTACCTGGACTCTCGAAAGGCAAAACGAATGGCCTCGGCGCTGCTAACGGAACTTCAATTGGCATTTCGCCGAAGAACGCACATGGAGCCGCCACCCGTAGATACGGCTCGGCTGAATAGAGACCTAGACCGAGCGTTCGCAGTGGAGAACCCAAACGAACTCATCAGAACAGGCGCCTGGAAGGGGCTCATTTGGCTCAGGTTCGGCGACGAGGTCGCTGAATATGACGAAACTTCAGCACCGCTGCATGAGCCATTGAATTGGGCAAGTGCCATCAGAATGCAGGTCGATACCATCGAGCGACTTACGTCCTATTCCCTAGACGCCTACTCGATTCTCAATCAATGAGCCCGGTTAGGAATGGAACGAACGGCGGAAGGCTCCGAGCTACGCCGCCGGCGCTGGGATCGGTCGTTTGGATCCACGGTGCCTGGGCTGTCATGACCCTACTCGTACTCGTCGACCTCACCCTCACTCGCCCTACTCTCTTGAGTCGAGATTGGGGACCCATTCGACAGTATTTCCCAGACTTGCCCTTGGGGGGTGTACTTGGTTACGGCGGATCGCTCCTAGCGA
>Ga0073904_10002316_pt1 | contig 14411 bp, 16 predicted proteins | sample KloWWTrecipitate_FD_66668 | JGI IMG/M metagenome (GOLD analysis project Ga0073904, IMG submission 66668) | Active sludge microbial communities from Klosterneuburg, Austria, studying microevolution and ecology of nitrifiers - Klosterneuburg... | ecosystem: Engineered > WWTP > Aerobic digester >...
GCACCATGGCCGGCTGTTATGCGTGGAGGAACAGGCCAATGGCGCATTGGTGATCAACCAGCCTGCCGGCCATCTGGAGCCGGATGAAAGCCTGATCGCCGCTGCGCTGCGCGAAACCCGCGAAGAAACCGGCTGGAACGTGCGCATCACCCATGTGATCGGCTTTTATCAATGGCAGACTGTCGAAACCGGCAAACACTACCTGCGCGTTGCATTCGCCGCCGAGCCACTGGATGAAATTGCCGGCGCGGTGCTGGATGAGGGCATCGAGCGCACCCTGTGGCTGAGCCCGCAGGAATTGCAGGCGCAAGCACCGCGCCACCGCAGCCCATTGGTCTGGAAGGTGGTGGCGGACTATCTGGGCGGCAGCCGGTACCCGCTGACGTTGGTGCAGCAACTGCCATGACCGGCAACAAGATCGTGGTGGGCGTGTCCGGCGGTGTGGATTCCTCGGTGGCCGCGCTGCTGCTGCGCGATGCCGGCTGCGAAGTCATCGGTCTGTTCATGCAGAACTGGGCCGACGATGGCAGTGGCCAGTGCCGTGCCGAAGACGACCGCCGCGATGCGGTGGCGGTCTGTGGTGCGCTGGGTATCCCGATCCGGTTTCGTGATTTTTCGAAGGAATATTGGGAAGGCGTGTTCCAGTATTTTTTGGCCGAATACGCCGCTGGCCGCACGCCCAACCCGGACGTGCTGTGCAACCGTGAAATCAAGTTCAGGCATTTCCTCGATGCCGCCCGCGAGCTGGGGGCGGATGCCATCGCCACCGGCCACTACGCCCGCGTCGATCACGACGGCCACAGCTTCCGCCTGCTGCGCGCAGTGGATCGCAGCAAGGATCAGAGCTACTTCCTGCACCAGTTGGGACAGGCGCAATTGGCGTTCACGCGCTTCCCGCTGGGCGAGCTGGCAAAGACAAGGATCCGCGAAATTGCCAGTGCGCACGGCCTGCGTACCGCCGAGAAAAAAGATTCCACCGGCATCTGCTTTATCGGTGAACGCGATTTCCGCAGCTTTCTGGCGCAATACCTGCCGGCCAAGGAAGGCGAGCTGCGCACCCCGGAGGGTGAGCGTATCGGTGCGCATTCCGGCGTGTTTTATTACACCTTGGGCCAGCGTGAAGGCCTGAATATCGGCGGCGTGCGTGGCAGGCCGCAAGCACCATGGTTTGTGGTGGCCAAGGATGTTGCCAATAACATCCTGTATGTCGACCAGGGCCACGACAACCCGTGGCTGCAGTCGCATGCATTGCGCAGCGAAACCGCGCACTGGATCGCCGGCAGTCCGCCCGCCGCGCGCTTTTCCTGCACCGCGCAAACCCGCTATCGGCAACCGGACGAGCCCTGCACGGTGACAGTGCACGATGACGGTACGCTGGCGCTGCAGTTTGCACGCGCGCAGCGCGCAGTCACCCCCGGTCAATCCCTGGTGCTTTACGATGACGAAGTCTGTCTGGGCGGTGCCGTGATCGCCGCCACCGATGCCCCTGTTCCCGGAAATTGTGCATGAGCAATACGTTCGACGACCGCGTGTTGGCGCTGGCAGGCATGTTGCAAGCCTTGGCGCAGGTGCGCCGAATTGCAGATACCGGCCAGTCCGACAGCAGCCAAGTGCAGGCCGCGCTGGACAGTGTGTTCCGGATTGATGCGCACAGCACCGAAGCCGTGTTCGGCAGCGCCAATGGCCTGCGCACCGGTCTGCGCCAATTGCGTGACTATCTGGCCAACGGCAACAAAGACGAAGCCCTGGGCAAGCTTGCGCTGGCGGTATTGCAACTGGAGCGCCGCTTTGTACGCACCGGCGCGATGGTGAACCAGGTGCAGACGGCGCTGGTGCGATTGCAACCCAAAGCCAATACCCTGGGCAGCACGCATGCCGACGTCGTTTCCGAGCTGGCCAAGCTTTACGCCGACACCCTTAGTCACTTGCGCCCCCGGGTGATGGTGCAAGGCAACCCGCACTATCTGGGGCAAGCAGGTGTGGTCGCCGAAATTCGTGCCCTGCTGTTGGCTGCACTGCGTGCCGCCGTGCTGTGGCGACAACTGGGCGGCAGCTTATGGGACTTCGTGTTTTCACGCCGGCAAATGGCGGCCGCGATTGATGCCCGCATCACTGGGTAGGACGGACTCGCTACCGAATCAGCAGCGAAACCCCAAGCCCTGCCCGCCAATCCGCTGCGCCCTGCACGCCGCGCAGCGCGGACACATCCAATTGAAACCGTGGGCTTGGTTGCCAAGTCAGGCCGCTGCCCAGCATGCGGCCTTGCTGCGAGCCACTGCCGATGCCGGCTTCGAGATAACCGCCCCAGTGTTGGCTGAAATTGAAGTTATAACTGGGCGATAGCATCCAGCCGCGCTCAGGACCGAGGCTGCGATCGGCATATAACGCGAACGACCGATCATTGGCTATCACCCATTGCGCAGTGATGCCAAGGTCATAGCCACGCGTGCCGCCGCCGATGGGCGCTCGGCCGGTGGGCAAACTGGCCGTGGCAAGCATCGCCCAGGAAAATGCATCGGTGCGGCCAGGAAGCGACGCCTTCAGGCCAAGGCGGCTATTACCCATCCCCTGCGCGCGCCAATGCCCGCCGGCATCGCTCACATGCTGCCAAGCATAACTATCAGCACCCAGCTGCAATTCCAGCCCGTCCCGCAGCCCATACCGCAACAAGGTGTCTGCAACCCATTGCCGCTGTCGACCATTGGCATCGTGATTCGTTGCAACATCCGCCAGCCCCTGCTCCCAAGCCAGGCTGCCACGCGGCACTGTCGTGCTGGCAAAGCCAATTCCTGGCCGATCAAACGCGGCGGCATCCTGCGCATGCAGCGGTGCTGCACGCAACAACAGCAGCAGACCAAGGCAGGTGGCCATCGACTTCACCACGTCAAATCATCCGGTATCTGGTATTGCGGATCTGCATACGGGTCATCAGCCGCAAGTGCATTGGGGTCGACTTTCAGCGCAACAGCTTGCGCAAAAATGGCCTGTGCTTCGTCCAGTACCGCGGCTTCCACTAACAGATACCGACCATTCATCTGCAACACTCCCAAGGCACCTGCATTGAGTGCCTTGAGTTGTTCGGCGGTCACATGGATGCGCTTGATCTTGCCGCCGTATTCGAAATGGCGAACATGCTCGGCATCTGCCGCATTCAGCGCCTTGTCCTTGAGGAAGGCTTCCAATCTGGCTTTGGCTTCACGACGCAGACGCGCCTCTTCCTGCTTCAGTCGTTCGGCTTCGATGCGCTCGTCTTTTTCTTTCTGCGCACGAATGGCGTAGGCCTTCGCCAAATCGATGTCTTCGCGGGTTCGTGGCTGCGCGCCACGCGGGTCGGGCTTGCGGCCATGGGCGGCAGGTTTATTGCCTGGCCTTGCACCCGGCCCTGCGCTTGGTTTACCTGCAGCGGCATGCGGCCCGCGTACAGGCCGTGGCGCGGGCTTGGGCGCAGGCTTGGGCGGCTCTTTGAAGCCCAGGCCTTTCAATTGGTCACGCAAAGAATTGCTCATCGCTACGTCTATGGCTTAGTAATGCGGAGGGGGTGGCTCGCTGGCGGCATCCACCGTCAAGGGACTGGCCGCCATCGCGCTGCGAAATTGTCGCAATTCTTCCAGTGCCCGATGCAGCATCAGCGCATTGCGGGCCTCTTCGCTGCGTGCTGCAGCCAGTGCGTCGGAGAGTTCTTGCAGGGCATGCTCTTGGAAGGCGATGCGCATTTCCAAGTCGATGATGCGTTGTTCCAGGTCGGCACTCATGACGCAGGCCTTTGCAGGGATCGCCCGCGTCCGATGCCGTAATACGCCACCCCTGCGGTTTCCACCTCTTCGGGGGCATACAGGTTGCGGCCATCAAACACCACCGCATCGGCCAGCGTGCTGGCCAGCCGGGCGAAATCGGGGCTGCGGAACTGCTTCCATTCGGTGATCACCACCAGCGCATCGGCCCCGTGCAGTGCAGTGTCTGCAAAATCGCACAGCACCAAGTCGGCGCGCTCGCCATAAATGCGCCGCGTTTCCGGCATGGCCTCGGGATCATAGGCGCGTACCGTCACGCCAGCGTCCCATAGCCGCTGCAACAGGCGTCGACTGGAGGCTTCGCGCATATCGTCGGTATTGGGCTTGAAAGCCAAACCCCACAAGGCCACGGTCTTGCCGCGCAAGCCTTGCGCGCTGCCGTAATGGCGCACCATCAACTCAAACAGATGTTCCTTTTGTGCGGCATTCACCGCTTCCACCGCATCCAGCAGTCGCGGTTGCACGCCGTATTGCTGGGCGGTTTTGGCCAGCGCCTGCACGTCCTTGGGGAAACACGAGCCGCCATACCCGGCACCCGGATAGATGAAATGCCAACCGATGCGCGGATCCGAGCCGATGCCCTTGCGCACCATCTCGACATCAGCCCCCACCTGTTCGGCGATGTTGGCGATCTCGTTCATGAAGCTGATCTTGGTGGCCAACATGGCGTTGGCGGCGTACTTGGTCAGTTCGGCCGAACGCACATCCATGCTCACGATGCGGTCGTGATTGCGGTTGAACGGTGCGTACAGCCGTTTCAATTTATCAACGGCGGCCACATTGTCGGCACCGATGATGATGCGATCTGGGCGCATGCAGTCTTCGACGGCAGCACCTTCCTTCAAAAATTCCGGATTGGACACCACATCGAACGTGATGTTGACACCGCGCCGCGCAAGTACATCGCTGATCGCGGCGCGCACCTTGTCAGCTGTCCCCACCGGTACCGTGGATTTGTTTACCACCACGATGGGTGCTTGCATGGACTGGCCGATGCTGCGCGCCACCGCCAGGACATAGCTCAAATCCGCACTGCCATCTTCGTCGGACGGCGTGCCCACTGCGATAAACACCACATCCCCATGCGCAATACCCTGCGCGGCATCGGTGGTAAAACGCAAACGACCGGCTGCGTGGTTGGTCTGCACCATCGGTGTGAGGCCAGGCTCGAAAATCGGAATCACGCCTGCATTCAGGCGCTCCACCTTGCCCGCATCAATATCGACACACACCACATCGTGGCCAACTTCGGCCAGACAGGTCCCGGTGACCAGCCCCACATAGCCGGTGCCGAAGATGCATACACGCATTGGCTATCCTCCAAAACACAACGCCCGGGCGCACCCGAGGGTACAACCCAAGGGTACGCCACGGGCGATGGCAGGCAAATTACTTGGCGGCGTTCGGCTTGACGATGTCGAGCAGCTCGACTTCAAACTCCAGCACCTGGTTGGGGCCAATCATCGGCGGCGCCTGCTCACCATAGGCCAGCTTGGCCGGGATCCAGAACTTGTACTTGCTGCCCACCTGCATCAGCTGCAGGCCTTCGGACCAGCCGGGGATCACGCCACCCAGCGGCAGCACTGCCGGTTCGCCGCGCTTGTAGGAGCTGTCGAATTCCTTGCCATCCAGCAAGGTGCCCTTGTAGTTCACCTTCACGCCATCGGCAGCAGTGGGCTTGGCACCCTTGCCTGCGGTCATCACCTGGTACTGCAAGCCTGACGGGGTGGTCACCACGCCGGTTTTCTTGCCGTTCTCGGCGAGGAACTTGTCACCCTTTTCCTGGTTGAGCTTGCCCTCTTCCATCATCTTGGCGATTTGCTTGGCCTGCATTTTCTGGCCGAATTCCTGCATGATCTTCTGTGCTTGCTCGTCGGTCACCAGTACCTTTTCGCCAGCCATCTGCGCACGCAGCGCTTTGACCACGGTGTCCAGATTCACCTCGTCCTTGATTTCCGACAGTTGCTTACCCATCGCCATGCCGATGGTGTAGCTGACCTGCTCTTTCTCGGTGGCCAAACCCGGAATACCGGTTTTGTCGGTCGCCGTCTTGCCGGCCTCGGTCTTGTCGGCCGAAACATCGACCGGCTTTTGTTCAGCTTTGCAAGCGGACAGGGCCAGCAACATGGCAACGGTCAGCGCGGTGGTGCGGGCAAACGGCTTCATCAGTTTGGAACTCCAGATAGTTGAGTGAGGCGGTAAGCCCGCCCATTGCATGTAGTACGACGTGCTTTGACTTATTCGACGCCCAGCAGTTCCACATCAAACGTCAGTGTGGCATTGGGTGGGATATCGGTGCCGGCACCCTTCTCGCCATAGCCCAGGCGCGCGGGGATCCAGAACCGATATTTGGCACCCACCGGCATCAGGCCAACGCCCTCGGTCCAGCCCTTGATCACCTGATCCAGTCCGAATTCAGCGGGCTGGCCACGGTCATAGGAACTATCGAATTTCTTGCCATCCAGCAAGGTGCCCACGTAATTGACCTTGACCTTCTGGCCAGGCTTCGGACGCGGGCCATTGCCTTGCCGCAGCACCAGATACTGCAAGCCGCTGAGGGTGGTAAATACGCCCTTGACCTGCTTGTTGCGGGCCAGGAAATCATCTTCCAGTTTGCTGGAAGCCTTGGCATCGGCCTCGCGCTTGGCAGCCCTGATTTCCCCCATGTGGGCAGAAAACGCGCTGCGCACCTTGGCGATTTCGGCATCATCCAATGCCGGTTTTGCCGCCGGATCGGCACCATCTTTCACGCCATGCATGAACATCGGCAAATCAAATTCCGTATGGATGCTGGCCAATGATGTGCCGATATTGCCACCCACCAACAACCCTGCCTTGACATGGTCGATGCTGGTTGCCGGCTTGCCTGCCTTGCGTGCGCTGATGCTGTCGATCAAGGCTTGCCGCGTGACTTTGACATCGCTGTCATTCAGCAGTGGCTTGCCGTTGACCATGCCGTTTTCCACGGCGCGCTGTAGCGCGGCCATGTCCAGATCCAGAAAGCCCGGGCCAATCGACTTGCCCACATCCAACCCGATCATGTAACCCACTTTGTCGCGTTCGCTGACCGGGGCGGCGTCTTGCGCATGCACACTGCCCGATGCGATGACAGCCAGCAGCAATGCGCCCAAGGCGCGTGGTGCAAAGTTCATTGTTCGTGCTCCAGACGGACTGCAGCGGCAGGATACCGGCGCAGGCATAGCCTCGTATTGTCATGCGCATGGCTGCCGGGGGCAATCCTGTTGTGATGCGGCGCGTGGGTGTGGCGTTCAGATTCAGGTCTGCGCAGGTGTCTGCGTGGCATCAGGCCCCCCTGCCATCAGTTGGGTGCATGGGGGCTTGACGGGTAAAAATATAGTGTTATAGTTGCCTACAACACCAGACACCCAGAGCAGGACGTTCACCATGAACCGCAAGCTCCACAACACCCTGATGGCCATGCTGACCAGTAGTGCTTTGCTGGTTGTCACCTTGTTGGCCAGCACACCGGCCGCGCCGGAAACGCGTTCCCAAACCTTGGCTGCCACCACCTCGCAAGCGGCTGGCGTCGGCGAAGTCTCCCCTGCCGCACAGATGAGCCACGGCGTGACCCGCCGCACTTACCAATCCGTGCGGATGCCGTTTTTTTCCTTCTTTCTCCCGAAGGAGTGACTCATGACTGCCGTTGAATGGAGCGATGGCGCTCCGATTTATCGCCAGCTCAAGGATCGCGTCGTGGCCATGTTGCTGGACGGAATCCTGAAGCCTGGCGATGCCTTGCCCTCGGTACGCCAGGTGGCTGCCGAATACCAACTCAACCCGATCACCGTCTCGCGCGCCTACCAAGAGCTTGCGGACGATCAACTTGTCGAAAAACGCAGAGGCCTGGGCATGTACGTCACCGATGGCGCCAACGCGCGCCTGCTGCAAAGCGAACGCGAACGTTTTCTGCGCGAAGAATGGCCGTTGATGCTGGAGCGCATCCAGCGGCTGGGCCTGACGATTGAAGAATTGCTGGATCCCAAGAGCAAATGGGGGCCGAAGTGAACACCATGACCACTGCATCCGTTGTTTCCGCACGTGGCCTGCGCAAGGCCTACAAGAACAAGTTGGCGCTGGATGGCACCAACTTCGACATCCCCGCGGGTCGCATCATTGGCTTGATTGGCCCCAACGGTGCCGGCAAAACCACCGCACTGAAAGCGGTACTGGGACTGATTCCGTTCGAGGGCGATCTGAAAGTGCTGGGCAAGGACCCGCGCACCCAGCGCGATGAATTGATGAACGATGTCTGCTTCATTGCCGATGTGGCGGTGCTGCCGCGTTGGATCACGGTGGCGCAGGCCATCGAGTTCGTCGCCGGCGTGCATCCACGCTTTGATGCCGGCAAGTGCCAGCGCTTTCTGCAAGGCACCCAGCTCAAGCCCACTCTGAAAGTGCGCGAAATGTCCAAGGGCATGATCGTGCAGTTGCATCTGGCGCTGGTGATGGCGATCGACGCCAAACTGCTGGTGCTGGACGAACCCACCTTGGGCCTGGACATCCTGTATCGCAAGCAGTTCTACCAGCGCCTGCTGGAAGACTATTTCGATGAAGACAAGACCATCATCATCACCACCCACCAGGTGGAAGAAGTCGAGCACATCCTGACCGATGTGATGTTCATCCGCGACGGCAAAATTTCGCTGAACGCACAAATGGACACCTTGGGCGAGCGCTATACCGAAGTGCTGCTCAACGCCGACAAACTGGAAGCCGCACGTGCATTGCAGCCGATTGATGAACGCAGCCTGCCGTTCGGCAAAACAGTGATGTTGTTCGACGGTGCCGATCCGGCACGCCTGCGCGAACTGGGCGAGACCCGCACCCCGGGCTTGGCCGATCTGTTCGTTGCCACCATGAAAGGAACCTACGCATGAACGCCACTTTCGAAGCGGCCGAGCGCGCCCCGGTCAAAGCGGCCACGCCCCCGCACACCACCCACAAGCTGAAGCTGCTGCTCAAGCGTGAATTTTGGGAACACAAAGGCGGGTTTTTCTGGGCACCGATCTGGGCCGGCGGCATCTCGCTGCTGTTGACCTTGATGGGCTTGATCCTGGGTGAAGTGGCGCTGCGCAATAGCAGCGGCAAAATCCAGGTGGACGAGCACTTCAGCGTCAATGGCTTGGACTTGAGCACGATCACCTCGCATATGAGCCCGGCCGATGCCGAGCAACTGGCCGGCGCAGTCAGTATGAGCACGGCCTCCGCGATGTTCTGGCCGATGCTGGTATTGGGCTTCGTGGTGTTCTTCTACTGCTTGGGCACCTTGTTCGACGAACGCAAGGATCGCAGCGTGCTGTTCTGGAAGTCATTGCCGGTGTCCGACCGCGACACCGTGCTGGCCAAGGTACTGAGTGCATTGGTGGTCGCACCCACCATTGCGATGGTCATCGGTATCGCCTGCATGCTGGCCTTTCTGCTGCTGCTCAGCGTGTTCGTGCTGATCCATCACGGCAACCCGCTGACCCTGTTGTGGAGCCCCTCCAACCTGCTGGCCAATGCCGGTGTGGTACTGGCCGCCATCCCGCTGTATGCCTTGTGGGCACTGCCCAGCGTGGGTTGGCTGCTGCTCTGCTCGGCGTGGTCCAAGAGCAAGCCGTTCCTGTGGGCGATCATGATCCCGGTGTTCGCTGGCGTGTTTGTCACCTGGTTCAACCTGATGCACGTGTTCAATCTGGGCAGCGCTTGGTTCTGGAAGAACGTGGTGGCACACCTGTTGGGCGGCGTGTTCCCGGGCACCTGGTTCATCGTCACCAATTCCGATGCGCTGACCTCCAGTCATTTCCCCAAGCATCTGGCCGTGGTGCAATCGATGTACACCGCCTTTGCCGCACCGCAGTTGTGGATTGGTGCAGTGGCCGGCATCGCCATGATCATCGCCGCCATCCGCCTGCGCCGCTGGCGCGACGACAACTGAACCTGCAGCCGCACATTCAACGCATCCCGAGGATCAGCACATGTCCCTACGTATTGCCGCTCTCCCCTTGCTTGTTGCCTGCAGCTTGCTGGTGCCGGCGCAGGCCAACGCCCACCCGGCATCCGATACCGGCATCCAGGCGGACGTCCAACACAGTCTGGCCGAAGCCCGCAAGGAAGTCCGCGCCGACTTGGCACAGGCCCGCCGCGAACTGGATACCGGCAACCTGAAAGTGGACGGCAACTTCCAATTTGGTCGCCACCATGACGCTGCTGGCAAGTCGGCCAGCCAACTCCCCACTGCGGAAATCACCCCGCAAGGCGATTTCTTGATCGGCGGCCAGATGCAGCCCATTGATACCAACCAGCGGCGGCAACTGCTGGCCTATCGCGGGCTGGTGGTGGAAGTGGCCAAGATCGGGATTGATATTGGCCAGAAAAGCTCCGAGGCCGCATTGGACGCGGTCGGTGGTTCGTGGCTCGGCCTGATGGTCGGTGCGATGACCGGCAGCCTGGAGCGTCGGGTCGACCGTGTGGTGCGCGAGCAAGTGGAACCCGGCGTGCGCGGCATCTGCCGGCTTCTGCCCAAGGTGCGGAACTCGCAACAACAATTGGCCGGCAGCGTGCCGCAATTTCGCCCCTACGCCAATCTTGATGCCAATGATGTCGAACAATGCGAAAGCGATATTCGCCGTGAATTTGCCACCCGCTGAACTCGAGGGAATGCCATGAAAATCAGAATCGCCACGGCTTTGATCGCCTGCATGCCACTGTTGGGCTGCAGCCAACCGCCCGCGCCGCCCGCGCCGCCCGCGCCACCGGCACCGCCCACTGCAGACAAAGGCTTTATCGGCCAGCAGGTGGACAACGCCTTGGCACAAGCGCGCAAGGAACTGCGCGAGGGCAATCTCAGCCTCAACGGTGACATGAAAATCAATGTCAACGGACACAATGTGAGCCGGCACACCAGTGGCCTGCCGAAAGGTGAAATCAGCCCGCAGGGCGATCTGTTGATTGATGGCAAGCCGGTCGCCATCACCCCGGCGCAGCGCCAGCAATTGCTGGCCTACCGCGGTCAGATCATCAACATTGCCGAAGCCGGCATGGCGATTGGCTCGCAAGGTGCCGATATTGCCGGTACTGCGCTGCAAGGGGTCGCCGGGGCGATTTTTGGCGGCGAGAAAGGCCAGAAGGATTTTGAAGCGCGGATGGAAGCCGAAGGCAAAAAGATCGAAGCCCAGGCCATGAAACTGTGCGCCTATCTGCCGCCGATGCTGGCCAGCCAGCAAGCCTTGGCCGGTTCCCTGCCGGCCTTCAAGCCCTACGCCACAATGACCCAGGACGACATCAACGACTGCGGCAAAAAGGGTGACAAGGGTGTGGCCGTGATCAGTGACGACAGCGACAACGAAGACGAAAACCAGTAATCACCCCGCCACGCTCCAAATCCCCGCTTCGGCGGGGATTTTTCTTTTCCATCCCTCACCCAATCCCGCCCCGCGTCAACTTGGCCGGATCCAGCAGCCGGCGCAGCGTCGCTTCATCCAGCCCACTGTCCTCCAGCGCCACCTCCCGTACCGGGCGGTTTTCCGCGTAGGCGCGTTTGGCAATCCTGGCGCCCTTCTCATAGCCAATCACCGGGTTGAGCGCGGTGACGAGAATCGGATTGCGGTCCAGTGCCTGCTGCACATTCGCCTCGCGCACGCGCAAGCCGGCAATGGCTTTGTCGGCGAGCTCCTGCATGGCGTGGGCCAGCAAGCCAATCGCTTCATCCAAATTGCAGACAATCAGCGGCAGCATCACATTGAGCTGGAAATTGCCGCTCTGGCCGGCAATCGTCACCGCATGATGCAAGCCCATCACCTGCGCGCACACCATGCACAGCGCCTCGGGAATCACCGGGTTGACCTTGCCCGGCATGATCGAGCTGCCCGGCTGCAAGGTTGGCAATTCAATTTCCCCCAAGCCTGCCAACGGCCCCGAGTTCATCCAGCGCACATCATTGCCCAGCTTCATCAGCGCCACCGCCAGCACGTTCAACTGGCCCGACAATTCCACCAGATCATCCTGCGCGGCCAACCCTTCGAATGTGTTTTTGGCCTGCTCGAATGTGCATTCGGTAGCCGCCGTGAGTGCCTTCGCCACGCCTTTGCCAAACTTGGGATGGGCATTGATGCCGGTGCCGATGGCGGTGCCGCCAATCGGCAGGCGCCGCACGCGTTTCAAGCATTCTTCAATCCGCGCCTGCGCCGAGGTGAGCTGCGCCGACCACGCGGAAAATTCCTGCGCAAAGGTCAGCGGCATCGCATCCATCAAATGCGTGCGCCCGGTTTTCACCACATGGCCCAGCGCCTTGCCGCGTGCATCCACGGTCTTGCGCAGGTGCTTCAATGCCGGCAGCAGGGTGTGCTCGGTTTCCAGCACCGCCATCACCCGCAGGCTGGTGGGAATCACGTCATTGCTGCTTTGGCCCAGATTGACATGGTCATTGGGATGCACAGCCCGCTTGGACGCGGCACTGGCCACATGCGCAATCACCTCGTTGGCATTCATGTTGGATGACGTGCCGGAGCCGGTCTGGTAGCGGTCAATCGGGAATTGGTCGGCATGCGCGCCACCGGCCACCGCCGTGGCGGCGCGGATGATGGCCTCGCTCTGCGCCTTGGTGAGCAGGCCCAAATGCCCATTGACCATCGCGGCGGAGGCTTTGACCAGCGCCAAGGCGCGGATGAACGCGGCAGGCATCGGCCTTCCTGAGATGTGGAAATTGTCCTTGGCACGCTGGGTTTGCGCGCCCCACAGCGCCGTTACCGGCACCCGCAGCTCGCCCATGCTGTCGTGTTCGATCCGAAAATCCGTGCGCTTGGCCATGCGTCGTCCTCCTGTCGATCCGCCTAGGGTACGCCTCGGCGGAAGCCAAGGACGGCAGCCGAGCATGCTCGGCTCTACAATGGTGGCCCGTTTCCAGTCTTTCGCCTCCATGTCCAACACCCTCACTGCCCTGTCCCCGCTCGATGGCCGCTATGCCGGCAAAGTGGACGCGCTGCGCCCGATCTTTTCCGAATATGGCCTGATCAAGGCGCGGGTGAAGGTGGAAGTGGAATGGCTGCTGGCATTGGCCGCTGAACCTGCGATCCCGGAATTGAAGCCATTTTCCGATGCCCAAATCAGCCGCTTGCGGCAATTGGCCGATGGGTTTTCGGTGGACCATGCCGCCCGCGTCAAAACCATTGAAGCCACCACCAACCACGATGTGAAGGCGGTGGAATACTTCATCAAGGAACAGCTCAAGGACGATGCCGAGCTCGGGCCCGCATTGGAATTCGTCCACTTTGCCTGCACCAGCGAGGACATCAACAACCTCAGCTATGCGCTGATGCTGAGCCAGGCACGGCAAGCTGTGCTGCTGCCCAAACTCGATGGTCTGATCGAGAAACTGCGCGCGATGGCACATGACTACGCCAGCCAGCCGATGCTCTCGCGCACCCACGGGCAAACTGCCTCACCCACCACGCTGGGCAAAGAGCTGGCCAATGTGATTGCACGTTTGCAACGCCAAGGCGAAGTGCTGGCCGGCCTGCCGATGCCGGGCAAAATCAATGGCGCGGTGGGCAATTACAACGCCCATGTGGCGGCATACCCGGATGTGGATTGGCCCGGGTTTTCGCAACGGTTTGTGGAATCACTGGATTTGCACTGGCAGCCCTACACCACCCAGATTGAACCCCACGACGGCATCGCCGAACTCAGCGATGTGGCCAAGCGCATCGATACCATTTTGATCGACCTGTGCCGCGATATCTGGGGCTACATCTCGCAAGGCTATTTCAAGCAGGTGGTCAAGGCCGGCGAAGTGGGCAGCAGCGCGATGCCGCACAAGGTCAACCCGATTGATTTCGAAAACGCCGAAGGCAACTTCGGCATTGCCAATGCCCTGTTCGAACATTTCGCTGCCAAACTGCCGATCTCACGCTGGCAACGCGACCTCACCGACTCCACCGTGCTGCGCGCACTGGGCACCGCGTTTGGTCATCAACTCATTGGCTTTGATGCCCTGCAACGCGGCTTGAACAAGCTGATCATGAACGCCGACCGCTTGAACGCCGATCTGGATGCCAGCTGGGAAGTGTTGGCCGAAGCCGTGCAAACCGTGATGCGTCGCCACGGCCTGCCGAATCCGTACGAGCAACTCAAAGCACTGACGCGCGGCCAGGACATCAATACCACCACCTTGCGCGCGTTCATCGAAACGCTGGACTTGCCCACCGACGCCAAACAGCGCCTGCTGGACATGACGCCCGGTAGCTACACCGGCTTGGCGCAGCGGTTGGCGCAGGAGATTTGAAATGACGGCACCGGCGTCGCTTCCATTCGAAATTGATGCCGGCGGTGGCGGGCTGCTGGGCATGCCGGCCGAGGTGTTCCTGCGCGACTACTGGCAAAAGCAGCCGCTGCTGATTCGCAATGCATTCCCTGATGTTGTCCCGCCGATTGAACCTGAAGACCTCGCCGGTTTGGCCTGCGAAGATGGCGTGTTGGCGCGCTTGATTGAACACGACAAACGCGACGACAGTTGGCGCGTGCGCCACGGGCCGTTTGCCGAAGACGACTTCCCTGGCCTGCCCGACCACGACTGGACCTTGCTGGTGCAGGATGTGGACAAGTGGGATGGCGATGTGCGCG